>Ga0081539_10005009_pt1 | contig 13978 bp, 10 predicted proteins | sample TabmetS4T2R2_FD_71023 | JGI IMG/M metagenome (GOLD analysis project Ga0081539, IMG submission 71023) | Tabebuia heterophylla rhizosphere microbial communities from the University of Puerto Rico - S4T2R2 | ecosystem: Host-associated > Plants > Roots > Rhizosphere ...
AGGCGTCGACGACGAGCTGACCCGCTCCGATGCCATCGGCGGCAACGCAGGTGTATGGAACGCATTGCCTGGCTCGCGAGCAGTTGATCTGCCCAGCAGCCGGGAGCCGGCCGCGAAACTCATCCGGTCAAAGATCGCTCGTCTTCGTTGCCCGCCGCAACCGCTCGATGGACGTGTAGCGTTGGCCCTGCACCCACGCCGTAGGTCGGCCGGAAGAGTCTACCTGATCGTTCTTGATCGGCGGGATGCTCGTAAGGTCAACCAAGCGGAGCACGCGGCGCGGCGTTGTCGTGTCCACGTCTTGCGCCCGGTAATCGTCGACCAGCCTCGCGAACTCCGGGCTAGATTCCAGCATTACGTCGTCCTCCGGCGCGCCGCCGATCCGGGCATATGCGGCAATCTCCCCGTGCGAGTAGAACGCGATCCAGCTCGACGGCTGGAAGCTCCGCCGATTCTGACAAACGTATAGTCCGAATTCTCGAGCCGTACGCAGCGCCGCCCGCGCGGGTACCACCAGTACACGAGACGCATCGGGCCGCCACACCTCACCACTCACGCCGATGTTGTCGGCAAAGGTTTCAAACTGATCGACGAGGAACTCGAGCAGAGCGGCGCCGGTGGCTTCTGGGGTCGCCAGATACTCGCGCAGGAGCTGAGTCACGGTGACCCAGTTCGCCCAGGAAACCGGGACACCCTTTAGGCGGGTCGGACACTCAGCGTCCGGCGTGACGTAAAGCACTGCGCGCGGCCCGTCGATCGTCGCGAGCGCCTTCACGAGTTCGTCGCACTGCTCGGGGTCGATCGCGTTCCGAACTGCCTTGCTCTCGATTAACAGCGTAAAGCGGAAATCCGCGCGCAGTACGCCGTCCGGCGTGCAACCACCCAGCTTGTGTTGCGCGTAAATCTCGATCTCTTTCCGTGGCAAAGGGAAGCCGACGCGCTCGCCGAAATAGCGAATCAATGGCTCGTCGCCGACCTTCAGGATCTGTAGCAGCGCAACCGTGAGTCGATTCTCAGCCGCGCCGTACTCGCCGAAGATGCTTAGTTCGTCGATGTTTGTCCCCACGATCTGTTCTCCGATCGTCGCTCACATCCCGCCCATCAGCACCCCGAGCAGACCCTTTTGGAAATGCAATCGGTTGTGCGCCTGCTGGAACACGAGCGAGCGCGGGCCTTCGATGACGTCGTCGCTGATCTCCAGGCCGCGGTACGCCGGTAGACAGTGCAGCACGATCGCGTGTTTGGGCGCCTTGGACATCAACTTCTCGTCGACCTGGTATCCCGCGAAGTCGCGGACGCGCTTGGCCTTCTCATCCTCCTGGCCCATGCTGACCCAGGTGTCGGTGTAGACGACGTCGGCCTCGCGGGCGGCTTCGAGCGGCTCGTGCGTGGTCTCGAAGTCCATGCCGGGGACCTGCGACATGATCCGGTCCATGTCGTCGCTCGGCAGCTCGTACGCGGGCGGGCACGCGAGGATGAACCGCATGCCGAACTTCCCGCACGCGACCGAAAGCGACCGCGCGACGTTGTTGCCGTCGCCGACGTAGAGGATCGTCTTGCCGGCGAGCGAGCCGAAGTGTTCCTCGACCGTCATCAGGTCGCACATCGCCTGGCACGGGTGGCTGTAGTCGGTCAGGCCGTTGACGACGGGCACGGTCGCGTACTGCGCCAGGTCCTTGATCTTCTGGTGTTCGAACGTGCGGGCCATGATCCCGTCGCACATGCCGCTGAGCACGCGGGCGACGTCCTTCACCGGCTCGCGCGTGCCGAGGCCGACCTCGTCGCGCGACAAGAGCAGCCCGTTGCCGCCGAGTTGCGTCATCGCCACCGCGAAGCTGACGCGCGTGCGCAGCGACGGCTTCTCGAAGATCATCGCCAGCGTCTTGCCAGCGAGGACCGATTCGTTGCGGCCGATCTCCTTCAACTGCTCCTTCAGTTGCCGGGCGACGTCGAGCGTGTGCCGCAAGTCGTCGGCGGAGGTTTGAGCGAGGGAGATGAAGTGGTTCATATGAATTGCTCATTTCTCATGTGCTCATTTGCTCATTTCAATGAACCGATGAGCAAATGAAACAATGAACAATTGGAGCACCAGGCGGTGATCACAACACGATCTCCGTCCCAATCCCCGCTTCCGTGTAAATCTCCAACAGCAGCGCATGCGGAATGCGTCCGTCAATGATGTGCGCCTTGTTCACGCCGCCGCGGAGGGCGGTGACGCAGGCTTCGACCTTGGGAAGCATGCCGGCGCTGATCGTGCCGTCCTTGACGAGCTGTTCGATCTGGTCGGTGGTCAGGTGGCTGATGCGCGTGTCGGGGTCGTTCACGTCGCGGCGGATGCCGTGCGTATCGGAGACGACGACGAGCTTCTCCGCCTTCATCGCGGCCGCGACCGCGCCGGCGGCGGTGTCGGCGTTGACGTTGAGCTTGCTGCCCGCGTTGTCGCGCGCGATCGTCGCGATGCAAGGGATGCTGTCGGCCTGCACGAGCAACTGGAGCAGCCGCGCGTTCACCTGCGTCACCTCGCCGACGTGACCGAGGTCGATGCGCCGGCCGCCCTCACCTTGCAAGTACGTCTTCTCGGCGAACAGCACCACGCTGGCCAGCGAGTGCAACCCCATCGCTTCGCAACCCTGGCTCTGGATGAAGTTGACGATGAACTTGTTGATCTGGTTGCACAGCACGTGCTCGGCGATCGCGAGCGTGCGCTCGTCGGTGTAGCGCCGGCCCTGCACCCACTGCGGCTGGAGGCCCGCCTTCTCCATCGCCTCGTTGATCGCCTTGCCGCCGCCGTGCACGAGCACCGGCTGCATGCCGACGTAGTTCATGAAGACGATGTCGTTGAGGATCTGCGAGAGCGCCTGCTCGTCGTCCATGATCGAGCCGCCGACCTTGACGACGACCACCTTGTCGTGGAAGCGCTGGATGTAGGAGAGCGCTTCGACCAGCGCGTGTGCCTTCTCGATGGCGGCGTCGATCATGTGGGTGGAACCTCGCGGGCGCGCAACGTCCGGATCAGTCGAAACGTCGAGGATAGGAAGGTGGTCGCGCGGTGTCAAAACGCGGGACGCTCAGTACGCGGGAGCGACGAGGAACACGCGCAGAACGCCGGGTCTGAGCGGTACGCCGCGAAGACCCGGATCGTTGTTCGCGCGCGCCACAGGATCCGGGACTTCGCGGGGTACCGCTCAGTCCCGGCGTTCCGCGCGCGCACCCGTTACGTGTCCAGCGTCCCGAACGGGAGATCACCTGGCATCGGCTTCGGTCGTTCGTACGGCGCCGACGGAGCGATCGCTTTTCCCTGATCGCTCGAATCGAGGAACCCCTGCATCAGGTCGAGCACCGCGAACGCCTGCTCGGCGCTGGCGCGATGAGCGCGACCGGACCGCAGCGCGTACGCCATGTCCGCGAGTCCGACGCTGCGGCCGTAACCCTTGACGAACGCGTGCGGGACCTCGACCCAATCCTGATCGCTGAGCTTGCGCACGCTCACCGGCCCGTCGAAGCCGTTGGGGTCGGGGACGCGGACCGTGCCGTCGGTGCCGAAGATCGTGATCGGCTGCTTGCCGCCGAGCGACGCGAAGTGGGTGGCGAAGCTCGTGACGATCGTGCCGACGACGCCGTTCGCGAACTCGATCGTTCCGACGATGTGGTCGGGCGTCTCGACTTTGATCTTCTTACCGAACTTCGGCCCAGGCGCGCCGGTTTCACGGTCCTTGTGAGTGATCGTTCGTTCTGGAATCGCAATGGACGCAGCGCCGGTCAGCCGTTTCACCGGGCCCAGGAGGTTCAAGAGCGCGGTGAGGTAGTACGGCCCCATGTCGAACATCGGGCCGCCGCCGACCTCGTAGTAGAACTCGGGGCTGGGGTGCCAGGACTCGTGGCCGGAGCCCATCATGAATGCCGTGAACGCGACGGGCCGGCCGATCGCGCCTTCGTCAATCAGTTTTCGCGCGGTCTGGATGCCGGCGCCGAGGAACGTGTCCGGCGCGCAGCCAATGCGCAAGTTTGCGCGCCTAGCAGCCTCGACGAGCTTGCGGCCCTCCTCGCGGTCGACGCCGAGCGGCTTTTCGGCGTAGGTGTGCTTGCCCGCCCCGATCGCGCGCATCGCGATCGGCACGTGCGCCTTGGGCACCGTCAGGTTCAGCACGATCTCGACCGACGGATCAGTCAGTAGCTCATCGACGGAGCAAGCTTTCGGGATGTTGAAACTTTTCGCCGCGGCCTGCGCGCGCGACATGTCCAGGTCCGCGCACGCGACCATCTCGACGATCGGGAAGTTCTTGGCCATCCCGAGGTACGCGCCGCTGATCGCGCCGCAGCCGATCACTCCCACTCGGACCTTTTCCATGATTCTGTATACCTTCCGCTTTACTATAGTTCTGGCAACCTTTTCGTCCGCGCCGTCCAGAGACACGAAGGCCATAAAGGAACGAAGAGGACACGAAGAAGGAACTCTGAATGCTGCTTCGTGGCTCCTTCGTCACTTCGTGGCCTTCGTGTCTCCGATCATGCGATCGTTGCTAGTCTCGCTGGAACAACGCCCGAAACCGCCGGATCGGCGGGTCGCGGTCGTGGTCGAAGAAGTTTTCGAACGAGAGCCGGGTCAGCCCGTGCGACTCGAACGCGGCGACGTCCGCGTGCGAGAGCGGGTACGGCAGCGTGCCTTCGGACTCGTCCTCCTCGCGGCCGCGACAGACGACGAGCAGTTGCCCGCCGCGCGGAGCGACGAAACTTGCGACGCGCTTCGTTGCCTCCGCGCGGAGCGATCTCGGCAGCGCCTGGATCGTGTACGCCTCGAACACGAAGTCGAACGCGTTCGTCCATTCCCTCGGTGGGTTGAGCAGGTCGGCTTGCGTGTAGCGTACCCTCGAACTCGGCGACCGCCGCTTGCACCAATCGATCGCGGTCTGCGATACGTCGAAAGCGGTCACGTCGAACCCGCGACGGGCGAGCTCTTCAGCATCGTCACCGAGCCCACACCCGACGACGATCGCGCGGCGCCCCTCGCCGGACACGCGCTCACGATCGAGCCACGCGACCAGATGCGGATTCGCCTTCTCGTCGGCCCAGGGGATGACGTCCGAGTTGCCCTGCGCGGACGAGTAGAGCGCCTCGAACCAGCCGACGGGGTCGTTCCGCTGGTAGTGCGACTCGATGATCTTTTGCACGTGATCGTCGTGAGACATCGCTTGATTCGACTATTGGTTTTTAACGAGCCGCGACCGTAAGGGAGCGGTCCCGTCAGATCAACCACTCCCTCACGGTCGCGGCTCGTGAACCATCTTGTTGCCGCACTGGCAGACGAAGGGCTTGAGCTGGTGCGGGCGGATCGAACTCGGCCGCTTCACCGTGATCGCGCAGCCGCAGCGGGCGCAGGCGAACGTGTCACCGGGCTTCGTGTCGGGTGGCGCGGGCGCGTCGAGTGGCGATTCGTCGGCATCGGTCACGTCCGCCCGGCGGTCCATCGCGAGGTTCGCCAGCTTGTCGGCCAGCTCGTTCTTGTCGCGCAGGTTGTGCTCGAACTTCGCCGCGTCGAACTCGTGCAGGAGGTCTTGCGCCTCCTCGTAAAGCACCTTCATGTCCGGGTGCTTCACCTTGTAGACGCCGGTCATCTGTCGGACGATCAGCTCGCTGTCGCCGCGGATGAGGATCTTCCTGGCGCCGAGCTTCTTCGCTTCCTGCATCGCGGTGATCAGCGCGCGGTACTCGGCGACGTTGTTCGTCGCCCGGCCGATGAACCGGCCGAGCGTGACCAGCGGCGTGCGGTCTTGCGCCCGCACGACCACGCCGATGCCCGCGGGTCCGGGGTTCCCGCGGCTGCCGCCGTCGAACTCGATCGTGAGCGTCTCGTCCATCGCGGCGTTGTTCTATCCGGCCGCGGATCGAATGCAACTCATCGTCTACAATCGCCCGCACAACGGGCCGACATGTGGAACACGTTCGCGCCGCGACTGCGGCAGGCCATCTTCAAAGCGGTCGAGCTCGCGGCCGCGCGTGGCGCGCCAGAGGCGGACTCCCACGATCTCCTGGCTTCGATCCTGCGCGATCGCGACAGCGCCGGCGCGATCATTCACTCCCGCTGCGGGATCGATGCTCGCTGGGGTGCTGACTTGGTCGCGGGACTGCAACGCTCGGGCCGCGCTGCTTATCCGCAGGACCAAGTGATCCTGTCCAGGTGTGCGATGCATCTGCTCCATCGCGCAAAATCGCAGGCGTCGCAGCTCGGCGACGATCAGGTCGGCACCGAGCACGTCATGCTCGCCGTGTACGCGGGCACGCACTGGCACGAGTTGGCCCGAAACCACCTGCGAGAGTGGCGCGACGAGGGCATGCCCCGGCCGAGCATGCCGACCCAACTGCCGTCGGCTCGAACGGTCGAGGGACGCGTCCGGCGGGCGTTGCGGCTGCCGCGGCTCGCGTACGGTGTTTACGTTCAACACAGCCTGGCACATCCGAAGTTCGTCACCGATCCGTATCCGCTCTACGCCAAGCTTCGATCGCGCGAGCGCGTGCGTCGTGACCCGCTGCTGCCGGTGTGGATCGCGACGGGATACAACGAGGTCGTGACGACGCTGCGCGACCCGAGGTTCCGCAAGGAGCTTTTCCTGTCCGACTCGCTCTCGGACGTCCTGCGCCGTCAGTTCAAGCTGCCCGAGCAGCGCGACGCCGGGATCGAGGGCGAGCCGATGGCGATGCTCTTCCTCGACCCGCCGCGGCACACGAAGTACCGCGGCATGTTCAACCGTGCGTTCACGCCGCAGGCGCTTCAGCGGTTGCGCCCGCGCGTCCAGCAGATCACCGACGAGATTCTCGACCGTGCCGCGCGTCGTGGCAAAATGGACGTGATCGCGGACCTCGCCTACCCGCTGCCGACGCTCGTGATTGCGGAGTTGCTCGGCTTCCCGTCGGAGGATTACGCGCAGCTCAAGAAGTGGTCCGACGACTTCGCGGCCGCGCTGACGATCAGCCCTACGGTCGAACAGCAGAAGCGCTCGAACCAAAGCCGCGAGGAGATGCGCGAGTACTTCAACGCGCTGGTCGAACGGATGAAACGCGAGCGGTTCGGCTCGGACGACAGCCTGATGCGGACGTTGATGTCGGCCGGCTGCGGCGAGGATGACGGACCGTTGACCCGGCAGGAGTTCTTCGCCAACTGCGCGCTGCTCATCGCGGCCGGTCACGAGACGACGACGAACCTGATCGGCAACGGCGTGCTGGCGCTGTTGCGGCACCCGGATCAGCTCGACCTGCTGCGTCGCGAGCCGACGCTGATCAAGTCTGCGGTCGAGGAACTGCTGCGGTTCGACAGCCCGGTGCAGTGGACGGCGCGCGTTGCGAGCGAGGACCTTGAACTGGGCGGGAAGCGGATCACGCGCGGGGAGTTCGTTCTCTCATCGCTGGGGGCGGCGAACCGCGATCCGAAGCAATTCGACGATCCCGATCGACTCGACATCCGACGCGCGGACAACCGTCACGTCGCGTTCGGACAGGGGATTCACTTCTGCATCGGCGCGGCGCTGGCGCGGATGGAAGCGGAGATAGCGATCGGGTCGCTGGTGTCGCGGTTCGGCGAGATTCGGTTGCGAACGCGACCATTGCAGTGGAATCCGGGGTTTATCTTTCGGGGGGTGAAAGCACTTCGGGTGGAGTTGCGGTGATCGCAAGCACCTGCCGCAAGCGGCAGGGCTAAACGCAGAAGGCATCCGCACGCGTCACGTCCGGTCGTCATTTCAACGAGATCTTCCAGATCCCCCACTCCCCACCTCTGTTGGAGCGGAAGTAGATGTTCCGCCCGATCGGGTCCCACACTGGACAGTCGTCCTGCGAGCCGTTCTTGGTCAGTTGAATCGGCTGGTTCAGCTTGCCGAGGTCGGCGATCCAGATGTCCAGGTTCCGGTTCTTCTCCACCGGATCGGTCGACGCGTCGGCGGCGTAGGCGACGCGGCTGCCCTCGGGGCTCCAGGCGCCGTCGAACTCGTCGACTTCGGGCGTGTTCGTCAAATTCTGCGCCGCGCCGCCGATCGTCGGCACGCGGAACAGGTCGCGCTTGCCGGTCTTCTCGTTCACCGCGGCGAAGAGCACCACGTCGTTCCGCGGGCTCACGCGCGGCTGCGTGCCGCCGCTGCCGGTCATGTCGGTCCGCCCGGGCGTGTTACGCCGCGCCGAGAAGAGCCGCGGGTCGCCGCGACGGTCGACGAGCGATTGGAAGTACAGCCGCTGTCGCGCCTCCGGCTCTGAATCGACGCTCGGCCACAGGTCGTTCGTTTCTCCGGTCGTTAGCTGCGTGGTGATCGGCACGCCGGAACTGTTCATTTCCCAGACGCTCAGCCGCTGCCCGGCGCGGTTGCTCGAGAAGACGATCTTGTCGCCGCCGGGCGTGTAGGCGGGCATCAGGTCCAGCGACTTGGCGTCGAGGAACAGCGTCGGGGCGCCGCTGCCGTCGGCGTTGATCGTGTAGAACTGCGAGCGGAAGTCTTTGGGGTCGTTGCCCGTCAATACCGTGTAGAGCAACTGCCGCCCGTCGGGCGAGACCGTCAGCGAATCGATCGTCCCGCCCGGCGGCGCCCTGGCGATCAGCACGGGCGCGGCACGCGCCTCGCCCTCGCTCGTGTCCTTCATCGCAAGCGTGCTCACGACCTTCGGCTCGACCTGCCACGCGTTCTGGTCGCGCGACCAAGCGGCCGTCAACATGGGCACCTGCCGCGTGAGGATCTCCTTCAGCGGGATCGTGTAGTTGCTCTTGTTGTCGTCCCAGGCGATCGCGAACTCGGCCGGGTACCACTCGTCGCCGTGCTCCGGCTTCTTGGTGGCGACGCCCTTGTACGTGGGCAGCTCGTCCTTGCCGTCGCGCGGGGCAAATGAGAGCGTCGCGGTGGCCGCGCCGGTCGAGTCGGTCGGCAGCGTCTGCCCGTCGAGCACGACGCTCGCGCCCGGCGGGTCGGACATGATCCGCACGGTCTTCTTCTTCGGCGTCAGCTCCAGCGTGTAATCCGGCGACCCCTCGTCCCACGACACGTCGCGCGTCGCGGTCTCGTAGCCCTTCTTCGACGCCTTGATGCGGTGCGTGGCGAACTGGTTCGTCGTCACGTCGAACGGGAACGCGCGTGCGCCGTCGGTGACCGGGCTGGCGCCGATCGGCTTGTCGTCCACGTACACGTCCGCGCCGGGCGGGTTGGTCGTGATCTTCAGGTCCTTGCGCAGCGGTTGAAGCTCGAGGTTGTAGACCGGCGGGTCGTCCTGGATCGTGACGAGCTGCGTGGCCGGCAGGAAGTTGGCGCGCTCCGCGGTGATCGTGTGCGTGGTCCAGTTGTTCTTCGCGTCGACGGTGAACGCGAGCTCCTTGGTGAACGTGTCTACCTCGGCGGGCGTCTCCTGCACGCCGTCGATGCTGAGGATCGCCTTGGCAGGCGTGACGGTGACCTCGATGTTCCTCGTCTTGGGCAACAGAGCGACGTGCAGCGTGTCGCCGGCGAACGTGCGATCGACGACCTTGGTCGCGGGTTGGAACCCGAGCCGGTAGACGACGATGCGGTAGACGGTAATCGACGCGTCGAACTTGAACGTCTCGGTGATCGGCCCGCGGCCGCGCTCGACGCCGTTGATGCGGATCATCGCGTCGGCGGGCTTGGTGGTGATGGTGACGGTCCGCGTCTGCGCGCAGCCGGTGCCGAGGAGCCCGATGAGGATGAGCATCAGCGCGGCTAGCCGGGAGAAGTTGAACGGACGTGAGGTCGAACGGATCACCCACATACGAACCATTCTCCTGAACGACGAGCGAGACGCGCGCGCGGCCGGCAGTTGCGAGGCCGGTGGGAATGATATCCGAGACGTTGGAAAAGGTGGAATCGCGCGCATGGGGTGCGGCACCGAATCTCGGCACTCTGTCATCCTGAGCGTACTTCTATGAAAGTCCGTTAGCCGTCAAGCGGCGTCGGTGTTTCGGGTGGCGCGTCGGGAGGCCCATACTTCTATTCGAGCGTTCCGGGTTCCCGGATGCCCCGTTGGGTGGTTCGACGCGGGTCCGCGACAACTGCCCTATCTCGCGACGAGCCGTTGTGGCCCAAGTACGTTACGAGCTCGTTGTCACGAACCGCAGGCCAACCGACGCGCGACGCCACACACGATTCATCTGACCTTCTTCTCAAGACCCTTCTTTCCAAGACCCTTCTTTCCAAGACCCTTCTTCTCAAGACCCCTCTTTCCAAGACCTCTCGTTCACGGTGTTTTCATCGCGTGGTGCAGCGTGCGGACCCAGCGGTTGCCCGCCGCGCCGATGATCACGCACGGCGGCTTGCCGCGCGACCTGAGTGAGCCGGCCAGCTTGACCCAGCGCGGCACGGTGCGGCACGGTGCGGACCAGGCGGTGCGCCGCCTGCACGACGGTCGTCCGCAGCATCTTGTTGCAGCCGTCGACCAGCCCCGCGTCCGCGACCCGGTTCCCGCTGGACGCGTTGCACGGGCTCGTTGCACGGGCTCGTTGCACGGGCTCGTTGTACGGGCTCGTTGTACGGGCTCGTTGTACGGGCTCGTTGCACGGGCTCATGCCGCAGTACCGCGCCAGTTGCTTGGCGGTCCGGAAGCGGCCGAAGTCGCCGACGCACGCCGACACACGCCCGTAGAACCCAGGCGGTGACCTCGCCGACGCCGTCCTGCTTCAAGAGCTTGGCGACGACCGGGTCGTCCCGCGTGGCCAGCCGCAGCCGCAGCCGCAGCCGCAGCCGCAGCCGCAGCCGCAGCCGCAGCCGCAGCCGCGCCTCGACGGCCTCGACCTTCTTGCGTCCGTGCCCGATCTCGTCCAGCAGGTCGTTGGCGACCCACCGCGCCTGCTCGGACAACAGGTCGTTGTCGCGCACGGACGCCGTCCAGGCCTTGCTCCAGCGTCCGCCGCGATCCTTGCCGATCTTCACCCGCTGCTCGCGCAGGATCGCCCCGACCCGCAGCTTCAGGTCGCGCACGCGGTCGACGCAGCGCTGACGGTGGTTCACCAGCTGACGCAACTCGCGCACGCACGCACGCACGCACGCACGCGGGCACGCACGCACGCGGGCACGCACGCACGCACGCACGCACGCACGCACGCGGGCACGCACGCGGGCGCCAGCCAAACCCGCGGCAGGTAACCCACGCGCGTCAGGTCCGCCAGCAACCTCCCGTCCGAATAGTCGCTCTTGTCCGGCGAACCCTTCATCCGCGCGACGTACGCCGGGTGGCCCAGCGACACGTTCCACCCCAGCCGCTCGACCAGCTCCTGGCCCAGGTCCGCCGCCCCGCAGCAGGCCTCGATCCCCACCCGCTGCACTTGGCCCAGCGGGTTGACCAGCCGCCCCAACTCCGCACTGTCGTTGCCGGCCGAGCGGTTCAGCAACACCTCACCCTGCTGGTTGAGGACGCACACTTGAATGGAATCCTGGTGATAGTCCAGGCCGACGAAGACCGGTACACTGCTCATGGTCCGTTGCTCCCTGACGAGACGCTCGTCAATTAAACTTGGGCTATCGTTACAGCAACGGACTCTCACTTTCATCCCCATCTCGCGAAGGATCTCGGATGACGGGACACTCTCGGATCGCGCGAGATCCTTCGCGGGTACGCTCAGGATGACAACGGTCACGTTAAAGGTGCCGAGAACACGAGTCGCACCCGTGCGCGCATGTCACGCGTCGCGGGTGACGATGATGACGGTCTGGTCGTCCATCGGCTCGGCACCTTTCTGCCACGCGGTCAAGTCGGCGCGGAGCGCGTCGAGTTGGATCGGCGCGTCCTGGTCACGGTGCCGGTCGAAGAAGTCGCGGACGCGATCGGTCTCGAGCAGCTCGCCGTCGGGCGCGCGGGCCTCGAACACGCCGTCGCTGAGGATCGCCAGCGTCGCGCCGCCGCGGAGCTGCACCGGTCGCGGGCGCTTGCCGACGTAGCTCTTCACGATGCCCAGCGGCGCCGCCGGCGGCGTGAGCTTGTGCAGCAGCGCGTCGCTCGATCGGCGGATGAAAAACGGCCCGTGACCGGCGCTGGTCCAGCGCAGCTCGCCGTCGGGGGACAGGAAGCCGAGGAACGCGGTGACGAACGAACCGGGATTCAAGTCGTCAGCGAGGCGCGCGTTGACGCAGTCGAAGAGGTCGTGCGGGTCGGAAAGGTGATCGCACAGCGCGCGCACGAGCGTGCGCACCTGCGAGACGATCAGCGCCGGTCCGACGCCGTGGCCCGACGCGTCGCCGACGAAGATGCCGAGGCGCCCGTCGTTGGTCGTCCACAGGTCGTAGCAGTCGCCGCCGGTGACGCTGGCGGCCTTGCTCCAGCCGACGGCCTTGAAGCCGGGGAACCGCACGCCCTGCTTGGGCAACATGCCCTGCTGCACCTCGCGCGCCAGCTCCATCTCGCGGCGGAGGTACATCGCCTCGACCGCCGCCTGCTGCAACCGATACCGCTGGAGCGCGACGCCCGCCTGGTCGGCAAGGAGCTGGATCATCAGCTCGTGCGACTCGGTAAACCCGACCCACGACCGGTTGTTGACGGCCTGGATCACGCCGAGCGGTTGCCGCTGCGCGTCGACCATCGGCGCGGTGAGCAGGTTGCGCGTGACGAAACCGGTGCGCTTGTCGACCTCCGGGTTGAACCGCGGGTCCTCGTACGGCTTGCCCACGTGCAACACGCGATTCGACTTGAACGCGCTGCCGACGATGCCCGCGGAACTGGGCACGCGGATCTCCAGCGCCGACTGGAGCGCGACGCGCGTGACCAGCTCGTCGGTCTTCGCGTCGTGCACGAAGATACTCGTGCGTTCGCACTCGAGCAGCGCGCACGCGGCTTCAGCGATCCGCACGAGCAGCGCGTCCAGCTCGGTCGTCACCGCGAGCATGCGCGAGACTTCGAGGATCTGCCGGAAGTGCCCGGCCGAGACCGGCGCTTCGGAGGCGTGCTGGATCGGGTCCGTCGGCATCGACACGCGGGAGTATAGCGACCGCCCTGCGATTAGCGCGCCATGGTGGACGGTTGGGAGGACGGCTGTGTCGAGGCGGCCCAGAGTTGTTGATAACGATCGGCCTCCGCCGGCTTGTCCCACGCGCGGTACAGTTCGGCAAGGATCTTGAGCGCCTCGGTCGTGAGTTGCTTCCGCTCCTCGGGAGGCTCGTACGCCTGCATCCGTCGATGGAAGTCGAGCAGTTGCGGCTCGACCTCTGCGTAGCGCTTGAGCTGGACGCGCGCGTCGAGCAGGTTGGCTTCGCAGTGAGCAGCGATCCGCTTGTCGCCGATCCGGCGGAGCGTTTCGAGCGTCGCGGCCAAGATGGGCTCGCCTTCGGCTGCGCGTTTGTCGTCAACCAGAGTGTGACCGAGGTTGAGGCGGTACGTCAGCGTCAACGGGTCGTCGGCGCCGCGCGCCTTGGTCGTGATCTCGACGGCGCGACGGAACAGCGCTTCGGATTTCGCGTGATCGTCTAACCCCTCGTAGACGAGCCCGAGGTTGACCGCGGCGCGCGCGGCCCCTTCGCCGTCGGGACCCAGTTGCTTCTCCGCCGTTGCCAGCGCCCGCTGCATGAGCGGTAGCGCCTTGTCGAACTGCTTCTCCTGCGCGTAGGCCGACCCGAGCAGCTCGAGGACCTGTCCGACGTGCGGGTGATCGGCGGGGAGTTTCGATTGCAGGATGACCGCGGCGCGCTCGAACGAAGCGCGAGCGGCGCTGTAGTCGGCCATCTGTTGCTGCACCGAGCCCACCTGGCTCAGCGCCTCGGCGACGGGGATCGAGTCGGCGCCGGCCGTCTTTTCGCGAATCTCGAGCGAACGCTGCGCCAGCTTCATCGCCTCGTCGAGCCGGCCCTGGTTCTGCTCGATCGCGCTGAGCAGTTGGAGCACGGCCGCGACCGGAGCGCTGTCCTTGCCGAGCGCCTTTTCTCGGATGGCCAGCGCCTGCTTGAGGTACGCTTCGGCTTCGGCAAGCTTGTTCGTGTTGAAAGCGATGATCGCCAAGTTCCAAATCGTATCGGCG
>Ga0081539_10005010_pt1 | contig 13976 bp, 13 predicted proteins | sample TabmetS4T2R2_FD_71023 | JGI IMG/M metagenome (GOLD analysis project Ga0081539, IMG submission 71023) | Tabebuia heterophylla rhizosphere microbial communities from the University of Puerto Rico - S4T2R2 | ecosystem: Host-associated > Plants > Roots > Rhizosphere ...
GCAGCCCGGCGCCGCCGCCGCGACGACGGTCCCCGGCCGCGGCCCCGGGTTCTACGCCTCGCGCGTGGTGCTGTACCTGATCCTGGTCGCGGTCGCCGTCTTCTATCTCTGGCCGTTCTTCTGGACGATCTCGACGTCGCTGAAGACGGTCCCGGAGAGCGTCCAGACGACGATCCTCCCGCACCACCTGACGCTCAAGGGCTACCGCGAGGCGTTCACGACCGGCCCGTTCGCGCGCTACTTCATGAACAGCGTCATCTTCGCGGTGACGACGACGCTCTCGAACCTGTTCCTCTGCACGCTCGGCGGCTACGCGTTCGCGCGACTCCGCTTCCCCCTGCGCGAGCCGCTCTTCTTCCTCGTCCTCGCGACGCTGATGATCCCCGACCAGCTGCGGCTGGTGCCGGTCTTCAAGATGCTGACCGACCTGCCGCTCGTTCCCGGGCACCTCAACTGGGTCGCCACCTACCAGGGCTACATCGTCCTGCACCTGCTCTACGCGACCAACCTGTTTCTGATGCGGCAGTACTTCCTAACCATCCCGAAGGACTACGAGGAAGCCGCGAAGCTCGACAACGCGGGCTTCTTCAAGACGTACTGGAAGGTGATGCTGCCGCTCGCGGGGCCCGCGCTCGCGGCGATCACGATCCTGAGCTTCCAGGGGACCTGGAACGACTTCTACTGGCAGCTGATCCTGCTCCAGGACAACTCGAAGTTCACGCTCAACGTCGGGATCGCGCAGTTCGCATCGGGCGCGGGCTTCAACACGGACTGGCCGGCGCTGATGGCGGCGACCACGATCTCGATCTTGCCGGTGGGGCTGATCTACGTCTTCTTCCAGCGCTACTTCATCGCCGGCGTGACGACCGCAGGGGTGAAGGGATGAGCGTCGGGGCGGCTTTGCGCTCGGCTGTCGTGGACTTCTACGGTCAGTCGTGGCGGCTCTTCTTGCTGAACGCGGCGCTCTCGGCGGTGGTGGTGCCCGTGGCCGTCGGCGGGTTGTGGGTTCCGGCGCTCTGGGGGCTGCTCGTCTTGGCCGGACCGCTCGCGGCGGCGCTCCTCCACTGCGCGGTCGTCGTCGTCCGGACGGAGGAGCTCGCGATCCGCGAGGCCATCGTCGGGCTGCGGCTCCACTGGCGGCGCGGCCTCGCTCTCGGCGTCGTCGTGGCGGCCGGCACCGCGCTCGGCGTCCACGCGATCTCGTTCTACGCGGGGAGGGGAGCGCTCGTCTTGGCCGTCCTCGGCGTCTACCTGCTGCTCGCGTTCGTCGCATTCCAGCTCGTGCTCTGGCCGCTCGCGGTCGTCGAGACGGGCGTTCCGGCGCGGCGTGTGCTTGGCGATGCGGCGCGGGCGCTGCTCGCGCGGCCGCTGCAGGCGCTCGCTTTGACGCTGGCGCTCGCGGTCGTGAACGCCGCGGGCCTTGCCGCCGCCGTGCTCCCGTTCCTGACCCTGACGATCGCCTACTCCGCCCTCGCGGTCGCGCGCTTCGCGCTGCCGCCGACTCTGGAGGCCCAGGACTGATGGCCCGCGTTCTCTACGACCACGTCACGAAGCGGTTCGACGGCACCGAGGCGGTCAAGGACTTCACCGTCGAGGTCGCCGACGGCGAGTTCCTCGTCCTCGTCGGGCCGTCCGGGTGCGGGAAGAGCACGGCGCTGCGGATGCTCGCCGGGCTCGAGGACGTCACCGACGGCCGGATCCTGATCGGCGACCGCGTCGTGAACAAGCTCGCGGCGGGCGCGCGGGACATCGCGATGGTGTTCCAGTCGTACGCGCTCTATCCGCACATGACCGTCTACGACAATCTCGCGTTCGGCCTGCGCAACCAGGGGCTGCCGCGCAAGGAGGTCGACCGGCGGGTACAGGACGCGGCGAAGATCCTCGATCTCGGCGAGCTGCTCAAGCGCAAGCCGAAGCAGCTCTCGGGCGGGCAGCGGCAGCGGGTCGCTCTCGGCCGGGCGATCGTGCGCGAGCCCGCGGTCTTCCTGATGGACGAGCCGCTGTCGAACCTCGACGCGAAGCTTCGCGTCGCGACGCGCGCCGAGATCCTCAAGCTCCAGCAGCGGCTCGGCACGACGACGATCTACGTCACGCACGACCAGGTCGAGGCGATGACGATGGGCGACCGGATCGTGGTCATGAACGCGGGCCTCCTCCAGCAGGCCGGGACGCCGGAGGAGCTCTACACGCGGCCCGCCAACCTCTTCGTCGCCGGCTTCATCGGCTCCCCGGCGATGAACCTCGTGCCGGCGAGCGTGATCGACGGCGGCGGGGCAGACCGAATCGCGGGGTTCCGGCCCGAGCACGTCGAGCTCGGCGGGGTGGCGGGCGATGCGTTGCGATGCACCGGGCGCGTCGAGGTGCGCGAGTACCTCGGCGACGAGCAGCTCGTCCACATGACCGTGAAGGACGCGTCGATCCAGGCGAAGCTCCCGGTCGAGGCGCACGTGACTCCTGGGGAAGATCTGTCGTTCGCGATCCCGCGCGACAAGATCCACCTCTTCGACGCCGAGACCGGCGAGCGCGTCAGCGCCTGAGCGGCTCTAGGCGAGGCCGAGAGCGTCGCGCAGGTGCGGGTCGAGGAGCGACGGCGCGACGAGGTCGGCGTCGAGCTCGACCCCGGGGACCGACGGGACGCCGATCACGAAGAGGCCCGCGGCGCGCGCCGACGCGACGCCAAGTGGCGAGTCCTCGAGCGCGACGGCGCTTGCCGGCTCCACGCCGAGGCGCGCGCAGGCCTCGAGGTACACGTCCGGTGCGGGCTTCGGGTTCACGGGGTCATCGCCGCAGACGCTCGCGTCGAAGCTGCCCGGATCGAAGCCTGCGCCGGCGAGAGCGGCCTCGACGAACGCGCGCGGCGAGTTCGAGGCGACTCCGATCGGCACTCCGCCGCGTAGCTGCCGCACGAGCTCGAGCGCACCGGGCAGCGGCTCGACGCCGCGTCCGACCTCCTCCGCCATCAGCCGGCTCAGGGCCAGCGAGAGCCCCTCCGCGTCGCCCGGCCGGTCGAGCAGGCGCTCGAGGACGCGGCCGCCGGCGAGCCAGCCGGTGCCGAGGAGCGCCTTCTTGTCGTCCAGCGTGAACGGGCGGCCGTGGCGGCGGAAGAGCTCCGTCTCCGCGCGCGTCCACAGGGTCTCGCTGTCCACGAGCAGCCCGTCGCAATCGAACACGACTGCGGCGGGACCAGCTCGACGTAAGCGGTCGTTCATGAACGTGAGGAGTATCCACGGCTAACCTGGAACTGGAGGAGAGATGCCGGAGAAGGTGACGAAGACCGACCAGGAGTGGCGGCGCGAGCTCACGCCGGAGCAGTACCGCGTCCTGCGCGAGAAGGCCACGGAGAGACCGTTCACGGGCGAGTACGACCACGTCTTCGAGGACGGTGTCTATCGGTGCGCCGGCTGCGGCGCCGAGCTGTTCCGCTCCGAGACGAAGTACGACTCGGGCTGCGGGTGGCCCGCGTTCTACGCGCCCACGAGCGAAGACGCGGTCGCAACGGAGGAGGACACGAGCTACTTCATGCGTCGGACCGAGGTGCTGTGCGCCGCGTGCGACGGCCATCTCGGCCATGTCTTCCCGGACGGGCCGCACCCGACCGGGCTGCGCTACTGCATCAACTCGGCAGCACTGAGACTGGAGGAGGAGTAAGTGGAGAAGAAGGCAACGTTCGGAGCGGGCTGCTTCTGGGGCGTCGAGGCGGCGTTCCGGCAGGTCGAGGGCGTGACGAAGACGGAGGTCGGTTACGAGGGCGGCACCCTCGACCGGCCGACCTACGAGGACGTCTGCTCGCACACGACCGGCCACGCGGAGGTCGTCCGGGTGACATACGACCCCGAGCGCGTCTCGTATGACGAGCTGCTCGACGTCTTCTGGCAGGAGCACGACCCGACGCAGCTCAACCGCCAGGGCTGGGACGTCGGCGACCAGTACCGATCGGTCGTGTTCGTCCACGACGAGGAGCAGCGTGCCGCCGCCGAGGCCTCGCGCGAGCGCGAGCAGCCGCGGCACCGCAAGCCGATCGTCACGCAGATCGTTCCCGTCGAGACGTTCTGGCCGGCGGAGGACTACCACCAGCAGTACCTCGAGAAGCGCGGCCGCTCGAGCTGCACGGTCGAGCTGCGGCAGCCGGTCGCGTAGGCTCGGCGCGTGGCGCGGCCGCTGCGCGTCGGGATCCAGCTTCCGGAGGTCGAGCGCGAGGTTCGCTGGCCGGAGGTCGCGGCGATCGCTCGCGCGGCCGAGGAGGCGGGCTTCGACTCGATCTGGCTCGGCGACCACCTGCTCTACCGCGGCGACGGGCGCCGCGAGCGCGGTCCGTGGGACGTCTGGACGCAGCTCGCGGCGTTCGCCGCGGTGACGGAGCGCGTCGCGCTCGGGCCGCTCGTCGCCTGCACGGCGTTCCACCCGCCGGGTCTGCTGGCTCGCATGGCGGCGTCGGTGGACGAGGTGAGCGGCGGGCGGCTCGTGCTCGGCGTCGGGGCCGGCTGGAACGAGGTCGAGTTTCGCGCGTTCGGGATTCCCTACGACCGGCGGGTGTCGCGCTTCGAGGAGGCGTTCGAGATTGTCCGGCGGCTGCTGGGCGGCGAGCGGGTGACCTTGGCGGGCTCGTTCTACTCCGTCGACGACGCCGTGCTGCTGCCGCTCCCGGCGCGGCGCGTGCCCCTGATGCTCGGCGCGCACGGCGACCGGATGCTCGCGGCCGGGCTCCCGCACGTCGACGCGTGGAACACGTGGTTCGAGCAGTACGGGAACGAGCCGGGGCGCTTCGCGGAGCTGAACGCGCGCGTGGACGCGGCGGCTCTTCGCGTCGGCCGCGAGCCGCGCGAGATCGAGCGGAGCGCGTGCCTGCTCGTGTCGGTCGGCGATCCCGGAATCGACGAGCGGCTGTCCGTCGAGCGGCTGCCGGCGGTGCCGGTCGAGCGACTCGACGACGCCCTCGACGAGCTCGCGGAGAGTGGGGCGGACGAGGCGATCCTCGTCGCGGTCCCGATCACCGAGACAACGGTCCGCTCGCTCGGCGCGGCGCTCCCGCGCTGACGAAGGCCGCCCAGTTGCCGTGGCCGGAGACGTCGACGCCGCGCGCGGCGAGCTCCGGCGAGCCGAGGAACGCCTCGACCCGGCGCCCGTCCTCGAGCTCAAGCGGCGCGCGGCTCCAGCCGGCCGGCTCGATCGCCGCGAGCCTGTCGAGCAGCGCCTCGGAGCACTCGTAGAGCTCGCACTCGATCGCGACCCCATCGGCGCCGGGCACGAGCGCCGGCCACCGGCCGTCCACGAAGTAGAGCCGGTACCGCGGCGCCGTTCGTACGCGCTCGACGAACCGCGCGCCCGCGAGGTTTCCATGCCCCGGCTGCTCGCTCGTGAACGTCCCGTAGAAGGCGAACAGCGTCACGCGCGCGCCGCGGCGAGCTGGCCGCAGGCGGCCTCGATGTCGCGGCCGCGGGTCAGGCGGATCGTCGCCGGCAGGCCGTGCTCGATCAGCGCGCGCCTGAACGCGGCGATCGCCTTCCGCGACGACCCCTCGAACATCCCGGTCGGGTTGTACGGGATCAGGTTCACCTTGAAGAAGCGCGGGTTCAGGAGCTTTGCCAGCTCGCGCGCCTGCTCGTAGCGGTCGTTCACGCCGGCGAGCATCACGTACTCGACGAAGACCTTCCGCCGGCGCAGCGCGAAGTACTTCGTGCACTCGTGGACGATGTCCTCGAGCGGATACCGGTCGTTGACGGGCATGAGCTCGCTGCGTAGCTCGTCGGTCGGCGCGTGCAACGACAGGGCGAGCCGAATGGGCTCCTCGACCTCCGCGACGAAGCGTCGCAGCCCCGGCAGCCAGCCCACGGTCGAGATCGTGGTGCGCCGCCACGTCACGCCGAGATCGGGAAGTCGGCGAGCAGCCGCCAGCACCGAGTCGTAGTTCAGGAACGGCTCGCCCATGCCCATGAAAACGGCATGGTTCACCGGCTCCAGGCGACGGAAATGCAAAGCCTGGTCGAGGATCTCGGACGCGGTCAGGTTGCGCCGGAACCGCATCTGGCCGGTCGCGCAGAACGTGCAGGTCAGCGGGCACCCCGACTGCGACGAGATGCAGATCGACCGGCGGCCGTCGCGGTACCGCATCAGCACCGCCTCGACCGGGTGGCCGTCGTGCGTGCGGAAGAGCGCCTTCACGGTGCCGTCGCGCGACTCCGCCTCGTGGACGAGCGAGAGCGTCGAGAAGGGCAGCGCGTCGGCGAGGGCGCGCCGCAGCCGCGCCGGCACGTTCGTCATCTCGTCGTAGCCGCGCGCGCCGCGTGCAGCCCACTCCCAGATCTGCCGGGCGCGGAAGCGCGGCTGTCCGAGCTCCGCGAGCGCAGCCTCTAGCGCGACGACATCCACGCGAGCACCTCGTCGGCGTTCCGGTCGGGCGGAAAGACGGGGTAGAAGACCTTGACGATCCGCCCTGTCTCGGCGACCAGCGCGAGCCGCTTGTAGAGCGTCAGCCCCTCGACCTGGAACGTCGGCAGGCGGAGCGCCGAAGCGAGCTCGAGCCGCTCGTCCGATACGACCGGGAACGGCATCCTGTTCCGCTCCGCGAACTCGATCTGGTCGTCGAGGCTCTGGGCACTCAACCCGGCGACGCGAGCGCCGAACCGCGCGAGCTCAGCTGCGTGGTCGCGAAAGCCGCACGACTGCGGCGTGCAGCCGCGCGCGCCGGGGATGTCGTCCCAGCCGGGCAGCATCGGCCGGTCCGGGCGGCCCGTTCGCGGGTACACGTACAGGACGAGCCGCTCCCGCGCAAGCTCGGCGAGGCTCACCGGCCCGACGGAGGACGGGAGGATCAGCGCCGGGACCTCGAGCCCGGGCAGGTGGTCGGCCGCTCCGTCGTCCTCGGGGATGGGCAGGCCCGCGGGAAGTACGTACGGATCCACCCGGCGAGGGTAGCGAGAGGCCGGGCAGCCCCGGCCTCTCGCGCTCTCTCAGTGGCGGTGCTTGAACGCCGAGCGGCCCGGCTGCGCCTTCGCCGTGAAGAGCACCGGGTCGTTCGCGACCGTCGTCGCGGCTGCCGCCGACGACTGGCCGTTCACGAACGTGTTCAGCGTCACGTCGCAGTTCGGCGTCGCCGTCGCGCAGTCGGTTCCGCCCTGCGTCGGCGGCTTCGCGATGACGAAGTAGCCCCGCGCCTGGTGGCTCCCGTTGAACGAGGTCGAGATGTAGTCCCCGACCATGCGCCCCTGCGAGGTGTCCGGCGCGGACTTCAGCGCCATCGGTGCCACGACGTCGACGAACGGGCTCCACGAGACGCCCGCGTTCGACGACGAGATGAACCCGACGTGGAGCGAGCACGTGTTGATGTCGCAGTTGACGTCCGGGTAAAAGTAGTAGGTCACCGCGACCTTCGTGCTGGTGCCCGACGTGTTGCGGTCGACGCCGACGCCGGGGAGGAAGTGGTCGACGACGCTCGTGGTCGGGTCGATCGGGATGCGCTGGACCGCCGACCAGGTCGTGCCGTCCGTCGACGTCACGAAGACGAGGTCGTTCGTCGAGCACCCGCTGCGGAAGCGGCAGTCCTCCCAGACGACGAAGATCTTGCCGTCGCCGGCGATCTCGGCCGAGGGCAAGGGGCCGCTCCGGATGTTGCCGGGGTCGACCTTCGCGGTGATCGACGTGATCGTGAACGCAGTCCCGAAGCTCACGCCGCCGTTCGTCGAGTTTGTGAACCCGAGTGCCGTCTCGCTGGCATTGTCGAGCGGGACCACGACCTTCCCGTCCGGCTGCACGACGGGCTGTCCGCCGATCACGCCGACGTTAGGCGTCGACGAGAGCGTCCAGGTGACGCCGCCGTCGGTCGAGAAGGCGATCCGGAGGCGGTTGCCGCCCGCGAAGTCGTCCCAGACGGTGTAGCACCGGCCGAAGAACGGGCTCGTCGTCGTGTTGTCGCAGACGGTCCAGTTCTTGTCGAAGTCCTCGTTCGCGGCCGCGGCGCGAACCGTCACCGGGTTCCCCCAGGTCAGGCCGCCGTTCGTCGAGCGGCTCACGAGCACAGCCGTGCCTCTGACGCTCGCGTCGAGTCCGATCGTGGAGACCATCCAGACGCCATGGCTCCGGTCGTGCGCGACAGAGGGGTCGGTCACCCGTGCGAACGTCCCGCCCTGGAAGACGGTGATTCCCGGCAGCGTCCCCGTCGAGTAGGACACGCCGTTGTCGACCGAGCGCGCGAACACGATGCCGGACGACCCGCCGTCGAAGAAGCGGCCGGCCTGCGCCGCTGCGACGCCGGTCGAGCCGAAGAAGAACGAGTCCGGCTCGACGACCGTCTTGTGCTGGCTCGTCGAGTTCGTGAACGGGTCGGTCCCGATCTGGAGCACCGGGATGGTCGCACCGGCCGCGAGGCTCAGCACGAGCGCGGCTGTCGCGACGAAACCGAGGGCGAGGACGGCTCGCCTGAGGTGCATGCCTGCCTCCTTCGAGAGATGACCCGCGAGGTCTACTCCTGGGCTGCAGCCCCGGCAAGCAAGAGTGCGCTTTGAGGCAAGGGCCGGAGGGGCCGGCGCGCGGGCCGGCCCCTCCTGGCAGCTCTAGTGGCGGTGGCTGAAGCCCGAGGCCCCCGGCCGGGACTTCGCCGTGTACACGACCGGATCGTTCGCGGTCAGCGTTCCCGCGGACGCCGCCTGGCCGGTGGCGAAGGTGTACAGGCCCTGGTCGCAGTTCGGGGTCGCGGTCTGACAGTCGCTCCCGCCCGAGGTGGGCGCGAAGGCCCGCGCGAAGAAGCCGAACGCGAGGCCGCTCGAGTTGTACGAGGTCGAGATGTAGTCCCCAACCATCCGCCCCTGCGAGGTGTTCGGGAGCCAGCTCATCGTCATCGGCCCCGCGACGTCGATCGCCGCGTTCCACGTCGTTCCGCCGTTCGACGACTTGATGAAGCCGACCCGTAGCTGGCACGTCGCGACCGTGCAGGCGACGTTCGGGTAGTAGTAGTAGGTCACGCCGACCCTGATCGACGCCCCCGACGAGTTGCGGTCGACGCCGACGCCCGGGATGAAGTGGTCGACGATGCTCGTCACCGGATCGATCGGGATGCGCTGCACGGCCGTCCACGTCGTGCCGTTCGTGGAGGTCGTGTAGACGAGGTCGTTCGTCGTGCACGCGACCCGGAAGCGGCAGTCCTCCCAGACGACGTAGATCTTGCCGTCACCGGAGATCTCCGCCGACGGAAGCGGGCCGCTGCGGATGTTGCCCGGGTCGTTCGCGGCCGTGATGTTCGTGATCACGAACGCGGTCCCGAAGCTGACGCCGCCGTTCGTCGAGACCGAGCGGCCGAGCTGCGTCTCGTCCGCGCTGTCGAGCGGGACGACGACGTTCCCGTTCGGGAGTGTGAGCGGCTGCCCGCCGATCACGCCCTGGTTCGGCGTCGTCGACTGCGTCCAGGTCAGACCGCCGTTACGCGAGTACGCCGCCCGGAAGCGGTTCCCGTGGCCGAAGTCGTCCCACGTCGTGTAGCACGAGCCGTAGAACGGGCTGGTGGTCTTGTTGTCGCAGACGGTCCAGTTCTTGTCGAGGTCCTCTCCTGCTCCGGCGGCGTGGACGGTGACCGGGTTCCCCCACGTCAGGCCGCCGTTCGTGGAGCGGTTGACGATCACGGCCACCCCGCTCGGGCTCGAGTTGAGCGCGAGCGAGGAGATCATCCAGACGCCGTGTCTCGCGTCGAAGGCGACGGACGGGTCGCTGACGCGCGCGTACGGGCCCGGCGGGTTCGTGAAGCCCGTGATCCCGGGCAGGACGCCGCTCGTCCACGACGTGCCGTTGTTCGTCGACGTCGCGAAGCCGATGTCGGACGCTCCGCCGTCGAAGAAGCGCCCGAACTGTGCGGCTGAGACGAGCGTGGAGCCGAACGAGTACGAGTCGGGCTCGACGATCGTCTTGTGCTGGCTGGTCGAGTTGGTGAAGGGGTCGGTCGCGATCTTGACGACCGGGATCGTCGCGCCGGCCGCGAGGCTGAGCACCAGCGCGGCGGTCGTGACGAATCCAAGGGCGAGGGCGGCTCGCCTGAGGTGCATACCTGGCCTCCTTTGGAGATGACGCGCTGAGGTCTACCGGCGGGCTGTCTCTGTAGCAAGTAAGAGTGCGCTTTGAGGCAACTGCGCGGGCCAGAAGGGCCGGCCGAAGCCGGCCCCTCTTCCCTAGCCGTACAGCGCTACGTCGCAGTTCGGCGTCGAGCTCGCACAGTCGCCCGTGGGCGGTGCCTTCGCGACGACGATCACCGGGTGGGGGAGGCCGTCCGATCCATACGACGTCGAGATGTAGTCGCCGAACATGTAGCCCGTATTCGTGAATGGGAGCCACCGGGTCTTCATGTTCGTCGCGAGCGGCGTCGCCACGCCCCAGGTGGAGCCGCCGTTCGACGACGTGATCAAGCCCACGTCGAGCTGGCAGGTCGTGATCGTGCACGACACGTTGGGGAAGTAGTAGTACGTGACGGCGATCCGGGCGCCCGCGGTCGTCGAGAGCTTGTCGACGCCCATGCCCGGGGTGAGGTGGTCGACGCTGCTGGTCACCGGATCGATCGGGACGCGCTGCACCGCCGTCCAGGTGGTCCCGTTCGTCGAGGTCGTGTAGACGATGTCGTTCGAGGTGCACCCGATCCGGAAGCGGCAGTCCTCCCACGCGACGAAGACCTTCCCGGTGGCGTCGATCTCGGCCGAGGGGAGCGGGCTGGAGCGGATGTTTCCGGGGTCGACGGCCGCGGTGATCGACGTGATCGTCGTCGCGCTCCCGTAGCTCACGCCGCCGTTCCCCGAGGTGATGACGCCGAGCGCCGTCTCGGACGGGTTGTCGAAGATGACGATCAGCTTCCCGCTCGGCTGGACGACCGGCTGGACGCCGATCACCCCCACGTTGGGAGTGGTCGCGAGTGTCCAGCTCAGGCCGCCGTCGCGCGAGTAGGCGGCCTTGAACGCGTTCCCGTTGCCGTGGTCGTCGAACACGGCGTAGCACGAGCCGTAGAAGGGGCTCGTGGGCGTGTCGTCGCACACGATCCACGGCTTCTCGAAGTTCTGGCCGGCGCCGGCGGCGGCGATGGTCACGGGCGGGGTCCAAGCGAGGCCGCCATTCGTCGAGCGGCTGGCGATCACGGCGGCGCCCTTCGGCGTCGTCCCGGACACGCGGAGGCCGAGCGAGGCGGCGATCCACACGTTGTGCCGCGCGTCGAAGGCCACGGACGCGTCGGTGGCGCGGTCGTACGGGCCGGCGGGGTTCTGGTACTGCGTGATCGCGGGGAGGACGCCGCTCGTCCAGGAGCCCGCGTTGTTCGTCGTGGTGGCGAAGCCGATCCCGGAGGCGCCTTCGTCGGTGAACTGGCCCATCTGGGCGACGGCGACGATCGTGGAGCCGGCCGAGTAGGTGTCGGGCTCGACGACGGTCTTGTGCTGGCTGTCCGGGTTCGTGAACGGGTCGACGAGGATCGGCCCCAAGGCGGCTGAGGCCGCGAGCGAGACGACGAGCGCCGCGACTCCGGCAACGGCAAGCGTGAGGCCGAAGCGCCTCGGGTGGTGCGAGAAGAGCTTGTTCATCGTTCCCCCTTGCCCTGCAAAAGCGAGAGGCCGGCTTGCGCCGGCCTCTCGCGGTGATTCCTGAGCGGTCCTCCTAGCTAGTGCGTCACGTTGAACGCGGAGCGACCGTTCTTGACCGTTCCGCTGAAGACGACCGGGTCGTTTGCGGCGTTGGCGCCGGCAAGCGCTGCCAGCCCGGTCGTGGGCGTCTCGAGCGGCTGGTTGCACAGCGGCGTCGAGGTGGCGCAGTCGCCTGTCGGCGGTGCGTACGCCTCCGCGAAGACCGGGTGCGCCAGGTGGTTGGCGTCGAACGACGACGACATGTAGTCGCCGACCATCCGGCCCTGCGTGGTGTTCGGGAGCCAGTCGATCGACATCGGCCCCCGAAGCTGCGTCTGAGCAGTCCAGGTCGAGCCGCCGTTCGACGACGAGATGTAGCCGACGTCGAGCTGGCAGGTCGCCTCGGTGCAGCTCGAGTTCGGGTAGTAGTAGTACCCGACGCCGACCTTGATCGTCGCCCCCGACGTCGTGCGGTCGACGGCGACGCCCGGGATCATGCTGTTCTGCGTCCCGGCCACTCCGCCCGGATCGGTCGGGATCCGCTGGATGGCGGTCCAGGTCGAGCCGTTCGTCGAGGTCGTGTACACGAGATCGTTCCTCGCGCACCCTGACCGGAAGCGGCAGTCCTCCCAGACGAGGAAGATCTTGCCGTCGCCGGAGATCTCGGCCGACGGAAGCGGGCCGCTCCGGATGTTGCCGGGATCGTTGGCCGCCGTGATCGACGAGATCGTGAACGCCTGGCCGAACTTCACGCCGCCGTTCGTCGAGATCGTGAAGCCGATCGCGGTCTCGGACGCGTTGTCGAGCGGGACCACCACGTTCCCGTTCGGGAGCGTCAGCGGCTGGGCGCCGATGACGCCCACGTTCGGCGTCCTCGACAGGGTCCAGGTCAGCCCGCCGTCACGCGAGTAGGCGATCTTCAGCAAGTTGCCGTGGCCGAAGTCGTCCCACGTCGTGTAGCACGAGCCGTAGAACGGGCTCGTTGGCGTGTTGTCGCACACGGTCCAGTTCTTGTCGAAGTTCTGGGTTCCGGTTGCGACTGCGACGTTGTTCGGCGTGTTCCAGGTGGCGCCGCCGTTCGTCGAGCGGTTGAGGGTGACGGCCGCGCCGTTCAGGTTGGCGTCGAGCGCCAGTCCCGAGACCATCCAGACGTTGTGTCTTGCATCGAACGCGACCGACGGGTCGCTGACCCGGGCCCAGGGGCCCGGCGGGGTCGAGTTGACGGTGAGGCCCGGCAGTTGCTGGGCCGTCCACGACGAGCCGTTGTCCGTCGAGACGGACACGCCGATGTCGGACGAGCCGCCGTCGAAGAACCTGCCCCATTGAGCCGCAGCGACGATGGTGGAGCCGAACGAGTACGTGTCCGGCTCGACGATGGTTGCGTGCTGGCTGTCGATGTTCGTGAACGGGTCGGTCGCGATGATCGTGACCGCCACGTTCGCCGAAGCCGAGAGAGCCAGACTGAGCGCTGCCGTGGCCGCGAGGGCGAGCGCGAGCGTGAGTCGCCTCCGTAGAGGCGAATGAGCCAACTGCATGTACCCCCTCCTGGGTTAGATGACCCGGAAGTCCTACCTGTTTTCGGCTGAAAGTCAAGCCTCTATCGCACTGTCGGACCGATGGGGCAGCTCTGTGAGAATGGCGGTGTGATCGACCTCCGCTCCGACACCGTCACGCAGCCCACACCGGCCATGCGCCAGGCGATCGCGGAGGCTGTCGTGGGCGACGAGCAGGAGCGCGAGGACCCGACGGTGCTCGAGCTCGAGCGACGCGGGGCCGCCCTGCTGGGCCAGGAGGAGGCGGTGTTCCTCCCGACCGCGACGATGGCGAACCAGATCGCGCTCCGGATCCTCACCGAGCCCGGCGACGAGCTGCTCGCCGAGGAGAGCTCGCACGTGCTGATCTACGAGCAGGGCGGGCCGGCCGCGTTCTCGGGGCTCGTCATGCGCGGGCTGCCGGGGCGGGCGGGACGGCTCGCGCCCAAGCAGATCGCCGCCGCGGTTCGGGACTGGCGGAGCGGCCACTCGCCGCGCACGCGGCTCGTCTCGCTCGAGAGCGCGCACAACTCGTCCGGCGGGCGGGTGTGGCGGCTCGACGAGATCGACGCGGTCGCTTCGGTGTGCCGCGAGCACGAGCTGCGGCTGCACCTCGACGGGGCGCGGGTTGCGAACGCGGCGGTCGCGCTCGGCGTGCCGGTCGCGGAGATCGGGCGCCGCTTCGACACGGTCACGCTCTGCTTGTCGAAGGGCCTCGGCTGCCCGCTCGGCGCGCTCGTCGCGGGCTCCGGGCCGCTGATGGTGAAGGCGCGGCGCGCGAAGCACCTCTTCGGCGGGGCGATGCGGCAGGCGGGGATCGTCGCGGCGGCCGGCGTGTACGCGTTCGACCACCATCTCGAGCGGCTCG
>Ga0081539_10005011_pt1 | contig 13975 bp, 12 predicted proteins | sample TabmetS4T2R2_FD_71023 | JGI IMG/M metagenome (GOLD analysis project Ga0081539, IMG submission 71023) | Tabebuia heterophylla rhizosphere microbial communities from the University of Puerto Rico - S4T2R2 | ecosystem: Host-associated > Plants > Roots > Rhizosphere ...
GTGGCGACCTCGGCCCGGATGAACCGCAGCGGCGGATAGTCGATGACGTTCTGGGCGTACATCCCGTCGGGTCGCAACACCCGCGCTACGTCCGCGGCCACCTCGCGGGTGGCCAGGTGCCACGGCACGACGAGATACCCGAACGCGTCACCGACCACCAGGTCGTAGCCGCCCGCAGGCTCCAAATGAAGGCCCACCCGCGCGTCGCCGACCCGTACCCGCAGGTCGGGGCCGGTACGCAGGCCCAGCTCCCGCCGGTCCAGAGCGACCAGGCCACCGTCCAGTTCCAGCACGAGCTGGTCGCTGCCCGGTCGGGTGGCGCGCACGTATTCGGGCACCGTGAACCCGCCGCCGCCAAGGTGCAGCGCGGAGAGAGGGGCGCCCGGGGGCCGCAGCGCGTCGGCGACCGCGCCGATCCACTGCACGTAGGCGAACTCGAGGTGCGTCGGGTCGTCGAGGTCGACGTACGAGTGGCGGGCCGAGTTCAGGATCAGCGTCCGCCCGCCCGGCACCCGCGGATCAGAGTCGACCCGGGCGCAGTGGTACGCCGTCTCCACGTCGCACGGTGTCGGCGCGACCGCCCCGAGCCCGGTCCCGGCCAGCCCGATCGCGGCCAGCATGGCCCGTGCGCGGGGCTGGCCGGGCAGGCTCACCTGCCGCCGAAGCCACCAGCCCAGTCCGGCGCCGGCGGTCGCCAGAACCAGGGCCAGCGACAGCACGATCCAGCTGCTGGGCATCGCGGCCACCAGGACGAAGCCGGTGCCCAGCGTCGCGGTGATCGCGCCCAGCGTGCCGACGCTGGACAGCCGCCCGACCACGTGCCCGGTCCGCCGCAGGTCGCTCAGCTGCAGCTTGACCACCAGCGGTGTGATTCCGGAGAGCAGGAACGCGGGCAGGAAGACCGCCATCGCGGCGAGCAGCAGCACGGCGGGCGCGGTGCCGCCGCGCAGGAGCTCGCCTCCCCAGCGCACGAGCGGCAGCGTCACCGCGGTGCCAATGGCCGCGAGGATCAGCGCCGGGGCGAGCAGTGCCCGCGGGTCGTACCGGTCGGCGAGCCGGCCGCCCAGCCAGGTGCCGTACGCGATCGCACCCAGCGAGATGCCGATGACCGAGCTGCTGACCTGCAGCGTGATCCCGACGTAGGGGGCGACCAGGCGTAGCGCCAGGATCTCCAGAACCAGCACCGAGCCGCTGGCGAGGAACACCAGCGAGGTGGCCAGAGCGGACGGCAGCGACCGGACGGGCGTACCGGGGGACGGCTGCATGCCAACGATCAGAACACGGACACGTGCACGTGGTTCGTGTGGGACGCCGAGGCGCTTCCGGAGCCGCTGTACGACTTCCAGCCGGAACTCGGCAGCCAGATCTGCCGATACCAGATCACATACATGATGCCGAGCCGGTCGGCGTTGCGGACCGCCCAGGCGGCCAGCCGGTCGCCGTAGTACTTGTCGCTGCCGGTGGCGGCGTACTCGGTGAAGGTGGTCGCGTTCGCCGAGAAGTCGCAGGCGCGGCCCAGCGGATGCTCGCCGGACGATCGTTGACTCCAGCAGACCGTGTAGTGCGTGAACCCGGCGGCCCGGGCCTGCAGGTACACGTTGTACATCCGGGGCGTGATGCACCCGCCCGAGGTGGGGTCGTTGATGCTGCAGGACTCCTTGGGCCAGGAGCCGTCCGAGTTGCGCGGCGCGGGTTTCGCGGTTGCCGAACCGCCGCTGAACCCGCTCGTCGATGTGCCGCCACCCGCGCTGGCCAGGGCCGCCTCGGCCTGTTTCTTCTTGTTGGCCATGACCTTGACCTGCTTCTGCTGCTCCTTGACCTCCAGGTCGATGGCCTGTTTGGCACGCTGCGCGATGGTCACCTCGTCGCGGTAGCGGGTCAGGGTCTGCGCGTCGAGCAGGGCGATCATGTCCAGCCGGTACGCCCGCTCCAGGAACACGTCCGGCGAGGACGCGTTGAGCAGCATCGAGATGGTGTTGAACCGGCCCTCGCGGTACGACCGGGCGGCGATCGCGGCGACCTGACCCGCCAGCTTCTTCGCGTCGGCGGTCGCCTGCGTCAAGGTGATCTGGAGTTGCTTCTGCCGCTTCTGCGACGCGGCGAGCTTGTTCTTGGCGTCCACATAGCCCTTGGACGCGGATTCGAGGGCGTCCCGGAGCTCCTTCGTGCCACCTTCCGGATCGGCGTGCGCGGGCCGAGCCGGCGCGGCTACGACGAGTGCGGCTGCCACGACGAGGAGTGCGAATGTCGCGCTCAACCGTCGAAGGAGCATCGCTGGCACCTCTGCTACCTCCCCTGTCGTAGGCGCCCCCTTGAGCGCGCGAACTCTACCGCGCCCACGCGGGGGAAAGCACCTCGATCAAGTAGATGAATATCCACCATCGACGAAGAGTGTCTGGCCGGTCACGGATCGGCTCGCGTCACTCGCCAGAAAAACGGCACAACCGGCAAAATCCGCGGGTACCCCGTTACGCCCCGTCATGGTCCGCGCGGCGTGGGCCGCCACCTTCCGCTCGTCGGCGAAGACCTCGTCGGTCAGCGGCGTGTGCACCACACCCGGCGCGATCGCGTTGCACAGCACACCGTGCCGCGACCACGCCTCGGCCTGGGACCGGGTGAGCGCCACCAGGCCGGCCTTGCTCACGCCGTACGCCCCGCTGTTGCCGTACGCCCGGAATGCCTGCTGGGACGCCACGTTGATGATCCGGCCCCAGCCCCGCGCCGCCATCCGCGGCGCGAACGCCTGGCCGAGCAGGAACGGCGCGGTCAGGTTGGCGGCGAGCGTGGCGTCCCAGTCGTCCTCGGTCAACTCGCCGAGTGGTGGCCGCCGGTTGATCGCCGCGGCGTTCACGAGCACGTCCGGTTCGCCGTACCGCATGATGATCGTGTCGATCGCGGCCGTGAGCGCGCCACGATCGGCGAGATCGACGGACACCGCGCCGGCCGGCACGCCGTGGCCGGACAGTTCCGCGACGGTGTCGCACAACGGCCCGTCCCGCCGGGCGACCAGCACGATCCGTGCGCCCGCGCGACCGAGCGCGACCGCCATGGCGCGGCCGATCCCGGAACTGCCGCCGGTCACGATCGCGGTGCGGCCGGTCAGTCCGAAAAGATCCTCGAGGTACGACGGCACGGCGCGATCTAGACCCGTAGGAGCAGGGTGTCCCGCACGGTGTGCCAGACGTCGTCGTTCGGGGCGACGAGCAGCCCACCCGTGGAGTCGGCCGGGCGGTACGGGTCGCCGTCGAGGTGCCGGACCACCCCGCCCGCCTCGGTCAGGAACAGCGCGCCGGGCACGTGGTCCCACGGCAGGATCCGCCAGAACATCGCGAACTGCTGCTCGTCCGTGGCCACCGACGGGTACTCGTACCCCGCGCAGTGATGCCCGTTGGTCACCTCGCCGAACTCGCCCACCCGCCGGTTGACCCGGCGGCGCAGCTCCGCCGGGAAGTAGTGCCGGGCCAGCGTGCCGACCATGGCGGCGGTACCCGGGTCGTCGGCACGCGTCTTGACGCGTACCCCCTCGAGGTAAGCGCCGCCGCCGGCCTCGGCGATCGCCATCCGGCCCGCGACGACGTCCAGGATCCACGACGCGGCCGGCTCCGCGTCCCGCAGCAGCGCGACCATCACCGCGAACGGCGTGTTGCCGGCGGCGAAGTTGTTGGTGCCGTCCACCGGGTCGACCACCCACACCGATCCCGGGTCGGTCATCTTGCGCAGCACGCCGGGATCGGCCGCGACCGCCTCCTCACCGACCACCTCGGACCCGGGCAGCAACCGGGTCAGCCCGGCGGTCAGGGCTCGCTCGGCCTCCTGGTCGGCGATGGTGACGACGTCCCCGGGCGCCTTCTGGCTGATCTCCGATCCGCTCAGGTGCCGGAAGCGGGGTAGCACGATGGTGGCCGCGACCTCCCGGATCAGTCCGGCAACCTCGTCAAGCACGGGGCGGCAGCTTCACAACGCTGACGAAGAACTCGTCGATCTGGCGGATCACCGTGATGAACCGCTCGAAGTCGACCGGCTTGGTCACGTACGCGTTCGCGTGCAACTGGTAGCTCCGGAGGATGTCCTCGTCCGCCGCCGAGGTGGTGAGCACGACGATCGGGATACGCCCGAGCTCGTCGTCCTTCTTGACCTCGGCGAGCACCTCGCGGCCGTCGCGGCGCGGCAGGTTGAGGTCGAGCAGGATCAGGTCCGGGCGTACGGCGTTCGCGTACTGGCCCTCGCGCCGCAGGTAGGACAGCGCCTCGGCGCCGTCCGAGACGACCGTGAGCCGGTTGTGGACCTTGTGCTCCTCGAACGCCTCCTGGGTCATGAGCACGTCGCCCGGATCGTCCTCGACCAGCAGCACCTCGATCGGGGTACCGTCGCCATTCATGATCGGCTCCGTCATACGGGGACCTCTTTCGTTACCGGCGCATGGTGGGCCCGGTCGACCTCCGACGACAGTGCCGGAATCGTGAAGTTGACCGTGGTGCCCTCGTCGACGTGGAGGTCCAGCCAGATCCGGCCACCATGATATTCGACGATCTTCTTGACGATGGCCAGGCCGATGCCCGTCCCCTCGTACGCATCCCGGGCGTGCAGTCGCTGGAAGATGACGAAGACCTTGTCGGCGAACTCGGGTTCGATACCGATGCCGTTGTCGCGCACGGTGATCCGCCAGTCATCGCCGTCGCGGGCGGCGCTCACCGTGACCACCGGCGGTACGTCCGGCCGGCGGAACTTCAGCGAGTTGCCGATCAGGTTCACGAACAGCGTGGTGAGCAGCGGCTCCTCGCCCTCCACGGTGGGCAGGTCGGACCAGGCGATGCTGGCGTCCTCGCCGGCCCGGGCCTCCAGCTGTGACTTGACGTCGGTGAGCACCCGGTTCAGGTCGACATCGGTGAAGCCCGCGGTCAGCCGGCCGATGCGGGAGAACGCGAGCAGGTCGTTGATCAGGCGTTGCATCCGCTGGGCGCCGTCCACCGCGAACGCGATGTACTGGTCGGCGCGTTCGTCCAGCTTCCCCGCGTACCGCCGCTGCAGGAGCTGGCAGAAGCTGGCCACCTTGCGCAGCGGCTCCTGCAGATCGTGCGACGCGACGTAGGCGAACTGTTCCAGGTCGCGATTGGACCGGGTCAGCTCCTCCGCCTGAGCCTTGAGCTGGTCGTTGATCCACTCCATCTGGCCACGGGCCTCGCGGACCTCGGTGAGCTCGGCCGCGATCTGGCGGCGCATCCCCTCCACATCCGCGGCCAGCGCGGCGAGTTCGGGCGAGCCGGTACTGGAGATGTGCCGGTCGTAGTCCCCGGCGGCGACCGCCCGGACCTGCTCGGCGAGTTCGATGACCGGACGGGTGATCAGCCGGTCGAGCAGAAGCAGCAGCGCGGCGCCGGCCAGGATGATCACGGCGGCGGTGGCGATCTGGATGGAGATCAGCGTGTTACCCGACCGGCGTGCCGCGTCCACCGAGGCCTGCCGGACGACCAGGATCGCGTGCTGGAGGTCGGCGACGGCCTGGCGCAGGGCGTCGAACCGGGCCGTGCTGGCCGCGTCCACCAGCGCCTTGCCGGCATCCGGGCCCTGCGACTCGACCGCGGTGATGACCGGCATCGCGACGGTCTCGCGCCACGCATCCGAGCGTGCCTGGACCTCGGCCAGCGCGGACCGGATCTGCGGGTCGCCGGTGGGCCCGATCAGCCGGTCGAGTTGCGCGACGAGCTGGTTCTGCGCGGCGAGGCCGTCGTTGTACGGCTTCAGGTTCGCCCGGTCGCCGCTGATCGCGTAGCCGCGTATCCCGGTCTCCTGATTGACGATGGCGGTGTTCAGGCTCTCCGCCGCGGTCCGCATCGGCCCGGTCCGGTTCACCAACGTGTCGATGCGCCGATTGTTGGTCGCGGCGCTGGTCGCGGCGACGACACCCAGTGCGATCAGCACGACGCCGACGGTGAGACAGAGTGCGATAACCCGGCGGCGCAGGGTCCACGCGCGCACCCGGAACACGTTCACCGGCCAGCGCCACCGACGGCTCACCGGCCACCGCCGCGGCAGATGAGCAGCATGGCCACGTCGTCGGCCAGCGGGCCGCCGTTCGACTGCTCGGCCCGGCCGACCAGCCAGGCGGGGAGCGCGGCGAGCGGCACTCCCTTGGCCGCGGGTTCGTCGAGCAGGGCGATCAGACCGGGTACGTCGAGCCGCTCGGTCCCGACACCGGTATGCCCCTCGATCAGCCCGTCGGTGTACATCAGCAGGGTCCAGTCATCGCTGGAGAACTCCACGTTGGTAGCGGGGGTGGGTGCTGGTCTTACCCCCAAGACGATTCCGGTACGCGCGGTCACCGGCTGGGCCCGTCCGTCGGCGAGCAGGATCGGCGGGGGGTGCCCGGCCAGCCGTACGGTGGCCCGGTTGCCGGCCAGGTCGAGCGACACCGAGGCCACCGTCGCGAAGACCTCCCGGGTCCGGCGTTCGGTCATCAACACCTGTTCCAGCGCCGCCAGCACCTCGTCGTCGGGCACCCCGGCCAGCACGAGCGCCCGCCACGCGACCCGCAGCTCGACACCGAGTGCCGCCTCGTCCACCCCGTGCCCGCAGACGTCACCGACGATCACCTGTAGCTTGTCCTCGCCGACTTGGACCACGTCGAAGAAGTCGCCGCCGAGCAGCCCGAGCGCCCGGCCGGAACGGTAGAACGTGTGCACCGCGACCCGGGTGGTCTCCATCAGCGGCTGGGGCAGCAGGCCGCGTTCCAGCCGGGCGGACTCGGCCTGGCGCAGCTCGACCTCGCGCAGCCGCTGCGCGTTCTCGTCGGCCCGCTTGCGCTCGACCGCGTAGCGCAGCGACCGGATCAGCAGTACGCCGTCGACCTGTCCCTTGACCAGGTAGTCCTGGGCACCCTCGGCGACCGCGGCGACGCCGAGATGTTCATCGGTCCGCCCGGTCAGCACGCAGACCGCGGCGCTGCCGGCCATGGCGAGCAGCCGGCGAAGGCCGTCGAGTCCCTCGGCGTCCGGCAGGCCCAGGTCGAGCAGGACGCACTGGACTCCGCGCATCTTCGTCCGCGCGTCGCTCAGGCTGGTCGCGATGGTCAGGTGGAAGGGTGCCTCGGCGTCCGCCAGCAGCTCGCGTACCAGGAATGCGTCGCCCTCGTCGTCCTCGACCAGCAGGATCCGTAGCCGCTCGGGCGCCGCACCACCGCCGGCCGCCGTGCGGGGCGCGACCGACCGTTCAGTCATGCCGTTTCCCTACTCGACGTGCTGGCGTGACCCGCTGATGGTGTACCACGCACGGCGACGGCACAACTCAGGCTCTCGGCAGCGTTCATGACGATCCGGTCACCGTCGCCGCTCGGCCTCGGCGGCGCCCTTGGCCGCGGATGCCGCCTCGGCCGCTACCCGCCGCGCATGGTCGGCAATGACCTCGCCGAGGATGCCGTGCAGGCGCCCGCAATCGCGGCAGTGCAGGTTATCGTCCAGCCGCCGGCCGCCGCACCCCGTGCAGGTGCCGCGGTCGTCGGGGTCGCGGTACGCCTCGATCGCCCGGCACAGCGCCCGGACCACGTGGTCGCTCAGGGCGAACGTGGCCTCGCCCAGCGCGGTGCGTACGCCGAGCATCGCCACCGGCTGCGGGTCGGGCGCGGGGTCGTAGGGCGCGACGCGGTCGACGAAGTCGCTGACGACGGCGGCGGGGTCGAGCGGCGCGGTCACCCGTCAACGCTACGGCACGGGTCGAAAAGATCGACCGGGTACCCGGTGTCACACCGAAGCGATTAGATGTCACCCATGCGTGTCGCCGCCGACCGGGCCCTCACCCACCCGCGCCCCCGCCCGCTCGCCGCCTTGGCCGCGGTCGTCGTCCTCTCCGCCGTCGGCTACCTGTCGGTGGTCTCGGTCCTGCCCCCGCCGGTCCGCCCCGCCACGGCACCGGCCGGCGAGTTCAGCGCCGACCGGGCGTTCCGGCACGTACGGACGATCGGGACCCGGACGCACGTGACCGGCAGCGCGGCGAACGACCGGGTCGGCGCGTACCTGGTCGACACGCTGAGCGGTCTCGGCCTGTCGCCCCGGGTGCAGGACACCACGACCGTGCAGGGCGGCGAGCTGTCCGGCAACGCGGGCGGCGTCGGCATGGCCCGGGTACGCAACGTGGTCACGCTGATCCCGGGCACCGCGTCCACCGGGCGGGTGTTCCTGGTCGCGCACTACGACTCGGTGCAGACCGGTCCGGGCGGCAACGACGACGCGGCCGGCGTGTCCTCGATCCTGGAGATCGCGCGGGCGTTGACCAGTGGGCCCCGGCTTCGCAACGACGTCGTGCTGGTGCTCACCGACGCCGAGGAGGCGTGCCTGTGCGGCGCGAAGGCGTTCGTCGACCAGGACCCGCTGGCCCGGGGTGGCGGCGTGGTGCTGAACCTGGAGGCGCGTGGCAGCTCCGGTCCGGCGATCATGTTCGAGACGTCCGCCGGCAATCAGAAACTGGTTCAGCTGTACGGGCGTGCGCCGCACCCGGTCGGCACGTCGTTCGCGGTGGAGATATACCGGCGGCTGCCCAACGACACCGACTTCACCGCGTTCCGGGAGGCCGGGTTCACCGGGCTGAACAGCGCGTACATCGACGGGGCCGCGGTGTACCACTCGCCCGCGGACCGGCCGTCCACGATGGACACCAGGAGTCTACAACAGTACGGCGAGAACGTGCTCTACCTGGCCCGGGCGCTCGGCGACCGGGATCTGGCCGGCACCCGGGCGACCGGCGACGCCACGTACTTCCCGATCCCCGGCGGGCAGGCGACCTACCCGGGTTGGCTGGTGTGGCCGTTGGCCGGGCTGGCGGTGCTGGGCGTGCTGGCGCTGGCGGCGCTCGCGTACCGGCGGCGGCTGGCGGACGGCAAGCGGCTGGCCGGCGGGTTCCTGGCCACCGTGGTGCCGATCGTCCTGGCACCCGTCCTGGCCCAGGTGCTGTGGATCGTGCTGGGATGGATCCGTCCGGGGTACGGAGCGGTGACCATCGACCCGTTCCGTCCACTGTGGTACCGCCTGGCCGTGGTCGCGGTCGTGGCCGCCGTGGTCGTCGGCTGGTACGCGCTGGTGCGCCGCCGGCTCGGCCCGGCCGCACTGGCCATCGGCGCGCTCGCCTGGCTGGCCGTGCTCGGGGTCGTGCTGGCCGCGCTGGCGCCGGGCGGCTCGTACCTGACCGCGCTGCCCGCGCTGGGCGGCGCGATCACCGGGAGCGTCGCGGTCCTGCTGCGCGGCGGCTGGGGTTCGGTGGCGGCGGTGGTTGTTGGCGCGGCGGCCGGGATCGTGGTGCTGCTGCCCACGGTCGTCCTGTTCTTCCCGGCGATGGGCATGGCGCTGGCCGGGGCCGCCGGGTTCATCACGGTGCTGCTCGCGCTGACACTCGTGCCGATCGTGGACCTGCTGCACCCTCTCGCCGGCGGCCAGCGTGGCCTGGACGCGATCCGGGCCGGCCGGCTGGCGGCCCTGCCGTTCCTCGTCGCGGTGATCGCGATCGTCGTGTTCGCGGCGGTCGGGCTGCGGGTCGACCGGTTCACCCCGGCCCGGCCGGCGCCCACCGAGCTGATGTACGCGCTGGACGCGGGCACCGGTCAGGCCCGCTGGCTGAGCACCGAGTCGTCGCCGCGCAAGTGGACCGCCCAGTACGTCTCCGGGCCGGCCAAACCGGTGACCGACCTGCTGCCGTCCTTCGGGGACGAGAAGCTGCTCTCCGGGCCGGCGACCGCCGCGTCCCTGCCCGCCCCGCAGCTCACCCTCGCCGGGAGCACGGTGGCGGGCGAGACCCGGGTACTCACCCTGCACCTGGTGCCGCAGCGTGCGGTGCGGCTGGTCGCGCTGCACGTCGGCGCAGCGACGACGGTCACCGCGGCCACCGTCGCCGGCCGTCCGGTGCCGGGCGCGCCGACTGCGGGCGGCGCCTGGGGCTTCGGCTTCGTCTTCAACGCGCCGCCGGCCGGGGGTGTCGACGTGACGCTGACCGTGCGCGGCACCGGCCCGGTCACGTTCCGCGCGATGGACGCCAGCGACGGCCTGGCCGGCCTGCCCGGGTTCCAGCCGCGCCCGGCGAACGTGGGCATCGTCGGCTCGCACAGCTCCGAGATGGTCGCGGTCGCCCGTACGTACACGTTCTAGGTTTAGCGGCGGCCGCGACCCCGCTGCTGGCCGGAGTCGAAGCGGAAGTGCACGAACAGCCGCCCCCAGTTGTCGCCGTCCTTCTCGACCCGGTGGTAGAGCTGCTTGATCTCCTTCTGGTCGAGGAACCGCAGCACCTTCTTCTTCAACTGGCCGGAGCCCTTACCGGGGATGATCTCGACGAGCGTGGCCTTCTTCTCGATGGCCTCGTCGATGACGCCGCGCAGTGCCTTGTCGATCTCCTGACCCTTGTTGAAGATGTCGTGCAGGTCCAGCTTGAGCTTCACGGCGGCCAGCCTAACTTCCGCTCCGCGGTGGCGAGCCTATGCGCCGTTGCTGGCCCGGCCGCCGTGCTTGCCGACCCAGGTTTCCACCCGGCGCAGCGCCTCGGTGTAGTCCGCGTGCTCCTTCATCGCGGCGGCCAGCCGCAGGTGCGGCAGCGCCTCACTGAACCGGCCGGCGCGTTCCAGCGTGCGGCCGAGCACGTGGTGCGCGTAGTGGTCGGACGGGTCGTGCTCGATCAGGGCCCGCAGCTGGGTCTCCGCGCCGCCGAGCTGAGCGGAGTTGAAGTACGCCCGGGCCAGCAGCTGGCGGGCCGCGGCGTTGTGCGGTTCCGCCTCGACGATGGGCTCCAGCAGGCGGGCGGCACCGAGGGGATCGCCGGACTCGAAGAACATCGTTGCTCTGCGGTACTCCTCGAGAAGATCCACCTGCACACTCCCACCCTCGCGCCGCCGGCCTGACGTTCAACGCTAGCCAAATCCCCCGGGATCCCCAACCCAGTTGATCATGGGGTGAGGCGGGAGCTTTGCCCGGATCGCTCGACCTAACCCCATGATCAATCGGGCTGGAGCGGCGCCGGAGCGCGTGCCGGGGCGCCGGCCGTGGGGTTGTTCGGACCAGGAGCGCGGAGAGCCCGGCGCCTAGCAGCAGCGAGCCGATCGCGAAGAGCAGGGCCGGACTCACCACCGCGCCATTATGCGAGCTTCGCGGGCATACGTCCGGCGCAACACGCCACGATGCCGGCGTCTGGCGGGGTCACAGGTGCTACACAGGAAGGGGAAAGCCGACCCACAGACCGGCCCGCGACCGTAGGGGCATGACGATGGCCAACGCCGACATCAGTGAGCTCCGGCGGCCCGACGGCAGCCCGGTCCGGGTGCTGGTGGTCGATGACGAACCCACCCTGGCGGAACTGCTCTCGATGGCCCTGCGCTACGAGGGCTGGGACGTGCGCAGCGCCGGCGACGGCCACACCGCGATCCGGACCGCCCGGGACTTCCGCCCCGACGCGGTCGTGCTCGACATGATGCTGCCCGACTTCGACGGGCTGGAGGTGCTGCGCCGGCTGCGCGGCGAGACGCCGGACGTACCGGTGCTCTTCCTCACCGCGAAGGATTCCGTGGAGGACCGGATCACCGGCCTGACCGCGGGCGGCGACGACTATGTCACCAAGCCGTTCAGCCTGGAGGAGGTCGTGGCACGGCTGCGCGGCCTGATGCGGCGTACCGGCCGGTCGTTGATGCGGCCCGGTTCGCAGCTGATCGTCGGCGACCTCACGCTGGACGAGGACAGCCACGAGGTACGCCGCGGCGGCGACCTGGTCACGCTGACCGCGACGGAGTTCGAGCTGCTGCGGTACCTGATGCGCAACCCGCGCCGGGTGCTCAGCAAGAGCCAGATCCTCGACCGGGTGTGGAACTACGACTTCGGCGGCCAGGCCAACGTCGTCGAGCTCTACATCTCCTACCTGCGGAAGAAGATCGACGCGGGCCGCGCGCCCATGATCCACACCATGCGTGGAGCCGGCTATGTCCTCAAGCCCGCGGACTGACCTGCCGGTCCGGTCCGGGCAGGCCCGCTGGCGCGACCCGGCGGGCTGGTCGCTGCGTACCCGGCTGATCGCGATCATGGTCGTGTTGCTCGCCCTGCTCGGCCTCGTCGTCGGCGCAACCGCCGAGTTCCCCCTGCACCGCGTGCTCTACAGCCAGGTCGACCGGCAGCTCCAGCAGGCCGCGAGCCGGCCGCCGCCGGGCGACCTCGACAAGCGCGAGGACGGCGGGCACCGCTTCGACGCACGCAGCGTCCAGGCGCCCAACGCGCTCAGCGCGACCATCGTCGGCGGAGCGGTGCCCACGGTGCTCGTCTTCGACGGGAGCGCCACCCCGGACCGCACACCGACCGCCGCCGTCGCGGCGACGCTGCTGCGCGTGCCGGTCGGCACCGCGCCCCGCAGCTACACGCTGCCCGAGCTGGGCACCTACCGGCTCGTGGCCCGGCACTACCCGGACGGCTCGATCGTCGTCACCGGGCTGCCGATGTCGGACACGAACAACACGCTGTACCTGGTCGCCGCCGTAGTCGGCGGCGTCATCGTGCTCATGCTGGTGGCCGCCGGCTGGGGCGGCGCGGTCATCATCCGCCGTACGCTGCGGCCGCTGTCCCGGGTCGCGGCCACCGCCAGCCGCGTCTCGGAGCTGGAGCTGGATCGCGGCGAGGTCGACCTCGCCCAGCGCGTCCCGGCGGCGGACACCGACGCCCGCACCGAGGTCGGCCAGGTGGGCGCGGCGCTCAACCGGATGCTCGACCACGTCGGCAACGCCCTGCGGGCGCGGCACAACAGCGAGATGCAGGTGCGCCAGTTCGTCGCCGACGCGAGCCACGAGCTGCGCACCCCGCTCGCCGCGATCCGCGGGTACGCCGAGCTCAGCCGGCGCAGCCGGCAGCCGGTCCCGGACGAGGTGGGCCACGTGCTGCGCCGGGTCGAGTCGGAGGCGCAGCGGATGACCGCGCTGGTCGAGGACCTGCTCCTGCTGGCCCGGCTGGACGCCGGCCGGCCCCTCGCGCACGAGCCGGTGGACCTCACCGCGCTGGTGGTGGACGCGGTCAGCGACGCGCACGCGGCCGGCCCGCGGCACGACTGGCAGCTCGACGTGCCCGAGGAGCCGGTCACGGTGATCGGCGACGCGGCGCGGCTGCATCAGGTGCTGTCGAATCTGCTGGCGAACGCGCGTACGCACACTCCCGAGGGCACGACCGTGACGGTCGCGGTCGCCGCGAGCGACCACTCGGCCCGGATCCGGGTCACCGACGCCGGACCGGGCATCCCGGCCGGGTTGCAGCCGCACGTGTTCGAACGGTTCGCCCGCGGCGACAGTTCCCGCTCCCGCGCGGCCGGCAGTACCGGACTGGGCCTGTCGATCGTGCACGCGGTGGTCAGCGCGCACGAGGGTACGGTCACCGTGGCCAGCGAGCCGGGCGGCACCGAGTTCACCGTCCGGCTTCCGCTGGCACCCGTCCCGTCCGCTGGGATGGTTCCCGCGGGGCGGACCGCAGCGACCGGGTTGGGGTAGGCTCTGCGCGTGTCCCGTTGGTATGCGTGGTTTACCGGGCCGGCTCGTCCGGTGGCTCGGTCATGACCCGATGACCTGAGACACCCCCACCGAGCCGGCAGAAGGCAGCGACCAGGTCGCTGCCTTTCCCTTTGAACCAGCCGGTTCACGTTGGGGGCGCCGGCCCCGGCGGCCGGCGGGAGGAAGCCATGACCGTTCCCGAGGTGCAGCGGGTCCGGGATCAGCGCATCGAGGCCGTCGTGCCGCTGATGAGCCCGGCGTTGCTCCACCACGAGCTGCCGCTCACCGAGGACCTGCACGACCAGGTGCTGGACAGCCGCCGCCAGGTGCAGGACGTGCTCACGGGCCGCGACCAGCGCCTGCTGGTCGTCGCCGGACCGTGTTCGGTGCACGATCCGGTGGCCGCCGGTGAGTACGCGGACCGGCTGCGCGCCGAGGCGGGGCGGCTCGCCGACGACCTGCTGATCGTGATGCGGGTGTACTTCGAGAAGCCACGCT
>Ga0081539_10005012_pt1 | contig 13974 bp, 10 predicted proteins | sample TabmetS4T2R2_FD_71023 | JGI IMG/M metagenome (GOLD analysis project Ga0081539, IMG submission 71023) | Tabebuia heterophylla rhizosphere microbial communities from the University of Puerto Rico - S4T2R2 | ecosystem: Host-associated > Plants > Roots > Rhizosphere ...
GGCGAGTTCCAGGCCGCGCAGCCGTAGCGGCTGGAACATGGGCGGCCGGATCGCGCCGTCGCCGTTGCCGCGCGCCTTCTCGTGCTCGGCGAACCAGGCGTCGACTGTCGCCACGAACTCGGGGTCGCGGATGCGCAGGTTGTCGTACGTGACCCGGCGGCTGCGGGTCATGATGTTGAACGCGAACTGCCGCGGGTCCTGCGCGGTGTACTGTGCCAGGTTCTCGAACCACTCGAGGCTGGCCTGCGCGGCCCGCTGGGTCGACACCACGACGGGCCGGCGCTCCGCCTCGTACGCGGTCAACGCCGCGTCCAGGCCGGGCTGTTCGCGCAGGCACGCCGCGAGGGCGAGCGCGTCCTCCATGGCGAGCTTGGTTCCGGACCCGATGGAGAAATGCGCGGTGTGTGCGGCGTCGCCCAGCAGGACGACGTTCCCGTGCCGCCAGCGTTCGTTCCGGACGGTCAGGAACGTCAGCCACTTCGAGTTGTTCATGTACAGCTCGGCGCCGTCCAGGACGTCGTCGAACAGCTCCCGGATGAGCTGCACCGACTTCTCGTCCGACTCGCCCGGCCGGAACGCGCGGCCGGCGTGGACGTCGAAGCCCGCGCATTGCCAGACCTTCTCGTTCATCTCGACGATGAACGTGCTGGTGTGCGCGTCGAACGGGTAGCCGTGGACCTGCATGACACCGTGCGGCGTTTCCTTGACGTAGAACTTGAACGCGTCGAAGACCTTGTCCGTGCCGAGCCACATGTAGCGGCAGCGCCGGGTCTCCAGCGTCGGCCGGAACGCGCCGGCGTACCGCGCACGCACGGTCGAGTTGACGCCGTCGCTGGCGACCACGAGATCGTACGCATCGCGCAGCAGCTCGACGTCGGGGGCGGGCGTGGAGAACCGGAGGTCGACGCCGAGCTCACGGCAGCGGTCCTGCAGGACCTCGAGGAGGCGTTTGCGGCTCATCGCGGCGAACCCGTGCCCGCCGCTGGTGTGCACCTGCCCGCGGAAGTGGACGTCGATGTCGTCCCAGCGCGCGAACTCCCGCTCCATCCGGTCGAAGATGCGCCGGTCGGCGTGTTCGATGCCGCCGAGCGTCTCGTCGGAGAACACCACGCCGAAGCCGAAGGTGTCCTCGGCGGCGTTGCGCTCCCACACGGTGATCTCGTCGGCCACGCCGAGCTGGCGGGCGAGGGCCGCGAAGTACAGGCCGCCGGGGCCGCCGCCGATCACCGCGACGCGGGTCATGCGGATTCCGCGGAGGCGCGCTGTCGCAGCACGTACCGCTGGATCTTGCCGGTGCTGGTGCGGGGCAGGCTCTCGATGAACTCGACGGCCCGGGGATATTTGTAGGGGGCGATCTGCCGCTTGGTGAACTCCTGCAGCTCGGTGACGAGCTCCGGGGTGGCGGCGACGCCCTCGCGCAGCACCACGTACGCCTTGACGAGCTGCCCCCGCTGCGGGTCGGGCGCCCCGACGACGCAGCACTCGTGGACGGCGGGGTGGCCGGCGAGCGCCTCCTCGACCTCCGGCCCGGCGATGTTGTAGCCCGACGACACGATCATGTCGTCCCGGCGGGCGAGGTAGTGGAAGTAGCCGTCCTCGTCGCGCAGGTACGTGTCCCCGGTCAGGTTCCACCCGTTCTGCACGTACTCGGCCTGCCGGGGGTCGGCGAGGTAGCGGCATCCCGTCGGGCCCTTGACGGCGAGCCGGCCCGGCGTCCCGGGCGGGACCGGCTTGCCGTCCTCGTCCAGGACGGTCGCGTGGTATCCCGGAATCTCCTTGCCGGTGGCGCCGGGACGGATGTCGTCGTCGGCCGCGGAGATGAACACGTGCAGCATCTCGGTGGAGCCGATGCCGTCGATCAGCCGGACGCCGGTCGCGGCGAGGAACTCGTGCCAGGTGGACGCCGGGAGATGCTCACCGGCGGAGATGGCGCGGCGCAGGCTGCGCAGCCGTTCCGGTCGCCCGGCGCGCAGCATGGCCCGGTACGCGGTCGGCGCGGTGAAGCAGACGGTCGCCGCGTGGCGCTCGATCAGGTCGGCCAGCTCGTCCGGCGTCGCCTTCTCGACCAGCAGGGTCGCGGCGCCCACCCGCATCGGGAACACCAGCAGGCCGCCGAGCCCGAACGTGAAGGCCAGCGGTGGCGTGCCGATGAACAGGTCATCGGGCTCCGGCCGCACCAGATGTTTGGAGAAGGTGTCGGCGATCGCGAGGACGTCGCGGTGGAAATGCATCGTGGCCTTGGGACGCCCGGTGGTGCCGGAGGTGAAGGCGAGCAGCGCCACATCGTCGGCCGAGGTGTCGATCGTGGTGAACTCGTCGGCGGCGTCGGTGACGCGGGCGGTAAGGTCGTCGCGTTCCGGCCCGCCGTACGTGACGATCGGCGCCCCGCCCAGCCGCGCCGCCGCCAGGTCGTCGACGAACCGGACGTCGCACAGCGCGAGGTCGACGCGGGCGATCTCGGCGACGGCGGTCAGCTCCAGGGGACGCAGCATCGGCATGGTGGTGACGACCACGCCGCCGGCCTTGAGGACGGCGAACCAGCACGCGACGAGCCACGGGTTGTTGGGGCCGCGCAGCAGCACCCGGTTGCCGGGCACGACGCCGAGGTCACGGGTCAGCACCGTGGCGATCCGGTTGGCGGTGCGCTCCAGCTCGCCGTAGCTCCAGCTCTCGCCGGCCGGCGTGCGCAGGCAGGGGCGTTCCGCGCCGAGGTCGGCGATCACGGCGGTGAGGAGCTCGGTGGCGCAGTTGAGCCGGTTGGCGTACCGCACCTCGGGCAACTCGAAGATCATCTCCGGCCAGCTGTCGCCGGGCGGGAGGTGATCGCGGCAGAAGGTGTCCACGTGCGCGGACGGGTTGAGCGCGGTCGCGATGTCCCACGTCATTCTCCAAGTATTCGCAAATTCTGACGACAGTCAAGAGAGCGCAAGCAATCGCCCGCGGAGCGAAGCGGAGCCAGCCAGCTCTGCACGCGGGTGGGCTATGGTTTCGGCGTGGCGGTGGAGATGGACGATCCGGGCGGCCGAGGTCAGAAGCCGCGGGCGTTGATCGTCACGATCTACGGTTTGTACGCGCGGGAGGCCGGCGGCTGGATGAGCGTGGCCTCCCTCATCCAGTTGCTGGCACAGTGCAATGTGGACGAGCCGGCCGTCCGCTCGGCGATCTTCCGGTTGAAGCGCCGCGGTCTGCTCCACGCGGAACGGCGCGACGGCGTGGCCGGGTACGCGCTGTCCGACGAGGCCCGGCACATCCTGGACGAGGGCGACCGGCGGATCTTCGCGCGCCGGCGGGCCACCGCCGCCGACGGGTGGGTCCTCGCGGTGTTCAGCGTGCCGGAAAGCCGGCGCGACCGGCGCCACATGCTGCGGTCGCGGCTGTCCGGGCTGGGCTTCGGCACCGTGTCGGCCGGCGTATGGATCGCGCCGGCGCACCTGTACGACGAGGCCAGGGAGGCGCTGGAGCGCGCCGGCCTGCACGTCTACGTGGAGCTGTTCCGCGGCCCCCACCTGGCCTTCGCTGACACGGCGACCCGGGTGTCGCAGTGGTGGGACCTACCCGGGCTGCGCGAGCGGAACGAGGACTTCCTGCGCCGCTACGAGCCGATGGCCGAGGCGTACCGCCGGCGCGCCGATGCCGAGGACGCGCAGGCGTTCGCGGACTACGTCACCGCGCTGACCGACTGGCGGCGGCTGCCGTACCTCGAACCGGGCCTGCCGCTCGACACGCTGCCGGCGGACTGGAACGGCGTGCGGGCCGTGGACACCTTCTTCGAGCTGCACGACCGGCTTGCCACGCCGGCGCACCGGTTCGTCGAGTCGGTGCGCGGCGACGTCCGCGTCGGGTGACGGGTCACCCGTCCGCTCATACGACCGCGAACCCCTGCACCTCCACGAGCGCTCCGTCGTCCCACAACCGGGCGACGCCGACGCCGGCCATCGCCGGGTAGTCGGTGCCGACCAGCCGCCGCCACACCTTGCCGATGTCGGCGGCCCGGAACCGGTACGCCGCCAGGTCGGTCGCGTACACGGTCAGGCTCGCGAGCTGGTCGGGCCGGCCGCCGGCGGCGCGCAGCGCGGCCAGCAGGTTGGACAGCGCCTTCTCGAACTGTGTCACCACGTCCGTCCCGACGATGCGGCCCCGGGCGTCCAGCGCGGTCTGCCCGGCCAGGAACACCACCGTGCCGTGCGCGACCACCGCGTGCGAGAACCCGCGCGGTGGGGCGAGCTCGGGCGGGTTGACCCGCTCCACGGTCATTGCCGCGCCTTCGTTCGCCATGCCCTCGTGGCCCTCGCTGCGCTCGGCGCGCTCGGTCATGGCACCGCTCCTCCGTCCACATTGATCGCCTGCCCGGTCACGGCCTCGTTCGCCACGCAGAACCAGACCGCGTCGGCGACCTCGTCCGGCCGGATCAGGCGGCCGATCGGCTGCTTGCTCTCCAAAGCGCGCCGGGCCTCCTCCCGGGTGCGGCCGGTGGTGGACGCGATGGTCGCCACGGTGAGGTCGGTCATCGGCGTGTCGACGTACGCCGGACAGACCGCGTTGACGGTCACCCCGGTGCGGGCCAGCTCGGCCGCCGCCGACCGGACCAGACCGAGCACGCCGTGCTTGCTGGCGGTGTACGCGGCGATGTACGGCTCACCGACGCGCGCCGCGGACGAGGCGATCACCACCACCCGTCCCCAGCCGGCCGCGCGCATGGCCGGCACGGCCCGGCGGACGCACCGGAACGGCGCGGTCAGGTTGAGGTCCAGCATCCGCTGCCAGTCGGCGTCGGTGGTGCGGTCGAGGCGGGAGGAGTGGCCGGCGCCGGCCGCGGCGACCAGCACCTCGACCGGTCCCCACGCCTGCTCGACCGCGGCGTACGCGGCCTCGACCTGTTCGGGGTCGGTGACGTCGGCGGGAACCGCCAGCGCCGGCCCGGCACATCCGGCCGCGGTCTCGTCGAGCTGTTCCCGGTGGCGGGCGACCAGGGCGACCCGCAGCCCTTGGCGGCTCAGGCGGTGGGCTACCGCGCGGCCGATCCCGCGGCCCGCGCCGGTCACCAGCGCGACCCGTCCCTCCACCGGCGTTCGATTCACCGGCCCTGCCAGCGCGGTGAACGCCGTTCGGTGAAGGCCGCGTGGAACTCGGCATGGTCCTTCGTGGTCATCAGCAGCGCCTGGGTCACGGCGTCCAGCTCCATCGCCCCCGACATCGGCATGTCGAGCTCGCGGGTGAGCAGGGACTTCGTCTGGGCGAGGGCGAGGCCCGGTCCGTCCGCCAGCGTACGGGCGAGCTCGGCCACCGCGGCGTCGATCTCGTCGTCGGCCACCAGCCGGGACACCAGACCGTACCGGTCGGCGGTCGCCGAGTCGATCGTGCCGCCGAGCATCAGCAGCTCGGTCGCCCGGCCCAGGCCCACCACGCGCGGCAACAGGTAGGCCGCACCCATGTCGCCGCCAGAGAGCCCGACCTTCGTGAACAGGAACGCGAATCGACCCGACGTGCTGACCACCCGGAAGTCCGACGCCAGCGCGATCACCGCGCCGGCGCCCGCGGCGACGCCGTGCACCGCACTGATGATGGGGATGGGGCATTCGCGCATCGCCCGGATCACGTCGCCGGTCATCTTGGTGAACCGCATCAGGTCACGCGGCTCCATCCTGATCAGCTCACCGATGATCTCGTCGACGTCGCCGCCGCCACAGAAACCCTTACCCTCGCCGCGAATGACAAGCGTTCGCACGTCCTGATGGTGCGGCAGCTCGGCGAGCAGGTCGCGCAGGTCGGCGTAGCTCTCGAAGGTGAGCGCGTTCAGCTTCTCGGGGCGGTCCAGCGTCACGGTCGCGACGCCGTCCGCCTTGGCGAATCGGAAGTTGCTCCACGACGTGGTCAGCCGGGGCGACGCGTGAAAGCGGTAGGGCGTGGTCATCGGGTGGCATCCGTGCCTATCAGGTCGCGGGCGATGATGGTCCGCTGGATCTCGGACGCGCCCTCGTAAATGCGCAACGAGCGTACGTCCCGGTAGAGCTGCTCGAGCAGATGGCCGCTGCGCAGCGCGACCGCGCCGTGCAGCTGCACGCATCCGTCGACGATCTGCTGCGCCGCCTCGGTGGCGAACAGCTTCGCCATCGCCGACCGGCGGCTCTGCTCCTGCGGCCGGTCGCCCGCGTCGTACGCGGCCGCCGCGCCGTAGACCAGCAGGCGGGCGGCTTCGAGCTGGGTCGCCATGTCGGCGATCCGGTGGGCGACGGCCTGCTGCCGGGCGAGGGGTCCGCCGTACACGTGCCGGGTCCGGACGTGCGCCACGGTGGCGTCCAGCGCGGCCTGGCTGAGGCCCACCGCGTACGCGCCGACGCTGGGCCGGAACAGGTCGAGGGTGCGCATGGCCACGGCGAACCCACCGCCCACCTCACCCAGCACGGCGTCCGGGCCGACGTACACGCCGTCGAAGACCAGGTGCCCGATCGGGTGCGGGGAGAGCATGTCGAGCGGCTCGCCGGAGAGCCCGTCGCTGTCACCGGGTACGGCGAACGCGGTCATACCCCGGGCGCGCGTGCCGGGCGTCGTCCGCGCGAAGACCGAGTAGACGTCCGCGTCGGGCGCGTTCGAGATCCACATCTTCTCGCCGGTGAGCCGCCATCCGGTCCCGTCCGGCTCGGCGCGCAGCGCGAGCGCCGCGGCGTCGGAGCCGGCGCCGGGTTCGGAGAGCGCGAAGGCCGCCACCGCCTCCCCCGCGACGACCCGCGGGATCCATCGAGCCGCGAGCGCGGGCGTACCGGACTGGAGGATGGGATAGCTGCCCAGGCCCTGCAGCGCCAGTGCGGTCTCGGCCTCGCCGCTGACCTGGGCGATCGCCTCGCGCAGGAGGCACAGCTGGAGGGCCGCGGCGTCGCGCGGCCGGTCGCCGGCGCCGCCTTCGGTGCCGCCGAACAAACCACGCAGGAGGCCCAGCTCGCCCATCGCCCGCAGGAGCGGCCGGTTGACGCGGCCGTCGTGCCGGGCCAGCGGGGCCACCTTGTCGGCCACCGTCTCGCGCGCCCAGCCGGCGAACCGCTGGTGCTCGGCGCCCAGGCGAAACTCGGCCACCGGATTACAGTAGCGCATCCGTGACGCCCGTCAACGGAACGTAATCTCATCCCGATGGGGTTGCGGTCGCACCCACCTACGACCCACCGTATGGGTCATGACGTCCGTCGCAGATTTGGCCACGGCCATCGGATCGGGCACGATCCGGGTCGTCGATCTCACCAACCCGCTGTCGTCGAGCACGCCCACGCTGCGCCTGCCGGAGCCGTTCGCGAACCTCGTGGACTTCAGCCTGGAGCAGGTCAGCGCGTACGACGCGCCGGGGCCGTTCTGGAAGCACCACAACATCCGGACCGGCGAGCACATCGGCACGCACCTCGACGCTCCGGTGCACTGGGTCACCGGAAAGGACGGGCGCGACGTCTCGCAGATCCCGGCCGGTCGCCTGGTCGGCCCGGCGGCGGTCATGGACTTCACCGCGCAGGCCTCGGCCGACCCCGACTTCCTCCTCGAGGTCCATCACGTGCAGGCGTGGATCGCCGAGCACGGCGAGCTGGCCGACGGCACCTGGCTGCTGTACCGGACCGGCTGGGACAAGTACGCGCAGTCGCAGGAGCAGTTCCTCAACGCCGACGAGACCGGCTCCCACACCCCCGGCGTCTCCGCGGCCTGTGCCGAGTGGCTGGCCACGAGCACGCCGATCTCGGGGTTCGGCGTCGAGACGGTCGGCATCGACGCCGGCAACGCCGGAGCGCTGGACCCGCCGTTCCCCGCCCACCACCACCTGCTGGGCAACGACAAGTACGGCATCACCTCGCTGCAGAACCTCGCGCAGCTGCCGCCCACCGGCGCGATGGTCGTCGTCGCGCCCCTGCCCATCGTCGGCGGCACGGCCAGCCCGGCCCGAGTACTGGCCTTTGTGGACGGCCGCTGATGCCCACGACCGTTGCCGACGCGGTGGGGGGTACCCTCGCGGAGCTCGGCGTGGGGCACTGCTTCGGGGTCGTCGGCAGCGGCAACTTCCGGGTCACCAACGCCCTGCGGGCCGGCGGCGTGGCGTTCACCGCGACCCGGCACGAGAACGGCGCGGCGACCATGGCCGACGCCTACGCCCGGATGTCCGGTGCGGTGGGCGTGCTCTCCGTCCACCAGGGATGCGGCCTGACCAATGCGGCCACCGGGATCTGCGAGGCGGCCAAGAGCCGGACGCCGCTGGTGGTGCTCGCGGCGGAGGCGGCCGGTGCGGCGGTCACCTCCAACTTCGCCATGGACCAGCCGGGATTCGCACGCAGCGTCGGCGCCGTCGCGGAACGGGTCCACAGCGCTCGTACGGCGGTGGCCGACACCGTCCGCGCGTACCGGACGGCGCGTAACGGCCGGCGCACCGTGGTGCTCAACCTGCCGCTGGACGTGCAAGCCGTGGAAGTGCCCGGCGACGCGGGCCGGGTGCCGTCGCCGGTGCCGCACCCAGCGCCGGCACGCCCGGCCCCGGAGGCCGTGGCGGCCCTCGCCGCGCTGTTCGAGCGGGCCCGGCGGCCCGTCATCGTGGCCGGCCGGGGTGCTCGCGGCGCGGGACCGCAGCTGTGCCGGCTCGGCACGGTCACCGGGTCGCTGCTGGCCACGTCGGCGGTGGCGCACGGGCTGTTCCACGGCGAGCCGTACGCGCTGGGCATCTCCGGCGGGTTCGCCTCACCCACGGCGGCCGACCTGATTTCGCACGCCGACCTGATCGTCGGCTTCGGCTGCGCCCTGAACATGTGGACGATGCGGCACGGCCGCCTGATCGCCGACGGCGCGACGGTCGCGCAGGTCGACCTCGACGACGCAGCCCTCGGCGCGCACCGGCCCGTCGATCTCGGCGTGGTCGGCGACTGCCGATCCGTCGCGGAGGAGGTCCTCGCCTACCTGACCGACCGGGGACCGGCGCGGGAGGGCTACCGCACCGCCGCGGTGGCCGACGCGATCGCGCGACGCGGACGATGGAACGACGAGCCGACCGGCGACCTGTCGACCGGCGACCGGATCGACCCGCGGACGCTCAGCCGGGAGCTGGACGTCCTGCTGCCGGTCGAGCGGATCGTCGCGATCGACTCCGGGAACTTCATGGGGTACCCGAGCGCGTATCTCGGCGTGCCGGACGAGTACGGCTTCTGCTTCACGCAGGCGTTCCAGTCGATCGGGCTGGGTCTGTCCACTGCGATCGGCGCGGCGCTCGCCCGGCCCGATCGGTTGCCCGTGCTCGCCTCCGGCGACGGCGGGTTCCTCATGTCGGTCGCCGAGCTGGAGACCGCGGTACGCCTGGGCCTCCCGCTGCTGTGCGTGATCTACAACGACGCGATGTACGGCGCGGAGGTGCACCACTTCGGCGCGGAGGCCGACCTTGGCACGGTCACCTTCCCCGACACGGACATCGCGGCACTCGCGACCGGCTTCGGCGCCGAGGGCCTGACCGTCCGGCGGACGACCGACCTGGCGGGAATCACCCGGTGGCTGGCGTCGTCACCCGCGCGTCCCCTGGTCGTCGACGCCAAGATCACATCCGACGGCGGCTCGTGGTGGCTCGCCGAGGCCTTCAAGGGCCACTGACCGACGACCGGATGGCTCAAGCGTGCGGTTTCTTCTAGGGTTCGCCGGCATGAGGAGACTCGTGCTCGCAGTCGTGGCGTGCGCCTTGCTCGTGCTTGTACTGCCGGGCGCCGCGTGGGCGCACGACGAGCGCCACGCGACCGCACCGAGCCACAACGGCCACGTGCCCGGGTATCGCACCACGGGAACCACGCTGCTGGTGTGCAAGGCCGACCGGGCCGATTTCGACCGCCGGATCGCCGGCTTCCCGGCCGAGCTGCGGTCGGTCAACCTCGCATTGTGGACGCAGTGCCAGACCGGCGGCTACCGCGACCTTCAGGCCGCCGTCGACGCGGTGACGCGGCCCGGCACGATCATCAAGATCCTTCCCGGTGTGTACCTGGAGGAGCCGAGCCTCGCCGAGCCGGCCGGCTCGTGCGCCGTGCTGCCGGCTCGGCGCGCCGCGCTCGGCTACCAGGTGCTGTCCTGGGAACAGCAGGTCGCCTGCCCGCACAACCAGAACCTGGTGGCCGTACTGGGCAAGAAGGACCTGCAGATCGAGGGCACCGGCGCGAGCCCCGCGGACGTCGTCATCGACGCCCAGTTCCGGCGCCTCAACGCGATCCGCGCGGACCGGACCGACGGTATCTATCTCCGGAACTTCCTGACGCAGCGGACCACGTTCAACGGTGTGTACATCATGGAGTCCGACGGTTTCGTCATCGACCGGGTCACCAGTCGGTGGAACGACGAGTACGGGTTCCTCACGTTCGCCGACGACCACGGTCTGTACACCGGCTGTGAGGCGTACGGCAACGGCGACTCCGGGGTGTATCCCGGCGCAGCGGCGAACATCAACGCCGACCGTGGCGACGACGTGCTCCGGTACGCCATCGAGATCCGCGGTTGCCGCAGCCACCACAACCTGCTGGGCTACTCCGGCACCGCTGGCAACTCGGTGTGGGCGCACGACAACTCGTTCACCGAGAACACGGTCGGGGTCGCCACCGACAGCGCGTTCCCGAACCACCCCGGGCTGCCACAGAACCACGCACTGTTCGAGCGCAACATCATCGCGGACAACAACAACGACTACTACGGGAGCGTTCGAGACGGCACGTGCGCCAAGCCGTACCCGCAGCGTGGATACGAGGGTGGCGTGGTGTGCCCCGCGGTCGGCGTGCCGGTCGGTACGGGCGTCATCAACCCGGGCGGCAACTACAACATCTGGCGCGGTAACTGGATCTACGACAACTCGTACGCCGGGTTCCTCACGTCCTGGGTACCGGCGTTCATCCGCAACGATCTCAAGCTCGCCGACCAGTCCGACACCTCGCACCACAATCGGTACTACGACAACCGGATGGGAGTCCGCCCGGACGGCGGCACGGCGCCCAACGGCATGGACTACTGGTGGGACGGCCAAGGCGTCGGATCCTGCTGGCAGGCACCGTCCGACGGCGCTGAACCGATGGTGCTGCCCCGGTGCGGCGACGACCACGCACCCGCCGGCTTCGGCACCGCCCGATATGTCGCCGAGCCGGCGAAGGTGCTCAAGCTGTACGTCTGCGCCGACTACGACCAGCGGAGCCGGAGAATCCCGTCCGACTGCGACTGGTTCGGCGCCCATGGCCTGCAACGGATCGAAGTCAAGTACGCGCTCGGCGAGGCCGTCCTGCTCGGACTGGTGCTGCTGGCCCTGTGGTGGCGGGTGCTGCGCCGCTCGTGGATCGCCGGGGTTGGGCTGGTGCTGTCCCTGGCCGGCCTGGTGATCGGTGTATTCGGCACGCTGCGCGAGACGACACCCCTGACGGCTGTCGGGCTCGCGGCGGCCGGCGTCGGTTACCTCGGCCTGGGCGTGGCGCTGCGACGCCGAAGCCGGCCGGCACTGATGGTCGTGACCATCGCAATGGGGATCTTCGCCCTCATGGGCGGCGTGGACCGAGGCGTGGTGATGGTGCCGTGGATCCCGGTGCCCCCGTCGCTTCCGCGCATACTGCTCGAAGTTGTCTTTGTGCCGTGGGCGGTCATCGCGGCATGGGTGACTGTCCGTAACGCGTGGTCCGGGCCGCGGACATATTGAGGGGTAGCGGGCTGGAGCGCGCCGCTACCCCTCAGGCTCTCCCCGGTGTACGGGGAGGGGTGGTTCAGGCCTTGCCGGTCCCGGCGAGCGTGACCTCCCAGGTGAGGTTGTCGCCGTGCTGCTGGGTCCAGAACCAGCGCCACTTGCCGGCACCGTTGACCAAGTTCGGGATCTTGTCACCGAGCAGGCCGTGGGGTCCGGAGTCCCCGTCGGAGACGTGCACGCCGGTGATCTCGTTGTCGCCGTCGTTCTTGCCGAAGCCGCCGTTCGCGGCGTCCAGGGTGGCCGAGGCGTCGCGGCCCTCACCCAGCCAGCGGGTGGGCCGGGTGATCTTCGAGTAGTCGGTGGTGACGTCGAAGACGAAGCCGGAGTCCAGTGCCTTGCGCTGGGTGTGCAGGGTGTCGCCGGCGTCCTCCACGAAGGTGACCTGGTCACGCGACAGGAACGTGACATTGTCCAGGCCGGTGACGTGGATGTTGCCGAGGAAGAACGGGCGCAGCGTCCCGGTGTCCGCCGACGGGTCCGACATGGTCAGCTTCATGATCGATCCCCAGCCGCCGGCGCCACCGGCTCCGGTCTCCGCGTCGCCGTTCTCCGGGCTGGTGGCGTTCGTGTCGCCGGTCTCGTCGAAGTAGAACTCGGTGAACTTCGACCCGGGCCGGAACTGGCCGTTCTCCGGCCGCTTGAACGGGGTGGCGTGGGCCGCCTTGGCCGCCGTGTTGGCGTTGAACGGCGCGGTGCCGTCGGTGCCGGTGTCGTGGATGGTGACCCACCGCGTGCGGAACGTGTTGCCGTAGGTGTGCAGTGCCACCTGGTCGGGGGCCATCAGAGCGCTCTGCGACTCCAGCGTGATGGCCGCACCGGCGCCGTTGAGCACCTGCAACGCCTCCAGCCGCCCGTGGTGCAGGTCGCCCGGCCGGGCCGGCACGTAGCGGTAGACGAAGCTGTTCGGCAGCTTCGCAGTGGTGCCGTTCTTGCCCGCGCCGCCGATGTCCTCGACGATCCAGATGTTGCCGTCGGCGTCGTTCTGAACGCCCTCGTAGCCACCGCGGCCCAGGGCGCCGGACACGTCCTCCACCGTGGACGGGAAGTCAGCGGTCGCCGCGTAGGTGGGCGCCGTGGCGTTCTCGGTGGTCAGCAGCAGCCGTTGGGCGAACGGGTCCCAGGTCGACCCGTCGATCGGGGCGATCGGGTTGCCGGCGCTGTCCTTGCTGGCCAGCAGCGTCACCCGGTGCGCGCTGTCGGCGTCGAGGTTGACCCGGGTCAGGTAACCCTGCCGCCCGCCGGTGACCGGGGCGCCGGCCTCGTGGCCCTGGAACAAGAAGTGGGTGCCGTACCGGTACCCCGCGTCAGCGCCGTGCTGGCCGCTCAGCACCAGATAGGTGTTCTTGTCCGGCTCGGTCTTCTGCGCCTCCCCGCCGCCGCCCGCCACCGGCACCATCCGCGGCAGCGTGGGGTCGTCCGGGCTAGGCAGGTCGTTCTCGTACCCGTAGTGCGTCACGATGCCCGCGGGATTTTCCAGCGCGGTCGCGCCGGTCACCACCGGCACCTGCCGCAGCTGCGGCGACACGATCGACGCGGGCGCGTATCCGGCCGCCTTGGTGATCGCTGGTACCGACGTCAGGTGCAGGCTGCCGGACGCGGACGCCGTACCGACCGAAACCACGACGAGAGTCGTAGCCGCAGCCGCAACCGCCGCCCCGCCGAGGGCCACCTTGCCTCTCATGCGTTGCTCCTTCGCTGTCCACCGGAGGGATTCCGGTGGTACAGGCAGCGAACCTAAGCAGCCGAGGAGTCGGCTCGGCAAACTATTCGTGGCACGAAGGTGACCTCCCGGTGCATCCGTCCCGTCTCGACGCACCGGCGGCCCAGATGTGGTGGCCCAGCCGCTGCGGCACGCTCATTCGGTCCAGGACGCCACGAGCGCCCAGAGCGCCAGAGACGACGCCGTGGAGGCGTCACATCTTCACCTGCTGTCCGGTCCTCCTTGGTACGTAGGCCTTGGCTGAGGCGAGCAGAGGAACCACGGTGAGCGAGCTTTCCATCCTTCCCGGCGGTGCCCGGCAGCCCGACGTGCCGGAGCAGCCGAATGTCGGCACTGGCGACGCCGCCGAGGGTTCTGACGATCGCTACAGCCCTTTTCGGAAGGAGCATCATGAGCGAGCCGACGACCGGGGCCCTGCCGATCGTGCTGATCCATGGGCTGTGGATGACCGCCCGCAGCTGGGACCGCTGGGTGCAGTACTACCGGGGAAAGGGCCATGAGGTTCTCGCGCCGTCGTACCCGGGATTCGAGATCGAGGTAGAGGCGTTGCGGG
>Ga0081539_10005013_pt1 | contig 13971 bp, 9 predicted proteins | sample TabmetS4T2R2_FD_71023 | JGI IMG/M metagenome (GOLD analysis project Ga0081539, IMG submission 71023) | Tabebuia heterophylla rhizosphere microbial communities from the University of Puerto Rico - S4T2R2 | ecosystem: Host-associated > Plants > Roots > Rhizosphere ...
GGAAGGGCTTCGAGTACCTGCTGGCCTATCTCGGCATTCGCCAGAAGAACGGGGCACCGGGCCATCCGCAGACCCAGGGCAAGATCGAGCGCTTCCACCAGACCCTCAAGCGCTGGCTCGGCCAGCAGCCGGCCGCCCACGACCTGGCGGGACTGCAGGCCCAGCTCGATGCCTTCCGCCACGCCTACAACGAACAGCGGCCTCATCGGGCGGTCGGGCGGATGACGCCCGGCGATGCCTACCGGGCGACGCCCAGGGCGATGCCCGCCTCCTCCCGCGCCAGCGGCGGCCACTTCCGCCTCCGCTACGACATCACCGACGGCAGGGGTGCGATGACACTCCGCCGGGCCGGCCGGCTGTACCACCTCAAGATCGGCGCTGCCCATGCCAGGACGCGGGTTCTGGCGATCGTCGACGAGCAGGAGGTCACGGTCGTCGCCCTCGAGACCGGCGCCGTCCTCTCGAGCCACCGGATCGAGCCTGAGCGTCGGTACTGGCGCAACCAACGACGAGACCCCGGCCGGTGGCCGGGGTCTCAAGCGACCAGCTGATCACATTCGTCGCCGATGTCGCGACTCATGTGTCGCCGATGTCGCGACTCATCACAATGGCGCGCCCGACAGGAGTTGAGCGCGCGGATGCCATAAGTATCCGATTCCCGATTGAGTCCGCAAACGCCGACCTCAATGCCGAAGGCGCCTGATCCAGCGTCAGCTGCCCAGCGGATCAACCCGGGCTACTGACAGCACGCAGGCACCCATTCCCTCCGACACGAGCGTCGGCGACCGTGGAGCCGTCCGGGCGGAGGAGATCGCCCTTCGAGCTCGCGGTGCCGACGTCGATGCCGAGGAGCAGGAGACCCAACGTCGTCAGGCCAGGTTCACGTCGCCACACAGGTGAACAGCGATGCCCATGGCGTCGAACATTGCGGCCTTCGCCTGCAGTCCCCGGTCCGCAGCCGCGGCATCTGGGCCGTAAACGACCTGGATGTGGTTCGCGCGATGGCGCGCCATCATCTGGTCGCGGGTGATGCCGTGGAGGACCGCGTGCATCATTGGCCACTGCGGTGTCGTGGCCTGCCAGCGCCGCTCGGTCTCGGCCGAAGGTAGCTCGACGGCTGTGCCCCGCCCGATGTCGGCGTGAAGCTGGCCGTCCATGATGAAGACGCGGCTCCAGACGATCTCACCGGGCTTACTGATGCCCTTGATCGTCCCACCCCCGAGGTGGAAGTAGGCAGGCGGCTGCCGCTCGCTGACCGCACCGGCATAGCCACCTGCGAGGTGGGCTGGAGGGACCGCTCCGGAGATTTCGAACACCCACACAAAGTCATCGCCGTACGGGGCGCCCCAGCGGACGTCGTGGAGGGTCGTCGCCGGGTCGAGACCGAGTGCCGTCCAGACGCGGTTGGTCACCAGGCAGTCCACCGCTGAGCCCTCGTCGACCTCGTTGAAGTGGGGCAGAGGCCGCCCTTCGAACAGCACACGACCGTCTTCCATCGACCGAACCGGCGGCCGGTCGGCGTCATTGAGCAGGCCCTCCGCGAGATCGGATGCCGGAGCCATGTCCTTGAGGCCCTGCTGGTACTGGATGCCGATCGCGTCGGCGCCGAATCGGTCGGCGATGCGGATGGCCGCGGTGTACAGCCGGAGCTGGTCAAGGACCTGATCCTCGGTGAGTTGCGTCGACCCGTCTGCCCCAAACCGGAACGTCATCCCCCGCTCGGTCAGCCAGCGATGGGCGGACCTCGCTTCGGCCTCCGTGACGAGGCGCATCTCGGCCACGAGGGCGGACTGACTGAGGCGCTCCTTGTGCAGTCCTGATGGGTTCAGGTACTCGTCATCGAAGATGGCGTTGTACATCCCCATGCAGCCTTCGTCGAAGACGCCCAGAATCGCCATCCGGTCATACAACTCAGCCGCAAGTCGCCGACCGACGGCGACAGCGTCGCTGGCGAGGGCCGCCGGATCCAGGTCGCGAACGTGCGATATGTCGTGCTCGATGCGCCCCGTCTCGATCCACTGGGCGATCGCGGTATCTGGGAACGGATCGGCAAGATCCTCGCCCCAGATCGTGCTGTACGGGCGGCCCATCTTGGTCAGGGACGCGTTGATGTTGAGCATCCCCACGAGCCCGGGCCACGTCCCATCCCAGTTGGCGACGGTCAGGACGGGCCCGCGATGGCGGCGCAGCCCGGGCAGCACATGATGGCTGTACTCCCAGACCGCTTCGGCAACGACGAGGGGCGCGTCGCGATCGATCCCGGCGAAGACGTCCATGCCCATCCGCTGGCTGGAGATGAACCCGTGCCTGCGGCTTTCGTCGAACGGATGCGCCCGGCGGACCCTGACGCCATGTCTCGCGAACGCGTCCACGACCTGCTGCTCCAGGGCGGCCTGTGCCGGCCAGCCCAGCCGATTCGCGGTCTCGCGGAGATCGCCTGAGGCGACGAGGATGACCTCGTCCGGTCGATCGCTCATGCCCGCGCTTCGCCGACTCGTCCCGGGCCGCGTCCGAAGAGCTGGCGGTACGCGGTCGGCGTCACGCCGACGTACTTCTTGAACACCCGCGCGAAGTACTGCGAGCTGCCGAATCCGCTCGAGATTCCGATCGAGGTGACCGATTCGTCGGTCTGGACGAGCTGCTCGCAGCAGCGTTTGACTCGGACCCGCTGTCGATAGTCGTTCGGCGCCATGCCGACCTCGCGACCGAACAAGTCGTAGAGCCGGCTCTTGCCGTAACCGAGTTGGCGGGCAATGTCCGCGATCCGCTCGTCGTGGTCCTCGATGGCACTGCCGTCCGCACTCTCGCGGAGCAGCCGAACGGCGTGTCGGACGAGCTGGCTGCTGGCATGGTCGGCGCCGTTCGCGCCGGTCTTCCACATCTCGATGATCGAGGCGTAGATCTTCGACCGGACGTCGGCCATGATCAGGGCCGAGCCGATCAGGAGCCGCTCGTCCATCAGCTGCGAACACAGATCGTTGAGGTCGCGGACACACGACTCCGGGAGAGCAATCGGAGCGTTCTGGCGGACCGCGAGGTCGAACAGTGCCGCGATCTCGTCCGACGGAAAGAGCCGCGCATTGGCCGACGCGACATCCTTCGCGTCGAAGACCATCCAGAACAGCCGGCACGGGCTGTACACGCCGTTGGCGATGCGGTGGCGGGTTCCGGCCGGGAAGAGAACCGCCTGGCCGCCGTTCACGACGGTCAGGTGCTCGTCGTCTGTCAGCTCCCAGCACGCCTCGCCAGATCGCATGAGCACGATCTCGACCCCGTCGTGCCGCTCCCACGAGTCTGACGTGGCGACTGCGCTGCGGAACTCGTAGTAGCCGAACAGCGACACCTCGGGCATCGCGAAATCGGCACCCCGGAAGGTCGGCTGCTGGCCGAGAAGCCGGGATCCGATCACGCCGTGACCACCATCGGCTCCGTCGGACTCGACTGCCCGTCGAGGGTCGCGAGATCAACGAGGCCGGCCAGCGAGATCCCCGGCCCATCGACCTCGATCCGCACGCCAGCCTGGAGCTCAACGGGCTCAAACACGAGGTCGCCGTCGAACATGTCGAACCCGATCGAGCGGCCATTGACGCGGAGATCCGTCGGCGCGTCCACACCGATAGGCAGGCCGAGCCGGCAGATCCGGAGGCTTCCGCCGAGAACGTCGAGCTGAATCTGTCCGGCCCGCATCTCGAATGTCCCGTATGCCGGCGGCCCAGACCAGAACGCGCGCGAGCGGCCGCCGTCGCGGAGCGCGGGTCGGAAGGCGAGCCTCCCGGCCGCCGCGTCGGCTTCGAACCCGGCGAGCATGACGACCGCACCCCAGCTTGCCATCGAGCGGGCGTAGTTCGACCCACATTCGATCTCGTTCCAGGGGTTTCGCTTGGCACCGTCGTAGCGATCGCGCACGGCCGCCGTCACTGCGACGCCCTCGTCGAACAGGCCGTACGCCATCAGCAGCTGGGCGAAGGCGTACTCCATGCCGTGCATCGTCTCCTGCGCGTACGGCACGGGCACGGCCGGCTTGTTGCCCGGGTCGGGCCAGCTCGCGACGATCGTCCCGGATTCGTCGTAGAGGCCGAACACCCGACATGCGTTGTAGATGTCGTCGAGTCGCTCGAAATGGTTGTAGCGGTGGATGGCGCGCAGCGCCGAGACGACCTGATCACGATCGAACACGTCGTCCAGGCCGTAGAGGCGAGCGTGCCACTGCGCGAGGACCTGGTCGATGAGGCAGCCCTCGCCGACCTGGTACTGAAGTTCCTTGTGCTCGGTGCTCCAATACAGCGCTTCCACGCCGTCGCCGAGGACCCCGATCGCGCGCTCGCTGGCGATGAACGGTCGCAGGATGGTCCGGTCCGAGAGGTCAATGCGCTGGACGAAGTACTCGCCGTTGAACAGGTGCTCGGAAACCCATGCCTTGCCCCGGTCGCGGATCGCGCGGACCTCTGCGGCAAAGTCGGAGTCGCCGACGGCCTCTGCCATCCGCGCACCGGCGTCGAGCGCGCCGAGGTAGAAGCCAGTCAGCCAGCTGTTCGGCCCGAACAGCTCCATGTCGAGGGTGTGGTGTTGGCGACCCCAGAGGACGCCCGTCCGCTCCGGATCCCAACGGTCGGGATTGTCCGGGCTCCACGCGTACTCGATCGAGCGCTTCGCGTACGGCCACATCTCGCGCAGCCAGTCGGTGTCGCCTGACAGCCGCCAGTCGCGATAGAGCTTCATCACGTCGCCGAACTGGCCGTCGGCACACGGGCGCTCGGTTGCGACCTTTGTCCCGAGGGGCAAGCTCAGGCGGAAGCTCATGCCGCCGACCTCGTCCTGGTTGTAGCGATAGTCGGCTTCGCGCATCGAGCGCTCGAGGGCCGGGAACAGGAACGGCAGTGCCTGGGCGTAGTTCCAGACGTGCGTGCAGCTGCCCTCGCAAGACCCGGCGTTCGGGTGGCAGCCCTCCCAGCCGTAGAAGGTCCCGTCCTCGAGCCGCAAGGACGTCGGAGACTTGAGCGTCGAGAGGTTGGCCGCCGCAGCGTCGAGCACCGGGCCAGGGAGTGTGGATCCGTACAACGCATCGCGGAACGCGACCGTGCGGTCACGCAACTCGTCCCAGCGAGCGAGGGCCTCAGCCCCGACTGCGTCGACTCCAGGCCACTCTGTCGCGTACCAGTTCTTCCATTGCCCGCTGGCGCCCGAGGCCTGGCGGAAGTGCCACACAGGGGACACCCAGTATTTGCGGAAGTTCGGCGCGTACCAGCCGATCAGGAACCGGACGGTCTTCCGCTCTCCGGCGGCAACCGTGACGTGCGCCGCAACGAGACTGCTGTCGCGATTGCGGCCCATCCCGCCGGCATAGTCGGGCGATCCGTAGTCCCGTTCTGTGAACGGACCCGGAGCGTTGAGATCCTTCCAGTAGACCTCGAGCGCGTCGAACCAGTGGCCGCGATAGAGGTGCGTCTGCCGGCTCGTCTGGGCCGCATCCGTGGCGAGGATCAGCTCGGCGTAATCGGCCGCGTCCGGCGGCTCCTCATCCGTCGCCGCGCGCGCCCACGTGAGCCCGTCGCTGCGACCGCTCGTCGCTCGAGTCGGCGGTCGAAGGCCGTGGCCGATGACGCCGACCGCGGTGTAGTCGATCGGCGCGTCGCCCGTGTTGGCGAAGGTGATCTCGAACATCGCGACCGGCATGCTGGAGTCTCGATCGGCGAGCGGGATAAACGGGTTGAACGCGAGAAGCTCGACTTCACCCGGAAAGCGATCGTCACGGAAGATCAGCTTCGCGACCGGGAACCTGCCCTCGAAGGTGTTCGACCGGAAGTGAGGCATCCCCACGAGCGAGTCGCGTCGAGCGCCGAACCCGAAGTTGCGTGACGTATCGGCCGGAAAGTCGCCGGTTCGATTGCCGAGATACGGGCCATTGAGGATCCGCGCGTCGAGGACCGCGCCGTCGCGCTCTGCCCGCACCGCGAAATGGCTGATCCCGTTGGTGACGCCCTTGTTCGGACGATTCATTACCTCCCAGTCGATGAGCCGCCCGCCGCCGGACAGACCGATGCTGCCGGTTCCGATCCCACCCAGTGGAAAGGACACCTCGCGGGCGCGCTCCCCGTTGTAATCGAACCGACCCGCCTCAGCCATTCAGAACCGTCATCGTTTCCACGCGGCGACCGCCCATGCACCCGACGCTACCGTCCGAGTGCGGCGCGTGACGTTCACGATGCGCCGCTGGAAGATCGTGCACACGGACTCAGTCGCTCACGATGGCAGAGGCCGCGTCAGGACGTGCGAGCAGGCGCGCTATGAGACGTTGGGTCGTTGGAGCCGCGAGGGCGACCGTCAGCAGGATGACGACCCCGTAGATGACGCTGAGGTAGCCGCTCTCGAGCTTGAGGATCGGCAATAGGCCGGTCAACTCGGTCAGGATCAACGCCCCGGCAATCGTCCCGAGATACGAGCCCGACCCACCGAGGATCGAGGCGCCGCCGATGGCGACGGCCGCGATCGTGGTGAACAGGTACGGGTCGCCCATCCCCAGGTAGGACTGACGCGCGTATCCATCGAGGAGGATCCCCGCGAGGGCGGCGCCCGCCCCGCTCACCGCATAGGTCGCGATCGTCGTTCGGGCTGTCGGCACCCCAGAGAAGGTCGCGACGGTCGGGCTCGTCCCGACGGCATAGAGGTAACGGCCGAAGGAGGTTCGTCGTTCGATCAACACGACGGTAACCGCCAGGAGCGCCCAAAGGACGAGGATGACCGGGATCGGCCCCATCCGTCCTGTCGCCAACCAGACGACCGCCCGCGGCGTTGGCGGCGGCGGAAAGCCCTTCGTCGCAATGAACAGCAGACCCTGCAGGACGATGTTCGTCGAGAGCGTCATGACGATGGGCGATACCCGCAGGATCGCAATGCCGACGCCGTTTACCACGCCGACCAGGACGCCGCCGAGCAGGATCAGCGGGATGATCCAGACGAGCATGCCATCCTGACCGCGAGCAAGCGCCGTCAGCATCACGGCCGCGCAGTTGAGCGTCCACGGCACCGACAGATCAATCCCGCCGCCGATGATCACCCATGTCTGACCGATCGCCGCGATCCCGGTGAACGCCGCGACGATGAGCAGCGTCGTGATGTGGTTCGGATCGGCGAATCCGGGCGAGAACACGCTGATCAGGGCGAACAGGGCGATGAGACCGATGTACGACAGCAGGGTCGCGCCTGGGGTTCGCCGGCGCGCGCGGAGCGGCCGGATCATCCGTCGCCGCCTGACGGCTCCGAGGCCATCCGCAGGAGCGGGGCGAGAAGCACGACCCCGATGAGGATGATCCCCGACGCAACCTGTTGCCAGTACGACGACAAGCCAATGAGGAAGATGAGATCACCGATCAGATTCAGGATGAGCGCTCCGATCACCGTGCCGGTCACTCCGCCGCGGCCGCCCGCGAGGTTCGTGCCGCCGATTACGACCGCGGCGATCGAAGGCAGGATGAACTGGGATCCGACGACCGGCGACCCGCTGCCGGTCTGAGTCGAGAAGAAGAAGCCGCCGCCGGCCGCGAGGCAGCCGGCCAACCCGTACGAGACGACGTTCGTCCGGGTCAGCGAGACGCGGTTCAGGAACGCGCCTCGCTCGTCGGAGCCCGCAGCCCGAATCCGATACGCCAGTCGCGTACGCCTGAACCAGGCCCACCACAACAGCAGAAGGAACAGCAGCAGGATCGGTACCGGCAAGAAGCCAAGGACCTTCGCGTTGCCGGCCTCGAACCAGGCGGCAGGCACGCTCGCCTTGTTGATCGGCAGGATGATCAGGGCGAACCCGCTGACGATCGACCACGTCGCCAGCGTGACGACGAAGGGCTGGAGTTGCAGGGCGGACACGAGCGCGCCGTTGAGCGCACCGATGAGCGCTCCGAGCGCGATGATCACGAACAGCCACGGCAGCAGCTCCCCGAACGAGACGTCGGCCCGCGTCGCCGCGATCGCCGTGGCCAGACTGAGCGTGCCCCCGAGGGACAGGTCGATGCCGCCTCGCAGAACGACGATGGTCTGACCGGTTGCGATCAGGATGAGTGTCATTGCCTCGGAGGCCTCGATCGCGAGCCGGCTCATCGCGAGGGATCCCGGCCGAAGGCTTTCGATCACGACCAGCATGACCACGAGCACGACGAGAGGCGGCACCCATACCGGTGCCTGCCGCACGGCAGCCTGGATGGAGCTCATGCCGCAGAACCGCGCTCCGCGCCCGAGCCGCCGGCCATCGTCGCTGCGAGGATCCGGTCCTCGGTGATGTCGGCACCGGCAAGGACCGTCGACACCGAGCCGTAACTCAGAACGATCGTCCGGTCCGCGACGTTCGCGAGCTCGGCGAGGTCGGTCGAGTAGAAGAGGATGGCGTAGCCGCTGGCGGCCAGCTCGCGCATGAGCGCAAACAGCTCCGCCTTCGTGCCGACGTCCACGCCCCGCGTCGGATCGTAGAAGAGCAGGAGCCGCGCGCCAGTCGCGAGCAGCTTCGCGAGGACGACCTTCTGCTGGTTGCCGCCCGACAGTGTTCCGGCGGGCTGCTCGGGGGTGTCGGTCTTGATCCTGGTCCGCTCGATCGCTTGGGTGACGATGGCCGCCTCGGCGCGCGGGTTGATGACGCCGAGTCGGGCGACTCTGCCGAGCGCGGACAGCACCAGGTTCTCGCGGACGCTCTTTGTCAGCAGAAGCCCCTGGTGGCGGCGGTCCTCTGGAAGGAGCGCCATGCCGATGCCCGCTGACATGGCGTGTCGTGGGCTCCGGATAGTGACGCGTTGACCCCGCACACTCACCTGGCCCTGAGCGCGGATCGCACCGAAAAGCCCGAGAAACAGCTCCCGCTGTCCATGGCCCTCGAGCCCGGCAACGCCCAGGATCTCACCCTCGTGAAGCTCCAGGTCGACATCACGCAGCCGGGGCGCGACCGTAAGTCCGGTCACGCTCAGCGCAACGGTTTGAGTGGCGGTAGCGACGCGCTCGGGGTAGAGGCTCACCAGCCGCCGGCCCAACATCATCGACACGATCTGGTCGTCCGTCAGGCTCGCGGTCGCTTGCGTACCGACGGTCTCGCCATTACGAAGGACGGCGACCCGGTCCGCCACCCGGCGGACCTCGGCGAGACGGTGCGAGATGTACAGGACGAGTTTGCCCGCGTCCGCGCGGGTGCGAGCGGCGCGCAGGAGCCAGTCGACCTGACCCGGCACGAGCGCAGACGTGGCCTCATCGAGGATGAGGATGTCGGCGTCACCGGAGAGCGCCTTGGCGATCTCGACCAGTTGCCGCTGGCCGACGCCCAGGCTTCGTAACAGCGCCCCCGGATCGATCGCGGGAAGGCCGAGTCCAGCGAACAACGCCCTGGTCCGCGCCTCGATTCGGCGACGGTCGACCGTGCGAAGGCGGGTCCTTTCCTCGGACCCGAACCATAGATTTTCGGCGACCGTCAGGTCCGGGATGAGCGACAGTTCCTGGAGGACCGTAGCAATGCCAGCGGCGGCGGCATCGACGGGCGAATGCGGCGCGTACGGCTCCCCACGCAACACGATGTGCCCTTCGTCGGCGCGGAGCGCGCCGGCGAGGATGCCGATGAACGTGCTCTTGCCGGCCCCGTTCTCACCGAGGATGGCATGCACCTCGCCGGCTGCAGCGGCGAAGTGCATGTCCTGGAGCGCGACGATCCCTCCGAAGCGCTTGGTGATCGACTCTGCCTGGAGGAGCGGCGAGTCGCGCATCTAGTCGAGGCGCCTCAGACGCCCGCGGCTTCCTGTGGCGTGATGTCGATCCAATCCGGGCTGGCTGGAAGGACGAGGCCCGGCGGCAGGTCCGGGAAGACGTTCTTACCGATCTCCAACTTCTCGAAGGTGGAGCCCTCGCTGAACTTGGCGCTCGTGATCACGTCCGTCGTCAGGCGAGGGTAGTCGCGCATGACCGTCGTATCGGGCGGTTTGGCGCCGTCAAGGATGTCAACGGCGAGCTTTAGGGCCTCGGCGGACAGGTAGGGCGGGTGCGTGTAGATCAGACATTTGAGGCCCGGCTCCTGGGCGCACGCCGTCGCCGACCCGTTGTACGCGAACATGACGATCGGCACGAGCGGACGTCCCGCGTCCTTGAGAGCCTGGATGGCACCGGTGCCGTACCCAGCCGTCAGGATACCGTCAATTTGCGGGTTGGCCGCCAGCAGGCTCGCGACCGCCGCCTGCTCCTTGCCCAGTTCGTAGTCCGAGTGGTATGTGCCGACGATCTGGATGCCGGGATATTCGCCCAGGACCTTCTGGATCTCCTTGTTGGATGCATCGGAGATCGGCGAACCCGGGAGTCCTTCGTCGAAAATGACCTTGCCCTTTCCTCCGAGGACTTCCGCGAACCAGACGGGCAGGTCGTGATTCACGTGATCCCAGTTCGTGTTGACCTTGTATGCGCACGGTTCAGTCACGACCTGCGAGTAGCTGACGACAATGATGCCCTCGTCGCACGCGCGCTTGAGGGTTGGGTTCAGTGCCGTCGACGAGTTCGCATGAACGATGATCGCGTCCGGTTTCGCGCTGATGATGTTATTCAGAGAGTTGATCTGGGCCTGCTCGGTTCCATCCACCTGCTCGACCTTCAGGTCCACCCGACCGGCAAGCGGACCCTTGGCCACAGCGACCTGCGCCGACCGCAACATCTGCTGCAACCAGTCGTTCCCGATCGTGACCGCCGACAGGTAGATCGTGTACTTCTTGCCGCTGCCGCCACTCGGCGATCCACCGGGAGCTCCAGATTGCCCATCACTGGTTCCGCTCGCTGACACGCTGGGAGCCGCGGATGGTCCAGGACCGCTGCCGCATGCCGCAACGAGGGCGACCAGGCTGGCGACGATCGTCAGCCGCGTGAGCTGAGTCCGCATGGTGCACTCCTCCACCGATGCGCACAGTCCGCGCATCCTTCGTCGCCACGGTATGCCGCGAACGCCCCTGAGGCGTTCACAAAGCACCGCTGGAAAAACGTGCACATGGACACCGGCAACCTCGCGCTCGTCAGGGCCACTGAGCACCGACAGCATTCACCCTCAGGCGATACACGGCGGGCCCTGCGGTGGCGAACAGCCATCCATCGTCCAGCCCGCCGAACGTCAGATTGGTGACATCCGTCGCAAACGGCACGCGCGCGAGGAGCGCACCCGAGGGGTCGTACACGTTGATGCCAGGGCCGGCGCTAGCCCAGACGTTCCCATCGCGATCCACGCGCATGCCGTCCGGAATCCCGATCGTGGTGGCGAAGATCTCGCCACCGTGAAGGTCGCCGCGATCATCCACCCTGAATGCCCGTAGGTGCGAGTTGCGGCCCGGCCCGTCGACGACACCCGAATCTCCGATGTAGAGGATCGACTCGTCCGGGGAGAACGCGAGCCCATTCGGACGATCGAAGTCGTCGGCGATGAGGGTCAGCTCGCCGCTGCCCGGGTCCAACCGGAAGACGTAGTCCCCGTCTTGCTCCTTTGGGGTCCCTGGCGGCAAATTTTGTCGTAAGCCGTAGTCGGGATCAGTGAAGAAGACCGCGCCGTCGGATCGGACGACGACGTCGTTCGGGGAGTTCAGGCGTCGTCCCCGATAGCTTTCAGCGAGCACGGTGATCCTGCCGTCGAGCTCCGTTCGAGTGACGCGGCGTGCGGTGTGCTCGCAGGTCACGAGGCGGCCCTCGCGGTCGCGGGTGTTGCCGTTCGGGTGGTTGGCCGGGGCGCGGAAGATGCTCGTCTGGCCAGTCGGTGTCCAGCGCATCAGCCGATCGTTCGGGATGTCACTCCAGATCAGGCAACGCAGATCGCTGAACCACACCGGGCCCTCGGTGAAGTCGCATCGCTCGTACAGTGGTTCCGGGGTCGCGCCGGCCGGAACGAGGCTGGGCCAGCCCTCAATCTGCTCAACGCGCGGTTCGTCCAAACCCTCACTCCCTCGACGCCTGGGCCCCGACTCGGGCCGCCTGTGACGGTTCCTCGGGCCTAAGAACCCGCGACGTCCAGGCCACCGCGTTTGCCGCCGTTCGATTTGCCGTCGCTCATCGGTTCGGAGGCGCTCCGCGACGACCTCGCGGCAGACCTTAACCCGAAGCTGGCGTCGTCCGCTCCTCGCCGAGGTCCCACGCCGGTCGTTCACCGCAAGGACCCCGCGTCGTTATGAGGAGTTGGCGTATTGCAGTTGTCGCAAGGTCATCCTATCATCAGATGTCTTGCCCACCTGACTGCTTGTAGGCCGAATACCGCAAGATGGGCGGGCCCTGATGGAGGAGGAGCAGACCGTGCCTGATAAGCAGCATCACGTACCGCGCGCAGCTAATCCAGGCGTAACCGAGACTCTGCTAAAAGCCCGACCGACACGCCGGCAGGTCCTTCGTGCGGGTGCGTACGCCGGCCTGGCGGGCATCACGGCACAGATCCTGGCTGCGTGCGGCGTCGGGACGACCAGTTCATCTCCCAGCGCAACCGCGCCGGCTGCGCCAACCGGCGTGACGCCGTCCGCGAGCACCGCGAGCAGGCCGAGCCTCGATCCTTCCAAGACCGTTCGCGTCTGGATCCAGAATTACGGTGATCCGAAACAGCAGTCCGCGGCGCTGCAGACCATCGCCGACGCGTTCAAGGAAGCCACAGGCGTCACGATCAAGTTCGAGGGCCAGGACTGGGCAACGGCCGAACAGAAATGGGACCTGGCCATGTCCAGCGGTGACCTGCCGGACATCGGTGACATGTTCTATCTGCCGTCGCGGATCGTGCAGGGTCAAGGCAAGTGGGGCCCGGTCGACCTAACCAGCCGCATCGACAACGGCGACTTCGGCGACTGGAACCGGATCGTCCAGGCGAGCCGCGACGAGTCGACGATCGATCGCAAGGTCTATGGCATCCCGTGGCGGATCGACATCCGCGCGTGGACTGGCCGGAGCGACCTGTTCCCGGCGGTCCCCAAGACGATTGCCGACCTCGAGTCGACTGGCCTCGACGTCCTCAAGCACCCGGGCGTCCAGACCGCGACCACGCATTTCGCCCAACCGGTCGACGCGCTCCATCAGGGCGGCGTGGCCTTCGGCACAACCTTCCTGTCGCCGGACTACAAATCGTCGAACCTCAAGGATCCGAAGTGGATCGACGCAGCGAAGTGGATGCGTGACCTGAGCGACAAGAAGATCTTCAGCGCACAGTCCGAGCTCGACACCAAGTTCAATCAGAACGGCTCGATGTACAGCGGTTCCACCGGCGCCGTTTACGGTGGTGGCACGATCCTCACCGAGGCCCAAGGCGTGGCGCCGCAGGTTGTCGACAAGCTCGTGTCCGGCCTCATGCCGGCAGGACCGGTCGGCAGCTCACGATCCCACGGCTCGTGCGCGCAGTGGTCCATCTTTCAGAACTCGCAGGCCGTCGAGGAGGCGGCCGCGTTCCTCGCGTGGCTATCTACCGACGCACAGATGTCGTTGGCCCTCAATCAGGCCACCTCGACGATCTCGGCCGACAGCGACGTGCAGAAACTCGACACGAATCCCTACTACGCTCCGTTCTACGAACAGGCCAAGAACATCGAGCCGACGGACATGCCGATCGTCGCGTGGAACGAGATGAGGGTCTTTCCGGACGGTCCGCTCAACGTCATGGCGAATCGAATCTGGGGCACCACCGACGACATCGCCACCATCTTCTCGGACGGCGACAAAGCCATCACGGACATCCTGGCTAAGTACGCCTGAGTGGACACCGTCCATTCGGTGACCGTCGACCGAAGCCAGTCGGGACGTCGCGTTCGCCGCGCCCTCCGCCAGCACGGCTGGCCGCTGCTACTCGTCGCGCCAGTCGTGCTGGTCCTGGTCCTGTTCATGTACGCGCCGATCCTCGATGCCGTCCGTCTGAGCCTGACCTCGACCAGCCTCCTTCGTCCGGGATCGACGTTCGTCGGCCTCGACAATTACGCCAAGGCTGCGACCTCCGCGGAGTTCTGGGGCATCGCTGGACAAACC
>Ga0081539_10005014_pt1 | contig 13971 bp, 11 predicted proteins | sample TabmetS4T2R2_FD_71023 | JGI IMG/M metagenome (GOLD analysis project Ga0081539, IMG submission 71023) | Tabebuia heterophylla rhizosphere microbial communities from the University of Puerto Rico - S4T2R2 | ecosystem: Host-associated > Plants > Roots > Rhizosphere ...
GGAGGCTTCGACATCTCGATCGGAGCGTCCATGACCTTGTCGGTGGTCATGACCTCCTTCTTGCTCACGACGCTCGACGCCGGGTCGCTGCTGGCGACGCTGGCGGTCGCACTGGCCATCGGCGTGGCAATCGGACTCTTCAATGCGCTGCTGGTGCTCGGCTTCAAGATCAATGCCGTCATTGCGACGATCGGCACCTTGGGGATCGTCTCGGGAGTGTCGATCTTCCTGCGACCGGAGCCGGGCGGCGTCGTCGCGCCGCAGCTCAGCATCAACCTCATGGAGGGCATCGGCGCGGTTCCGTACTGCCTCATAGTCGCACTGGTCATCGCCGTAGTGCTCGACGTCTGGCTCATGCGTGGCCACGGCGGCCTGGCGGCGCGGGCGGCGGGGCTGGACGCCGAGTCGAGCCGGCGAATCGGCGTACGCGTGGACCGCGTGAGGACGATCGGGTTCGTCGTCGCGGCCGTCGGCGCGGTGGGCGGCGGCATCTTCCTCGCAAGCCAGGTGGGCATGGGGAGCAACGACGTCGGCCTGAGCTTCGCCTTGCCCACGTTCGCGGCGTGCTTCCTGGGCGGAGCGTCGCTCGCCGGAGGTCGCGGGACGTTCCTCGGGGCGAGCCTCGGAGTGGTCCTCCTGACGATGATCGGCAATGCGGGGCTTCTGCTCGGCTACACGGACGCCGTGAGCCAGATCATCTACGGCGTGATCCTGCTCGTCGCGGTCACCAGCTACGCGCTGGCGGCGCGAAAGGCAGCCGCCTGAGCTGACTCGAGCGCCCGCGATCCGGCGCCGGCGCACGGCCCGGTTGCTTCGTGCTGCGCATGCGCAGACCTGTACGGAAAGTCCAGCTCAGACGCCTGGTCTCGAGGTCTCAAGCTCGCTACACTGTGCGATATGTCGGAGATGTGTACGAAATATCGAACGTTTGAGGAGATGCTTCGTCTTGCGGTCACCGAGGCGAACGTACCTACGTTGCAGGCCCTGACCGTCCAGCTGACCGGCGACGAGCGATGGATCCAGCCGCCGTTCATGCCGACGCGTCCCCGAGGCATCGACGACAACGACTCGGGCGGCCTGCCCGACGCGCTGCAGGACGAGATCCGGCACGCGGCCTACGACGCGATCGTGGCATGGCGCAACGGCGCGCCCATGGCGATCGAGCGGCCGACCGCCGAGCAGATCGTTCGCATCTTGAGCGTCACGCTCGGTGAGGAGATCCCCGACGCTTACGGCCCGTTCATGGAGTACAAGATGGAGTCGTTCACGGGCCACGCGCCGAGCGCTGTGCAGAACGCGGTCCCGGAGGACTTCTCGGTGACGATCGTGGGCGCAGGCATGTCCGGCATCTGCGCGGGCGTGCGGCTGGCGGAAGCGGGCGTGCCCTTCACCATCATCGAGAAGGGCGAGGACGTCGGCGGCGTCTGGCGTCAGAACCGCTACCCGGGCTGTGGTGTGGACACGCCGAGCCACCTCTACTCCTACTCGTTCGCCCAAGGGGACTGGAACCGCTACTTCGGTGCGAAGGAGGAGATCGAGGACTACTTCCGCGGCGTCGCGCGTGACTTCGGGATCTACGAGCACATCCGCTTCTCGACGGAGGTCGTCGACACTCGCTACGACGAGGAGCGACACCGATGGGTCGCCGACCTGCGTTCGGCCGACGGCGAGGTCGAGCAGCTCGAGTCCAACGTCCTCATCGCGGCGGTCGGCGCCTTCGGCACGCCCAAGTGGCCTGCCATCGACGGGCTGGAGCGCTTCCGCGGCGACCTCATGCACACGGCCCAATGGGACAGGAGCGTCGATCTGGACGGCAAGCGAGTGGCCGTCATCGGCAACGGCGCCAGCGCCATGCAGCTGGTGCCGGCGATCGCCGATCGTGTCGAGACTCTGACCGTCTTCCAGCGCTCGAAGCAGTGGGCCGCGCCCTTCGACAAGCTTCACAAGCCCCTTCCGGATCCGGTCCGGTTCCTCCTCAAGGAGGTCCCTCACTACGAGTGGTGGTACCGCCTGCGCCTGAGCTGGATCTTCGACAGCAAGGTCTACGAGTCGCTCAAGGTCGATCCGGAATGGCACGACCCTGACCACTCGCTCAACGCGATCAACGACGGGCACCGCCGCTACTTCACTCGGTACATCCTCAAGGAGCTCGGCGACCGACAGGATCTCGCTCCTCAGGTCGTGCCCGAGTTTCCGCCCTTCGGCAAGCGCATGCTGCTCGACAACGGGTGGTTCCGGACGCTGGCACGGCCCGACGTCGAGCTGGTCACGACCCCCATAGCCGAGCTCACCGAGTCGGGCATCGTCACGTCGGACGGGCAGGAACGCGAGTTCGACGTGATCGCGATGGCCAGCGGCTTCGACGTCGCACGGTTCCTCGCCCCCGTGCCCGTGCACGGACGTGGCGGCGTCTCGATTCGCGAGGCGTGGGGCGACGAGGACCCGCGCGCATACCTGGGCACGGTGACGCCGGGCTTTCCGAACTTCTTCACGCTCTACGGCCCGAACACCGCTCTCGGCCATGGAGGCAGCTTCATCTTCGTCGTCGAGTGCCAGGTGAACTACGTCCTGTCGGTGCTCGATCAGATGTTCGCCACGGGGATCTCCGAGGTCGAGTGCCGCGAGGAGGTCTGCCGGGACTACAACGCGCTCATGGAAGACATGCACAGCCGCATGGTGTGGACCCACCCCGGCATGCGCAGCTACCTGCAGAACTCCCGTGGACGGGTCGTCATGAACAGCCCGTGGCGCACGACGGATTACTGGATGCTGACGAGTCAGGCGAACCTGGCCGACTACCACACGAAGGGCGGTGTGGCAGACCCGCTGCTGAACGCCGCGCGCTCATGACCGGTCTCACCGTCAACGGCGGCGGCGCCGTCGGCAATCTCGGCACGAAGGGATGCTCATGACTCCAGCAGCGGCCTCGGGCACGGCAACACTGACCAGCCGTCCGGAGGTCCCGTGGCTGTCGGGAGTCTCCGTGCGCACTGTCGGCCGGTCGGTGACCCTCGACGTCGCGGCGCGCGTCCTGTCGCAGCTCGGCGCGTCGGTCCTTGCCGAGGACGACGTCGCACGGGTCGATATCGTGCTGGCGGACCGCATCGGAGGTCCCGGCGACGGCGCGGAGAGCGCCGCCGACTACGTCGCTCGTGTCCAGGAGGCCAACACGGCAGTGTGGGTGACGGCCAGCGCCTACGGCCTCTCGTCCTCCCGTGCCGACGCCTTCGCGTCCGAGCTGACGCTCCTCGCGGCCGGCGGGATCCTCGGCCATTCGCGTATCGGCGACGAGTGGGCCCCGACCGTTCCGCCCGGGGATCTGGCGCTCAAGCTCGTGGGCTACAGCATGGCGGTCGCGGCGCTTCACGCGGTGCATGCGTGGCGCGCCACCGGCACGCCGGTCCACGTGGATCTGTCGGCGCAGGAGGCGGTGATCGCCACGGGACTCACCCTGGAGATGGCCCACGCCCTTTCCGGCTGCCCGGACGAGGGCGGAAGCGCTCGCTACGGGGCGCCATCGGGCTTCTTCGACTGCCTCGACGGATCGGTCTACGTCCTGGTGCTGGAGCAGCACCAGTGGGAGGCGTTCCGCGGCGCCCTCGCGCCCGCCCTCGACGACATCGACACCCTGGTCGCCGCGCGAGAGCACTCCGACCTCGTCAACGAGCAGCTGCGCTCGTGGACCGCCCGGCGGACGGCCGAGGAGTGCGAGCGGCTGCTGCAGGGCGCGGGCGTCCCGTGCACCGAGGTCAACACGCTCGACTTGCTTGTGCAGCGCGCCCAGGCAGTCGGACGACCGTTGGACCTCACGAGCGCGGAGGCTCCCCCGCTTCCGGCGCTGATCCAGACGCGGACACATGACGACGCGACGTCGCGGCCGCGTCCGACGACGTCGATCTCGCAGCTGCGCGTCCTCGACGCGGGGCACGTCCTGGCCGTGCCCCTGGGCGCGGCATGGCTGGGTGCGATGGGCGCCGAGGTCACGAAGCTGGAGGATCCCCAGCGGCTCGACGTCTACCGACGGCGCGGACCGTTCGCCGACGGCAAGCCCGGGCTCAACCGGAGCGCGTATTTCAACCAGCTCAACTTCTGCAAGGTGCCTCGGGACACGACAATTGCCGACGGCGTCAGCGACCTCGACCTCGAGCCGTTCGAGGTCGTCCTGCACAACCTGACTCCGCGCCGGGCCTCGGTCGTCGGGGTGAGTATCGACGACGTCCTCGACCAGCGCGGACCCAAGCTGGCGATCGCGTCGAGCGGCTTTGGCGGCGCGGGCGCCTGGGCCAACTACCGCGCGTACGGACACAACATCCATGCGTTCGCCGGTCTGGTGGCCGCCACTCGCGATGGCCGCGGAGAGATGGGCGACATGGGCACTCCGTGGGCGGACCCGCTCACGAGCGTCGCGATCGCCGCGTGGGTGCTCGCCTGGTCGCTCGCGCCGGAGCACGACGTCAGCGTGGGCATCGACATCTCCATGGCCGAGCTGACCGCCGTCCAGCTGACGTCCCTGCATGGTCAGGACGTCGACGCGGTCTACACGCCGGCTCCGGGTGAGGCGCACTTCTTCCTGCGCATCGAGGATCAGCTCGCGATGACCGCGGTGAGCACCCGCAGCGGCGCCGAGCTGGCGACGGTAGAGAACCTGCTGGGCCAGTCGCTCCCCGCGCTCGGTACGGTCGGGCAGCTCGTGACCGTGCGGGGGCTCGAGATCGAGGGTGGCGAGGCGTCCGCGGCGACGATCGCGGATGAGCTGCTGGCCCGCGGCATCCCCGCCTCGGTGGTGCTGACGGCCGACGAGCTCGCCCGTGACCCCTTCGTCCGGAGCACCGGGCTGTACCAAGCCGTCGAGAGCGCCGATCGGGGAGGCTACGAGGTTACCGGCCTGCCGTGGCGCTTCGTCGGTGAGCCGAGGATAGGGGTCTCTCCCGCCCCCGAGCGGCCCGTCGAGGACTGACCGGCGATGAGCGGCAGCCCGCCCGCCGAGGCCGTCGATGCGCATGTCGAGGTCCAGCACCGCTCGTCCGGCGGGGTGGCCGTGGTGTCGTTCAGCAGGGGACCGCACAACTTCCTCTCCTACGGGTTTCTCGAGCGGATGTCGGCGGCCATCGAATCCGCCGCCGAGCAGGGCGCACGGGCCGCGGTGCTGCGGACGCCGAGCAGGCACTTCTGCGCCGGCGCGGACTTCAGGGGTCCACCGAGTGGCGCAGCGGGGCCCAGCATCTTCGACATCGTGCCGCGCCTGTTGAGCTGGCCGGTCCCGGTCGTGGCGGCCGTCGGTGGCGCGGCCGTGGGCGGCGGATTCGGTCTGGCACTGGCGGCCGACTTTCGCGTGGTGGCGGCTCCTGCCTACTTCCTTGCCAACTTCACCAGGCTGGGGATCACGCCGGGATTCGGCATGACGGTGACCTTGCCCTCGTTGATCGGATCCCAGAGGGCTGCCGAGCTGCTGTACTCGAGCCGCCGCGTCGAGGCGGAGGAAGCGATTGGAGTCGGGCTGGCGGACCGGTGCGTGGACGGCTCCGAGCTCGACGAGCAGGCCGAGGCCTTCGCCGCGGAGATCGCGCTGGGCGCGCCCTCGGCGATCGCTGCCGTCCGCGCGCACCTGCGGTCAGGGCTCGTCGAAGGCCTCGCCGAGGCGCTCGAGCGGGAACGGTCGACACAGGAGCGGCTCATGGCCACAGAGGACTTCCGCGAGGGCGTCCAGGCGTGGCGCGATCGCCGCGATCCGGAGTTCGCGGGTCACTGACCACACGACGGCGCGCGTTGGCATTTCAACCGGAGGAGCACCCATGACGATGATCTTTGGTCCGCGTGGCGCGCGAAACGTCGAAGAGCTGATCGCGCACTCGCAGATACACGCGGTCCTCGTCGCCTACTGCCAGGGAGTCGACCGCAAGGAGTGGGACCAGGTCCTCTCGTGCTATCACGACGACGCCTACGAGGCGCACGGGCAGTTCAACGGATCGCCCGAGGGCTTCGTCGACTGGCTGAAGACCAACCACGAGCACGTCCGCTCGAGCATGCACGTCCTCTCGAACGTGTCGATCCACATCTCCGACGACGACCCGCGGCTCGCGCGCGTGGAGAGCTACTGCTTGAGCAACAAGACGGTCGCCTCGGCCAAGGACGACACGTTCTTCGGAGAGGGCGGGGCGGAGGAGACGCTGCGCCGGACGGTCGCCGTGCGGTACATCGACACGTTCGAGGACAGGCCGGGCGTGGGCTGGAGAATCCTCGCTCGGCGCGTCGCGTTCGAGTGGGTCCGACGAGAGCCCAACGAGCACTACCTCCCGCTGTCGCCCGCGATGGACAACGCGCGACGCGACCGCACGGACCTGCTGTTCTCCACGCTGGCCGGCCCCTCTCCCGCCGGCACGGTCCACCTCGCATGACTGCCACCGAGAACGACTCCCTCGTCATCCTGGAGTCGCTGTCGCCGGCCGTAGGGCGGATCACGCTCAACTCGCCCGGCGACCGCAACGCGCTCTCGGGAGCCATGCGCCAGGCGATCCTCGACGCGCTGCGCGAGGCGAGAGGCTCGGGAGCGAAGGTGGTCATCGTTCGCGGCGACGAGCGCGCGTTCTCCTCCGGCTACAAGCTCGATCCCGGGGTCATGCGGCCCACCACCGCGGTCGAGGACCGGCACCGGCTGGTCGAGGTCACGGACTTCATGCGGGCCTACCGCGAGCACCCGCTCGTGACGATCGCGGAGGTGCGCGGCTACTGCCTGGCGGGCGGCACGGACCTCATGCTGGCCAGTGACATCGCCCTCGCCGCGGACGATGCGCAGCTGGGCGTGCCCAACGTCCGCGGCCTCGGGATCACGCTGCTGCTCCCAGTCTGGTCATGGGTGCTCGGCCCGCAGCGCGCGAAGCTGCTGGCCCTCACCGGCGACATGATCTCCGGCGCCGAGGCGGCCGAGGTCGGCTTCGTCGCGGCGTCCTACGACTCCGGCGAGCTGAGCGGGCGCGTCGAGGCCATCGCCGACCGCATGGCGCTGATGCCTCCCGAGCTCCTCGCGGTCGCCAAGCACGCGCTGAACGTCGCGTGGGACTCCGCCGGGTTCGGCACCACCGTGACGCGAGCCGCCGAACTGGACGCAATCTCGCACGCGACGCGCCCGGTCGTCGAGTTCTGGGACAAGGTCGTGGCCGACGGTATGCGCAGCGCGCTGGCCGCACGCGACGGCGCGTTCGCCGACGGTCGCATGCTCGATCTGCTCTAGTCGCTGGGGAAAGGAAGAAGTCATGGCAGGACGTTTGGACGGCAAGGTGGCGCTGGTGACCGGCGCGGCACGCGGGCAGGGACGTAGCCACTGCGTACGCCTGGCCGAGGAAGGCGCCGACATCATCGCTGTCGACGTCTGCGCGCCGCTGGACTCGGTGAAGTCCTTCCCGCCGGCGACTCCTGAAGACCTCGAGCAGACGGTCGCCGAGACGGAGCGGGTCGGTGGCCGCGTGATCGCGCGGCAGGTGGACGTCCGCGATCTCGCGGGCATGGAGGCCGTCGTGCGTGACGGCGTGGCAGAGCTCGGGCACCTCGACACGGTGGTGGCCAACGCCGCCATCGTCGAATGGGGACGCGCGTGGGAGCTGTCGGAGGCTGACTGGCGCGAGGTCATCGATGTGAACCTGACGGGAGTCTGGGTGACTGCCAAGGCGGCGATCCCCAGCATGATCGAGGCCGGGCGCGGTGGCTCGCTCATCTTCACGAGCTCTGCCGCCGGGAGCCGCGGCTTCGCCAACGTCGGTCACTACGTGGCCGCCAAGCACGGCGTCATCGGCCTGATGAGGACGCTCGCCGTCGAGCTGGGTCCGTACTTCATCCGGGTCAACACGGTGAATCCGACGAACGTCGACACGCCGATGATCCAGCATCCGACGATGTGGAACCTCTTCGTTCCGGACACTCCGAACCCCTCACAAGACCAGATCAAGGCGGCGATGTCTCAGGTCAACGCGATCCCTGTTCCGTGGATCGATTCGGTGGACGTGAGCAACGCCGTGGTCTTCCTGGCGAGCGACGAGGCTCGCTACATCACCGGCGTCTCGATGCCGGTGGATGCCGGCATGACCGCCGGGTGAAGACTAGAAGCCGATGCGCGCCAGCGAGCCGCCGTCGACGGGCAGGCTTGCCCCTGTGATGAACCCGGCCTCGTCGGAGGCGAGGAACACCGCGGCGTGCGCCACGTCCCAGCCGGTGGGAACATGTCCGTGGAGCGGGATCAGCGATCGTCGCTCGGCGAGGATGTCCTCACGGCTTCGTCCTGAGACTCGCACGCGTGTGTCGACAGCCATGGCGGTCTCCATGCGACCGGGGAGGATGCAGTTGGCGCGAATGCCGAACTCCGCGTTGCGCACGGCGAGCTGTTGGGTGAAGGCGACGAGGCCGGCCTTGCTGGCCTTGTAGGCCACGAGTGGCGTGTAGGTCTCGATGGCCGTCATCGAGGACACGTTGAGCACGACGCCCGATCGCTGGGCCCGCATGATCGGCTCGACGTGCTTCGCTGCAAGGACGGCGCCGCGGAGGTTTATCGCCATCACGCGGTCGAAGCCGTCGACCGTGACGCCGTCCAACTGACTGTCGCCGCCGGCGATGCTCACACCCACGTTGTAGTGCAGGATGTCGATCCTGCCCCAACGGCTCATCGCGGCGTCCACGGCACCCTTGATCGAGGCCTCGTCCTGGACGTCGGCGGCGAACGCTGAGCCGTCGCTGCCGCCGGCCGCCTCGATCGACTCCTGCGCCGAGGCCAGGTCACGATCGACGGCGAGCACCGAGGCGCCCTCTTGGATGAAGCGGATGACGGTGGCGCGGCCGTTGCCAATGCTCTCACCCGGGCTCTGCCCCCCACCGACGACGACCGCGACCTTGCCAGCCAGTCGACTCATGGCGTACCTCCAGATCTCCGTTTGTCGCCAATTCGTGGACGTGGGGCGCCTCTGCAGACGGTAGCGCTCGACCGGCGACGGTCTCCTCGATCACGGGGCAAGTACAATATCAGGGACGCATGTTCGAAATGACGCACACGAGGAACATCGCCTCGAGGACGGTGCAGGTCGATCGTCGATGAGATCGTGACGCCTCGGGACAGGATCGCACCGTCACCGTTGCGTGACCGGCGGTTCGCCATCCTCTGGGCCTGCGTGGCGGCCGCCTATCTCGCTCAGTGGATGCTGCCGGTCACGGCGCAGTGGTTCCTCCTCTCCCGGCCGCGAGGCGAATCGCTCGTCCCACTCGTCCAGGTCGCACTGACACTTCCCATGGCGTTGCTGGCGATCCCGGCAGGAGTGGTCGCCGATCGCGTCGATCGTCGCCGTCTGGTCGTCGCCGTCCAGGTCGTGGTGCTCATCGTGGAGGCCGGTCTCGTCGTGCTGGCCCTCACTGGTGGTCTCGCGCCTTGGTCGCTCCTGGCCCTCCTTGCCGTGCTTGCGTGCGGCATCGTCGCCACCTTCACGTCCCTCAGCTCGATGGTGCCAGACCTCGTCCGGATTGAGAGCATCCCCGCGGCATCCGCGCTGCTGACGATCGCGACCAATGCCACCAGGGTGATCGGCCCAGCTTTGGCCGGATTCATGCTCGCCCTGAGCAGTGTGGGCGTGGCCTTCGCCGCCGCGATCCCTGCGACCGTGCTCCTGCTCGTTGTGCTCACCCGGATGCCGACGCCCACGTCGTTCGACCAGGCGCACGATCGATGGCTTCACGCGGCGCGGGACGGCATCCAGTTCGTCCGGCACTCGCCTCAGGCGTTGAAGCTCATGCTGCGAAGCTTCTGCTTCACGGCCGGGATCATGGGCCTACTGAGCCTGCTTCCGCTTCTCGCCACGCGACTCGGCGCGTCGTCCGGCGAGCTGGGCACCATCCTGGCGATGCAGGGCGTGGGCGCAGTGCTGGGCGCACTGACCCTGTCGCATCTGAGTCGTGTCGCCCTGCCGAACAGGATCGTTGCCGTCGGGTTCACCGCGGCGACCGCAGCCTCCGGGCTCGCCGCCGAGGCGACCAGCCTGTTGGTCTTGACTGTGTCCGTGATCCTTGCCGGTTGGGCGTGGACGACCGTCCTGGCCACCGTCCAGGCGGGCATGCAGCAGTACCTTCCCGGCTGGGTCCGTGCGCGCGGCCTTTCCCTGCTGCTCGTGGCGACCTTCGCAGGACAGGCACTCGGCGCGTGGGTCCTCGGGTGGGTCGGCAACACGGTCTCCCTGACATGGACGCTGATCGCTGCGGCTGTCGTGCTGTTCGCCGGAGCGGTCCTTGCGATCGTGCTTCCGCTCAAGGACCTGCATCACCTCGACCGTTCGGCCGTCCGGGGCTGGAGTACGCCCGAGCTCGTGGTCGCGGCCGCTGAGGAAGACACACGACAGCTTCAGGTCCGCGTGCGGTACGAGGTGCCACCCGACAACCAGCCGGAGTTCTTCCAGACGATGGCGAGCTTGCGACGGATCCGGCTTCGAACGGGTGCGCGCCGTTGGCAGCTCCTGGAGGACTCCGAGATGCCGGGGGTGTTCTACGAGGAGTTCACGGTCGGCTCGTGGAGCGAGCACGAGCAACAGGTCGAGGCGCGTGCGGTCGCTTCGGACCGGTCGATCGAGATGCGAGCGCGCGCTCTGGCGACGACGTCAGAGCCGTCGATCCACTACTTCCTCAAGGTGAACGTCACGCGCTTCGACCGAAACCACGCGCGACCGAGGACCGCTCCGGGCACGCCGCACGGTCAAGACGTGAGGAACGGTCGAGCTCGTCCTCGAGGAGGGTCGCGTGCATCGTCGTGACGAACCTCCGATCGGCTGCGCAGGCGTTACCGCCGACGCCGCTGACGCACTGCGGACCTCACCGAGCAGGCCCTTTGACGTCCCGCTCCATGTCAGAGCCCGATCGTCACCGCCTTGACCTCGGTGTAGGCCTCGACACCCAGGCGCCCGCCCTCCCGGCCGAGACCCGACTGCTTGTAGCCACCGAACGGCAGACCTCTGACCCATCCCCCGTTCACCCGGACGGACCCGGCCTTGATGAGCGAGGCCATCTTGTGCGCCGTCCCGAGGTCGCGCGTCCACACGTACGCAGCCAGGCCGTAGGTCGTGTCGTTCGCGCGCGCCGCGATCGCCCGCAGGTCGTCGTCGGAGAACGAGGACGCCGCGATCACCGGGCCGAAGATCTCCTCGCGCATCAGGCGCATGTCCGGCCGCGTGTCAACGAGCACCGTCGGCTCGACGAAGTAGCCGCGGTCTCCGATGCGGCCGCCGCCGGTCACCGTCCGGGCGCCGTCGGAGACGCCGCCGGCGAGGTAGCCGGTGACGCGGTCGAGCTGCTCCCGCGAGACGAGCGGCCCCATCTGCGACGCGGGATCGACGCCCGGGCCGACGGCGAGGCTCTCGGCGTGCTTCGCGACCCCGGCGACGACGTCGTCGAACACGTCCCTGTGCGCGTACAGCCGTGAGTTGGCGACGCATACCTGGCCGCTGTTGGCGAAGATACCGCCCGCCGCGGCCGGGATCGCGGCGTCGAGGTCGGCGTCCGGAAAGATGACGACGGGCGACTTGCCGCCGAGCTCGAGCGTGACGCGCTTCAGCGTCCCGGCCGCCGCCCGCACGATCGACTTGCCGACCTCGGTGGACCCGGTGAACGAGATCTTGTCGACGAGCGGATGCTCCACGAGCGCGGCGCCGGCCTCGCCCTCGCCCGTTACGACGTTCACGACGCCGTCGGGAATGCCGGCCTCCAGCAGGAGCTCGCCGAGCAAGAGCGCCGACAGCGGGGTCTGCTCGGCCGGCTTCAGCACCGCGGTGCAGCCCGCGGCGAGCGCGGGCGCGACCTTCGACATCGCGATCATGAAGGGGTAGTTCCACGGGACGATCAGACCGCAGACGCCGACGGGCTCGTGGACCGAGTAGCCGTGCACGTCGCCGGCCGCGGTACGCACCGACTCGCCGTGCAGCCTCGTGGCCCAGCCCGCGAACTCGCGGATCTCCTCGACTGCATTCGCGACGTCGCCGTCCAGCGCGTCCCGGAACGGCTTGCCGTTGTCGAGCGTGTCGAGCAGCGCGATCTGCTCGGCACGCGCTTCTACGAGGTCCGCGAGGCGCATCAGGAGCCGCTGGCGTTCGGCGTGCGCCAGGCGAGACCACGGGCCGTCGTCGAGCGCCCGGCGCGCCGCGCGGACGGCGCGGTCGATGTCCTCCGCGTCGCCGTGCGCAACCTGCGCGAGCTGGGAGCCGTCGGACGGATCGAGCGTCGCGAACGTCCGGCCGGACGCCGCTGGCACCGACGCGCCGTCGATGAGATGGCCGTGCTGCCGATCGATGAACGACGCGCGAAGCCGGTCGACGGCGTGCGGGAGGAGATCCTCGGTCGCAGCCACGTCTGCACCCCCAGTCCAGGCTCGAAGGAACGCGGGGTGAAGCCATGGACGGCCGACACCGCGACTTGTCACGACAAGGCTAGCGCTACGCAACCTGGTTGCGTCCAGCGCGCCATACGCATAGGCTAGCCGCCTCGCGGGATCCGATCGTCTGGCCGAGTGCGGGCGTCGACGACCCCGAGACCGCGGTCACCCCAGACAACTTCGCAGGAGCGATGGCGTTGTATCCATTGAGCAAGCAGGAAACGTTCGTGACCAACGTCGATCAGCTGGAGGAGGTCTCGAGCGAGGTCGGCGGCGCGTACCGCGCACTGCGCAAGGCGATCGACTCCTACGGTCCGCTCGACGAGAAGCAGCGACAGCTCTGCCTGCTGGCCGGCTTCGCCGCCACGCGGAACGAAGGTGGCTTCCGGGTCCATTGCACGCGAGCCAAGGAGGCCGGCGCGGATCTGGCCGAAGTAGAGCAGACGGTGCTCCTGATGTTAGGCACCAGCATCGGCGTAGCTCCTGTGATCGAGGCATTGGGATGGGCCCGCGACGAGCTCGGCTGAGGCCGGCGCCCGGATCACCGTTGGAAGACAAGAGCTGATCGAGGGAGGACGGCAGCAAGTGGGACCCGTCGGATTCATCGGAGTCGGAGCCATGGGATCGTCGATCGCCGGCCGGCTCGTGGGCGTGTACCAGCTGCTGGTGAGCGACACGAACCCTGCCGCGGCAGACGAGTTGATCCAGCGGGGGGCGACGTTCGCGTCGACCGACGAGATCGCCTCTTCGTGCAGCATCGTGTTCCTCTGTCTGCCGGGGCCTCCGCAGGTCGAGGAGATCGTCCGTGGACCGGCGGGCCTCGCGAGTCGCCTGGCGCCCGGCTCGATCGTCATCGACACCACGACGAGCATCCCAGTCGTCGATGTGGAGATCGCGGCGGCGCTGCGACAACGTGACATCGACTACGTGGACGCACCTATCAGTGGGGGCGTCCGTCGCGCGCGGGACGGCACAGCGGCGCTGATGGTGGGCGCGGCTCCCGACGTGTTCGCGAAGGTCAGGGACGTCCTGCTCACCATCACGTCGGACGTCATCCACGTTGGACCGGTCGGGACCGGGCACGCGATGAAGCTGGTCAACAATCTTCTGAACGGTTGCAACCGCTTCGCCGCGCTCGAAACCGTGCGCCTCGGCCAAGCCGCGGGCCTCGAGCAGGACGTCATCATCGAAGTGCTGAACAAGTCCAGCGGCCGCAACTACGCAACCGAGGCCACGTTTCCGCAGCTTCTGAGCGGCGATACCTACCTGCCGCAGGGCTTCAGCCTCGAGCTCATGCTGAAGGACGTTCGACTGGCCAACGAGCTCGCGAGCAGCCTCGGGCACTCCACGCCCATCGGCACCCTGGTCGAGCGGTTCACGGAGGAGGCGATCACTCGCTTCGGCGCACGCGCTGACCAGAGCCAGATGATGGCCGAGTGGTACGAACGATGAACGCGGGCGACGCAGGCTCGCAGGCCATCGCCCCGGACGGCCGGCACTCGACCGTCACGTCTTCGAAAGGAGACGGCGCGTCGACCGAGTCGTACTCAATGCTGATCGGCGGGGCTTGGCGCGAGAGCTCGGACGGC
>Ga0081539_10005015_pt1 | contig 13969 bp, 7 predicted proteins | sample TabmetS4T2R2_FD_71023 | JGI IMG/M metagenome (GOLD analysis project Ga0081539, IMG submission 71023) | Tabebuia heterophylla rhizosphere microbial communities from the University of Puerto Rico - S4T2R2 | ecosystem: Host-associated > Plants > Roots > Rhizosphere ...
ATGCTGAAGCCGGTCCTGCCGATGGCCCGCCGGTAATACTGTTGCATGGCTGGCCCTACGATATTCACAGCTTTGTCGATGTCGCACCACTGCTGGCATCGAAGGGTTACCGTGTGATCGTCCCGTATCTGCGCGGCTATGGGGCGACACGCTTTCTTTCCAATAAAGCTTTCCGGAATGCCCAGCAAGCGGCAGTCGCGGTCGATATTACCGCGCTGATGGATGCGCTCAAGATCGAGAAGGCAATCATCGCCGGGTTTGATTGGGGAGCACGGACGGCCAATATTATCGCGGCGCTCTGGCCTGAACGCTGCAAGGGGCTCGTCTCCGTGAGCGGCTATCTAATCGGGAACCCCGAATCCAATAAGATGCCGTTGCCGCCAAAGGCTGAGCTCGAATGGTGGTACCAATTCTATTTTGCGACAGAACGCGGCCGCGCAGGCTACGAAAAATACCGGTATGATTTCAACAAACTCATCTGGCGGCTCGCTTCGCCACAATGGAAATTCGATGATGCGACGTTCGACCGCAGTGCGGCGTCGTTCGACAACCCGGATCATGTCAGCATCGTAATTCATAATTACCGCTGGCGGATCGGCCTGGCTGATGGCGACCCGAAGTATCATGATCTTGAAGCAAAGCTTGCCGAAGCTCCTGTGATCACTGTCCCCACTATCACCCTTGAAGGCGATGCCAATGGCGCACCACATCCGGAAGCCAGTTCCTACGCCAAAAAATTTTCGGGCAAATACCTGCATCAGACCCTCCGGGGCGGCATCGGGCACAATCTGCCTCAAGAAGCTCCGCAGGAGTTTGCCAAAGCTGTTATCGATGTCGACGGCTTTTGATCGGCGTCAACACGCCCGAAACCGCCCATTCCATTGATAGAATTTTATCGCTCGACCTGTCGGTAGTTGGCATCGTGCGAGGGACGATGTAAGATTGCGCCCCGATTCAAATCCGGTTCAACTATTTTAAATCCGATAAATCCGGCGCATAAAAATATGTCCGAGCAAAAAGCGAATATCTATCCGGCTGAGCATCTCAGGGAATTTTCCCGGCAGGTCTTTCTGGACTGCGGTGTTTCTGAAACGGACGCGGAGCAAGCCTCCGACCTCTTAATCACGGCCGATCTCTGGGGATTCGATACGCATGGTGTGGCCAGACTGATCCATTATCACGAGATGATCGTGAGAGGGTATGTCAACCCTCATCCGAAGATCGAGATCGTTCGCGAACTGCCGGGAGTGGCGACGATTGACGGAGACAACGGTCTGGGATTGGTTGTCGGCCCGCGCGCGAATGAGCTGGCGATGGAAAAAGCAAATACCGTCGGTATCAGTGGCGTCGCCGTCCGTAATTCAAGTCATTTCGGAATCGCCGGGTACTATCCATTCAAAGCGCTGGAGCGAGGAATGGTCGGATGGGCCATGACAAATACTTCGCCCCAGGTGGCTCCGTTATGGGGCGCCGAGCGCATGCTTGGCACCAACCCGATCGCCATTGCCTTTCCAGGTCACGACGAACCGCCGATCTTGATCGATATGGCCACAAGCACCGTCGCGTATGGTAAGGTCGAACACGCGATTCGCCGGAAAGAGACTGTGCCGCCGGGCTGGGTGATTGATAGCGAGGGGCGCCCAACGATCGTTCCCGAAGAGATGGTCAATGGCGGCGCCATTCTGCCCCTGGGCGCCGACCGTGAGCATGGAGGACATAAGGGCTATTGCCTGAGCGCCATGGTTGATATTCTCTGCGGCGTCCTGAGCGGAGCGAACTGGGGGCCATTCGTCCCTCCTTTCCCATATTACCTGAAATCGGCTGATCGCCTGACTGGAAAGGGCATCGGCCATATCTTCGGAGCCTTCAGGATCGATGGCTTTATCGATCCTGAAGAATTCGGCAGACAGATTGATGAGTGGATTCGCGTTTTCCGCGCAGCCAAACCGGCTGCGGGAACCAATGGGCCTTTGATTCCCGGCGATCCAGAGCGAAAGGCCGAAGCCGTTCGACTCAAGGAAGGAATTCCTTTGCTCGAACCCATTGTCAAAGACTTGCGGACTCTCTCCACTCGGACGGGGATCACGTTTGATTGAACTCAAATTATAACGTCCATCCCTGACGATACTCGCCGCGCACGTACTGTTGCGCCTCCGGGGTATTGTGAGACTTCATCTGCGGACCATCCCAATTGAGTTTCTTGCCGGTCCGTAAAGCCACGTTGCCAAGCAAGACGGTCTCGGTGACCGAGCCTTCAAACTCGAAGTTGGCGCCGCCAGATTGACCTCCTTTACAAGCTTCGATCCATTCCCGGTCATTGCCCGGAGATCGAGGCAGCGTTTTGGGCGGCTGCTTAAATTCCTGGTTCTTCGATTCGGGGATGAGCTTCGGATTCGCGCCGTTGAACCCACACATGATCGTTCCCTTATCACCGATAAAGAGCAGCCCTTCGTTCTCTCGTCCCATCGCGCGGCCTTCTTCCAGTTCCAGGGGGCGCGGAGGTCTGAGCCCGCCGTCATACCATGTCACCATGACCGGCGGCATCTCGCCTCGCGCGGGGAAGCGGAAATGGATGATCGAAGCGGCAGGAAAAGTTTCAGAGTAGGTTTTGGTCGAGCTGGCTTCGACACTTTCCGGCGATCCCAGTTTAAGCACGCGGAAGATCGTGTCGAAACTGTAGCAACCCATATCGCCTAAAGCTCCGTTGCCGAAATCGAACCATCCGCGCCAGACGAAGGGCAGATAGGCGTGGTGGAAAGGACGGAACGGAGCGGGGCCGAGCCACAAATCCCAATCGAATCCGGCGGGGACCGGCTCTTCCTTCACGGGCCGCTCGATCCCCTGGGGCCAGAACGGGCGCGTTGACCAGTTGTGAACCTCGCGCACCGGTCCGATCGCGCCGGCCCAGATCCATTCGCACAGCAAGCGCGTCGCCTCAGAAGCTTGATTGCCGATGGCCACTTGCGTCGCGACACGCATTTCGCGCGCGACTTCGGCGATGCGGCGGGCTTCAAAGATCGAATGGGTCAGCGGTTTCTGGCAAAAGACGTGCTTGCGCTTTTTCATCGCAGCGATCGAGATCGTGGCATGCGAGTGATCCGGAGTACCGATGATGACGGCATCGAGGTCTTTCTCTTTTTCCAGCAGTTCGCGATAGTCAACATATGCGGAGCAACCTTTATATCCGCCGGACGATGCCTGGGTCGCGTAATATGCCTCGACCAGTCGCCGCGCCGGTTCGCGTCCCGCCGTCGGGCCTTTCCAATCCAGGCCCCATTCGGACTTGCCGAGTAACGCGCGTTCCTTGTCGCGCAACTCGTTGAGATTCCATTCGACGTAGTCGCTGCTCTCTTTGTTGACGTCACAGACTGCGACGACCTGCAGGTCGGGCTGCTTCAGGAAATCCATCATGACGCGCGTTCCCTGTGCGCCCACGCCGATGCAGGCCGCGGTGATCTTTTCGCTCGGCGCGATGTAATTGCGCCCTCCCAACACATGGCGGGGAACAATCGTCAGCGCCGCTGTCGAGGCGGCCGCGCCGACAAATGCGCGCCGTGAAATCTGTTGATCTCTCTTTTGTCTCGTCTTCTCTGTCTTGGACATCTGGCCTCCTCCGATGCAATGGCGATTAACCATGGAATTCGTCGAGATAACTTCCGTTATTTATGTAACGAACTGCGTCCCTCCATCGTTGACTGTTTAGAGTCATCCTTAATGTTGTGGAAAAAGAATGTCAAGTGAGACAAGAGAAGGGGGCGGAAAGTTGCAAATTTCCGGAATTGACGATCATGAATTCGAAATCGGACTGATCGACTTGATGAGAAGACATCAAGCAGCATATCATTCCAGTATCTACCGAACCATAGATTGGCATAATTATTATCAAGCGTGTCGGCAACATGATCCGGGACGGTTGAGTTGTTGGCGGTCCTCTATCTCTTTAATCGGCGCAAGCCATTGGTGGAGAGCAGCGAGATGAAGAAAAGGCGATTGCAACTGGGGTTGGTCCTGATCACCAGTATCACCGCCGCTTTTTATGCCGGTTGGCCGTCGCAGGCCAGGCAGGAAAATGCGGCAGACCATGCGGCGCAGATTGCGTTAGTGAATGATTACTGCGCCAGTTGCCACAGTCAGAAAGCCAAGACGGCGGGCATCGTGTTGGAAGGCATCGATTTCGATCAAGTCAGCAACAACACTGAAATCTGGGAAAAAGTATTGCGAAAAGTTCGCACTGGGCAGATGCCGCCCGGAAGCGCGCCCAAGCCCGAAGCTCGCGAAGCCGCTTCGTTCGTCGGTTGGTTGGAAGGAGAACTGGACCTCGCCGCCCGGCGCAATCCAAATCCGGGCCGTCCCGTTGTTCATCGGTTGAATCGGGCCGAGTATAGCAATGCCATTCGCGACCTTCTGGCGGTGGACATCAAACCGGGACAGTGGTTACCGGTGGATGATTCAGGATATGGGTTCGACAATATTGGCGAGGTTTTGACGCTCTCGCCGGCGCTCGTGGAAAAGTATCTCTCGGCGGCGCGCCGCATCAGCCGGTTGGCAGTTGGTGACCGCACAATCAAACCGAGCGAAGAACGCTATCAACCGCGGCGGGGGAATCGTAACGAACGGGTCAGCGACGATCTGCCGTTCTTTTCGCGCGGCGGGCTTTCGTTTCAGCACTACTTTCCGCTCGATGGCGAGTATCTCATCCGGATCAAAACTCCTGCGAACGGCGAGACCGGTGAACCGGCGAGAGTATTTGAGCATCGTTTGTCGGTCAAGGCAGGCTTGCACACTATCGGTGCGGCCTTTCCGCGCGAGAGCGCCAAGTTTGAGCAGAGCATGCCGGCAGGGCGGCGTTTCGGCGGTCAGCAGCAGGCGATGGAGCCGCCGCAAATGCTGCCGTTCGATTTACGTCTGGATGGCGCGCGCATCAAGCGTTTTGAAATCCCCGAGACGACCGGAATTGAAGTCGTTACTGTCGGCGGTCCGTTCAACGTCACGGGCCGAGGTGAGACGACGAGTCGCGCAAAAATTTTCGTCTGCCGTCCAACGGCAGCAAATGAAGAGGCCGCGTGTGCCAGGCAAATCCTGACGAAACTTACCCGCCATGCTTTCCGCCGTCCGGTGACGGATGCCGACATCAACCCATTACTGGCCTTTTATGAACGTGGGCGGCGAACGGGCGATTTCGATGACGGCATTCAGCACGCAATTGAAGCGCTGCTCGTGACTCCGGATTTTCTGCTCCGCGCCGAGAGCGACCCGCGCAACGCCGCTACAGGCACGGTCTACCGGCTGAATGATTTCGATCTTGCCTCGCGTCTCTCATTCTTTCTGTGGAGCAGCATCCCGGATGACGCGTTGCTGAATCTGGCCGAACAGGGAAAGCTGAAAGATCCGGAAATATTGCAGCAACAGGTTCGCCGCATGCTCGACGACCCACGCTCGCAGGCCCTGGTCAATAACTTCGGCGGGCAATGGTTGCACCTCCGCAATCTTGAAACCATCACGCCTGACCCTGACGTCTATCCGGGCTTTGACGAGAGCCTGCGCCAATCGTTCCGTCGCGAGACTGAATTATTTTTTGAGAGCGTCCTGCGCGAAAACCGCAGCATTTTGGAACTGCTCGACGCCGACTACACGTTTTTGAATCAACGGCTGGCCGAACACTACGGTATTAAGGGTGTTTACGGTCCACAATTCCGGCGTGTGACGCTCAATGATACAGCGCGGGCCAGTCGCGGAGGATTATTGGGGCAGGGTAGCATACTAACTGTAACGTCTTACCCCAATCGCACGTCTGTGGTTCAGCGGGGCAAATGGATTCTGGAGAATTTGCTTGGCGCGCCGCCGCCGCCGCCGCCGCCCGATGTGCCCGATCTGAAGCCGAAAGGCCACGATGGGCGTCTGTTGAGCATGCGCGAGCAACTGGATCTGCATCGCGCCAACGCAATCTGCGCCTCGTGCCACGCGCGGATGGATCCCCTTGGATTCGCGCTGGAGAATTACGACGGCATTGGTAAATGGCGGACGAAAGATGCCGGCCTTCCGATCGATGCTTCCGGCAAATTGCCGAATGGGGCGAAGTTCAATGGCCCGGCTGAGCTGAAAAAGATTTTACTGACCGGCCATCGTGACGAATTCGTGACGACTGTGACCGAAAAGCTGATGACATACGCACTGGGGCGTGGTCTGGAACCGTACGATGCGCCGGCCGTGCGTGAGATCATCCGCGAGGCTGCGAAGGATGATTACCGGTTGCCCGCGTTGATCAGCGCGGTTATCAACAGCAAACCTTTCCTGATGAGGAGAATGCCCACCTTATGATGGTCATGAAAAAAGCTTTACCGCGCCGTGCCTTTCTGCGTGGAATGGGCGTGACGATCGCCTTACCGTTGCTGGATGCGATGACCCCGGCATTTTCGCCCAATTCTAAGCCGATTGTACGCCTCGGGTTCGTCTATGTGCCCAACGGTATCATCATGAATAAGTGGAGGCCGCAGGGCGAGGGTGCCGATTTTGAATTCGCCCCGACGATGAAGCCGCTCGAACCGTTCCGCCAGCAGCTGATGGTCTTCAGCGGTTTGTCGCAGGTACAAGGGCGCGCGCTCGGGGACGGCGCGGGCGATCACGCGCGAGCGGGCGCGACCTGGTTGACCGGCGTTCATCCGAAGAAATCCGAGATCAACCTTCGCGCGGGCATCTCCGCGGATCAAGTCGCCGCACAGGCGTTGAGCCAGTACACTCAATTCGGTTCGCTCGAACTGGGGATCGAATCGAACCAGCTCGCCGGAAATTGTGACAGCGGTTATAGCTGCGCATATACCAATACGATCTCGTGGCGGAGCGCAACGACTCCCTTACCGGTCGAGAACAATCCGCGCGCGATTTTTGAGCGGATGTTCGGCGATGGCGAGAGCACCGATGCCGCCGCTCGATTGGCGCTGCTCGAATCACAACGCAGCATCCTCGATTATGTGACGGGAAGCCTCAACCGGCTCAGCGGAAAACTCGGCTCTCACGACCGCGCCCGGCTCAACGATTACGCCGACGCCATCCGCGATATCGAGCGGCGTATTCAGAAGGCCGAACAGCAAAGCTCGACGATGAAGCTGCCTGTCATGGAACGCCCAGCCGCCATCCCTGACGAGTTCGAAGATCACGTCAAGCTGGTGATGGATCTGCAGGTGCTCGCATATCAGAGCGATCTGACCCGCGTCGTCACTCTCATGATGGCGCGCGAGGGCAGCAACCGCCCATACCGCAGCATCGGCATCTCTGATGGCCATCACAACATTACACATCATCAGAACGATGCCGAGAAGATCGCCAAGGTGACCAAGATCAACGAAGTCCATGTCCGGCTCTTCGCTTATTTGCTTGAACAACTGAAAGCGACGCCTGACGGCGGCGGCAACCTGCTCGATCATTCGCTGATTCTTTACGGCAGCAGCATCAGCGACGGCAATCTGCACACGCACCACGACCTGCCCATCGTGCTGGCGGGCGGCGGCGGCAATCAGATCAAAGGCAATCGTCACGTTGTCTATCCGAAAGATACGCCGCTCAATAATCTGTTGTTGGGGATGTTGGAGAAAGCGGGCGTCCAGACTGAAAAGCTGGGTGACAGCACGGGCAAGCTGGATTGTCTTGCCTGAACGATAGTTGCCGCAGGAGCTGAAGGAATGCAGATGGCGATTCACCGGACGATCATTGGAAAGGACAAGCTGATAAACGCAAAAGCGTTGCTGCAATGCGGCGCGGCGCTCGTCATCGTCGCCGCGATTTGTCTGGCGAAAGATGCTCCCGACTTACTGGACGCGGTCAAACGCCGCGATCACAAAACCCTCCAGACTCTGATCAAAACGCGTGCCGATGTGAATATTGCGCAACCCGATGGTGCGACAGCTCTGGCGTGGGCGATCTACCTGGATGATCAAGAGGCCGCCGAATTGCTGCTGGCTGCCGGCGCAAAGGTCAATACAGCGGATGAATATGGTGAAACGCCTCTGACACTGGCCAGTAACAACGGCAACCTGGCGTTGATCCGAAAGCTCGTTGAGGCGGGCGCTGATGTCAAGGCCGCGCGCTGGGACGGGAGCACGGCGCTTATGCTCGCAGCCAATTCCGGCAATGCCGAGGCCGTGCGCTTGCTGATCGAACGCGGCGCGAATGTCGATGCCTCAGAACATAAGAAAGGCCAGACGGCCCTCATGTGGGCGGCCTCAGAGGGCCATTCCGAGGTCGTCCGCCTGCTGATCGAACACGGCGCCAACATCAAAGCCATTTCCAAAACAGGGTTCACCGCGCTGATCTTTGCCGCCATCAAAAATGACGGCCAATCGGTCAAATATTTGCTGACGGCCGGCGCTGATCCCGACTCGCACCTGCCCGATGGGACGCCAGTACTGATCGCGGCTGCGGCCTTTCGGAGCAATGCGGCGGGCATCGCCTTGATTGACGGAGGCGCAAATGTGAAAGTCGCCGACCGGCGCGGCAATACGCCATTGCATGCCGCCGCGCAATTGGGCAGTCTCGAACTCGTCAAAAAGCTGCTTGCCAAAGGCGCTGATCCGAACGCGCGCAACGCCAAGGTTCCGTACAACGGACCTCCGGCAAACCCTTTCCGTCCGCCCGCAGGTGAAATTACTCCGCTGCATGTCGCGGCCAAGGCCAATCAGTTGGAGATTGTCAAAGCACTGCTCGCCGCCGGAGCCGATCCTCAATTGAAAGGTGAAGACTCTTCGACATTGTTGATGCAAGCGGCGGGGAGCGCCAATGTCGAGATCGTGAAGCTGGTCTTCGAACTCGATCCCGATGTCAAAGCCGTGACTTCGACCGGCAGCACAGTCATGCATTTCGCCGTCACCGGCGTCGGCTTCACGGCCACTCAGCCGGAGGTCTGTAAAGTCATCCGCTTTCTAGCCGAAAAGGGCGCGCCGCTTGATGAGCGTAACGCCGCCGGCAGAACACCGATTGACATTGCCGACATCCTACCACTCGATCAGGCTGTAGACCTGCTCACTGAACTTATCATCAAATCCGGAGCAAAGCCCAAAACGCCGACGAAGCGGTGATTGGTGAATTGCTATTCGGAATCCGTTAATCACACCCGTGGAAATTTTTCGGCACTGGGATCGTTACTTGTCCTGAAGCGGCCCACTCCGTACCGCGACTAAAGAGAGTTTGAAATCCGGCGCATTCGAGATTCGGATTGACCTCGCCTTTCCAGGTATGGCCGAGCATCGTTGTATAGACTCGGCCCTTTCCGAATCTGCGCACCCAGTCCATCGGCTCGTTCTGTTGAGAGTCCTTCGAATATGCGTATGTCAGGATGGATAATTCGGCGGCCGGGCCGTGCTGACCGTGCGTGAGCTGCTCAGACCGGTGGAGCCAGCAATCCGGCAATCCTCGCGTGATCGGATGCTGACGGTCGAGAACGCACATCTGAAAATCGTGCCGTGGGCCATGCCCTGGATTCATTCCACTCCCGCGCGGAATGATGACGGTCTTACCATCAGCAATGACGATCCCCGGTCCGAAGCTTTTGTCACGCCAACCCAGCCCGATCATCTCATTCCAGGCTTCCCAGTGTAGAAAAGCATTGTTGGCCGCATGCAAGACGATGAGTCCGCCCCCGCCTCGCATATACTGTTCAAACGACCGCTCGACCTCCGCGGGCCACCGAATGCCATCATCTTTATGACCACCATTGAAATTGACGACAACCGCACTGTATCGAGAGAACTGAGGTTGCCAGTTCTCCCAGGCCTCTTTCGCCGCTTCCCTTGACGGAGTCGTGGAGATGTCAACAGTGAATCGACCCGTGGCGGTGAGAATAGTCTTGACCGCGCGCGTCCCGGTTTCCCAGTCGTGATTATTGATGCCATCAACAATCAGGATTGATAAAGGCCCCTTTCCCGATCCCTCCCGGGCTGAGCAGATCAGAAAGATGTATCCCAAAGCGATCATTAATCCAGACAAGATCACGCGGCGGCGATGAATTATGGTCATGGTCATTGTGTTCGCGAAAAGCTATACAGGAATTTAAAGTTCATTTGGTCACTAAGTATAAAATAGAGTTATTATCTCTGCCACTCCAGTAATGGGAATGATCATTCCCATGAATGAACAATCGTTCACCGATCCGATCCGGCGATATTCTTTACAAATTGAGTCGTCACAATAATTAAGCTTTCGGACCGGTTGGCATACGGATTGAATAGGCCAAACCGAAATCCATGGCTCAATCTGAGCTTTTTTCGCACTGAATCTGAAATCGATATGAACACACTCTGGCAAGATGCTCGCTATGGCGCGCAGATGTTATTGAAGAATCCTGGGTTTACCCTCATCGCTGTCATCACGCTCGGTCTGGGGATCGGCGCGAACACGGCCGTCTTCTCGGTCGTCAATGCGGTCTTGCTTCGTCCGCTTCCATATCCCGATCCTGAGCGGCTCGTCAAGTTAATGCAAGTGAGAACAGCGACGGGGTTGGTGGAATCGGACCACTCTTACCTCAATTTTTCCGATTACATGAGCCGCGCCTCCGCTTTTGAAGCGATCGTGGCATATGCAGACGATGACGCCACATTGCTTGAGGGCGAGACCCCCGAACACATCGAGGGATTGACCGTCTCGTCCGGTTTTTTCGGAATGCTCGGTGTCAAGATGCAGCTAGGGCGCGGATTTGCGAGGAGCGACGAGCAGCCGGGTGGAGATTCCGTCATCGTCGGCTATAGCCTGTGGCAGCGGCGACTGGGAGGGGATCCGAAAGTCATCGGGCGGCGGCTCAGGCTCGATGGCAGAGAGAGAACCATCATCGGAGTGACCGGGAGGAATTTTAGATTTCCCTTTGTCAATCAGGAAATGGATTTCTTCAGACCGTTCGATCCTAAAGGGGCGATGGAGGTGCAGCGCGGAGCTGGTTACATCGAAGTTCTGGGGAAGCTTAAGCCCGGCGTCACCATCGAGCAGGCGGAAGCCGAAATCCGAAAGATCGCCTCTGCTCTTGAGCAGGAATATAAAGAGGATAACACCGGGAGGAGCGCCAGCCTTGTCTCAGCGCATCGAGTCCTGGTCGGCAATCTCAACTCTACGCTCTTCGTTCTGCTTGGCGCAGTCGGCTTCGTCCTGTTGATCGCTTCCGCCAATGTCGCCAACTTGCAACTGGCGCGCGCAACGGTGCGAGGGCGAGAGATGGCGATTCGCGCCGCTCTTGGCGCGAGCCGCTGGCGGATCGTCAGGCAGCTGTTGACCGAGAGCCTCGTGCTTTCGATCTCCGGCGGGCTCGCCGGATTGTTGATTGCCGTGTGGTGCAGCGATTTGATCGCGACATTCATCCCCGCCAATATTCCCCGGATTAATGAGATCGAACCGGATCGGGCGGTGCTCGGATTCTCATTCGGGCTTTCCATGCTGACGGGCATCCTTTTCGGGCTCGCACCCGCCCTGCAGAGCTCGCGCCCCGATCTGAACAAGGCGCTAAAAGAAGGAGGGCGAAGCGGAACTGCGGGGCACGGGCGGAATCGATTGCGGAGTTTGTTGATCGTCTCGGAGGTCGCGCTCTCGCTCGTGATCCTGATCGGCGCGGGACTGCTCATCAAAAGTTTCCAGCGGCTGCGCCATACCAATCCGGGATTCGATTCGCGATCCGTTCTGACCGCTTCAATCTCGCTCGATTCAGTGAAGTATCCAAAAGTCAAGCAACAAGCCGAATTCTACCGGCAGTTGATCGATCGCGCCTCCCGAATCCCCGGAGTGGAAGCTGCCGGAGCGATTATGCCGCTGCCGTATAGCAACAGCGGATTAACGACCTCTTTTACCGTCGAAGGCGAACCTGATGCAGGCCCTGGAGCCAGGCCGCGTGCCGGCGGGAGGATCATCACGCCGGACTACATGAGAGCCATGGGCATCCCGCTGATCAAAGGGCGGCTCTTTACCGATTATGACGGCGATCAGACCGCCAAAGTCTTGCTCATCAATGAGACCCTGGCGCGGCGCTTCTTCCCCGGCAAGGATCCGATTGGCAGGCGATTGCATCTGGGAATCAATGATATTAATGGCGAGATTGTGGGCGTCGTTGGAGATGTCCGGGACCGCGCTCTAAACAGAGAGGCGCTGCCGGAATACTATGTCTCTTACCTGCAGGTGCCTCTCAGTTCCATGTCGATCACGGCGCGCACGCGGACCGGCGATCCTCTGGACCTCGCCGCATCCTTGCGCGCCGCAGTGCGGGAACTCGATAAAGACCTGCCGATCTATCAGGTCCAATCAATGGAGAGGCGCGTCTCCGACTCCATGACGCGGCAGCGATTCAGCATGGCTTTGCTGACGGTCCTGGCCGGGCTTGGATTGGCCCTTGCGGTCGTCGGCATCCTCTCGGTAATGAGCTACCTCGTAGCCCAGCGGACGCATGAAATCGGGATCAGGACGGCATTGGGAGCACAACGCTTGGACATCTTGAGGTTGGTCGTGGCCCAGGGCATGAAGCTGGCGCTGATCGGCATCGCTCTCGGCCTGGTCCTATCGCTTGCTCTGACACGTTTGATCAATGAATTCCTCTATCAAGTGAAAGCGACGGATACTATGACCTACGTCGTCGTTTCACTGATCCTCGCCGGAGCCGCATTGGCCGCCTGCTGGGTCACCGCGTGGCGGGCGACCAGGATAGATCCGATGATCGCGCTTCGATCCGAATAGAAAACTCAGGGATCTCTTCCCAAACTACGATAGATTGTTGTTACTCTCAGGTAACTCACACGAAAAAATAAAGTTCTCGAGCAACATCCCGCGATAATTCCCGCTGGCATAGTTCTTGCCTTTTCTCTTGATTGAGGGGAGAGGTGATGCATGTGAGTACACTCATAAGGGAGATTGAGCGGGCAATCGGCGAGGGCGTTCATTTTGCAGTAAACTGGGCGGCTCTTCATATTCGGGAAATAATCATCGCCGCCGGAGCAATTGTCGTACTGTTGATCACAGCGTTGATGCTTGAATTGGGGGCACTCTACAGCCACTACGCGGCGATGATTGATATACAGTTAAACAATCAAGCGCTGCAGCGTCCGGCGGGTATTTATGCAGCCCCACGCCGTGTCGGTGTTGGACAGCAGATTTCGATCGATGAGTTGAAAGATCGATTATTGCGCGCGGGTTATCAGGAGGGAGGGGAAGCGGATCAGTTCGCTTCAGGCAGTTTTTCCGTGGGAGCCGGCACAGTTGAAGTGAGAACAAACGAGCAGGTGAGCGCTGATCGACTGCCCCAACTGTTACGGATCAGCTTTCAGTCGAAGCCGAAAGGGAAAGGAGAGATCAGTGCTCTCGAGGATCTAAGTACCAGTCAGCGATTATCCACTATTCGGTTACCTGCGGAACTCATGACGGCCGACCTCAACGCCAAGACTCAAGCAAGAAGCTTCGTCGATTTTGCCCAGATTCCGCCGGTTCTGGTCAATGCCCTGACCTCGATTGAAGATCGAAAGTTCTTCTCCCATGCGGGTCTGGATTGGCGGGGCATTTGCCGTGCATTCATCAGAAACCGGATGGAAGGAAGAATTCGTGAAGGCGGCTCGACCATCACGCAACAATTGATCAAAACACAGTTTCTCACGACAGAACGCACGTGGAAGCGCAAATTCGCCGAAGCGATGATGGCATTGGCGATCGAGCGGAGACTGAACAAGGAACAAATCTTTACGCTTTATGCCAACCGCGTCTATCTGGGTCAAAGCGGAATGACGATGGTCTACGGATTCAAGCAAGCAGCACAGGTCTTTTTCGGTAAAGACCTGTCACAGCTTTCACTGTCGGAAGCAGCTTTACTTGCCGGGCTGATCCAGGCTCCCAACCGCTACTCTCCTTATCTTCATCCCGAAGCGGCGACGGTGCGGCGCAATGTCGTGCTGCGAGCGATGGTCGCCGCTGGCAAGGTCAGTCCGGACGAGGCGAGAACGGCCGAGGCTGAGCGGCTGGCGGG
>Ga0081539_10005016_pt1 | contig 13968 bp, 14 predicted proteins | sample TabmetS4T2R2_FD_71023 | JGI IMG/M metagenome (GOLD analysis project Ga0081539, IMG submission 71023) | Tabebuia heterophylla rhizosphere microbial communities from the University of Puerto Rico - S4T2R2 | ecosystem: Host-associated > Plants > Roots > Rhizosphere ...
GCCGGCCGGGGGGGTCGGGGGGCCCGCCAGGGTGGTCCCCCGGAGGATCGGGGGTCGGCGACCCGGATCATCCTGGCCGACATCGAGGACGCCCTGCAACGGCCCCGGGTCATCTACGACCGGGCCGGGGACCAGCATTACGACGTGGCCAGCGCCTTTATCAAGTCGATCCGGGGCTCCGACCCCGACGCGGCCCTCCACTACCTGGCCCGGATGCTGGCCGCCGGCGAGGACCCCCGGTTCGTGGCCCGCCGCCTGGTCATCTCCGCCTCCGAGGACATCGGCATGGCCGACCCGCAGGCGCTGCCGATCGCGGTCGCGGCCTTCCAGGCGCTCGAGTTCGTGGGGCTGCCCGAGGCCCGCCTCAACCTGGCCGAGGCGGCCGTCTACCTGGCCCTGGCCCCCAAGTCGAACAGCGCCTACGCCGCCCTGGGGGCGGCGGCCCGGGAGCTGGAGGAGAGCCGCCCGGGCCGCGTCCCCAGCCACCTCCAGTCGGCCGTCTACGCCGGCGAGAGGAAGCTCGGCATCGGGGTCGGCTACGACTATCCCCACGACCATCCCGGCCACTGGGTCGCCCAGCGGTACCTGCCCGAGGGCCTCCGCGGCGGCTACTACCAGCCCGGCGACCAGGGCGCCGAGGCGGCCCTGGCCGAGGCCTGGCGCCGCCGCCGCGGCGAGCCGCCCGAGGACCCAGGGGCGCCGGAGGAGCAGGAGCACCGATGAGCGCTCCCGAGCCCGCCCCGGCCATGGCCCGGCGCATGTGGCGGTCCCTCGAGACCCTCCACATGACCGTGTACTGGGCGCCGGAGCCGCGCGACGCCTACAAGCGGGCCGGCCTGCGGGGCGGCTGGATGGGCTACTTCGCCTCCCGGTCGGCGGCCATGGGCCCGGTCCCGGCCGAGGTGGTGATGGCCACCTTCTACAACTTCCACCCCCGCATGGTCCGCCTGGCCATCCCCGACGCCTGGGGGTTCGCCGCCCCCGAGCGGGTGCTGGCGGCCCGCCTGGAGGGTGCCGGCGCCGCCCTCCCCTGGCCCGAGCAGCCCCACCTGGCCCTGTGGCACGGCGCCACCTGCTACCGCGAGTACCGCGGCTGGTCCGAGGAGGAGTGGGCCGGCGCCGCCGCTCTGCTCCAGGCCCGCGGCTGGCTGGCCCCCGACGGCGCGCTGACCGAGGCCGGCCGGGCCGCCCGTGACGCCCGCGAGGGCCGCACCGACGACCTCGCCGCCGCCCCCTGGGCGCGGCTCGGCCTCGCCGCCTGCGATCGCCTGCTCGCCCTGCTGGACGAGCCCGTCCGCCGGGTCGTGGACGGCGGCGGGATCCCGTTCCCCAACCCGGTCGGCCTGCCCCCACCCTCGACACCCCAGGAGCTCAGCGATGGCGGATGAGTGCACCCACCTCGATCAGATCCGGATCTCGAGCGTGAACCAGCCGGGCTGCCAGGACTGCCTGGCGAGCGGGGGGACATGGGTGGAGCTGCGGCTGTGTGTGGAGTGCGGGCGGGTGGGGTGCTGTGACAACTCGCCCAACCGGCACGCGACCAAGCACTTCCAGGCCACCGGGCACCCGATCATCCGGTCCTACGAGCCGGAAGAGGACTGGTGGTTCTGCTATGTGGACGAGCTGACCTTCGAGGTCGAGGGCGCCGAACCCGCGCGGGCCGCCGGGTGACGGCTGAGATCCTGCTCTCCCGGCGGTCGCGGTAGACTCCCGGCGGCTCCAGCGCGCCACCCCCGCAAACCGCGGGCCGGACGAGGGCCGGACCGCTACGCTGGGGCTGTTCCGGACCCAACGGACAACAACGGACAACGAGGAGCAGAACCCGTGAGCCTGCTGGCCATCGCCTGGACGATCGTCGCCTTCCTGGTCGGCGCGCTGGTCGTCGTGCTGTGTGTCGTGATGGCCAACCTGTTCCGGGTCCTGACCTCGACCAAGGACCTGATCGACGGCGTGACCGCCCAGACGGTGCCCCTTCTCGGCGAGGTCAACACCACCGTCTCCATGGTCAACCAGGAGCTGGTCCGGGTCGACGGCATCCTCGCCACCGCCGAGGGCGTCACCTCCTCGGTGGGCGGCATGGTCAACACCGTCTCGGCCACCATCTCCAGCCCCCTGGTCAAGCTGAGCGCGTTCGCCTACGGGCTGCGCAAGGCGGCCGGCGCGGCCGGCTCCGGCGACCAGCCGTCCCGCCGCCGCGGCGGCCGGAGGCGGCGATGAGGGCATGAAGCGCGTCTTCTGGGGCCTGGTCGGGCTCGGGATGGGAGCGGCCATCGGTGTGGGCGTGATGCGGTGGGCGTCACGGACCGCGGACCGCCTCGCCCCCCAGTCGCTGGCCTCCGAGCTGGTCCAGACGGCCGCCGACTGGCGCGAGCGGCTGGGCGCGGCGTTGGCCGCCGGCCAGGCGGCCATGGCCGAGCGCGAGGCGGAGCTGCGAGCTCAGCTCGCCGAACCGGGGAGCGGGGCCACCTAGCGCCCCGAAGCGCCCGGCCCGCGCTGGAGCCCCGGCAGCCCCACCCAGGAACGCGAGGTCCACACGATGAACGCCACACAGATCCGCCGCCGGTTCACCGACTTCTTCGTCGCGCGCAACCACCGGCTGGTCCCCTCCAGCCCGCTGATCCCCAACGACCCGACCCTGCTGCTGGCCAACGCGGGCATGAACCAGTTCAAGCCCTACTTCCTGGGCGAGGTCGAGCCCGACTTCCGCCGGGCGACCAGCGTGCAGAAGTGCACCCGCACCTCCGACATCGAGATCGTCGGCGACGCCAGCCACTGCACCTTCTTCGAGATGCTGGGCAACTTCTCCTTCGGCGACTACTTCAAGGAAGGCGCCATCGCCTATGCCTGGGAGCTGGTCACCGAGGGGTTCCCTCTGGAGCCGGAGCGGCTGTGGGCCACCGTCTACCTCGACGACGACGAGGCGCTCGAGCTGTGGCGCCAGTTCCTGCCGTCCGAGCGGATCCAGCGCCTCGGCATGGAGGACAACTTCTGGTCGATGGGGGTGGCCGGGCCGTGCGGCCCCTGCTCGGAGATCCACTACGACCGCGGCCCCAAGTTCGGCACCGAGGGTGGCCCGGCCAGCGGCTCCGACCGCTACCTGGAGATCTGGAACCTGGTGTTCATGCAGAACATCCGGGACGAGGACTACAACATCATCGGCGAGCTGCCGGAGAAGAACATCGACACCGGCATGGGCCTGGAGCGCGTGGCCATGGTGCTCCAGGACGCCGACTCGATGTACGAGACCGACCTCCTGGCCCCGGTGATCCACGAGGTCCAGGAGCTGTCGGGCGTCGGGTACGGCACGGGTGAGCGGGTCGACCGAAGCCTGCGGATCGTCACCGAGCACGGCCGCACGGCCAGCTTCCTGATCGCCGACGGGGTCCTGCCCTCCAACGAGGGCCGCGGCTACATCCTGCGCCGGCTGCTGCGCCGCTCGGTCCGGCACCTGCGCCTCCTCGGGGTCGAGGAGCCGGCCCTGGCCCCGGTCTGCCAGCAGGTGGTGGCCAACCTGGGTGACGCCTGGCCCGAGCTGGTCGCCCAGCGGTCCCTGATCGAGCAGGTGGTGGCCAGCGAGGAGGAATCCTTCTCGCGGACCCTACGCCAGGGCTCGACCCTGCTCGAGGGCGCGATCCGGCGGACCCGGGAGCAGGGCGCGCCCATGCTCCCCGGCGACACCGCCTTCCAGCTCCACGACACCTACGGGTTCCCGTACGAGCTGACCCTGGAGGCGGCCGCCGAGGCCGGGCTGGAGGTCGACGCCGACCGCTTCCGGCAGCTGATGGACGACCAGCGTCGCCGGGCCAAGGAGGCTCGCCGGGAGCTCGACGCCGACCTGCGCCGGCTCGACTCCTACCGGGACCTGTCCAGCCGCCACGGCCGCACCACCTTCGTCGGCTACGACACGACCACGGCCGACGCCAACATCCTCGGGCTGCTGCGCGACGGCGAGGAGCTGGACGCGGCCGGCGAGGGCGACCAGGTCGAGCTGATCCTGGACCGGACCCCCTTCTACGCCGAGGGCGGCGGCCAGGTCGGGGACACCGGGCTGGTCCGCACCGCCGGCGGGGCCGTCCTCCAGGTCACCGACACCCAGCCCGGCCTGGAGGGCTTCTTCGTCCACTCGGCCCGGGTGGTGTCGGGCGAGGCCCGGACCGGCGAGCAGGCCCACGCCGAGGTCGACGTCGACCGCCGCGACGCCGTGACCCGCAGCCACACCGCCACCCACACCCTGCACTGGGCGCTCCGCGACCAGCTGGGCGAGCACGCCCGCCAGCAGGGGTCGCTGGTCGACGCGGGCCGGCTGCGGTTCGACTTCGCCCACTTCCAGGCCGTCCCGGCCGAGCGGCTGGCCGAGATCGAGGCTGCGGTCAACCGCCAGCTCCTGGCCGACCCCGAGGTCAAGGTGTGGCACGGCAGCCTGGCCGAGGCCGAGGCGGCCGGCGCGATCTCGCTGTTCGGCGAGAGGTACGGGTCGGTGGTGCGGGTGGTCGAGGTCGGTGACTTCTCCCGCGAGCTGTGCGGCGGCACCCACGTCGGCCACGGCAGCCAGGTCGGGCCCGTGCATGTGCTCGGCGAGGCCTCGATCGGGGCCAACCTGCGCCGCATCGAGGCCCTCACCGGGCTGGAGGCGCTCCACTACGTCGACCGCGAGCGCCAGCTCCTGGCCGAGATCGCGACGCTCCTCAAGACCCGGCCCGAGGACGCCCCCGAGCAGCTCCGGCGCCGGCTGGAGGCCCTGGCCACCGCCCAGCGCGAGCTGGAGCGGCTGCGGGTCGCCGGGCTGGACCGCCTGGCCGGGGACCTGGCCGGCCGGCTGTCCCGCGAGGCCGGCGGCTGGCTGGTGGTCGAGCGGGTCCCCGAGGCCGGGGCCGACGACCTGCGCCGGATCGCCTCGGGCGTCCGCGACCGGGCCGGCGGCGGCGCGGGCGTGGTCGTGCTCGGCTCCGAGGTCGGGGGCAAGGCGGCCATGGTCGCCCTGCTCAGCAGGGAGCTGGCCGGGACCGGGGCCGCGGCCAGGGAGGTGCTTGCCCGGGCGGCCAAGGCGGTCGGCGGCGGCGCCGGCGGCAAGGGCGACCTGGCCTCGGCCGGCGGCCGCGACCCGAGCAAGCTGGAGGAGGCACTCGGGATCGCGCGCGAGGACGCGCTGGGGCTCCTGACCGGGGGAGACGGGGGGTCCAAGGCCGGAGCGCCGGAGAATCGGGGCGCCGGGGGATGACGGGCCGCGTCCTCGCCCTCGACGTCGGGACCCGGCGGCTGGGTGTCGCCGTGTCCGACCCGACCGGGACGGTGGCCAGCCCCCTCGCCACCATCCCGCGCCGGACCCCGGCCGAGGACGCCACCGCCCTGACCGCCCTGGCCGCCGAGCACGACGCCGCCACCGTGGTCGCCGGCCTGCCCGTGACCCTCGCCGGCAAGGAAGGCCCGGCCGCCGCCGCCGTCCGCGCCTACCTGGAGGAGCTGCGCCCGCTCCTGCCCGGGCTGCGCTTCGAGCTGGCGGACGAGCGGCTGTCCACCGTCGCGGCCGAGCGGGCCCTGGTCGGCGGCGGGGTCCGCCGCAAGGACCGGCGCCAGGTCGTCGACCAGGTCGCGGCCAGCGTGTTCCTCCAGACCTGGCTGGACCGACAACGATGAGCCGGGTCGAGCGGCGGCTCCGGAAACGCCGCCGGCGGCGGGGGATCCTGGTCATGGGGCTCCTGCTGGCCCTGGCCGGGGCGGTGGTGTTCCAGGCGCTGCAGTGGAGCGCGGCCAGGGAGCGGAAGGCCCCGCCGCCGGGCCAGCCGGTGACCTTCACGGTCAGCGCCGGCGAGGGCAGCGTCGAGATCGGCCGCAACCTGCGCGATGCCGGGGTGGTCGACAGCGTCAACCGCTTCCGCGACGTCGCCGAGGACCGCGGCCTGGACAGCCTGCTCAAGCCCGGCACCTACCAGCTGGTCACCGGCATGAGCATCGACGCCGTCCTCGACATCCTGGCCCGGGGCCCCAAGACCGGCACCCCGCTGACCATCCCCGAGGGCTGGACGGTGGCCCAGATCGCGGCCAAGCTCGCCGCCACCAAGCAGTTCACCAAGGACGACGTCGACAAGGCCCTCGAGAGCAAGGACCTGATCGTCCCCTACCGGCCCAAGGGCAAGACCTCCCTGGAGGGCCTGCTGTTCCCCGAGACCTACGGCATCGAGGACGACGACACCGCCGAGAGCGTCCTCCAGGACATGCTCAACCAGATGGAGATCGTGCTCTCGCGCCAGCAGCTGTCGACCGCCCCCCAGGGCCTCAACGCGTACCAGGTGCTGACCGTGGCCAGCATGATCGAACGCGAGGCCAAGGTCGAGGCCGACCGGCCCAAGATCGCCGCCGTCATCTACAACCGCCTGGCCATCGGCAAGGTGCTGGAGATCGATGCCACCGTCGAGTACGCCGTCGGCCACGGCAAGCTCACCGCCAAGGACCTCCGGTCGAGCTCCCCCTACAACACCTACATCCACAAGGGCCTCCCCCCGACCCCGATCGCCTCCCCGGGCGAGGCCGCCATCCAGGCCGCCCTCAAGCCGGCCGACGGCGAGTGGCTCTACTACGTCCTCTCCGCCAAGGACGGGTCCCACGCCTTCACCCGGAGCTACCAGGAGTTCCTGCGGCTCAAGGCCGAAGCGAAGCAGAAGGGCCTGTTGTAGCCGTGCCCGTTGCGGCGGTGCTCGGCTGGCCGCTCGCCCACACGCTGTCCCCGGCCCTGCACCAGGCGGCCTACCGGGCCGCGGGCCTGGACGGCTGGACCTACGAAGCCCGTCCGACCCGCCCCGAGGAGCTGGCCGCGGCCCTGGACGACGTCAGGGCGGGCCGCCTGGCCGGGGTCAACCTGACCACCCCGCACAAGCAGCCCGCGGCCGCCCTGGTCGACGACCTGGAACGCCCTGCCGACCGGCTGGAGGCGGTCAACACCGTGTTCGTCCGCGACGGGCGGCTGGTCGGCGGCAACACCGACGTGGCCGGGGCCGTGTGGGCCCTGGGCAGCCAGCTCGGCCTGCGTGACGGCCGCTGGCCCGGCGACGGGCCGGCGGTGCTGCTCGGCACCGGCGGGGTCGCCCTGGCGGTGGCGTTCGCCTGGAGCCGCCTGCTCACCGCCCGCCGCCACCAGGGCCTGCCGGCCCCGCCGCTCCTGGTCGCCGGGCGCGACCCCGGCCGGGCCGCGGCCGCGGCCGCCCTGGCCGGCCCCGGCGCCGAGGCCGCCGCCTGGTCCGCCGCCGCCGACCTGGTCGCCGCCGCCGACGTGGTCCTGCAGGCCACCACCTTGACCGCCAAGGGCGAGCCCGTCCCCGGCCAGGACGGGCTCCGGCCCGGGGTCCGGGTGCTCGACTGCAACTACGGCCCAGCCAGCCAGGGCCTGGTCGCCGCGGCCCGGGCCGCCGGCGCGACCGCGGCCGCCGACGGCCTCGGCATGCTCTGCGCCCAGGCCGCCGGGGCGGTGGTCAAGATCGCCCGGGTCCGCCCCGACCTGGCCGCCATGGCCGCCGCCGTCGGCCTCGCCTGGCCCACCCCGATCTGAAAGAACTCTTGCAGATTCTCCCGGACCGTGGTTCCCTGGAACCTGCAACAAACCTTTCAGGTCGGGAGGACGACATGGCCAGGGTCGAGCAGCGGCTGGAGATCACCGACAGCAAGGTCCTGGCCGCCCTGGCCCATCCCCTCCGGGTGGCCCTGCTGTACCAGCTCAACGCGCTGGGGTCGCGGACGGCCAGCCAGTGCGCCCAGGCGCTGGGGGAGACCCCGGCCAACTGCAGCTACCATCTGCGCCAGCTCGCCAGGGCGGGCCTGGTCGTCAGGGAGGAGGCCGCCAACGGCCGCGAGCGGCCGTGGCGGTCGGCCTACACCGGGCTGGACCTGCACCCGCCGGTCGACGACACCGACCCCGAGGTGATGACCGCCGCCCGGGCGACCCGGGCGTCGCTGGCCAACATCGAGATCGAGGAGCACGCCCGCCTGGCCCGCCAGTACCTGCGCCTGGAGGCCAGGGCGCCCCGCGCCTGGCGCGAGGTCGCCGGGGTCAGCAGCTACTCCCTGCGCCTCACCCCCGAGGAGCTGGCCGGCCTGCACGACGCCCTGGACGCGGCCATCCGGCCCTACATCGGCCTGACCCGGGTCGACCCACCCGAGGGAGCCCAGCCGGTCCACCTCGACCTCAAGGCGTTCCTGCGCCCGGAGGTCCTGACATGAGGGCCGGCTGGGCCCTGCTCCGCCGCCGCGACTTCGGCCTGCTGTGGGCGGGCGGGCTCATCTCCGAGACCGGCGACTGGTTCCTGCTGGTCGGCCTGCCCATCTGGGTCCTCCAGATCACCGGCTCCAGCCTGGTCACGGCCACCGTGTTCCTGGTCGGCCTCCTCCCCGGCCTGGTCGTCGGCCCCCTGGCCGGCGTCCTGGTCGACCGCTGGGACCGCCGCCGCACCCTGGTCGCCGTCAGCCTCGGCCAGGCCGCCTTCCTCCTGCCCCTGCTGGCCGTGCACGACCGGGGCGACCTGTGGATCGTCTATGGGGTCATGGCCGTCGAGGCGAGCCTGGGCCAGCTCAACGACCCTGCCCGTAACGCCCTGGTCCCCTCCCTGGTCGGCGAGGAGGACCTGGTCGGCGCCAACGCGCTGATCGGCCTCAACAGCAACCTGGCCCGCCTCGTCGGCAGCCCCCTCGGCGGCATCCTGGTGGAGCTCTCCGGCCTCACCGGCCTGGTCATCGGCGACGCCGCGTCGTTCCTCGTCGGCGCCGCCCTGATCGGGCTGGTGGGGACGCGCCGCCGGCAGCCGTCGGTGTCGAGTCCCCTCGCCCATGGGGGTGCGCGTCACCCGGACTCCCCGGATGGTGGGGCCCCGGCATGGGAGGGTAGCCCAACGGCGGGACCGGCGGTTCCGGTTGTCCACAGGCCCGCCTCGCCTTCCGCCCGCGGTGTGGTGCGGGAGTGGCTGGACGGCCTGCGGGTGACCCTCGGGGACCGGGAGCTTCGATGGGGCCTGGTGGTGAGCGGGCTGGCCGCGGTGGCCCAGGGGATCTTCACGGTGCTGTTCGTGGTGTTCGTGACCAGGGCGCTGGGCGGGGACGGGGCCGATGTCGGACTGCTTCGTGGGGTGCAGGCGATCGGCGGGCTGCTCGGCGGTGTGCTCGTCGTCGGCATGGCCAGGCGGCTGCGGCCGGGGCGGCTGCTCGGGACGAGCCTGCTCCTGTTCGCCCTGATCGACCTGGCCATCTGGAACGGCCCGGTGCTGACCACGGCCACCTGGTTGTACCTGGGGCTGTTCGTGGCCGCCGGGATCCCGGGGGTCGGGGTCCTGACCGGGCTGACGGCGCTGGTCCAGGAGCGCGCCGGCGGCGCCTACCTCGGCCGGGTGTTCGCCACCTACCTGGGCAGCTTCAACGGCCTGATGGCGCTCGGCATGCTCCTGGCCGGCGTGCTCGGCGACGCCGTCGGGGTGGTGACGGTCCTCAACGGCCAGGCGGTCCTGTACCTGCTGGCCGGGCTGGTGGCCGTGGCCACCCTGCGCCCGCGGCCGGCCCGCTACCCGCGGACCTCGAAGCGGGCCCGCATGCCGTTGGCGTAGTGGTTCTCCTTGGACCCGTCGGCCTCGGTCTCCAGGATGTTGCAGAACAGCGCGTAGCTGCCCGCCGCCAGCTCGAAGGTGCCGGTGCAGTGCTGCTTGGCCGGGAAGGGCTCGATCTCGCCGACGAAGGCCCCCTCGGGCAGCTTCTCCTCGTCCACCGTGCCGTCGGCGGCCAGCGGCAGCGTGGCCGGGTCGTCGGCCCGCACGACCACCAGCTCGTGCGCGTCCTCGCCGGTGTTGCTGGCGTCGAAGGTGATCTTGCCGGCGGCCACGTCGGCCCCGGCCGGTACCACCGTCCACTCCTTGAGCTCGACCCCGACGGTGGCGTCGCTGCCGTCGGCGTCCCCGACCGGCTTGCAGGCGGCCGCCTGCCCGGAGGCCGTGCCGCTGCCCGACCCGCTGCCCGACCCGCTGGCCGCCCCCTCGTTGCGGACCCCGGTCCCGTCGTCCGACCCGCAGCCGGCCACCAGCAGGACCAGGCCGAGGGCCACCGCGGCCAGCCGGCGTCCACTCCGGTCGCGCACCACGCCCACCCCCATCGTTTAGGTACTCCTAAGTCAGCGGCTGCCGAGCCTACGCAGGCCGGCCAGCCGGTGTCCAGCCCCGGCGGCCAGGGCTGCCCAGGCGACCAGAGCGACCAGCCAGACCCCGTGCAGGCCCCAGGTCCAGGCGCCCATGGCCAGGTAGTCCGGCAGCACCAGCCGCCACACCCGGTACAGCGGGTTGGTGGTCACCATGGGGTCCACCGCCCAGGTGACCCGCCCGGCGGCGCCGTCCGCGACCAGCCACAGCTGGGCCAGCACCCCGAGCCCACCGGCCGCTGCCAGCAGCACCGGCCGGCGACCGTCCCTCCCGGCCCACCAGGCCACGGCCGCGGCGGCAAGGGGCAGGACGACCACCACCTGACGGCCCGCGAACCACCAGCCCTGCATGGTCAGGGCGACGAAGGTGGCCACCAGCCAGCCGGCCGTCAGCGGTCCGGCCAGGACCGCCCAACCCGGAGGCCGGCGCCTGGCCAGCACGACCAGGGCGGGGACGGCCAGCAGCCAGGCCGGCTGCCAGGCGGCCAGCCCGAACCCACGGTCGACCAGCAGGCCGACCAGCCGGCGACTGCGGCCGAGATACTCGGGCTCGGTGCCGATGACCGACAGCTCGCCGCCGACGAAGTGGTCCCCGGCCGCGTACGGCGTCCAGCCGCCGTACCACCAGCGGTGCAGCACCAGGAAGGCCACCCCGGCGAGGGCCAGCGACCCGGCCAGGGTCAGCGCCCGGCGGCCCTGCCCGGCCCGGAGCAGCCGCCAGCAGGCGACCGCGGCCAGCACCGCCGCCACCGGCGCGTACTTCACCCCCAGCCAGGGTAGGGCGGCCACGGCGACCCCCACGACCACGGTCGCACGCCGGGACGGGACGGCGGGGGAGAGGAGCGCGGCCGCGCCCGCCAGCACGATCAGGGCGGCCGGCAGCTCCGGGTAGAGCTGGCTGCCGTAGACGGCCAGCGGCGGCGAGCAGGCCAACACGCCCGCGGCCAGGGCGGCCGGGCCCAGCGGCACCCCCAGGCGGCGCACGGCGGTCCAGAGCAGCAGGGCGGCCAGCAGCCCGGCCAGGGCGGCCATGGCCAGCTTGGCCCCGACCCAGCCGCCGACCGCCACCGGGCCGGCCAGCAGCAGGGGCAGCAGCGGGTCGTGGGGACTGAGGCGGCGCCCGTCGGCCAGCGGCTCGGTCTGCTCGGGCAGGGGCAGGGCGTGGAACGGCCGCCAACGGCCCTCGGCCAGCTCGTCGGCGATGTCCAGGTCGTGGTCCTCGGCCAGGCTGATGGCCGTGAGGAGGTACTGCGGCTCGTCCGCGGTCGTCCGGGTCCCGTGGGTGGCCGGCACAAGGATCCCCGCCGCCGCCGCGGCGAACGCCAGCACCCCGACCACGAGCATCGCCCACCCGACCCGGGCGGCCTCCAGCGTGGCGGATCCGGGCCGGGTCCCCCGGTGGGGGAGCGTAGCCCAACCGGAACGCGGATGCGCCGGGCTGTCCACAGGCCCGGGACCGCTGGCGGGTCCGAGGGGGGCGGTGCTCTTGCGGGACATCCGGCCTCCATGTTTAGGTTCGCCTAAATCCTAGTCGCCCACCCCCGGGCGGCCAAGTTCGAACTGGAGAGACGCCTGCCCGTGACCGTTCGCCTGCCAGCACCGCCCCGGCCGCCCGGCCACGGCCCCGCGGCCGGGCCCGGGCCGGTGGTGGTGTTCCTGCCCGCCCACGACGAGGAGGCCGCGGTCGCGGCCGTGGTCGCCAGGGTGCCGCGGTTGGTCGCCGGGCGCCGGGTCGAGTGCCTGGTGGTCGACGACGGCTCGGCCGACCGCACCGCCGAGCGGGCCGCCGGGGCCGGGGCGACCGTGCTGTCGGTGGCGGTCAACCGCGGGCTGGGGGCGGCCGTCCGCCAAGGGCTGGCCGCGGCCACCGAGCGGGGCGCGGCCGCCGTGGCCTTCTGCGACGCCGACCGCGAGTACGACCCGGCCGAGCTGGAGCGGCTGGTCGTCCCCATCCTCGAGGGGCGAGCCGATTATGTGGTCGGCTCCCGGTTCGCCGGTGAGATCCGGCGCATGCTGCCCCAGCGACGCCTCGGCAACCTCGCCCTCACCGGCCTGCTCCGGTTCGTGGCCCGGGCCCCCATCGGCGACGGCCAGAGCGGCTTCCGGGCCCTGTCGGGGGCGGCCGCGGCCGACGCCGAGATCGTGCACGACTACAACTACGCCCAGGTGCTCACCCTCGACCTGCTGGCCAAGGGCTACCGCTACCTGGAGGTCCCCATCGGCTACCGCTTCCGCACCACCGGCCGGTCCTTCGTCCGGCCCGTCCGCTACCTGCGCCAGGTCGTCCCGGCGGTGTGGCAGGTGCTCAACCGGCCGCCGCACCCCCGGCCGGCGTCAGTCCTCGACCACGTGGGTGGTGAAGGACTCGCGGGCGGCCGTCCAGGCGGCGTGGTCGAAGGCGCCGTCGGGGGCTAGGGCGTCGGCCGCCGCCCAGGCCATGGCCAGGGCGTGGTGGGTGTTGTCGTGGACGAACAGCCCCAGGCGGCCGAAGCTGAGCAGGGCCGGCTGGGCGGCCGCCCAGGCGTCCAGGGCCTGGAACGGGGTCACGTAGCCGACCCGGTAGACCGGATAGACGTTGGGCAGGCGGCGCACGGCCACCCGGCGGACCGGGCCCGGGTCGGGCAGCCCGCGGTCGACCAGGGCGGTCCGGACCAGCGCGGCCAGCCGGTCGTTGCCGGCCCGCCACAGCTCCCCGTCGCGCGAGCAGGGCAGCTCGGCACAGAGTACTGTCCGGTCCGGCGGGTCGTCGCCGTCGCGGTAGTTGGGCGGCTCCGAGACCCGGGTCACCGGGGTACCCGGGTCGGGCAGGTAGTGGGCGTCGAAGGGGCTGTAGCGGCCGCCGTCCAGCACCAGGTAGACCAGCACCATGGCCCGGAAGCCGAGCCGGCCGGCCGCGGCCAGCACGGCCGGGGGCGGGGCCGGAGCGGCCATCCGGGCCAGGGCCGGCAGGGGGACGGTCGACCAGACCCGGCGGGCCTCCAGCCGCTCCCCGCCGGCCAGGGTGACGGTAGCTCCCGCCGGGCGTAGCTCGACCCGCTCGGCGGCGGTCCCGTAGCGCAGCTCGGCCCCGGCGTCGGCGGCCGCGGCGGCCAGCCGCTCGGCGATGGTCCCGAACCCCTGCCTCGGGTACCAGAACCAGGGACGGTCGCGGCCGGCCCCCCGGGCCACCCGGGCCAGCAGCCGCGCCACCGAGCCGGCCGAGACCCGGCGGCGGGCCTGCTCACCGGCCAGCTCGCTCGGGTCCAGGCCCCACAGCTTGCGGGCGTAGGGGAAGTAGAAGCGCTCGCACATGGTCGCGCCCAGCCCGGCCCGCAGGGTCTCGGCGAAGGTGTCGGCCCGGGGCCGCCGGGCCCAGGCGGTGGCGGCGTCGGCGGCCGCGGCGGCCGCGAACGACGGCGGCAGCCGCCGGGCCAGGTCGGCCGGGCGCAGCGGGAACCGGATCCAGCGGCCCTCCAGGAAGATGCGGCCGTTGCGGGGCCGCCGCTGGAGGTCGTCGCCGAGCAGGCCGCGCAGGTCATCCAGGATGCGGCGGTCGATCGCCGGATGGAGCCGGTGGCTGCCGTGGTCGACCCGGATCCCGTCCAGCTCGAAGCTGGCGGCGGCCCCGCCGGGGCCGGGAGCCCGCTCCAGGACCACCACCTTGTGCCCGGCCCGGGCGGTGCGGAAGGCGGCGCCGACCCCGGCCGGCCCGGCGCCGAGGATGACGAGATCGGCGGGTGGGGGCATGGGCAGATGCTACCGGCGACAACCTTGACAAGATTTTGTTAGGGTTGCTAGGGTGCCGGCATGCGAGTAGGAGACGCCGCCCG
>Ga0081539_10005017_pt1 | contig 13966 bp, 10 predicted proteins | sample TabmetS4T2R2_FD_71023 | JGI IMG/M metagenome (GOLD analysis project Ga0081539, IMG submission 71023) | Tabebuia heterophylla rhizosphere microbial communities from the University of Puerto Rico - S4T2R2 | ecosystem: Host-associated > Plants > Roots > Rhizosphere ...
AAATCCCACTTCTGCGAGGCCATGTTGTCGATCGCGGCGCGTTGCTTCACGGCGTCGAGCTGGCCGTCGAACCACGTCACCTCGACATTGAACAACTTGCCCCACCACTCCGCCGCCTGTTTGCCCTGGGCACACCAGGTCGCCTGCAGGCCGGCATTGGAGAAGGCGGCTTTCAACGGCTTCTCCGACCGTCCCACCGGCGCAGCCGCGAAGGCCTCGCTGAGGCCCACCGTTCCGAGCACCGCCGTCGCCGCGCCCGCGGTCGCAGCGCCCTGCAGGAAGTCACGCCTCGTCGTCGCCAGCTTGTCTGAGTTGGACATGATTCACTCCCTAGGTGCCACCGTTGTGTGGTCGACGGCGCCGGCGGCGAGCGCCACGGACAGACCGCCGAGCGTGTCACATCCTCGCTGGCGACGCTACAGACCGAAGGTGCAGAGCTGAGAATCAAAAAAGGCCGCCGGCGAAGCCGACGGCCTCTTCGTCTCGCTGTCGATTGTATTCAGTCGGCGGCTTCGCTCAGCACGCGCTGACCGGCGACCGACAACTCGCCGTTCTCGACCGTCACCTTCACCGTGTCGCCGTCCTTGACGTGACCCTCGAGGATCAGCGTCGCCAGCGGGTTCTGCAGGCTGCGCTGGAGGACCCGCTTCAGCGGCCGTGCGCCGTAGACCGGATCGTAGCCGCGGTTGGCCAGCCACTGCAGGGCCTTGCTGTCGACGTCGAGCTCGATCTTGCGATCGACTAGCAGCTTGCGCAGGCGTCCGAGCTGAATGTCGACGATGTCCGCCATGTTGGCGCGGCTCAGCCGGTTGAACAGCAGGATCTCGTCGAGGCGGTTGAGAAACTCAGGCCGAAAGGCGCGCCGCACCTCTTCCATGACCTGCTCGCGCACCGTCTCCGCCGACTCACCGTCGCGAAGGGCGGCGAGATGCGCGCTGCCGAGATTGGAGGTCAACACGATCAGCGTGTTCCTGAAGTCGACGGTGCGGCCCTGGCCGTCGGTGAGGCGACCATCGTCCAGCACCTGCAGCAGGACGTTGAATACGTCGGGATGCGCCTTCTCGACCTCGTCGAACAGGATCACCTGATAGGGACGGCGCCGCACCGCCTCGGTGAGCACGCCGCCTTCGTCGTAGCCGACGTATCCCGGCGGGGCACCGATCAGGCGGCTCACGGCGTGCTTCTCCATGAACTCGCTCATGTCGACGCGCACCATCGCCTGATCGTCGTCGAACAGGAACTCGGCGATCGCCTTGGTGAGCTCGGTCTTGCCGACGCCGGTCGGACCCAGGAACAGGAACGAACCGATCGGGCGGTTGGGATCCTGCAGGCCGGCGCGCGCGCGGCGGACCGCATCGGACACGGCGCGCACAGCCTCGTCTTGGCCGATGACGCGCTTCTTCAGCTGGTCTTCCATGCGCAAGAGCTTGGCGCGTTCGCCTTCCAGCATCTTGTCGACCGGCACGCCGGTCCAGCGCGACACGACGGCCGCGATGTCTTCGGCGGTGACCTCCTCCTTGAGGCCCTTGCCGCCCTGGACCGCCTGGCCCTCGGCTTCCTTGAGCTTCTTCTCGAGGTCGGGGATGACGCCGTAGGCGAGCTCGCCGGCGCGAGCCAGTTCACCCTTGCGCTGGGCGATCTCCAGCTCGGAGCGCGCCTTGTCGAGCTGCTCCTTGAGCTTTTGCGATTCGGAGAGCTTGTCCTTGGCCGACTTCCACTGGGCGGTCAGCTCCGCGGACTTCTGCTCGAGGTCGGAGAGTTCCTTCTCGAGCCGCTCCAGCCGATCGCGCGAAGCCTGGTCACTTTCCTTCTTGAGCGCCTCCCGCTCGATCTTGAGCTGGATGATGCGCCGGTCCAGTTCGTCGAGCGCCTCCGGCTTGCTGTCGACCTGCATGCGGATGCGGCTCGCCGCCTCGTCCATCAAGTCGATGGCCTTGTCGGGCAGGAAACGGTCGGTGATGTAGCGATTGGACAGCGTGGCCGCCGCGACGATTGCGCCGTCGGCGATGCGTACGCCGTGATGCAGCTCGTACTTCTCCTTCAGCCCGCGGAGGATCGAGATCGTATCCTCGACCGTCGGCTCGGCCACGAAAACCGGCTGAAACCGCCGCGCGAGCGCGGCATCCTTCTCGATGTGCTTGCGGTACTCGTCGAGCGTCGTGGCGCCTACGCAATGCAGTTCGCCGCGCGCCAGCGCAGGCTTCAGCATGTTGGACGCATCCATGGCGCCGTCGGCCTTGCCGGCACCGATCAGCGTGTGCAATTCGTCGATGAAGACGATGATGTCGCCCTCGGCCGCAGCAATCTCCTGCAGCACGGCCTTCAGGCGCTCCTCGAACTCGCCGCGATACTTGGCGCCAGCAACCATGGCACCGAGATCGAGCGCCATCAGCTTCTTGCCCTTGAGCGACTCGGGCACGTCGTCGTTGACGATGCGCAGCGCCAACCCCTCGGCGATGGCCGTCTTGCCGACGCCGGGCTCGCCGATCAGCACAGGGTTGTTCTTCGTGCGGCGGCTCAGAACCTGGATGGTGCGGCGGATTTCCTCGTCGCGACCGATCACCGGGTCGAGCTTGCCCTCGCGCGCCGCCTGCGTGAGGTCGCGGGCGTACTTCTTGAGCGCGTCGTAGCTGCCTTCCGCCCCCGCTGAGTCGGCAGTGCGGCCTTTGCGCAGATCCTGGATCGCTTTCTCGAGGGCTTGCGGCTTGACGTTGGCCTTGGCCAACGCGTCGGCTGCCTCGGTGCCCTTGGCGAGCGCCAGTGCCATCAGCATGCGCTCGACGGTGACGAACGAATCGCCCGCCTTCTCGGCGATCTGCTCTGCCTGATCGAACAGGCGCGCGGTTTCCGGCGCCATGTAGATCTGGCCGGCCCCCTGTCCCTCGACCTTCGGCAGCTTGGCGAGCGTGCCTTCGACTGCGCGATGGACCGCGCGCGAATCGCCCCCGGCCGACTGGATCAGGTTTGCGGCCAACCCTTCGGGATCGTCGAGCAGCACTTTCAGGACGTGATCCGGCACCAACCTCTGATGGCCTTCGCGCAGAGCCAGCATCTGGGCACTCTGCAGGAAGCCGCGCATGCGGTCGGTGTACTTCTCTTGGTTCATCTCTCTACCCTTTCATTCGCGCCCCCGTTCAGCCGGCGGGCGAAAGAGTGGACCCTCTCGAGAGGCATCCTGGGTGCCGATATGGGGAGGGATCCCGACCTTGCAATACCGGAATGAACGTACGGCTTTTCGAAATATAGCTGTGCGATTAAGAGACGAGCCGACATGACATAGGTCAACAATCGGGGAGATCTTGATGTCCGAACATCACGGCCATATCGACAGCTCCAACAAACGGATTGCGCTGCTGGTTGCGGTTCTCGCGGCGCTGCTCGCCGTCTCGGAGATGGGCGGCAAGAGCGCCCAGACGGAGGTGCTGACGCAGCACGTCGAGGCCACCAACATGTGGACCTTCTTTCAGGCGAAGACGGTCCGCCAGACCGTGATCCGGACGGCGGCCGAAGCGCTTAGCGTGGAATACAAGGAGCCGTCCGAGATACCGCCTGCGGTTTCACGGCAGATCGCAAAATGGCAGGCCACGGTACAGCGCTACGATAGCGAGCCGGAGACGAACGAGGGCCGCAAGGAACTGATGGCGCGGGCCAAGATGCATGAGCAGAAGCGCGAGACGGCGCGCGGCGCCTACCATCTCTTCGAATACGGGTCGGCTGCCTTTCAGTTGGCGATCGTGCTGGCAGGCGCGGCAGCGCTCACCAGCGTGCTAATGCTTGCGGTCGTGTCAGGGGGATTGGGTATCCTCGGCGCAGCGCTGACCGCGCTCGGCTTCTTCGCGCCGACGCTGGTGCATCTCTAGCCGAAGCGGGATCCGTACACTCAACCTGGTCCTGGACGTCGCGCTGGCGTGAAGCCGTCAGCCGCGTCGGCCTGTACCCGGCACGTATTCGGGAATGTCGGGCTGTTCGTCTGCGCCCGGATCGTTGTCGGACGCAGCCGGTCGGCCACTCTGCAGGAACGCCACGCCGCCCAGACCAGGATCGGGCTCATCGCGCTCGTCGCGGTTGGGGGAGCGCTCGCCCTGCACGGCGTGACCGTTGCCATTGGGCTGATGCTGCTGCTGTTGCGGTTGCTGAGCCGACTGGTTCGCCTCGTCGCTCGAGCCGTCGCCCCAGCCCTGATTGTTGCGCTGCCCGAAACCGCCCATCGACTGGATGACGCGGAAGTAGTGGTCCGCGTATTGCCAGTAGGCCTCTGCCTGAATCCGGTCGCCCGATGCGGCCGCCTCACGCGCGAGGGCCTGGTACTTGTCGAACACCTGATGAGCGTTGCCGCGGACACGCACGTCGGGACCGCTGCTGTCGAAGATCTGATTGCGATTGGGCGGACGATTGGGGTTGTGATGCTGCTTGTGATGGTGTCCGCCGCTACCGCCGCCACCATTGCGGCCGCCACGCGACCGCTGACGATTGTTCGATCTCATTAACCTGGGCCAGTTACATGCCGGACGGGTTTTGTTGCTTCCGACCCTCTGCCCTTCCCTGGGCGCCGCCGCGGCCATTTTTCAGAGGGATAAATCGCCCGGCACCAATATCCGGGCCAAGCATGCCCCCCCAAGGGGCAACGTGAAGGTAGTATCATTTACCTTAATTGCCAACCCCTTAATGAGTTGCACCCAGAACCCGATCAATTCCGGCCAGATCCTTCCAGGGACCTTCGACGGAAAATCCTGCCGATCGAAAAAGTCCTGCAATTGCATGAACTTGGCCATCTCCCAGCTCGACAAGCAGATGGCCGCCCGGGACCACCAGGCGCGCTGCAGCTGCGACAATGGCGCGATAGGCCCGCAGCCCATCGGGCCCTCCGTCGAGCGCCGACCTTGGCTCGAATTGCCTGACCTCGGGCATCAGCCCTGTGATGTCGCTGGAACGGATATACGGTGGGTTGGAGACCACCAGGTCGAACGGTCCACCGAGCTGCTGGTCCCATTTCGGCTGGCGCCAATCCCCCAGGCACAGCCGCACGCGCGACGATAGGCCGAGCGCCTCGGCGTTGGCGCGGGCGACCGCCAGCGCGTCGCTGGACGCCTCCAAGCCCACGCCCTCGGCCGCCTCGTACTCCGTAAGCAGTGTGAACAGCAGACACCCGGAGCCGACGCCGAGATCGAGGATCCGCCGCACCCGTCGCCGCTCGGGCAGCACCGCCAAAGCCGCCTCGATGACCGTCTCGCTGTCGGGCCGCGGTACCAGCACGGCGGGTGTCACCCGGAACGGCAGGCCCCAGAACTCCCGCTCGCCCAGGATGTAGGCCATGGGCTCGCGCCGGATGCGGCGCGCGACGAACCCGGTGAGACGCTTGGCCACCGCGGGAGGTGCTTCGTCGGTGCCGCGTGCGATCAGTTGCTCGGTGGTGGCGTCCGCCGCCTTGGCGAGCAGCAGACGCGCCTCAAGGCGAACATTGTCGATGCCCGCAGCGGCAAGGGCGGCGGCTGCGTCGCGCAGCAGCGCGTCGTAGGTCGAACTCAGGCCGCGAGCTCCGCCAGGCGCCCTGCCTCGTCGTCGGCCGTCAAGGCGTCGATGATCTCGTCCAGGGCGCGGCCTTCCATGACCTCGGCGAGCTTGTAGAGCGTGAGGTTGATGCGATGGTCGGTCACGCGACTCTGCGGGAAGTTGTAGGTGCGGATGCGCTCGCTGCGATCGCCGCTGCCGACCTGACCCTTGCGGTCTGCCGCCCGCGCCTCTTCACGCCGCCTCCGCTCGGCGTCGTACAGGCGGGCGCGCAGGATCTTCATCGCCTTGGCCTTGTTCTTGTGCTGGCTCTTCTCGTCCTGTTGAACGACCACCACGCCTGTCGGGATGTGCGTGATGCGCACCGCCGAGTCGGTGGTGTTGACGGACTGGCCACCGGGTCCGGAAGCACGGAACACGTCGATGCGAAGGTCCTTCTCGTCGATCTTGACGTCGAACTCCTCGGCCTCGGGCAGCACCGCCACCGTCGCCGCCGAGGTGTGGATGCGGCCCGACGCCTCAGTTGCCGGCACCCGTTGCACGCGGTGCACGCCTGATTCGAACTTCAGCCGCGCGAACACACCCCTGCCCGTCACCGTGGCGATCGCCTCCTTGTAACCGCCGATGCCGGTTTCGGAGAGTTCCATCACCTCGAAGCGCCAACCGTGCTCGGCGGCGTAGCGCTGGTACATGCGGAACAGGTCGGCCGCGAACAGGGCGGCCTCCTCGCCGCCCGTTCCGGCGCGGATTTCCAGGATCGCGTTCCTCTCGTCCGCCTCGTCCTTGGGCAGCAGCATGCGCTTCACCATCCGCTCCAGGTCGGGCAGGCGCTTGCGCAAGGCGGCGGCCTCCTCCTCGGCAATCGCCTTCATGTCGGGGTCGACCGCAAGCGCCTCGGCGTCCTTGAGCTCCTGCTCTGCCTTGCGCCATTCGCCGATCGCTTCGACCAGCGGCCCGAGATCGGCGTACTCCTTGGACGCGGCGACGAATTTCTGCGAATCGAGCGTGCCGGCGCTCAACGCCGCCTGCAGCTCTGCGTGGCGGGCCGTGATCTGGTCGAGTTTCTGCACGAAGGACATGAAAGGCCGCTCTTAGATTGCCTGCCGGTGTCAGCTCTTCAATGCCTCCGCGAGCGCGCCCATGGCCACTTCCCTTTGCTCGCCGCTGTCGAGGTCCTTGAGCTGTACCGCACCCTTGGCGAGTTCATCGTCGCCGAGAATGACGGCAGCCCGGGCATTGAGCCTGTTGGCCCGCTGCATGCGCCGTTTCATGTTGCCGCGATAATCCTGCTCGACGGTAATGCCCGCTGCGCGCAACGCGCGGCCGATGCCGAGCGCCTTGGCCTCCGCGGCCGCGCCAAACGGCACCAGCACGACCGGCCGCGGCAGCGGCGCAGGATCGTTGCACAGCATCATCAACCGCTCGATGCCGCCGGCCCAGCCGATGCCGGCGGTCGGCGGTCCGCCCAGCTCCGCGATGAGGCCGTCGTAGCGCCCGCCGCCCAGCACGGTGCCCTGGGCACCGATATGTGTCGTCACGAACTCGAAGGCGGTGTGGGTGTAGTAGTCGAGCCCGCGCACCAGCGTCGGGTCGATCTCCGAACGGATGCCCGCGGCGGCGAGCCCTTCGCGCACGGCGCCAAAGAAGTCCCTGCTTGCCTCGTTCAGATACTCGGCGAGCGACGGTGCGCTGGCGTTTATCGCCTTGTCGCCTTCGTCCTTGCTGTCGAGGATGCGCAGGGGATTGCGCTGCAGGCGCGCACGCGACTCCTGCGACAACGTCTCGGTGTGCGCGCTGTAGTAGTCGACCAGCACCTTGCGGTAGGCGGCGCGGGATTCCGGGTCGCCGAGCGAATTGAGCTTCAGCGCGCAGCGGTCGAGGATGCCCAAGCGATCGAGAATGTCGGCGGCGAGCGTGATGACCTCGATGTCGGCCCCCGGCTCCGGCGCGCCCAGCACCTCGACGTCGATCTGATGGAACTGCCGCTGGCGGCCCTTCTGCGGCCGCTCGTAGCGGAACATCGGGCCGGCGGCGAACAGCTTGAGCGGCAGCTGCTGGCCGAGCTCGCCATGGGAGATGAAGGCGCGGCAGATGCCGGCGGTGTATTCCGGCCGCAAGGTGAGCGAGTCGCCGCCGCGATCCTCGAAAGTGTACATCTCCTTCGAGACGACGTCGCTCGTCTCGCCGATACCCCGGGCGAACAACTCGGTGAATTCGAAGATCGGTGTCGCCATTTCGCGATAGCCGTAGACCGCTGCGACCGCGCGCGCGGTATCGACCACATGCGCAAACCGCCGGTGTTCTTCAGGTAGCAGATCGTGCGTGCCCCGCACGGGTTGCAGCTTGCTCACGACATGTCGTCCGCTGGTGGAGCGCCGGGCGGCCCAGGGCCGCTATTCGGCCGCCGCGCGCTGGCGCTGGGCGTCGGCCCGCTTGGCCTGTTCGATCTCGGCCGCCTTCTTCTCGATCATCCCGGCGAGGTGCTCGACAATGTCGGCGTCCTTCAGCCGATGATGCGGCACGCCGGCGACGTAGACCTGATGGGTGCCGTTGCCGCCCCCCGTGAATCCGATGTCGGTCTCGCGCGCCTCGCCGGGCCCGTTCACCACGCAGCCGATCACCGACACGGTCATCGGCGTGGTGATGTGAGCGACCCGCTTCTCCAGCGCTTCAACCGTGCGGATCACGTCGTACTGCTGGCGCGCGCAGGAAGGGCACGACACTATGTTCACGCCGCGATGGCGAAGGTTGAGCGCCTTCAGGATCTCGAAGCCGACCCGGACTTCCTCTTCGGGCTCCGCCGACAGCGACACGCGGATCGTGTCGCCGATGCCGGCCCACAACAGCGAGCCCAGGCCGATCGACGACTTCACGGTACCGGTCCGCAAGCCGCCCGCCTCGGTGATGCCGATGTGCAGCGGGTAATCGCAGGCGTCGGCCAGCTGCTGGTAGGCGGCCACGGCAAGGAACACGTCGGACGCCTTCACGCTGATCTTGAACTCGTGGAAATCGTGGTCCTGGAGAATGCGCGCATGATCGAGGGCGCTTTCGACCATCGCCTCGGGACACGGCTCGCCATACTTCTCCAGCAGGTCCTTCTCGAGCGAACCCGCATTGACGCCGATGCGCATCGAGCAGCCGTGGTCCTTGGCCGCCTGCAGGACCTCGCGCACGCGCTCGGCGCTGCCGATATTGCCCGGATTGATGCGCAGGCAGGCCGCCCCCGCACGCGCGGCCTCGATGGCCCGCTTGTAGTGGAAATGGATGTCGGCAACGATCGGCACGGTGGACGCCCTGACGATCGCCGGCAGGGCGGCCGTCGAGTCCTCATCCGGGCAGGAAACGCGGATGATATCCACACCGGCCGCCTCGGCCCGCTGGATCTGCGCGATCGTGCCCGCGGCGTCCGCCGTCAGCGTGTTGGTCATCGTCTGCACGGTAATCGGCGAGTCACCGCCGACCGGGACGTTTCCCACCATGATCTTCCGCGACTTGCGCCGCATGATGTCGCGATAGGGCCTGATACTCATGCCGGCAATCTAATGGGCGAACGCGCGCTTATCCAGCCTGAGGGGCCAGTTCAGTGGCTCGGTATCGTGACAGCTCAGCGCGCGTCGATGACGCGGTAGGCGATTCCGGCAGGCACGACGTAACTTTCACCCGCCCTGACGTAGGTCTGCGCCAGGATGTCGCCGTTGGGGCCGCGCAATTCGACCCAGCTGTTGGCGCGCACCCTCACCGGCGTGTCGACCTTGACGGGGATGACGGCGGGCGGAGCAGCCGGCGGGGCTTCGGCGGCCGGAGGTTTGGCCGTGGCTTCTTCGACCGGTGAGGCCCGCTCTGGCTGCGGGCGCGGCGGATCCGGCAAGGCCGGAAGCTGCGCCGCCTGCGCCTGGCCAATGGCAGGTGCATTCATCACCACGGGCGGCGGCGGGGGCACGGGGACTGCAACAACGACCGGTGGCGCCAGCGGCACTTCCGGCGTCAGGGCCTGTGTCGGCGGTGCTACACTCTCGCGACGACCCGGCCAGACGTTCGGCGCAACCGGAGGAGGTTGCGGCACCGTTGTGCGCTTGCCGTCCGGGACGCCCCGGTTGGCCAATTCCGAGGTGCTTGCGGCACTGGGCTGCGCAGTTGGCGCGGCTTCGTTTGCCGGTGGGCTGGCCGGGCGCGTGGCGAGCAGACGATCGGGGACCGGCGGTACCTTCTCTGCAACCACCGTTTGCTCACGCGGAAGGTATTGCCACGCTGCGTAGCCGGCCGCGATCACCAGGAGGACGGTCAGCACGGCAAGGCCGATCGGCGCGCGTCGCTCGACGATCGGGAAGTCTGCCGGCATGGCGACGGGCCGTTTGATCGGAACGGCACCGGACAGATGGTAGGCACTCATCACCTTTTCGGCGTCGAGGCCGACGTGCACGGCATAGGCACGCAGGAACGCCGGAACATAAGCAGCACCCGGCAGCAGATCGAAGCGACCCTCCTCGATCGCCTGCAGATGCGCCACGCGGATGCGCAAAGTTTGTTCCACATTGTTGAGAGTGAGGCCGCGAGCTTCGCGTTGATCTCGGAGCAATCGCCCGACTGCCCGGCCCGGCGATGCCTCACGCTCCAGCGCACGCCAATCGACCTGATCCGGCATGATAAACCCTGCTCTTCCCCTCTGGTCGACTTCTAGCAGAGGGGCTTTAGCAGGGCAAAAAGTGATTCGAATTTTGGCGTCAAATTTCGATCGCGTGGTCCGCCGCAAATAGACGCAACGTCTCGCGCATCCGATGATCGGGCTGCGACAGCATTGTGTTCACGAAGCGTGTCGCCTGCTTGAGATCGAGCGAACGGATCATCGCCTTCACCGGGCCGATCGAGCCGGGCGACATCGAAAGCGTACGCACGCCGATCGCAAGCAACGCGAGCGCATCGACCGGTTGCCCAGCCATCTCGCCGCAGACGGAGAGGTCGATCCCTGCCGGCCGCACCTTGTCGACTACAAAATGTAGGAGGCGAAGCATCGCGGGCGACAAGCTGTCGTAGCGACCCGCCAATCGAGCATTGCCGCGGTCCGCAGCGTACAGGAACTGCAGGAGATCGTTGGTGCCTACGGAAACGAAATCGACATGGCGCACCAGGCTGTCGAGCTGCCAAGCCAGTGCGGGAACTTCGAACATCACGCCGACGCGCAGCGGCTCCGGCAGCAGCTGTCCGCGCCGCTTCGCGCGCTCCAGTTCGAGATCGAGCAGACGGCGCGCGCGCACGAGCTCGTCGACCTCCGCGATCATCGGAAACATGATCGACAGTGGTCGCCCGTTCGATGCCTGGATCAAAGCGCGCAATTGGCGGCGCAGCATGGCCGGTCGATCGAGCCCGATACGGATGGCTCGCCAGCCCATGGCGGGATTGTCGTCGCCGAACGTGCCGACATAAGGCAGGACCTTGTCGCCGCCGACGTCGAGCGTGCGGAACGTGACCGGTCGCCCGTCGGCCATATCGAGTACGCGGCCATACAGCCACGCCTGGGCGTCGACGTCGGGAAACTCCGACCGCACCATGAAAGGGATCTCTGTACGGTACAGGCCGACGCCGTCAGCAGCGGTCTCATCGAGATGCTGCATGTCGATCAGTAAACCGGCATTTATGTGCAGCGAGATACGCGCCTGGTCGCGCGTGACCGCCGGCAACTCGCGCAGGGCGGCGTAGCGCCGCCGGCGTTCCGCCCGCGCATTGATCGCGTCGTACATCGTCTGCAGGATGTCCTCGGCAGGCCGCACCAGGACCTGGGCATTGTCGCCATCAACCACGATCGAATCGCCCGGCTCGATGCGCGCCAGCACGTCGGGCGCCCGGCCGACGACCGGGATGTCGAGCGCCCGGGCAACGATCGCGACATGGCTCATGGCCGAGCCCTCCTCGAGCACCAACCCGCGCAGCCGCGTGCGGTCGTAGTCCAGGAGTTCGGCTGGACCCATGTCGCGTGCAATCACGATCATGTCGTCGGGCAGCGAGCTGGGATCGGGCGCGACCCGGCCGCTCAGGCGCAGCAGCAGGCGGTTGGTAAGATCCTGCAGATCGCTCAGCCGTTCGCGGATATAGGGGTCAGCCGACTGACCCAGCCGAGCCTGCACGTCGTCGAACGCCCGCTGCACCGAGGCCTCTGCCGTCAGGCCGGACGCGACCGCTTCACGCACGCGCTCGAGCCAGCCGCGGTCGTCGACGAACATGCGAAACGTCTCGAGGATCTCGCGCTGCTCGCCCGACTGCATGTCGTGCGCCTCAAGCATGCGATCGATGTCTTCGCGCACGCCGTGCGCGGCGCTTTCGAAGCGGGCCATCTCCTGGCCCACATCCTCGGCGACGACCTTCTGGATGACGATGCGCGGCTCATGCAGTACTGCGCGCCCAATCGCCACGCCAGGCGTCAGCTGTACGCCGTCGACCCTGAGCGGCAGCAACCCGAGACCGTCGACCTGCTGAACCTCGTTGGGGCTGACGAAGTGGCCGGCCGAGACCAGCTCCGCCAGAACCATGGCGATGGTCTGCAGCGTCTCGATCTCTTCTTCGTCGTACTGGCGACGCGTGCGGTTCTGTACCACCAGCACCCCGAGCACGCGACCCATTCGCAGGATCGGTACACCGGCGAGCGAGTGGTAGATCTCCTCGCCCGTCTCTGGCCGGTAGGCGAATTGCGGATGGCTCTGCGCGTCGTCGAGGGCCAGCGGCCGGGCATGCGCGGCGATGTCGCCGACGAGGCCTTCGCCGACGCGTAGGCGGGTACGATGCACGGCGGACGGGTTGAGACCCTGCGTGGCGAACAGCTCCAGCACCTCGCCGGCGCGCAGGAGGTAGATGGAGCACACCTCGGCCACCAGTTCGCTCGCCACCAGGCGCACGACCTCGCCCAGCATGCCGTCGACGGAGTCGGCACGCGCCATCGTGTCCCGGAGCCGCTTGAGGAGCATTCGCGGTCCGGCCAGAGGAGTTGTTCTCTCCATGGTCAGACCGCTAGATGCTTGAGTCGAATGACGACAAAGCTACGGTCGATGATGCACGCGCACATGCGCCACGCCGCCGAGCGGCGGGTCGAATGGGCCCCACAGGCCACATGCAGGCGTTTGGCGCGCATCGCCTGCTTATAGCAAGAGCTGCAGCGAACTGCCTACCCGCTACTTCGCAGCAGCGAGACGAGCCGACCCTCAGCTCGCGTCGAGCTCGTAGGCCGCATGCAGCGCACGTACGGCGAGCTCGGTGTATTCAGCCGCCACGAGAACGCTGATCTTGATCTCCGAAGTGGAGATGACCTGGATGTTTATGCCCTTGCCGGCCAGCGTCTGGAACATTTTCTGCGCCACGCCGGCGTGGCTTCGCATGCCAACACCGATCACCGAGACCTTGGCGACGTTGGTGTCGGACTTGACCTCGGCAAACTTAAGCTCGGCCTGCGCTCGCTTAAGCCCCTCGACCGCTCGAGCGAGATCGGCGCGCGGCACCGTGAAGGTGATGTCGGTCGAACTGCCGTCGAGCGAAACGTTCTGGACGATCATATCGACGTTGATGTTGGCGTCGGCCAACGGGCCGAAGATCGCCGCCGCCACGCCTGGCCGATCGGCCACTCGCGTTACCGTGATCTTGGCCTCGTCCTTGGAGAAGGCGATGCCGCTCACGACGGATTTCTCGAGCCCTTGCGCCATGATCTCTTCCTCATCCACGACCATCGTGCCCGGCAGGTCGCTGCCCAGTGCCGCGTCGAACGACGACAGAACCTGCACGCGCACGTGGTGATTCATCGCCAGCTCCACCGAGCGCGTCTGCAGCACCTTGGAGCCTTGCGAAGCCATTTCCAGCATCTCTTCGTAGGTCACCTGGTCGATCTTGCGCGCCTTCTCGACGATCCTCGGATCGCACGTGTAGACGCCGTCGACGTCGGTGTAGATGTCGCAGCGGTCGGCCTTGAGCGCGGCCGCCAAGGCCACGGCCGACGTGTCCGACCCGCCGCGGCCCAGCGTCGTCAGCCGCCCCTCGGGCGACAGGCCCTGGAAACCCGGCACGATCGGTACCTCGCCGGCCGCCATCGTGGCGGCCATTTCCGCCGTCTTGATGTCGACGATGCGCGCCTTGGCGTAGGCCGCGTCGGTGCGGATCGGGAGCTGCCAGGACAGCCACGAGCGCGACTTGAGGCCGAGCCGCTGCAAGGCAAGCGCCAGCAGGCCGATCGTCACCTGCTCGCCGGTCGCCACGACGACGTCGTATTCCCGCGCATCGTGCAGGGGCGCGATGTCGTTGACCCACTTCACCAGCTGGTTGGTGGCGCCCGACATCGCCGACACTACGACCGCGACCTGGCTGCCGCGATCGACCTCGGCCTTGATCTTGTGGGCGACTTTCTTGATGCGATCGGTGTCGCCGACCGACGTGCCGCCGAATTTGAGAACGATACGCGCCATAGACCTGCTCGAAAGCGCGGTAT
>Ga0081539_10005018_pt1 | contig 13965 bp, 16 predicted proteins | sample TabmetS4T2R2_FD_71023 | JGI IMG/M metagenome (GOLD analysis project Ga0081539, IMG submission 71023) | Tabebuia heterophylla rhizosphere microbial communities from the University of Puerto Rico - S4T2R2 | ecosystem: Host-associated > Plants > Roots > Rhizosphere ...
TCCGTCGAGCTCATCGTGCGCGTCCTGGCGTGCCTGGCCGAGGGTTTAGGTATCCGGGGCACCGCGCGGGTGTTCGAGGTGGATCCCAATACCGTGTTGCAGTGGTTGGTGGAGGCAGCGGAGCAGCTGCAGGCGTTTTCACGCCATTTTCTCTACGACCTGCACGTCAACCAGGTCCAACTCGATGAGTTGTTTGCCCTCCTCAGTGCCGTGAAGGCTAGGGAAGTCAGTGGGGCTGAAGCCATCGACCGCCTGGAGCGGACGCCCCAGTGGGTCTGGGTGACCATGGACCCGGAGAGCAAGTTAGTGCTGGCGATCGACGTCGGCAATCGCACCCTGGCCATGGCTCAACGTTTGGTCCACCACGTGGCGCAGGTCTTGGCCCCCGACTGCGCCCCCCTGTTTCTCACCGAGGGCTTTCGCGAGTACATGACGGCTTTGCTCACGCACTTTGGGCACTGGGTCCAGCCGTCACGCCGTCAGGACAAAGGGCCAACCCCCAAGCCGCGCTGGATGCCGTTGCCGCAGTTGCTCTACGCCCAGGTGGTCAAGACTGTGCGCTGGCGCCCAGCCTTGACGTGGCCCCGCCGGGATTACATTGCGCTTCTTGAGGAGGAAGAAAAACGCCGCAGCAATCGGCAGCCGCGTGCGGCTGCCAGGGGCCGGCCACAGCTGCGTTTACCCCGACGACAGGGCGGGCGCTCAGGGGAGGGAGCACGCGACCCGCCACTGGTGCCCGGCAGCACACAGCCCAGCAGTAAAAGACCGTTTGTCCAACAGCGGAGCGCAGCGACCAACGAGGGGTGTGGGGGCACGCTGCCACCACGCTGAGCGCCTGCCTACGCCCGCGCTGCATTCGGCACACGCGTGCGCCGCCTGTCCCCCGGCACGCGCCATGCCTGCGACCGCGGTCCGCCAGCATCGAAGCATGCCTGGCAGCCCTCTAGCCTGCGCAGGCGGCTAGCCCGTGGTGGCGGTCCTGCTGGTGCGTGCTGCGCACCCAGTGCATGTCGGGGGTGGCAGCCCGAACGGTGACCAGCGCGCTAGCGGCCAGCGCTGCCGCCAGCCACCAGGCCCTCCTGCCTCGGCGTCAGCGGTCCGCCTACGCGCCAGGCCTCGGCGTCGCCTGCCCCAGCGCAGCGGAGAGCCTGGCCTTGACGCAGGAGCCCTGCGGCAGTACATTGCGAAGCCTTTTCAATGAGGGAGGAAAACCATAGAGGGGTAAGCGCAGGCCGAGCGACCCAGCTCACCGTGGCAGGGCGATGCCCGTGTTGAGAGGAAGCCCAGGGTGCACGGCGCCGGTCAGCCTTCAGGCACAGGCAGGGGTGCCGAAGCTGCTGACCTTCAGGAGCGTACGCGATCCGCACAGCCCCTTCACCAGAGAACGGGGGGCGACAGGATCAGCCGCACGGGCGGAGTGCAGCGGCACCGGTGCCTTCCTTGGCTTGTCGTGGAAGAGGGGGTGAAGGGGAGAGCCACCGGGCTGCGCTGCGACCGAGCACCGCTACGCCTGGCACTAGCGGAGACGGTCAGGCCGGAGTCTGCCACAGTGGCACCTGTTGGGCCTTGCATAGCGGCAGCGCATCCCTTCACATCTGCGGCGGCGCACACCACAGGCATCGCGCCGCCTGTGACTGCCTGCGACTCCTCGCAGACTCCTCCAGAGGAAAGCGTGTACAGGGAGGGGTGGTGTGCGGGAAGAGAGGGGTGCAGGGGCGGCAGGGCACAGGGGCAGGAGTGGCGTCGGAGCTGGGCACCGGTCTCACGTGGCCCTCGACCGCATCGTTATGCACATCCCTCTGGAGTCTCGGAGGCATGCTGCGGTATAATAGCGCTATGAAACCGCATACTTCATCATCCGATACACACATGTCCTCGTCCCTCGTCGAGCATATCGTGCGCACCCCAGGGATATGCGGTGGGAAACCGCGTATTGCCGGCAGCCGTCTCCGCGTGCAGGATATTGTGGTGTGGCATGAGGGGCACGGGCTGTCACCGGATGAGATCGTGTCGCAGTTTCCGGGGGTCACGCTGGCGGATGTCTACGCCGCCTTGGCGTACTACCACGATCACCGCGAAGCGATCCGTCAGGACATGCGCGACGCCGAAGCGTTCGTCGAGGCGTTCAAGCAGCGCTATCCCGCAAAAATCCTGGATCTCGACGCGCCGCAGGGCGATGATACGCTTTCATCTTGACGAGCACGTGCCCCACGCGATTGCCGAAGGCTTGCGGCGCCGGGGCATCGATGTCACGACAACGGTCGAGGCGGGGCTGCGCAGCGCGATGGACGACGTGCACCTCGCCTATGCCTTGGAGCAGCAGCGGGTGATCGTGACCAATGACCCGGATTTTCTGGTGCTGGCGCAAGAGGACCGGCCTCATATGGGGATTGCCTACTGCGACCAGGGACGACGCTCGATCGGGGAGATGATCCGCCGGCTCGTGTTGCTGTGGGAGCGGTACCCCGCCGAAGTGCTGCGCGGCCGGATTGTATTTCTGTAAGTGTCGTGCGGGGCCCTCTTCCAAGGCAAAGGGCACGATCTCCATAACCGGAGGCAGGGACGATGCCGTTGACCGCAGAGCAGCTCCGGCTCGCCGTCCTCATCGACACGCATGTCAGGGCGGTCCTCGCTCACGGTGGCAGTGACGAAGCCGTGCTGAGGTCGATGGCCGACTGTATGGGAACCTTCAAGCAGTTACTCGATACCTGCACCGGCGTGGACATGGACGCGCTCTGCGACCGTTATGACGGCTTGTACCACTTTGCAAAGCTGTTGGAGAGGCTGGCCGGAGGCATCGCCAATGGCAGTATGCCGGTGCCAGAGTGATGGACTGCCCGAGGTGCAGCGTCCTCCGCAGGTCACGCTCTATGTACGACTTTCCTCAGGAGCCCACGAAGATCCGAGCTCGTATTCGGCGCTATGAACGTGCACTCCGCCGCGAACAGGCGTCGTATGGCTTCATCAATGATGGTGGAGGCAAGCGCTATCTGTTGGGCCCTCTCTATTTGTTGCTGGGGGATACTGCAGGCGCTTTACAGTCGTTGAGCTGGTTTGCACAGACGTTTCCCGATGATAGCGGCGATCCCTTACACTCCCTCTGTTGGACCTTAGCACTCTATCGGGCGGGGGACCTCGAGCACGCCACCGTCAAACTGCGCCAGACGATGCTCTCCAATCTGTATCTCCTCCCCCGGTTACTGGGCATGGCACAAGAGCATATCGATATGTAGTATCCCTCGAATCGGACGGACAAAGTCTACAGTGAGAGCATCCCTGAGGCAGTATTGGCGCTCTGGGAACCCGCGGCCCTGCACTGGGCGCACACGGTGTATGCGAGTGCATCCATGCAGCGCGTCCGACGTCGCTACATCGCGATTTACGAGAGCAGGGAGAGGCTGGGGGGAACTTCAAAACTCCGGTAGAATGGCTGGCGCTCTTCACCTGTCACGCGCCCCCGGAGAAGCCCTAGATGCGTGTCCAACGGCCACGCGTCATGTGTCACGATAAGGGGGATGAAGAGACTGGCACCGATCTCATCCCCCTCACCAAGCACCATCAACGCATCGAGCCTCGCGGGTTGACGCTGACCGCGTCCCAACAACTCCGCAGCCCCCGCCAGCGGTCCCTCCTCCAACAGCCCAGCACCCCCTGTCTCGACCCACGTTCGACCTGTCCGGCCTGCGGAACGCCGCTCCAGCTCAAGGCCTGCGGCAGCCGGGCGTTTCGCACCCTGTGTGGCCCATGGAAGGTCTCGCGGCCGAGGCTGGAGCAGTGCGACGGCACCCGGCCTAAGACCTCGTCATTCCGGCCGCTGGCGGCGCGGCGGACCGAGTCGGTGACCCCGGCGCTCCGGTATATGGAAGCCCAGTGGGCCTCTCGGGTGTCCTACGGCAGGAGCCTGGATGCCCTCCAGGACTTTTTACCGCTTGACCGCAGCCTGGACGTCACCACCGTGCGCGACGACACCCTACTCCATCCAAGCGACGTCTATACGAGGTGTTGCCGTCGCAAGGCATACAGATGCATCAGGCTATCACTTTTCTCGCGGATGGCGACGACACGCGGCGGGCGCTCCCGTGGGAGAGCAGCCCCAAGGCCACCCATATATGGGACTGGTTGCACCTCGCGCTGAAGCTCACGGGGTGAGGCCAATATGGCAAAGGGCTGGGGCAGGGCGAGGCGGGGTTGGGTGCGGCGAGACGCGACAAGATCGAGCGCCTGACATGGTCCCTGTGGCCAGGGGCAGGTGGACAAAGCGCTTGGCAAGCTGGACGACCTGGAGCGCGCGCTTGCGCCCTTTCGCGAGACCTCTGCCCGGTTCCCGCGAGTGGTCAAGGCGTTGTCGGAGTGGCGGACGGATAGCGTGCACAACCGGCACGTGCTCCCGAATGACGGGGAGCGCTATCACAACGGTGAGGCGATCGCGCCGGGGTTGGTCGCGTCGACGGGACACGCAGTAGTGAGCAAACGCTTCTGTAAAAACCAACAGATGCAGTGGGCCAAACCCGGGGTGCATTGGTTGCTGTAGACACGCGTGAAGACACTCGACGGAGAGTGGAGTGCCATCTTCACGCGCTGGTATCCGGACATGGACCTTGAAGTTGAGGAGATGCCGGCGGCGGCATGATCCCCAGCCTCTCCCTGCTCTCTGTGCCAACGGCTGGGCCCATGTGCGTGAGGATGTGCAGAGCCACTGGGAGCCCCGCCCCACCGCCCCGGCGTGCCAGCAGCAGGCGAGTCCTGGCGGCCGCTGGCACGCCGCCAGGCAGCCAGCACGGGCTCCTGGTGATGGGTAGCAGACCACCACGTGCGGCGCGAGGCAGGACGGCTGGTTGCACGGCGTCGGATGCTCCACAGCGCGAAGGCAAATCGTGGCTCACTTCGCGGCAGGCCATGGCCTGTGAGGGGAGCGGCCGCACAGACCGTACGAACAGACCGGGACGACACTGTTCGGTAGGGGTCGGCCTAGCGTCACGGTGGTGGGCACACGACATGGTCGTGCGCTCATTGAGGAGGCATGGCACGGCGATCACCGCGAAGCATACGCCCATGAGCCGGGAGACACGCTGCCGTCCTGGGCGTCTACTCGCCCGCGGGCGATGGTCGGGATGCAAGGGTGATCCTGACCTCCTGGGTCGCGTTGTCCACCCGCACGGTGACGTGCACCACCCCGATGGTGTTGGAAGCGTATCAAAAAGGTGGCGCTCAAGCCACGGCCCTGCATGCGTACAGCGGGCCACGCCGTGCTGTGCCCCTCGCGATGACTACACACGACCCACAGTGCCACCTCTCCGCTCTTCACGTTCGGCATGCAGAGGGATGCGGGGACAGGAATGTACCGCAACCTTTCTGCGGCGCTCCCAATTCTCAAGAGCCTGGAGCGCCGCAGGGCAGCGGAGGCGGCGCTGGAACGCCTGCGTGAGGAGGAGTTGACGCTGCGCGTACACTTCTCTGAGAAGCGTATCCTTCGAGAGGGTACGGCATGGCGGACGACCACGCTGCGAAGGAGGATCGTATGGCGCTGACCATGACCAGGCTCGAGCGCGAGGCGTTTGTGGCGGGGGTGCATGTCGGGATCATCAGTATTGCCGAGGCGGGGCGGGGACCGCTGACGGTGCCGATCTGGTATGCCTACACGCCGGGAGGGGAGCTGCGGCTCATCACCGGCAGGCATTCACGGAAAGGGCGCTTGCTCGTGCAGGTGGGGCGGTGCAGTCTCTGCGTACAAACGGAGGCCCCACCGTATCGGTATGTCAGCGTCGAGGGCCCGATCACGGCGATCGAGGCCGTCGACGTGGAGCGTGACCTTCGCCCCCTGGCGCATCGCTACCTCGGCGCGGAGGAGGGCGATGGCTTCGTCGAGCAGACACGGGGGTCTCAAGGCGAGAACGTCCTGATCCGCATGCGGCCGCAGCGCTGGCTCACGGCGGATTATGCCAAGGAAAGCCGGTGATCGGCCGGAGGGGAGTTGCACGCCGGCACAGAGACGATGGAAGCGATCATCGGGGTTGCCGTGCCAGCGGTTGGCGCGTGCATGTGCCCGGCCGGGGCGTCTGTCATCGTGATGAGCGCGAGCAGCCCTCGCCTTCCAGCACGACTCTGCCGCTCGTGTATCGCCCTTTCCCCTCACGTCCCCAACCCCCAAACCACACACGCAAGCAACCATAACGGAGCGTGTACCGCGGTCGAACATCCTGAAGTGCGTATGGGGAGTGGGAGGAGACACGTTCTCCCCTCGTCCTCTCCGTTGCTCCTGCCTTCCCGTGCTCAGCGTCTGCTCCTGCCTCGGATGGCTGTTGCTCGGCTTGTTTCCAGGGGCAAGGAGCACGCCCGTGCGCAATGTCTCACCGTTTGTCGTGCGTCCAATCTGGTGGAGGCGTGACATCGCTCCTCGCTGTGGCAGGGCGCATCACCTGCAAAGACGCGAGCTTCTTCGAGGCCTTCTTGTGCCTATGGACATCATCTCCGACCTTCTCCACACTGCGAGCAATTGCGCGAGGATTCTTTGGCGCAGTTTGCACAGAAGGGCTGACGCTGGAGCTGCCCCCAGACTTGATCCAGATCTCACGGGGTCTTTCCCATGGCGGGCCATAACCCACGTCGCGCAATGGTTCGCCGTGTGGAGAAGGGGGAAGCGGAGGGACACGCGCACGAGTCGTCCCCGACAAGGCGCGCCTCTGTGCCGGCGATGGGCGCGAAGACGGTGTGGAGAGACACCATGGCTCAGCCAGGTTTGCTGCGCGGCCCCGAGTAAGAGATGGCGCGAAAGGGCTCTGATCATCTCTCATGGTCCCTATGTACCTAGGCGTGAAACCCTACGCGTCGCTGGGCCTGTCGACGTTCGGCATGGCCCATCCTTCCTCGAGGAGAGGCATGAAGCCATACATCGATGCACGTATCATACTCGTCCAAGGGGAGCCTTGGGGCATCCCCTTTTCCGTGAGGCCGTCGTACGCCCTTCTACCTGTCAGAAAAGTGTGCGGCAGTCACCGCGATCCGTTGCCACGAGACGCCAGAGGGCGGCCGCTACACGGCCTCCGGCGCATCCCAACGGCCTCTGGCGACGTGTCTCCCCTTAGGGGGAGAACGTTCCTCGGTAGCCTTCCGCAACAACGACAGTCGAGCCCTTGGCTGCCGTGGCCATCTCTTCACATATTCTTCAAAAAAAAGCGCCATAATGGTTGGCCGTTTCCTGCAGGGTGTGGACACGTGTCGACAGAGCGTGCGGTGCAACGCATGGCCCTAGAGTGCTTGCGGGAGGAGGCTCTTGTGCACCAGAAATGTGTGGCCTGTGAGATTCTGCTGGATGTGCCCTGTTCGCATGCGGTCTGTGGGGGGCACCAGAACGAAAGCCGAGGCGACCTGTGTCTGTATTGTGCCACCAACGCGCGGGAAAACCTGCATTTTCTACGCACGCTTTCGCACCTCTTGCTGTCGAGCTTCGCCGAGAGCGGGAGCGACTGGACGGAACAGGAAGCAAGAGCGCTGCTGGCGAGAGAGCACTGATGGGGTGTGTGCAGGCGTGCACACGCTTCTTGCCATGGTTATGGGGTATGCCCACAGCCGGATACGCATGCAGTATGGGCAGAACAATGCAGGCCGCTCCAGGACGGCCTGGTACGGGAAGGCATGTGATCGGCGCTTGTTTGCCCCATCTGCTCCAGAGGGGTTCTGGCGGCGCAGGCATGGATGTGTGCCTCATCCTGCACGAGGTGCGGCAGCGGTGTACAACGCGCAACCAGTGCCATGAGAGGAGTGTGGGTGCTGTCCCAGCCAGGCTTTGCCCAGGGACACGCTTCCCCGTGGCCTCGGAGCCAGGCGAGGCGCCCGCTGCCATGGCCGGCGTGCCTCATCAGGGATGCCCAAGCGATCGTCTGCCGACGCTGCAAGGCGCACAGGAGTGACGATGACGGCTACCAACAACCGCATGCCACCACTGCCAGCCACGATTCTGGTCATCGACATCGGCGGCTCGAAAGTGAAAATGCTCGCGACCGGCGAGACCGCACCCCGCACCTGCCGGTCCGGCAAACGCTTGACGCCGGCGCAGCTGGTCACGCTGGTCCAAGCACGGGCTGAGGGCTGGACGTATGAGGCTGTGTCGATTGGGTACCCGGGGGTGGTCGGAGCGCGTGGCCCGCGCTCGGAGCCGGGGAACCTCGGGCCAGGGTGGGTCGGGTTCAACTTCGCCGCTGCCTTCGACCGGCCCGTGCGCATCATCAACGATGCGGCGATGCAAGCGCTGGGCAATTACGAAGGCGGGCGCATGCTATTCCTGGGGCTCGGGACGGGGCTGGGCGCGGCCTTGATTGCGGACCGGGTCATCGTCCCCTTGGAGCTCGCGCAACTGCCGTCCCCGGGCGGTCCGCGGCTGGATCATCTCCTGGGCCAGCGCGGCCTGCACCGGCTGGGCAAGAAAGCCTGGCGGCGCGCGGTGCGCACGCTCGTGCCGATCCTGATGGATGCGTTCCTGGCGGATTACGTCGTGCTGGGCGGTGGGAATGCCAGACACCTGAAACGGCTGCCGCCGGGCACCCGGCTGGGCCATAACCAGACGGCGTTTCGGGGCGGGTTCCGGCTGTGGACCCTGGAGGACGTCCTGACGTTAGCGGGCGATGAGGAGCACCAGCCCCCACCTCTACGTACGCTGGGATGGCGGCTTATTTGAAGCAACAGTAGTAGTATACTGTAATCTATATAACGGTTTCGCTCAATTTCTAGCAGTTTGTAACTCGTCAATACTGGTGGAAACGCTGGGCGACGCTGGACCATTTTCGAGCCTATGGCGTGGAAAACGACGCGTTTGAGAGTGGCACAAGCCGGTCCTTATGGATCAACTGCAACTATCTGCAAATACTGATAAATTGAGCCTCGCGTTTTATCCTCCGCTATTACCCCCGCCATCACCTCCATGGCCCGTATGTCGTTCCACGGCACTGCTCTCTGGTTGCGGACACTGACTCCAACAGCACCCGGTCTGTATGCACACCACCACAAGGAGCAGCATCAATCGTATCCAGCGCCGCTTCATCGGACGGCTCTCCTTGCTTTTTCAAGAAATCACCATCCTGGGTGCGACTGCTGGCACATTGAGATTCCTTGTCATCTTCCAAACTAAACGAAACATTATTGTCCTATTATCGAAAACTTCATCGACACGCACTACACTTGCTCCGTCGTGAGTGACTGGCCACTGCTGGCCGGTTACGTTCTCAGCAAGCCCCGGTCGGCTCTCCCGCCGGGGCGTTGTGCTGTCACCCGAGTGATTGAACACATGCTTAACCTCCGGCTGATACACTATTATTTTGTCTCCTTTACACTCTTTCCTGCCTGTGCAATACGGGCCACAGGCGGGCTCCTGAGAAGCCCTGGTCTCCGACTCCAGCTCGATCAGGGCTTCACTGAGCTTGGCATGCACACGGGACTCATACACGCGTCATTGACGTCCTCGACGCTCTGCATCACCTGTGAGCACGACCCTACGCATGGGTGGCGCTGTCAGCCAGCCCCGATGCTTCTCACATCAGTCGGGACGCGTGCGCGGTGGAATCGGGGCTCTGAGACGAGACCCGGTATGGGGCGCGCACCACGTCTTGTGCTGGGTAGTCTCCGCTTTCTTGGGCATGACACAGACCGTGCATCGCACAATATTTGTGCCTTCATCTCCTCAGCGTAGGCGCGTATCCGTCGCAGTCACTGGCCTCTGATGGCCGGTTGCGTCTCCAGCCAGCCCCGGTTCTCTTCCCACTGGGACTGGGGCGGTACTGTGGCACCGTTCATGCGTTCTTTGACAGCCTCGTCGCAGTAGGGAGCCCTGATCGTCCACCGCGGTCAGGGTTTCTCCATTGTTCGGCACGCTCTGTGCTCTCCTCTCCCCGGTCATGGCACGACCGGGGGCGGCTTGGAGCTGCCCCCCTTTTTATTTCCATAGAAACAAAACGGCGACGATCCACCCTACGATCACGATAAGACAGAGCCACTGCCAGCGTGGTGGTAGGAGAGGAAGCATGGCGCCCTTGAGCTGCCTGGGTCTGCGTTGTGTGTCCTGTCAAGACCTGCCCTTGCCTAAGAGACTCTAGAGCATTGATTATTCGCCACTGCCACCATAGGGTGGGGTACGCCATTCCACAGCACTTTTCCAAGGTTCTGGACAATGACTCCAACAGCAGCTGGCCTGCATGAACATCACCACAAGAAGCAGAAGCCATCGTATACAGGGTCGTTTCATAGGACGGTTCTCCTTGCTGTCTCAAGAAATCAACCTGTTGGCGCGCCTGCATGTACATTGACTCTCTTTTCCCAGTCACCAAACTAAACGAAAATTCATTGTCCTATTATCAAAACCTTCATCATCACCTACGACACTTTCCCTCTCATGAGTCACTGGCCACGTATGGCCGGTTGCGTCTCCAGCAAGCCCCGGTTGGTGTGGCGCTTCCGCCGGGGCTTCCCATTGCTGTGCATTAACACGATGCTCGTACCCGATTCATGTGTTTCCTGTACACTATGTATCACCTGTGAGTATGACCCTACTCACGGGTGGCGCTGTCAGCCAGCCCCGATTTTTCTCGCGACAGGTGGTACGCGTGATCGCTGGAATCGGGGCTTCGTCATTGCGCTCCTCGCTTCGCACAAACTGCCCTCCACCATCACCCATCCTTCCTCAGCCGATCCACTCTCAAGCACGCGGCGCATCGGACGATTGCATCACCGATCATGGGAACAAATTCATCGTGCTTTTTCCGACCGTCATTTCTTGGCAGGTCTCAGCAATGACCGCTCTCAATAGAGACATTGACGCCTTTTTGTCCGCGTTTTCTTCATACTCTTGCAGAGTTATTTTGTATCCTTTACATTCTTGCCGACCCGTGGATGCAGCGCCATGGGTAGGTTCCCGAGAAGCCCTGCTCGGCAGAGAAGAAGGGAGCGGGGCTTCACTATCATTGTATGGCACACCTATTTTTACTGGATATAATTACTTTAGTCTCAGATAGCTAAGGTAGTTTCTACTCCGGACCAATAGTGTCCGGCTCAATTTTTGCATGGAGGTGGATCTTTCAGATGCAAGCGGTCAATATGAGCCATCAATTCAGCTTCTGTGGCCCAGCCACTGAGGTAGAAGCACAGCATCTCATACGTCCGCTTGGCCGGTGCGCGTCCGACCCACAGGCTGATCAACAGACTCGCAATAAAGGCTGCATAGACCTGGAGGCGCACCCCGTTGAGCCCCTGGCTCAACAAATGCCGGCAGCCCAACACACATTTGACCCAGCGGAAAAACAGCTCTACAGCCCACCGATAGCGATACGCCACGGCCAGCAACTCGGCGTCCAGGTCCAGCCGATTCGTGACCAGGATTACGACATCTGGCGTGCCGTCCTTCCGCGTCTTGCCCGTCGCAATCTGCACCACGCGGAACGGCTGCGGCAGCAAGCGGGTATGGTGCGCCGTGCCCAAGCGGCGGAGGACCGCATCGCGCACGACACCCGCGTGCACGGCGGCGGGCGACAGGGCGCGCTCCTCCTGGACCTCGTAGGCGGCGTTGTCCTTCACCCGGCAGAGGAAGCTGCACGGCAGGTCATGCAGTTGCTGAAACAAGCTATAGTCAACATAGCCCCGATCGACGACATAGAAGCCGCCCGGCTGCACCAAGCGCCGCCACTCGGCCCGCTCCGACCCGTTGCCGGCCGTGACCGTGACATCGACGGGCCCCTGCCGCAGGACCGCAAACGCGACATGCATCTTGGCCGCCCGATGCTGGTCGTCCTGCCACAGGGCCCAAGCCATCCGCGGCAAGGCGGGCAAGAGGCTGCCATCGACGGCGATCAACGGGGCCAACGCGGCGTGCTCGGCCAGCGGCAGGTGCGGGTGCAGGCGGGCCCCCAGTGTGGTCAGGACCTCGTGCAGCAGGGCCGCGTCGAAGACGGAGGCCGCTTCACTGAGGGCACTCAAGGACGTCTGGCGGACCCCGAGGCGCTCCTGCACGTTGGCCAGGGTCGTTGTCTGTTGCAGACCGCGCAAGCTGGTCACCACCGGGTTAAAAAAGTACAGCAACAGCAAGCTGGCATACTGATCATAGAACAACTGCCGGTTCCCAGCGCGGTCCCGCTCCGTCGCGGCGAGGTGGAGATGGGCAAAGAGCGGGCCCAGCAGGCGAAAATATTTGAACCCTTGGAGGGTCTCCTCGGACAACGAGGGCGGAAGGCAGAGCCCCATGGCGATGTCCTTCTGTCTTGCAAGAGGGATAGGCACCTGTGCACGTCGCGTAAGAGTCTATCGTATATCGCGATCGCCTGACGCCCCCTCAGCAAGAATTGTGCCGGACACTATTGGGCGTCCGTCTTCTGGAGGCGTCATGACTGGAAAATCGATATCCACCACTACGGCAGACGTTGCTGTCGCTGCGCCACAGACGGTCGCCAGGCGGCGTCGCATGCAGGCGCTGCGGAACGTTATGCGGCGCAAGCCGCTCGGGGTCGCTGCCGCCTTGCTCATTCTTCTCCTCGTGTGCACGGCAATTTTTGCGGATGTGCTGGCCCCCTATGATCCGTTCTTGACACGCCCTGAGGAGCGCTTGCTGCCGCCCGGCTGGCAACACCCCTTCGGCACCGATGACATTGGGCGCGATGTTTTCAGCCGCATTATCTATGGCGCGCGCCTGTCGCTCTGGGTGGGACTGCTGGCGGTCGGCATCGGCACCGTCTCGGGCACGTTCATCGGGCTCATCTGCGGCTACTGGGAGGGGCGGCTCGATCTCGTGTTACAACGCTTCATGGATGCGTTGCAGCCTATTCCAGGCCTGATCCTGGCCCTGGCCATCGTCTCAGTATTGAAACCCAACACGACGAACGCCATGCTGGCCATTGCCGTCGTCATCATTCCTGGCAACTCGCGCATCGTGCGTGGGGCAGTGCTGTCAGCGAAACAGAACCCGTACGTCGAAGCGGCCCGCGCCCTGGGGTGCGGCCATCTGCGCATCATCGCCAGCCATATTCTCCCGAACGTCACCGCGCCCATTCTCATCATCGCCTCCATCTGGCTGGGGAATGCCATTTTCATTGAAGCCTCACTGAGCTTTTTAGGCCTGGGGACACAGCCGCCAAATCCGTCCTGGGGATTGATGCTCAGCAGCACTGGACGGGCCTTTATGGAGCAGGCGCCTTGGCTCGCCATCTTTCCCGGCCTGGCTATCAGTCTGGCGGTCCTGGGTTTTAATCTCTTCGGAGATACGCTACGCGATATCTGGGACCCCAAACTGCGCGGCCGAAGCTAAAGACATTCTTGCGGGCCTTTTCTGTACTCACACAGGAGCAAGGCTAGAAGAGCCCCTGCCGACCTCCGACGCTAAAACTACCTGAACTCCGTTACGTCCGTGCAGACCTCTATGCCTAGTTGCATGGCCACTTCTTTGGCGCGCTCATCTGCATACGAGGCAATCACGACTTTCCTGTCGACCAGCCGGCCGGTATGGCGTATGTAAAACTCCACTTTGCGATTGAACAGATAGGTGTTCGCTCGGTCCAGGGAGGATTTAATTTCAACCGCAATCGCCTTACCATTCTGGATCACGACATCGAGTTCCACCTGCTCCGGATGGCCAAAGACCTCCCCCGCCGCATCCCAGGTCAGAAAGCGCTCAGCAGTGAAGCCGACTTCTCCCAGGATCGTCCGTATGCCATGCCGAAACGCTTCTTCTGTTTGCAGGCCCCAGCGGGCGCCAAGCCCACCAAGCTGCGACAGAAAAGTCCGACGAAACAGGGTTATCTCCTCCTGCGTGCGCACCTGCACGGTGGCGAGTTCCTCCAGGCGCGCCTCGGTGCGTGTCTGGGCGGTGGCGAGTTCCTCCAGGCGCGCCTCGGTGCGTGTCTGGGCGGTGGCGAGTTCCTCCAGACGCGCCTCGGTGCGTGTCTGGGCGGTGGCGAGATCCCGTACAGCGGCTTTCAGGTCGGCGAAATCCGTCCT
>Ga0081539_10005019_pt1 | contig 13951 bp, 13 predicted proteins | sample TabmetS4T2R2_FD_71023 | JGI IMG/M metagenome (GOLD analysis project Ga0081539, IMG submission 71023) | Tabebuia heterophylla rhizosphere microbial communities from the University of Puerto Rico - S4T2R2 | ecosystem: Host-associated > Plants > Roots > Rhizosphere ...
CGTCGTCGGCACCCGCGACCGGTGACTTCACCGTGGTCGGGGCGGACGGGTCGTACTCCTCCCACTGCGCCGCCCGCCGCTTGCGCGCGAAGTACGCCGCGCCCGCGCCGACCGCCGCGCCGGCCACCGCCAGGCCGAACATCCGGCCCTTCCGGTGACTCCGCGGCTCGCGGCCCAGCATCTTGTTCGCGCGCTTCTCCAGGCTCTGCGCGCTCTTCCTGCCGGCCTTGGCCTGCCGCTTGCTCATCTTGGCCGAGGTCTTGCCGGCCTGCCGCACATTCTCGCTCGCCGCCGCCACCAGCGGTGCGAGCGCGGCCACGGCGCTTTCCCAGCCGCTGGACGCGGCGCCCTTGGCCTGGCCGACCGTAGGCGGCAACTTGCCGCGGGCCATCTTGAGCTTCGGGCCCACGGTCGCGCTGGTCTCCTGCGCGGCGAGGGACGCGGCGCGCTTGAAGTGGTCGACGCTCTGGCCCAGCTCCTGCTTCATGATCGCACTGCGGCGTTTCCGGCGCATCTTCGCGAACACCAGTGCCCACCTCCTGAGGGTCTCTTCCTCGTCATGTTCCTCCCTTCAGGTACCCCGGCGCGGCCGGTTCGGACACATGGGGGAGGATCCGAAAGACAAACAAAATGTCCAGCGCCGGTCCGGTACGGACAGCGGCGACCGCGACACAGACAGGAGTACCCGTGGCCGAGAAGCTTTACGCCACCCTGCACACCAACCACGGACCGATCCGGCTTCAGCTGTTCCCGGATCACGCACCGGCGACCGTGCGCAACTTCGTGGAGCTCGCCGAGGGCACCCGGGACTACGTGGACCCGCGGACCGGCCAGAAAGGCAGCGGTCCGTACTACGACGGCACGATCTCGCACCGGGTCATCGCCGGCTTCATGATCCAGCTGGGTGACCCGACCGGCACCGGGCGGGGCGGCCCGGGCTACCAGTTCGCCGACGAGTTCCACCCGGAGCTGCAGTTCGACCGGCCGTACCTGCTGGCCATGGCGAACGCCGGGCCGGGCACCAACGGTTCGCAGTTCTTCATCACGGTCGCCCCGACCCCGCACCTGAACCGCCGCCACACGATCTTCGGCCAGGTCGCCGACGAGGAGTCGGCCAAGGTCGTGGACTCGATCGCCAACGCCCCGACCGGCCCCGGCGACCGCCCGCGCGAGCAGGTCGTGATCGACCGGGTGGAGATCGAGCGGGTCGGCTGAGCCGGCGCCGTTCGGGCCCGACGTGTTCGGGGGCGAACGTCGCGCCCGCCATCCCCGGCTGTCGCGACCTCGTCCCGAACACGTCGGCGGCGATCGCTACCCGCCCACAGGTACGGTTGGCACATGAGCGACGCGCCCACGACGCTTCCGGTCTGTTACCGCCATCCGTCGCGGGAGACGTACGTCCGATGCACGCGCTGTAACCGGCCGATCTGTCCCGACTGCATGACCGCGGCCTCGGTCGGACACCAGTGTCCGGAGTGTGTCGCGGAGGGACGACGTAGCCAACGGCCGGTCCGGACCGCTTTCGGTGGTTCCGTGGCCGGCCGCTCGGGCGTCGCGACCAAGACGTTGGTCGGGCTCAACGTGATAGTGGCCGTCTTCTCGGTCGCCACCGGGGGGATGGGCTCGATCGCCGGCGGTGGATTGGGTGGCCTGCTGGGCCGCAGCACCCCGCTGACCGACTGGGGTTCGGTTCTCGGCCTGGCCACGTACGGCGGCGCGGTGCACGGCATAGCGCACGGTGAGTACTACCGCCTGATCACCGCGATGTTCCTGCACTTCGGACTGCTGCACCTGCTGCTGAACATGTACGCGCTGTGGATCCTGGGCACCAATCTCGAACGGGCGCTCGGCCCGCTGCGGTTCACCCTGCTCTACCTGCTCGCCGGGCTCGGCGGCAACGTCGCCGCATACCTCTTCGCCGCCCCGAACACGCCGACCGCCGGCGCCTCGACCGCGGTGTTCGGCATCATGGCGGCGATCTTCGTGATCCTGAAACGGCTGCGCATGAGCGTCGCGCCGATCGTGCCGGTGATCGTCATCAATGTGATCTTCACATTCACGATCGCGAACATCTCGGTCGCCGGCCATCTCGGCGGTCTCGCGGTCGGCGCGATCGTCGCGGCGATCCTGGCCTACGCGCCCCGGACACGCCGGAACCTGGTCCAAGCGGTCGGCTGCGGTCTGGTCCTGGCGCTGCTCCTGGTTCTCACGGTTTATCGGACGATGATGCTGACCTGAGTGCCAGCAGCGTCCGCAGCACGTCCTCCGGGTCGGCGCCCAGGTCGTACGTGCTGAACAGGTACACCATGTCGCCGACGTCCACCTCGAGCAGGTTGCTGCGCAGGCCGAGGCGTACCCGGCGGTCCACCCGTACCCGCTCGATCTGCGACCAGGCCAGACGACGACGGCCCGCATAGCCGACGACCACGGTGACCCCCGATCGGTCCGCGGCCAGGCGCACCGGCGCGACGAGATCGCGGCCGCCCCACGCCGTCAGCGCGAGCGCGGACGCGACGGCCAGGAACCACTGCACCGGGTCGTGGCCGCCGGCCACGGCCGCCAGGCCGAGTATCAACGCCCCGCCGAGGATCTTGGTGATACCGAGGGCCGGACGCACCCGCCACGGCTGGGGCGCGGGCTGCCCCGGCTCGTCGGACATGGTCCCACTATGGCAGGCGGGCGTACCGTCGACGGTATGCGCGATGCGGTGATCGTGGGAGCGGTACGGACTCCAGTCGGACGGCGCGGGGGCGGGCTGGCCGGGATACATCCCGTCGATCTGTCCGCTCATGTGCTCCGGGCGCTGGCCGAGCGGGCGGAATTCGACCCGGCGCACGTGGACGACGTGATCTGGGGTTGCGTTTCGCAGGTGGGCGAGCAGTCCTGGAACGTCGGCCGCAACGCGGTGCTCGCGGCCGGCTGGCCGGAATCGGTGCCCGGCGCCACGCTCGACCGGCAGTGCGGGTCGAGCCAGCAGGCGCTGCATTTCGCCGCCGCGGCGGTACTGTCCGGACAGGCCGACCTGGCGGTGGCCGGCGGCGTGGAGTCGATGACCCGGGTGCCGATGGGTTCCAGCGCGCAGGGTCAGGACCCGTTCGGCCCGATGATCCGGGAACGGTACGGCGACGACGTCCAGTTCAGCCAGGGCGCCGGCGCCGAGATGATGGCCCAGCGGTGGGGCTTCTCGCGCCCGCGGCTCGACGAGTACTCGCTGGCCAGCCACGCGAAGGCGGCCTCCGCGCAGGACGCCGGCACGTTCGATCCGGAGATCGTGCCGGTGGACGACGTGAAGCAGGACGAGGGCATCCGGCGGGACACCACGCTGGAGAAGCTCGCCGGCTTGAAGACACCGTTCAAGCCCGACGGGGTGATCACCGCCGGGTCCGCGTCGCAGATCTCCGACGGCGCGGCCGCACTCGCCGTGACGTCGTCGCGGTGGGCGGCGGCGCACGGGCTGCGTCCGCTCGCGCGAGTGCACACCGCGGTCGTCGCCGCGGACGATCCGGTCATGATGCTGACCGGCCCGATTCCGGCTACCGCGAAGGCCCTGGCCAAGTCGTGTCTCACCCTGGACGAGATCGGGGTGTACGAGGTGAACGAGGCGTTCGCGCCCGTCCCGCTGGCCTGGCTCGCGGAGACCGGAGCCGACGAGTCCCGGCTCAACCCGCGCGGCGGCGCGATCGCACTGGGTCACCCGCTGGGCGGCTCCGGCGCGCGGATCATGACATCGATGCTGAACTACATGCGCCTGAACGGGATCCGCTACGGCCTGCAGGTCATGTGCGAGGGCGGCGGAATGGCCAACGCAACGGTGGTTGAACTCCTGTAATTCGATATTCATCTCGGGGTGGCCGCTGCTTCCCCGTAGGGCCGCCGTTAAACGCGGCATGGACGTGTTTTCCCGTACGTTCCTCCCGGCCGCCGCGGAAGCCGGTCTGCCCATCGCCACCGTCAGCCGGCACATGCCGATCTTCCGCCGTTGCGTCGAGCCCGACGATCCGACCGTGCTGGTGACCCGGTGCCTGCGCCCGGACCAGCCGATGTCCGGCGACTTCCTGTTGCTGTTGACCTACCGCCGGCTCGTGGTGACGCAGGAGACCCGGGTGCTGCACCGCCTGCGGCTGCACCTGAACGCCAACCTGCGCCACCTCACCGACGTCTCGTGGAGTTCCGACCTGCGCCAGTCCGCCGTCGAGGTGGCCGCGACCGCCGTGGACGGCGTGCGGGAACGGTTCCGGATGCGCCTCGGCGAGCCGGATCGCGTGTGGCACTTCGACGACCTGCTCAAGCACGTCTTCCGCGAACGCCGCCGCAGCGTGTCGCTGGCCGCCTGATTCCCGCTCCGGGCTTCGCCCGCGCCCGGTCGCCCAACCCCGCGGTGACCAGAACGCAGATGGGCCCGCTGCCAGTCGGACGCATCGATGTGCTTAGATGGGCGCCTGTCCCAAGGCGACGCTCCCTCGCCGGATCGTCGGCACTTCTAGCCCCGAGCTAACCACCGAGAACAACAGCATGTCGCAAAACCTGGAGTACCTAAGCCCGACCGCATGATCGACGCGGGCGTCATCCGGGTCTCCTGACTTGCGGTAAGGAGTGGGTGACCGTAAGGGCCTACGAGCCCTGGCCCGTGCCCTCTCTACTTACCTGCGCAGGAATTCCGTGATCGAGCGGCGTAAGCCCGCCGGGTCTAGGCCGTGCGCCCGCGCGTGGTCGGACGGGCGGCCGTACCGGCGGATCTCGGTGCGCGAGACGCCCAGGTGCAGCTCGCGATGCGGGCGGTCGGCGAGCGCATCGGCGACCAGACGGCTCGACGTCCCGGCCAAGTACGGCTCCACCACGATCACCTCGGTGCCTGCCAGGGAACGCAGGCCCGCCGTGTCCAGCGGCCGGGGGGTCAGCGTGTACGCGACCGTGACGTCCAGGTCGGTCACCGCCTCCAGCGCCGGGTCGAGCATCGGGCCGACCGCGATCACGACCGGAGAACCGGCGCTTCCACGCTGGACCACCTGGAGACCGGCGGTAGGTGCGTACGCGCGAGCGTTCTCCGTCGAGGACAGCCGGATGTAGACCCGGTCGTCGTCCAGCGCGGCGGCTCGCAGCAACGCCGCCACCTCGTCGCGGTGGCCGGGCACGCGCACGGTCCACCCCTCGAGCGTGTCCAGCAGCGCCACGTCACCCGGCGACTGATGCGTGTAACCCTCGCCCGACGCGTCGTACGAGCCACCGATGCTCACCAGCACCGCGCCCACGTCCTGATGCCCCAGGTCCAGCTTGATCTGCTCGTAGGCGCGGTCAATCAGGAACGGCGCGTACGAGTGCAGGTAGGGCCGCAACCCGGTGAGCGCGAGACCACCGCCGACGCCGACCATCAGCCCTTCCCGGATGCCGACGTTGAGCACGCGGTCGGGATGCCGGCGCATGGCCGGCCCGAACTGGTCTGCGGAGATGTCGGCGAGCACCACGGCGGTACGCGGGTCCTCGTCCAGCAGCGCGGTGGTGGTACGGATGAACGTGTCCCGCATCATCAGGATCCCTTCCCCTCCACGGTGGCGATCACCAGGTAGGGCCGGTCGCGATCCCGCCTCGACAACACGATCTCGAGGGCCGCGCGGTCACGACCGTCCACCATGGAGACGTCCCATCCCACGAACCGCGCCGCGATGCCACCTGGCCAGCCGTGCGTCGATGACTGGTTGTCGATCACGATCGCGGTCAGCGGCAGGCGGATCGCGGCGGCATATGCGATCGCCTCGTAGTTCGAGCCCTCGTCCAGCTCCGCGTCGCCCAGCAGCACGAACGTCCGCGCGTCCAGGCCCTGCGCGCGCAGCCCGAGCGCGGTGCCGACGGCCAGTCCGAGCCCGTGGCCCAGCGAGCCGGTGCCGACCTCGACGCCGGGGATGCGCACCCGGTCGGGGTGCCGGCCGAGCGGGCTGTCCCACGTACCCATGTCGTCGAGCCACTCCTGCGGGATGAAACCCTTCGCGGCCAGCACCGCGTAGTACGCGGCCGGGCCGTGGCCCTTCGACAGCAGGAACCGGTCGCGGTCGGGGTCGTCCACCGTGTCCGGGGTGATCCGCAGGATCCGGTCGTAGAGCACCCACAACACGTCGAGTGTCGAGTGGGCGCTCGGTGCGTGCTTCTCGTCGCCGGTCACCCTGCGCAGCAGCGTCGGCAGGAGGTCGGCTTTCGTTGCGGTCGCGGTCATTCCGCTAGACTGACACTTAAAGTTCACTTCAACTCAAGGGAGCCGCGTGGAGACGCTCGCCATAGGCGACCTGGCCGCGCGCAGTGGCGTGGCCGCGTCGGCCCTGCGGTACTACGAGACGGAAGGGCTGATCCGCAGTACGCGCACGGGCGGCAACCAGCGGCGTTATCAGCGGTCCGAGCTGCGGCGGGTGGCGTTCATCCGGATCGCGCAGCAGGTCGGGCTGTCACTGGAGGAGATACGCGAGGCGTTGGCGACATTGCCGGAGAACCGCACGCCGACCAAGGCCGACTGGTCGCGGCTGTCCGGCCGGTGGCGCACGCGGCTGGATGAGCGGATCGCGCTGATGGAGCGGCTACGAGACCGGCTCACCGGATGTATCGGATGTGGGTGCCTGTCGTTGCAGCGATGCAGCCTGATCAATCCGGACGACGTGCTGTCCGCCGAGGGTTCGGGTCCGCGGCGGCTCCTCGCCGACTGATACCCCTCACGGGAGTAGCAGGATCTTGCCCAGGTGATCACTGGACTCCATCAAGCGGTGTGCCTCCAACGCGTCGGCCACCGACATCGACGCGTGGATGATCGGCCGGATGGTGCCGGCTTCGACCAGCGGCCAGACCTGCTCCCGTACCCCCTTGACGATCCTGGATTTGTCCGCGACCGGACGGGCGCGCAACGTGGTCGCGGAGATCGACCCGCGCTTGGTCATCAACACGCCCAGATCGAGTTCGCCGCGCCGGCCGCCCTGCAATCCGATCGTCACGATCCGCCCGTCGCTCGCCAGCACCGCGACGTTGGGCCCCAGGTACTTCGCGCCGATGATGTCCAGCACCACGTCCGCGCCCCGGTCACCGGTGAAGTCCCGGGTCGCCTCGACGAAGTCCGTCGTCCGGTAGTCGATCGCCAGATCCGCGCCCAGGGCTCGCAGCTGGTCGTGCTTCGGCTCGCGCGCGGTCACCACGACGTTCGCGCCGAGCGCCTTGCCCAGCTGGATCGCGAAGGTGCCGATCCCGCCGCCCCCACCGTGCACCAGCAGGGTCTCGCCCTTCCGCAGCCGCGCGATGTCCACCACGTTGGACCAGACCGTGCAGGCCACCTCGGGCAGCGCGGCCGCCTCCTGCAGCGACAACCCGGCCGGAATCGGCAGCAGCTGGCCTTCCGGCACCGCGACGCGCTCCGCGTAACCGCCGCCGGCGAGGAGGGCGCAAACCCGCTGGCCCACGCGGTGGTCGCGCACACCGGGGCCGGTCCCGCTGATCACGCCCGAGCATTCCAGGCCGGGGTACGGCGGTGCGCCTGGTGGCGGCGGGTAATGACCCTGGCGCTGGGACACATCCGCCCGATTCACCGCGGCGGCGGTGACGTCGACGACGACCTCGCCTTCCCGCGGTTCCGGGTCGGGCACTTCGGTCCAGGCAAGACTGTCCGGGTTCTCGATCACGATCGCGTGCACGCTCTCATCGTGCATCAAGATCGGGTGTGATGGCGCGTGGCCGCCCCCGGTCGTCGGTCCGGCGTCCCATCCGGGAGGGTCGGGCGGTCGGGGAGAGCCCGCGGACGGCACCCACCGCTGCCCGCGGACCCCCGTCCGCGTGCCACCGATGCTTCGGGCGGCGCCATCGCCTCGCGGCAGCTCGCCTCACCCGGTGGCGTCGATCAATAAACACCTCAGGCTGATCGTCTGTCAACCCGAGTGAGCAGGTCAATCACGAGAATCGGCTACGTTGTCGGAGGTGCGGTCGGCAGTCTGGCAGACTGGGGAACCGGAACGGGAGGGCTCGCCTAGTGGCCGATGGCGCCGGTCTTGAAAACCGGTGAGGCGTTCCGCGTCTCCGTGGGTTCGAATCCCACGCCCTCCGCCGTATCACGCCTCGATGGTTGGCGCGCAGCCCCGGCCGATCGGCACAAACGCCCGCGGCGGGTCACATCTCGAGCCGGACCGTGTCGGTGACATCGATGGTCTGATACTCGTATTCATTCCACACCTCGAAGGATCCGGACACGAGGGCGTCGCCCACCCGGAACGGGGAACCGCCGACCTACGCCACGACGCGCACGGTTCCGGTCTGCGGCTCGCCGGTGCAGCTGAACGACGTCCATCCGGAGCTGCTGGATCGACGTCGGGTCACATCGTTCCACCTTAGCGATAGATGTCCATGCGTTGATCTGACTTTGACCGGAACGCTTTACCCGGGCGGCACCTGGCGGGCGCGGTCGATGTCGAGCGCGGGGCCCTGCGGCAGCAGCGCCACCAGCTGGGCCGGGATCGGTTGCGGCGGCACCGTGCCGTAGCCGAGCTTGGTGAGCACGTCCCGGCTCGCGACGGCATAGCGCCGGCCGGTGTCGGTGACGACGCTGATCGTGCCGCTTCCGGGCGGGGCGGTCGGGGACGCGGCGGCTATCACCAGCGCGCCCTTGCCACGCGGCAGGTAGACCGCGTCGGCGCGGACAATGCCGGAAGCGGACCCGGTGTCGGTGACCGGGGTGCCGGCGGGCACCGGCGGATCGACCCGTACGCCGCCCGGTTGCGTCCAGCAGGCCCGGTCCGGTGTGGCGGCCAAATCGGGCACGGTGGTCGGCAGGCCGTTGGGGTCGCCGGCGTCGCTGAGGCGGGTACCGGATGGGGCAAGGTTGTTGAACGCCGCACCGGCGAACGTCACCGGGTCGTACGCCCGCGGGTCGGTCTGTAGCAGCAGCGCCTGCACCTCGGTGACCGCGGCGACCCCGTCCGCGAGGACCACCGCCCATTGCCCGCCGTCGGTGACGAGTTGGCCGACGTCCAGGCCGGGGAGGGCGGAACGATCGCCGAAGCTGCGGATCCTGAGCGGTGCGACGTCCGGGCCGGCCGGGATCGCGTTGAGCCAGGCCGCCGCCACCGGCCATGCCGGCCGGTCGCCCCAGCGGAACGCGCGCTGCGTGGCGGTGAACCGAGCCGCCGGGATGAGGAGTCGACGGTTGCCGTACACCAGAAAGGTACGGTCCTCCCGGTCCCGGACCAGCAGCGCTCCGGACGGGGTGCCGGCCGGGGGAACGCCCACCAGCACGGTGCCGCGCGGCCCCCCGTCCGTGAGCGAAGTACAGACCGACCAGGGCCCGGCGAGGAGATCAGCCTTGCCGGGCAACGTGTCGGGCGCGTCCGGGATGCCCAAGGGAGCGCCGAGCGGCACGGTGGCCAGCTTCTCCCCGGTGGTGCCGACCAGTTTCGGCTCGGCCGCGTTCGCGATGAGCAGGCCGGATGTGTAGTTCAGCACCGGGTGGAGCCGGCCGTCCGCGGCGAGGTACACGTACCGGGCGCCGGATCCCTTGTCGAGGAAGACGGCCGACTCGTCCCGGACGTTCGTGACGCTGGCGCCGGTGAGCAGGCCGTAGACGGCCGCGGCGCCGACCGCCACGGCCGCGATGACGAGACCGGCCAGCGCGGTCATGCCGGCGCGCCGCAGCGGCGATCGTTGCGGATCGGGGTCGTGTGTGACCAGCGCGGCGACCACGCGCTGCATCGAATATTGGTACGAGTGCAGCTGATCCTGCCGCGTCGGCACGCCTCACCTCCACATCGGTCGCCGACACTGTAGAGCCCTCGGCGGCCGCCCGGGGGGCGGGATTACTACAGCCAGCCGTTCCGGCGGAACGCCCGATACAGCAGCACCGTGATCAGCAGCAGCAGAAGGATCAGCGCGGGATACCCGTACTGCCACTGCAATTCGGGCATGTGCCGGAAGTTCATGCCGTAGACGCCCGCGCCCGCGGTCCACACCGTCGCGATACCGGCCCACGCGGCGATCTTGCGCATGTCGTTGTTCTGGTCGACCGTGACCTGGGCGAGCCGGGCCTGCAGGATCGAGTTCAGCAGGTCGTCGTAGGAGGAAACCTGTTCGACGGTACGGGTGAGGTGGTCCTGGACGTCGCGGAAGTAGCGCCGGATCTCCTTGGAGACCAGATGGCTCTGCGGCGACGTGATCATCGCGAGTGGTCGCTGCAGCGGGGTCACCGCCCGCCGGAACTCCACGAGCTCCCGCTTCATCTGGTAGATCTGCTGCACCGGGCTGCCGCTCTCCCGGGAGAACACGCGTTCCTCGAGGAGGTCGAGATCGGCCTCCACCTGGTCGGCGACGGCGACGTACGCGTCGACGACCCGGTCGGTCACCGCGTACGCCACGGCCCACGGCCCCTGCTCCAGCAGCACGCCGCGTTCTTCCAGGTCGGCGCGCACCGGAGCGAGCCGGGTGGCGTCGCCGTGCCGTACGGTGATCACGAAGCGCTCGCCGATGAACAGCATCATCTGTCCTGTTTCGACGATCTGTGACGTCTCGGTGAGTTCGCGGTGCGGCAGGTACCGCGCGGTCCGCAGGACCAGGAACTGCACCGTGCCGAACTGTTCCAGCTTGGGACGCTGCTCCGCCTTGACCGCGTCCTCCACCGCCAGTTCGTGCAGGCCGTAGGTGCGCCCGATGGCGGACATCTCCCGTTGCGTCGGTTCGTGCAGGCCGAGCCAGACGAACGCGTCGTCCCGGGAGCTTGCCGCACGGAGCGCCTCGTCGGGGGTGAACCGGCCCGGTTCCCGCTTGCCGTTGACGTAGACGCCGCAGTCGACGACCGAGTTGCCGGTTTCCGCACCGTCACCATCGATGTCGTGGTGGCCGTCGGTTGAGCCGAGGATGCGGTTCATGGCCCGGACGGGGACGGTCCAGGCACGCGCCAGGGACCGGTTCTGGCCGGTCGAACGCTCGCTCATGTCAACCCCCTTACCCGGGCAGCCCGATCGAGGCTACGCCTCCTCGCGGACCGCCGCGGCCAGCGCGACAAGAGCGGCGATGCGACATTCGGCCGTTTGGGCGTCGGGCGGACCGGTCGCTGTCCGGGGGGTTGGGGAGCGATCGGCCCGCCCGGCGCCGGGGGCGGGGGTAAAGCTGTGATGAGCGCGTACGACGCCGATTGTGTGCCGTGCGGCGCCTAGAGGGTAATCACGAACGGCGCACGGACGTCAATCTGTCGGGAACCCGACAGTCGAGCATGTATCAGGCCCGGATGTCGTCTATCGCCGCGGCGAGACGGCGTACGCCCTCGTCGATCTGCTCCACGGTGACCGCGGAGTACGCCAACCGGACCGAATGCTTGCCGCCGTCGAGCAGGAAGTCACTGCCCTTGACGATCGCGACGCCCTTGCCCGCCGCCACCGGGAAGAGCTTGTCGACGTCCACGTCCTCGGGGAGGTCGACCCAGAGGAAGTAGCCGCCGTCCGGCTCGGTGAACGTCGCGCCCGGGATGTACTTGCGGATCGACTCGGCGAGCAGCGTCGCCCGCTGGCCGAGCGCCGCACTCACCGTGGCGATCGAGCGGTCGATGTCGCCGGAGACGCAGAACTGGTAGACGATCGCCTCGGACACCATGCCGGGCGAGATGTACAAGTTGGTGGCCTTCTTCGCGATCGCCCCGATCAGCGCGACCGGGCCGACCAGGTAGCCGACCCGCACACCCGGGCAGACCGTCTTGGTGAAGCTGGACGCGTGCACGACCACGTCGCCGGTGTCCATCGAGAGCATCGACGGCAGCTTCTCGCCCCGGAACCGAATGTCGACATACGGGTCGTCCTCGAACACCATGAACCCGAATTCGGCGGCCAGCGCCAGCAACTCGCGACGGCGTTCCAACGAGAGCGTCACGCCGGCCGGGTTCTGGTAGTTGGGGATGATGTGCGCGAGCTTGGGACGCAGCCCCGACTCGAGCAGCCGTCGCAGCTCAGCGACATCGACGCCGTGCGCGTCCGTGGTCACCTGGTGCACCTTGGCACCGAGATTCTGCAGGCTCAGCAGCGTCCGGTCATACGTCGGCCGCTCCACGACCACCGCGTCCCCGGCGACGATCAGATGGTTGAACAGGAACGCGTCCGCCTGCAGCGACCCGTTCGTGACGATGACCTGTTCCGGCGCGACGCCGTGCTTCTCCGCGATCCACTTGCGCAGCGGGACGTAGCCGACGGACGTCCCGTAGGCGGTCATGCCGGCCGGGTCGGCGTCGAACGCCCGCGCGGCCGCGGCCTTGAGCCCCGCGACGTCGATGATGTCGAGGGAGGGCGCGCCCCGGGCGAAAGAGATCAGCTGCTCAGCGGTCATGGCGCCCAGCTTAGAGGTGGCCGCCGACAGTTCCGCACGCGTGCTCGGCGGATGAGACGCAGCGCGCACCGGCGGCCGAGAAGCGCGTCGAGCGGCCCACCGGGGGCCCGCGCCTGCTGCGCGACACCGTTACTCTGGGCGGACGACATCCGCCGTCCATCTGCCGTCAACCTTTTGGAAGGATCACCCCATGATCGGTCTGGTGCTGGCCGCCGGAGCCGGCCGTCGGCTGCGCCCCTACACCGACACGCTGCCCAAGGCGCTCGTGCCGGTCGACGGCGACACCACGATCATGGATGTCTCCCTGCGGAACCTGGCCGCGGCCGGGCTGACCGACGTCACGGTCGTGGTGGGTTACCGCGCCCGGGCGGTCGAGGAACGCAGGGACGCGTTCGAGCAGAAGTACGGGGTGCGCATCACGCTCGTGCACAACGACAAGGCCGAGGAGTGGAACAACGCGTACTCGTTGTGGCTGGCGCGCGACCGGTTCGCCGAGGGCGCGCTGCTGGTCAACGGGGACACCGTGCACCCGGTGAGCGTCGAGAAGACCCTGCTGTCCGAGCGCGGCCCGGAGATCCTGCTGGCCATCGACAACGTCAAGAAGCTCGCCGACGAGGAGATGAAGACGGTCTTCGACGCCCGCGGGCGGCTCACCCGGATCACCAAACTCATGCCGCCGGACCACGCACACGGCGAGTACATCGGGGCCACCGTGATCGAGCCCGAAGCGGCGGCCGGTCTCGCGGACGCGCTCAAGGCGACCTGGGAACGCGACCCGAACCTCTACTACGAGGACGGCTACCAGGAGTACGCGGACCGCGGCGGCGAGGTCCGGGGTGTATCGATCGGCGATGTTCCGTGGGTCGAGGTCGACAACCACGACGACCTGGCCAAGGCGCGGGAGATCGCATGCCGCTACTAGCGCGTTCGGTCCAGACGCCGCTGCACATCGACGTGCGCCGCGGCGCGGTGAGCAACCTCGCCACGATCCTCGCCGACGGGCGCATCTCCGCGGGCGGCGACGTCGCGGTGGTGGTCGGCCCGGGGCAGGGCGAACGGATCGCCGAGCTGCTGCGGCCCACGCTGATCCACGCGGACTTCTACACCGCCTCCGGCGGCACCCTGGACGCGGCCCTCGAACTCGGCGCCAAGCTGCGCGCCCGGCCGTACGACGCGGTGGTCGGGATCGGCGGCGGCACCACGGTCGACACCGCCAAGTACGCGGCCAGCCGCTGGGCGCTGCCGATGGTCTCCGTCGCCACCAGCCTGGCCAACGACGGTGTCGCCTCGCCGGTGGCCAGCCTGATCAACGACGGCATCAAGGGGTCGTACGGCGTACACATCCCGATCGCCGTCATCGTCGACCTGGACTTTGTGGAGAACGGCCCGGAGCGCCTCAACCGGGCCGGCATCGGGGACGTGATCAGCAACATCAGCGCGCTCGCCGATTGGGAACTCGGCCGCGAGGTCCGCGGCGAGCCGGTCGACGGGCTGGCCGCCTCGCTGGCCCGGATGGGCGCCGAGGCCGTGCTCACGCACGCCGGCGACATGACCGACGACGGCTTCGTGACGGTGCTCGCCGAGGCGCTGATCGCCAGCGGCCTCGCGATGGCGGTCAGCGGCAGCAGCCGGCCGT
>Ga0081539_10005020_pt1 | contig 13951 bp, 11 predicted proteins | sample TabmetS4T2R2_FD_71023 | JGI IMG/M metagenome (GOLD analysis project Ga0081539, IMG submission 71023) | Tabebuia heterophylla rhizosphere microbial communities from the University of Puerto Rico - S4T2R2 | ecosystem: Host-associated > Plants > Roots > Rhizosphere ...
CCCCACGTCGGGCGGAAGGCCCGGGCGGGGAACCCCGTAGGTGCTCTCCAGTCGCGCGAGCGTCCGCTCCCGGTCGGCGCCGTCGGCGATCCGGATCAGGAAGCGGCTGCGGAAGGCGCCCGGGATCAGCCGCTGCAGCGAGCCGAACGTCATGACGGCGCCGTCTCCCTGACCGAGCCACTCGTCCTCGGGAACGATGCCGCGCCCCACCACCGTCATTCGGGCGCTCCGCGCGCCCCGGCGCACAACGAGCCGTTCGCCGATCCTCGCGTGGGTCGCGTCGAACGTCTTCGCGCCGAGGAGCATCTCGCCGGCCGCGACCGGCGCACGACCGCTCAGGACGGTCGGGCGGATGTCGCCCTTCACCGCGTCGTAGCCGGCGGCGCCGACCCGTCGACCGGCGACGTCGAGCGTCGCCTCCTCGCCGTAGGCCACGGCGGCGATCGCCGCGTCGGCGCGCAGCGCGTCCAGGTCGCGCGCCGTGCCCGAGCCCTGGTAGTTCGCGTAGTCCCACGTGATGCCCGAGAGCCCCGGCGTGTGCAGCAGGTGCGAGAGGCTGGCCGAGAACGTGAGCGCCGTCGCCGCGACGGCCACCGCCAGCACCGCCCCGGCGAGCGTCGCCCGAGCCGTGCCGCCGCCGGACCGCGCTCCCGGAACCGCCATCCGCACGCCGGCCGCGATCGCCGGCGGGAGCAGCGCCGATGTGCGTGCGAGCGCCCGAGCGGGCCTGCCGCCGTATGCGTCCCTGACGGCGCCCGGAGTCGCCCCCAGCGCGCGAACCGCCCGGATCGATCCGGCCAGCAGCACGGCGGCGAGGACGCCGCCGCCCCCCGCGAGGAGCACCGCGCCGTCGACGGCGACCCCGGGGTGCGGCTCGTAGTCGCGGGCTCTCCCCATCGGCGAGAGCGGCGAGAGCGCGACCGCCGCCGCGAGCGCGACCACGGTGGCCGCCAGACCCAGCGCGGCGGCGCGCGCGATCGCGAGCCAGGCGAGCTGCGCACGGCTCATGCCCAGTGCGAGGAGCGTCCCGTTCGTCTGCGACTCGAGCTCGCTCGTTCTGGCCAGACCCTGGCCGAGGAGCAGCAGCGCGGCGACGCCCCCGAGCGCAGCGAGGATCCTCAGCGCCTGCGCTTGAAGGTGCAGCGGTGACTGTATCTTCGCCGCCTCGAGGTCCCAGCCGGTGAACTGGAAGTCCCGTCCGCCGGCGATGCTCTCCACACCGCGCTGGAACGCCGGCAGGTCGGCCGCTCCGTGCTTCAGACGGACCTTCAGCGCGTTGCGCCACGCGGCCTGCGCGAGCGCCTGACCTCCGTACGCCCTGTAGAACGCAGGCGTCGTGGTCAGGAAGCTCGTGGTGTTCGCCGACGACGTGTCGGGCCGGACGCCGACGATCCGCAGCGTCATGGCGTGATGCCGGCGAGCCTGGGGCCCGGCGTCGACGCGGACCCGCACGGGCTCGCCCAACCCCACACCGAGGATCTCGAGCGCCCTGCGGTCGGCGATCGCCTCGTCCGGGCGTCGAGCGTCGGGCAGCCGGCCCTGGAGCAGCTTCGGCCGGTCGATCGCGACCGAGTTGGCCGGATCCGGGCTCACCTCGATCGCGACGGACGCGGTGACGTCCCTCCCGGAGTGCGCGCGCACGCTCTGCGACGGCAGGATCCCGCGCACGGCAACCTCCACGTCGGGCAGGCGCCGCACCCGTTCGAAGTTGAGCCCCTGGTTCCCGAAGACGGAGCCCGTGCCGACGAGGACATCCGTCGCGTGGCTGAACGCGCGATAGCGGACGAACGCCGAGTCGGCGCGCCGCGCCCCGGCGAGCGCCCACAGCACGAGTCCGGCCGCGAGGCCTACGGCACAGGCGAGCACGAGCCAGGTCCGCCGGCGGGCGCGAAGCTCGGCGCGCAGCTGCAACCACACGGCGGGCATCTACACGCTCCAGCTCGTCGCGGACGGCGCCACGGGAGCCTCCTCGGCGATCGCGCGCCCGTCCCGCATGCGGACGACGCGACGCGCCGCGTCGGCGACGGGCTGGTCATGGGTGACGAGCACGATCGTCTGGCCGCCGTCGTGCAGCCGGCGCAGCAGCTCGAGGACCTCCGCTCCACCCTCGGAGTCCAGGGCGCCGGTCGGCTCGTCGGCAAGCAGCAGCGTCGGCTCGTTCGCCAGCGCGCGGGCGATCGCGAGCCGTTGCCGCTCTCCCCCCGACAGCACGCCGGGGAGGTCCCTGGCCTTGTCCGCCAGGCCGAGGAGGTCGAGGAGGTCACGCGCGCGCCGATCCGCACGGCGGCGGGGCTGGCCCGCGATCAGCGCGGGAAGCACGACGTTCTCCAGCGCGCTCAGCTCGTCGAGCAGGTTGAAGAACTGGAACACGAGGCCGATGTGCCGCCGGCGCATGACCGCGAGCGCGCTCTCGTCCACGCCCACGAGCGATGTCCCCGCGACGAGGACCTGCCCGTCGGTCGGCCGGTCGAGCCCGGCCACCAGGTGCAGCAGCGTCGACTTCCCGCAGCCGGACGGCCCCACCACCGCGACGAACTCGCCGCGACGGACCTCGAGCTCCATGCCCCGCAGCGCGCGGACCGGCGCCCCGTCGGACTCGAAGGTCCTGCGGAGTCCCCGCACCTCCAGGACCGGCTCCGAGCGGGCCACGTCTCCTCCTCTCCCTGCCAGTCTCGATCGCTCGCGAGGGGGCTGTCAAGCAGGCCAGCACAGGGCCGATCACCGTGCTGCCCACCCGCCGTGATCGACATGGCAGCGGTCGTCCGATCACCGGCCTGGACGGTGGGCGCGAGGAGTGGCGCAGCCTAGCGTCGGCGCACCACACACGACCCCCGAGGAGGGTCACATGAAGCGACTAGCCGCCGCTGCCGCCGCGCTGATGCTGATCGCCGGCGGGACGGTCGCCGTGAGCGCTGCCGGTCACGGATCCGAACCGCCGACGGGCAGCCTCGCGGTCGACGTCGACCTCGTGCCCGGTCCCACGACGCTTGGGGCGAACGTGGTCAACGAGGCGAGCAATCCCACCGCCTCGCAGATCGCCGACCTGTACGCGGGCAACGGTCGTGTCCTGCAGAACGGACGCGACGTGGGCATGTTCAACTTCACGAACATCGTCACCCACGTCGATCCCGTGATCACGGTCATCACGGGGATCATCGGCCTCCCGCACGGCTCGGTCCTCACGGAGGGCACCGCGAACCTGACCACCGGCGAGGCCTCGAAGGCCGCGATCATCGGCGGGACAGGCGCCTACGGGGGCGCACGTGGCACCGTCACGGTGACGCCGGTGCCCAACACCGGTCGCCAGCACGTGGTATTGCGGTTCGTGCCGTAGCGGGCACACAGGCCCAACCGTTGACCGTGTGACGCCTCCGCAGGTCATGCCTGCGGAAACGTCACATGCCGCGATCGGCGTGCTGCGATCCGCCCGCAGGGACTTGCTGGGTGATGCAGTGCGGGCCGCCGCCACCGTAAGCAAGCACCCGGCCGGGAACGGGCACGACCTCGCGGCCATCGAAGGCCCCCGCGATCGTCGCGAGCGCCGGCTCGTCGTCCTCGGTCTGCGCCACGGGAACGATCACGGCCCCGTTGCAGGCGTAGTGGTTGAGGTAGGACATCGCGACCGGCTCGCCCGCGACGTCGACGTAGGCGAGCCGGTCGAGCTCGACGACCTCGATCCCCGCCGCCTGCGCACGGCGCCGGTTCTCCTCGCAGGCGTCGAAGTTCGGGTTGCCCTCCGGGACGACCTGCAGCAGCGCGCGCCCCGGGCCGCAGAACGACGCGATGAGATCGACGTGGCCGTCCGTGTCGCGGTCCTCGACCAAGCCCTCACCCAGCCACACGATCCGCTCCGCGCCGAGGCGCTGGCGCAGCGCGGCTTCGATCTCGTCGCGCGAGAGGTCCGGGTTGCGGTTGGGGTGCAGCAGGCACTGCTCCGTCGTGAGGAGCAGCCCCTCGCCGTCGACGGCGATCGACCCGCCCTCCAGCACCAGGGGCGACTCCTCAGCAGCGTCGCCGTGGCGCTCGGCCAGCCAGGCGCCGGCGGCCTCGTCGCCGTCCCACGGTGCGAACTTCCCGCCCCAGCCGTTGAACCGGAAGTGGACGCCGGTGCGACGTCCGTCGTCGTCCAGGACGAAGATCGGTCCGCTGTCGCGCAGCCAGGAGTCGTCGATCTCCCGCGGGACCACTTCCACGGCGCCGGTCGACGCCGCGCGGGCGTTGGCGACGTCCTCCGGCCGCGCGAGGACCGTCACCGGCTCGAAGGCGGCGATCGCGTTGATCACCGCCGCGTAGTCGCTGCGCGCCTCCTCCAGCGTCGATCCCCAGAGCTCCCGACGGCAGGGCCACGCCATCAGCGTCCGCTCGTGCGCCGCCCACTCGGCGGGCATGCGGCGGACGGAGGTCAATGGGACGAGCGAGCGCGTCGCAGCCGCAGGCGCTCCTCGTGCTTGTCGACGACGTGCTCGATGAGCTGGAGGATCTGGCTGTTGCCGGTCGCCCTCGCCTGACCGTAGGTGAACGCCTCCCGCCAGTCGGGAGCCTTCGCCTCCTTGGCCATCACGTTGAAGAACGCGCGCTGCATCTCCACGCGCACCCGCGCGTCCTCCGCGATCCCCTTGGTGACCTTCGGGCCGGGCAGCTCGACCCGGTACATCTGCACGTCGCGGCCGCCGCGCAGCTCGATGGCGAACACCAGCTTGAGCTTCTCGAGCGCGGGCACCTCCTCCTGAAAGCGCGTCACGGCAAGTTCGATGAGGCTCTTGGCGTCGTCTCCCGACATGGCCGCGCAGCGTATTTGATTGCATGGCGCGCATGAGCGAATTCGAGGGGCAGGTCGCGATCGTCACGGGCGCGGCGGGCGGCGTCGGGCGAGAGGTCGTGCGACTGCTGCACGACGCCGGCGCCAGCGTGGTGGCGGAGGACCTGAGCCCGGCGGTGGCCGAGCTCGAGTCGGCGGACGGTCGCATCGTCGCCGTCGAGGGCGACGTGGCGCAGGCCGACACCGCGCGGGCGGCGGTCTCGGCCGCGCTGGAGCGCTTCGGCCGGCTGGACATCCTCGTGAACAACGCGGCCCGCTTTCTGATGAAGAGCATCCTCGACACGAGCGACGAGGAGTGGGACGGGCTGCTGGCGACCAACGTCCGCGGCGTGTTCGTCCACTCTCGGGAGGCGCTCCCGCACCTCTCCCAGCGCGACGCCGCGTCGATCGTGAACCTCGCCTCGATCTCCGGGCTCATCGGGCTGCCGCAGCAGGCTGCCTACTGCGCGACGAAGGGCGCGATCGTGCAGCTCACGCGGCAGCTCGCCGTCGAGTTCGCGCCGCAGGGCGTCAGGGTCAATGCGGTGGCGCCGGGAGCGATCGAGACGCCGTTCCTCCTCGATGCGCTCGAGGGCGCGCCCAACAAGGACGAGGTGCTGGCGGGCATCGCGGCGTCGCACCCGCTCGGGCGCAACTCCCACCCGGCGGAGATCGCCGAGATCGTCGTGTTCCTCGCATCGCCGAAGGCGGGCTTCGTCACGGGCGCGATCGTGCCGGCGGACGGAGGGTTCACGGCCCAGTAGCCAGTCGGCCAGTGCCGGGCCCGCGACTTCGGATCCCGGCGCGCGCTGCCGATCATCCTCCGGATGGATGCGAGTGCGACGACCGCCACGGAGGCCTGGGCCGAGCCCGGGCTCGATGCCGCGCTGGAGATGGTCGTCGGGTTGGCCCGGGTCGTCGAGCAGGTGCACACGGCCGACGACCTCGTGCCGGCGCTCCGCGACGCCGCGCGCCTCGCCGCCACGGGCCTGGGCTTCGGCAGCGTGACCGTCAACATCGCGCGGCCGTTGCTGGACGACTTCCTGGTCGTCGTCTCGGAGGGACCGACGGTCGAGCAGGACGAGCTCCTCGGCACGGCGGTGCCCAGCCGGCTCATGGACGTTCTGCTCCAGCCGCGGTTCGAGCGGGAGGGCTGCTACTTCATCCTGGCCGGCGAGCTCGACTGGGATGCCGAGTTCGACGCGCCGATGTTCACGCCCGACATCCCTCCGAGCTCCGATCCTCGGCGGTGGGACGCTGACGACGCGCTCGTCCTGCCGCTTCGTGCGCGGGACGGCGAGCTGCTCGGGATCATGTGGCTAGACGAGCCGCTGGACGGCCTGCGCCCGTCGACCGCGCAACTCCGCCTCGCGTCGATCATCGGGCGCCACGCGGCGCACGCGATCGAGGAGGCAACGGCGGTCCTGCGCGAGCACGAGCACCACCTGGCCCTCCGGCATCTTCTCGCGACGTCGCTGATCCAGCACAACGGCGACGTCGGCGAGGTGCTCCAGGGCGTCTGCGCGGCAGTCCACGACGCGCTGGCGTTCGAGCGCGTCTCGCTCACGCTGTCGGAGAGCTCCGGCATGGTCGCGCCGCGCGCGGCGGTCGGATGGTCCGCCGACGAGCTCGCCGCCTCCCCGAGCCCCGAGGCGCTCGAGGGCCTCCTGACGTCGGCGCAGCTGCGCGGCGGCTGCTATCTGCTGCAGCGCGAGGCGGACGGTCCGCCCGCCGCGCCACGCGCCTGGAACGAGCATCTGCTCCTGGTGCCCTTGTATCCCACCGACGGCCCCCTGCTGGGCATGCTCAGCGTCGACGCGCCGTCGGACGGACTGCTCCCCGACGAGGACCGCCTGCGCGCTCTGCGGCTGTTCGCCGACCAGGCCGCGACGGCAGTCGGCCTGGCCAACCGCCACCACGAGCTGCACCGGCTCGCCCGCCGCGATCCGCTCACCGGCCTCGGCAACCGCGTCGCGTTCACCGAGGAGCTCGGCCGGCGTCTCGGCGATGGCGCCCCGGTCGCGCTGGTGGCCTGCGACATCGACCACTTCAAGGCGATCAACGACCGCGACGGCCATCTCGCGGGCGACGAGGCGCTGCGCACCGTCGCGCGGGAGCTGCGCGCCGGCCTTCGCCACGGCGACCTCGGGTTCCGCCTCGGCGGCGACGAGTTCTGCGTGCTCCTGGTCGGCGCGGACGACGCGGCGGCGCTCGCGACCTCGATCCGGCTCGGCGATCGCCTGGCCCGCCGCGGGCTGTCGGCCTCCTTCGGCGTCGCGACCGCGCTGCCCGGCGACGCGATCGAGACCGTCCTGGCTCGCGCCGACGCGGAGCTCTACAGGGCGAAGGGCAGGGCACGGTGAGTGCGTCCGCCCAGCTCGAGCGGCTCTCCGTGCTGCTGCCGCTCGTCGCCGGCGTGCGCACCGGCGACGACCTCGACGCCGTGCTCCCCGCCGTCGCCGAGGCGGCCTACGAGGCGAGCGGCGCGACCTGCGTCGCGATCCTGCTGCGCTCGGAGGGCGCGGGGGACGTCGAGCCCGTCGCGTTCCACGGGCCGGCGCACCTGCGCGAGGCGCTCACGATCGCCGGACCTCCGGCGGGCGGCGACGGGGTCGTGTGGGTGCCGTTGACCGACAAGGACGGCACGCCGCTGGGCTATCTGGGCGCCTCCGGCCTGGGCGAGGCGGAGTCGAGCATCCTCGCCGCCGTCGCCGCCTACGGCGCTCAGGCGCTGCGGCGTGCTCGCGCCTCCATCGCGGCGACGCGCCACCGCATCGCCCTGGAGGCGCTCATGCGGCTGCGCGCGGAGTTCGACCTCCACGAGCGGCTCGACGTCCTGCTCGACAGCGTCGTCGAAGCGGTCCGCGAGACGCTCGGCTTCCGCAACGTCTCCATCGAGATCGGCCCGCACGGCGCCACGACACACCGCGAGGGAGCGACCGCGGTCCTGCCGCTCATGGCAGGAGACCGGTGCCTCGGCGTGCTCGTCGCCGGCGACGGGCGCCACGGCGACGCCGACGACCCTGAGGCGCTCGGGCTCCTGCACCTGTTCGCCGCGAGCGCTGCGAGCCGCATCCTCGGCACGGAGGCGCGCGACGCCGCCGAGCACCTCGCGGACACCGACGCGCTGACCGGCCTGGGCAACCGCGCGACGTTCGTCCGGCTCGCCGACCACGCACTGCGCCGCGCGGGCCGCGAGACGGCGATCCTCCTTTGCGACATGGACGGCCTCAAGGCGGTCAACGACGCCGAGGGCCATGCCGCCGGCGACGCCCGCCTGCAGCTCACCGCCGGCGTGCTCGCCCGCGCCTGCGCCGACGGCGAGTCCGCGCACCGGCTCGGTGGCGACGAGTTCGCCGTGCTCGTGCCCGCCGGCGGCGCGGCGCAGGCCGCCAGGCTGGCGACCGACATCGACGCCGCGCTGCACGCCGCGGGCGCGAGCGCGTCGATCGGCTGGGCCGCCGCACGACCGGACAGCACGGTCGACGAGCTGCTCGACCGCGCCGACGCCGGCATGTACCGGGTCAAGCGCGGCCGGCGGGCCCGCCGCGGCCGGTCTGGCTCCCGGCCCTGAGCTTCGCGGTCGCCTCGGCGTCGACGGCGAGGCCCTCGGGATCGCGCTCGGGATCGCCGGTCACGACGACGCCGTAGTCCCGGGCGGCGGCCTCGACGGTCACGAACCCGTCGCGCACGTCGCGCTTGACCGCCTCGGGATCGCGCGTCATCGGGTCGCCCCAGCCTCCGCCGCCGTTGTTGATGTAGCGCAGCATCGTGTTCGGCGGCGTCTGCCAGACGGGGCGGCGCCCGAACCACACGTACTCCCCGTCGCGGCTCGGCGCCTTGGTCTCTGGGTCCAGCCGCCCGACCACCGGCAGCGAGTCGGCGTAGGCGTCGGGCGTCACCGGCTTTCGGCCGGTGAACCCGCGCTCGTCGCCCTCCGCGGGCGGAGTCCAGAACCACACGCCGCCGGTCGTTCCGTCGCGGCCGCCGTTGACGCCGTTGCCGCTCGGCTCGCGGTGGCGCAGCGAGATCGGGTAGTGCGCGGCCGGCCCACGCCACAGCGAGTCGGTCACGACCGCCGAGCCACCGCGGTGCGCGCCTGGGCCCGCCGTGTCGGGCAGGATCTCGCGCTGGAGGATGACCACGGGCGCGTCGAACTCCGCGGCCTCGACGGGCGTCGCGATGCCGTTGGCCTGGTAGGTGAGGTTGAACGTGTCGCCGTCGGCCTCGCGCGTGCCTCCCCATGGCCCTTGCTCGCCGCCGGCCTGGCCGGCCGACTGCCAGGGCATGCCGTTGGGGTGAAGCCCCGCCGCGTTGTGCAGGTTCGACGACCCGGCGTCGCCGCCGATCGCCCGGTCGCCGACCGCCTGCCCGAGCGCCCGGAGCAGGGCGGCGTGCGCGATCTGCGACGCCTCGAAGTAAAGGAACACGGGCCCGTCCGGCGGCATCGCGCTGATGATCGTCCCCTCCGGCAGGACGATGTCGATCGGGCGCATGAGGCCCGAGGTGTACGTCCCGCGCGGGTCCAGGAGGTACTTGAACGCCACGCCGACGACAGACTTCGCGTCCAGGAACGTCCCGTTCACCGAGGTGCGCGCCTGGCGCGAGCTGCCGGAGAAGTCGACCTCCGCGCGCTCGCCGGCCTTCGTGATCCGCACCGTGATGCGGTACTCCTCGTCGTCGGCCGCGCCGTCGGCGTCCATGACGGCGCTGCCCTCCCAGGTGCCGTCGGGTATCGCTGCCAGCGCCTCGGTCATGCGCTCGGCGCCGGCATCGCACACGTACGTCATCGCGCCGAGCACGGAGCGGACGCCGTAGCGCTCGATCGTCTCCTGCAGCAGCCGCTCCCCCAGGTCGAGGTTGGAGCAGATCGTCTGCATGTCGGGGTACTGCAGGTCCCCGAACCGGCTGTTGTCGAAGACGAGCGTCCACGTCTCCGGCACCGGCTTGCCCGCCTTGTAGAGCGGACGCGGCGAGATCACCAGGCCGTCCTCGTACAGGTTGTGCTTCTGCGTGGAGAAGCCGCCTGGCACGGAGCCGCCCATGTCGAGGTGGTGTGCCTTGAGCGTCACGAACGCGACGATCTCCCCGTCCGCGAAGATCGGCCGGATGAAGAGCAGGTCGTTGACGTGGGTCCCGGTGCGGTAGGGGTCGTTGGCGATGAGGACGTCGCCGGGCTCCAGCCGCGCGACGCCGTACTCCTCGACCGAGATCCGCACGGACTCGGTCATCGTGCCCGTGAAGAGGATGATCGAGTTCGATACCGCGGGGGTCGAGTAGCCGGCGCTCGGCGGCCCCGTCACGGTGGCGGCGAAGTCGTAGAAGTCGCGCAGGATCGGCGAGAACGCCGTCGTGAGCAGCTGGCTGCACATGTGCTCGACGACGTAGCCGAAGCGGTTGGCGAGGACCGTTGCGGTGAAGCGGTCGCAGTCGAAGCGCCGCGCGAAGGCGGCCTCGTCAAGCTCGCGGATCTTGGGTCCGCCGGTGGTCAACGTCATCCTCAGACTCCTTCCTCGACCCCGAGAACGGAGGCCCTGCCGACGTTCTCGCCAGCGACGGCGGAGGCTCTGCCGACGCCGTTGCCGTCGTCCTCCCTGCGGATGATCAGCTCGCCGAACGGCCCGACGGTGGCGGCCTGCCCGGGGCACACGAACGTCGTCGACAGGCCCTCGCGGATGATCGCCGGACCGCTGACGGACGCGCCCGTCGGGAGATCGGCGCGCGTGTACTCGTCGGCCTGCAGCGGCTCGTCGGCGTAGTGGCGCAGCTCGAGCGTCCGCGTCGGTCGTGGTGCGTCCCCACTCGCCTCGCTCGGTGTGTACTCGACCTTGTCCGCGTGCACCACGAGCTCGACCCGGTACGTGACGCCCTGGACCGGCAGCGGGAACGTGTTGCCATAGCGCCGGTGGTACTCGGCCTGGAACGCGTCGATCATGCCGGCGATCGTCTCGCCCGTGATCGGGCCCTCCGGCACGTCGATGAACGGCGTCTCCCAGCTCTGGCCGTACAGGCGCCCGTCGAAGCTGCGCCGGATCGTGATCCCGTCCGCATCGCCGACGCGCTTGCGCAGGCCGGCCTCCATGTCCTCGAAGAGCTTCGCGATCCGCGGCGCCACCTCCGGCGACAGCACGAGGTAGGAGCTGCGGCTGTCGGAGTACACCTGGTCGGTGCTGAGCAGGCCGAGCGCCGAGAAGTTGCCCGGATTCGGCGGGATCACGACCTGCTTGACGTGCAGCAGCTCCAGCGCCGCGGGGAGGAGCATCGGTCCGGCCGCGCCGTACGCGAGGAGGCTGAAGTCGCGTGGGTCGACGCCGTGGCGGATCGCGATGTTCGTGACCTCCTCGGCGATGTTGTTCACCGCGATGCGGTACGCGAAGGCGATCCGCTGGTCAACCGACAGGGGGGTGCCGAGGCGCTCGAACGCGGCCCGTGCGCGGTCGGCGTCGAGGTGGACCTCGCCGGACGCGAAGCCGTCGGGATCGAGGATGCCCATCAGCAGGCACGCATCGGTCACCGTCGGCAGCTCGCCGCCCCAGCCGTAGCAGGCGGGGCCGGGCTCCGCGCCGGCGCTCGCGGGCCCGACGAGCACGTCGCCCGACGGGGAGATGGACACGATGCTGCCGCCGCCGGCGCCCACGCTCGAGACCTCGGTCGAGAGCGCGTTGATGATCATGTCGTGCTCGAGCTCGAACGTGTTCTGCACGAACGGCCGGCCGTCGACGACGAGCGACACGTCGGTGGACGTGCCCCCGACGTCGCAGCACATGAGGTTGCGCTCCCCCATCGCCTCGCCGAGGCGCCGGCAGGACACCGTGCCGGCGGCGGGCCCCGCGAACACGATCTTGAACGGCTGCTCCAGCGCCTCCCGCCAGGGCATGAGCGTGGCGGCGCAGTCGGCGAAGTTCAGCTCGCCGTCGAAGCCCAGTCCCTCCAGATCGCGGTCGAGCTGCTCGGCGTAGCCCCCGTACATCAGCTTCATGAAGACGTCGATGACCGTCGTGGACGCGCGCGCGTACTCCTTCGCGAGCGGGGAGACCTCCGAGGAGATCGAGATCGGGATGTCCCCCAGGACCTCCTCCGCCAGCTCGCGGAGGCGCTCCTCGTGCTCGTGGTTGATGTAGGCGTTGATGAGGCAGACGGCGACGCCCGCGACCTCGCAGCGCTTGAGCACCTCGAGCTGCTCGCGCGCCTGCTCCTCGTCGAGCGGGATGAGCACCGACCCGTCGGCGAGCATGCGCTCGGCGATTCCGCGCCGCAGGTAGCGCGGGACGAGCGGCCGTCCCGCGTCGCCGAAGGAGCGCCGCCAGCTCGCGTCGGTCTGGCCGTCGAGCGGACGCCAGACGCGTCCGGCCGCCAGCATGTCGCGGTGGCCCTCCGTCGTGAGGAACGCGACCTTGGGCAGGCGGCGGGTGATCACCGCGTTGAGCCCCATCGTGCTGGCGTGGTTGAACACCGGCCGGCCGGCGGCGCCGAGACGGCGAGCTCCCTCGACCACCGGAGCCGCCGGATCGGTGCGGCTGGACGGCACCTTGGTCACCTCGATGCGCCCCTCGCGCACCGAGACGACGTCCGTGAACGTCCCGCCCGCGTCGACGCCGAGCATCAGTGGTTCCCCAAGATCCGCAGTCCGAGCGGCACGTAGGAGCCGAGGAGCGGGCCGGGCGTGCGCGACACCGAGTGCAGGCAGCTCGTGCACTTGCGGACGTCCCACCAGCCGCCCTCGCTAAGGATCCGGTAGTCGGCCAGGGCGTCGGCGCCGCAGGCGGGGCACGCGCCCTCGGCGGGCGTGCGCTCGACGCTCAGGTACGGCGACTCGGGTCGGGGGAAGCTGTGCACCGCTGGTCTCCTCCTCTGGTGCTCGGGGCGGCGCGACGCTACTGCATGCTCGTCATACAATCAACGCCCGGCGCCACCGGAGGGACGCGCCGGGTTCATCGCGGCGGCGCCGCCGTCGACCGGGACGATCGAGCCCGCCATGAACGACGCATCCTCGCTCAGCAGGAACGCGACGAGCGCGGCCACCTCATCCGGCGTACCCGCGCGCCCGATCGGCGAGTTGCGCGCCCGCTGCAGCGCGTCGCCCGCGCCGCCGGCGTCGGCACCCTTCGAGGCGACCAGCAACTGGGTCGGCACGATCCCCGGCGCCACCGCGTTGACGCGCACGCCGATCGGGCCGCCGTGCACCGCCGCTGTCCGCGCGAGGCTCGCGACCGCCGCCTTCGACACGGTGTAGGGCACAAGATCGGAGCTGCCGCGGTCGCTCGCGATCGAGGCGGTGAGCACGATCGCCCCTCCCCCCTCCTGGCGCTCGAACTGCCGGAAGGCGGCGCGCAAGCCGAGGAAGGCGCCGCGGACGTTGACGCCCATGACCGCGTCGAACTCCTCGATCTCGATTCGCGGATACGGCGCGAGGGTGCCGCCGATCCCGGCGTTGAGGTGGTAGAGGTCGACGCGCCCGAAGCGCTCGAGCGCCGCGGCCATGTACGCCTCGACGCCCTCCTCGGTGGACACGTCGGCCGTGACGGCGAGCGCATCCCCGGACAGCCCACCGGCCACCTGCTCGGCGCGGTCCCCGGCCGCGTCGACGACGACCAGCCTGCAGCCCTCCTCCGCGAGGCGCTTGGCGACGCCCGCGCCGATCCCGCTGCCACCGCCCGTGACGAGCGCGACCTTGCCGCGAAGCCCCCTCATGAGTTCCTCCCCGCCGCCTCGAGCTCCTCGAGCACGATCGGCAGCGCCATGCCCACGGCCGCCATGCCCAGCGTGCTGGCGAGCTCGATGACCTCCATGATCTCCTGCGGCGTCGCGCCGTAGCCGAGCGCGTTCTCGATGTGCAGCTTCAGCCCGGAGGTGTACAGGTGCGTCGCCGCGACGTCGAAGGCGCAGTAGACGAGCTCCTTGACCTTCGGCTCGAGCACGCCCTTCTTCCAGGGCACGGACGAGAACTCGACGTAGCCCTCGAAGAAGTCGGGGTCGATGACGAGGATCTCGTGCCAGAACGGGTGCCAGTAGCCGCGATTGCGCGTGAACTGCGCCTTCAGGCGCTCCTGGCGCTCGGAGTACGTGCCGTCGAGGCTCTCGCCGCGCTCCTCGAGGACCCCGAAGAGGATCGGCACGCCGATGTTGGCCGCGTGGATCCCGAGCGTCGCGGTG
>Ga0081539_10005021_pt1 | contig 13949 bp, 22 predicted proteins | sample TabmetS4T2R2_FD_71023 | JGI IMG/M metagenome (GOLD analysis project Ga0081539, IMG submission 71023) | Tabebuia heterophylla rhizosphere microbial communities from the University of Puerto Rico - S4T2R2 | ecosystem: Host-associated > Plants > Roots > Rhizosphere ...
GAGATGTCGAAGGAAAAATTTGACCGTTCGAAGCCGCACGTGAACATCGGGACGATTGGACACGTGGATCACGGAAAGACGACGTTGACGGCAGCGATCACGAAGGTGCTGGCGAAGAACAATCCGAAGGTGCAGTTTGTGGCTTTCGATCAGATCGATAAAGCGCCGGAAGAGAAGGCACGCGGCATCACGATCGCTACGGCGCACGTGGAATACGAGACTGCCAACCGGCACTACGCCCACGTTGACTGTCCGGGACACGCCGACTACGTGAAGAACATGATCACGGGCGCGGCGCAGATGGACGGTGCGATTCTGGTGGTGGCCGCGACTGACGGCCCGATGCCGCAAACCCGCGAGCACATTCTTTTGGCTCGTCAGGTGGGCGTGCCGGCGATGGTCGTGTTTATGAACAAGGCCGACGCGGTCGACGATCCCGAACTGCTGGAGCTGGTGGAGCTGGAAGTGCGCGAGCTGTTGAGTGCTTACGAGTTTCCCGGCGACGACATTCCCGTCATCCGCGGCAGTGCGTTGAAGGCGCTGGAAGGCGATCCCGAGTGGGAGAAGACGGTGCTCGAGCTGATGGAAGCCGTGGACAGCTACATCCCGACGCCGGAGCGCGACATCGAGAAGCCGTTTTTGATGCCGGTGGAAGACATCTTCACGATTCAGGGCCGCGGCACGGTGGCTACCGGCCGCGTCGAGCGCGGCAAGGTGAAGGTCAACGAGACGGTGGAGATTGTGGGTATTCGGCCGACGAACAAGACGGTGGTGACGGGCGTCGAGATGTTCAAGAAGCTTTTGGACGAGGGCGTGGCGGGCGACAACGTGGGCTTGCTGCTGCGTGGCGTGGAGCGCAAGGACATCGAGCGGGGGCAGGTGATTGCCAAACCGGGTTCGATCACGCCGCACACGAAGTTCAAGGCCGAGGCTTACGTATTGACGAAGGAAGAAGGGGGACGGCACACGCCGTTTTTCACCGGCTACCGGCCGCAGTTCTACTTCCGCACGACGGACGTGACGGGGGTGGCGCATTTGCCGGCGGGCGTGGAAATGGTGATGCCGGGCGACAACGTGGCGATGGAGATCGAACTGATCGCGCCCATCGCGATGGAAAAGGGGTTGCGCTTCGCGATTCGTGAAGGCGGCCGCACGGTCGGGGCCGGCACGGTTTCGGAAGTAGTTGAGTAACTTATGAACGAAAAGATTCGCATTCGCCTCAAGGCCTACGATCATCGCGTGCTGGACCAGTCCACCACCGAGATCGTCGAAACAGCCAAACGCACCGGCGCACGCGTCGCGGGACCGATTCCGCTGCCGACCGTCAAGAACAAGTGGACGGTGCTGCGTTCGCCGCACGTCGACAAGAAGTCGCGCGAGCAGTTTGAAATCCGCACGCACAAGCGGCTGATGGACATTCTCGATCCGACGCCGCAGACGGTCGATGCGCTGATGAAGCTCGATCTGCCCGCGGGGGTCGACGTCGAGATCAAGGCGTTTGGCAGGCAATAAGGCATTGTCGGATTGCCAATTGCCGATTGCCGGTTTGAAGAGGCACTCGGCTGCAAAGCAAATTGGCAATCGGCAATCGGAAATCGGAAATCACAATGATTAACGGAATCATCGGAAGAAAAATCGGCATGACGCAGATCTTTGCGGCTGACGGCTCGGTCACGCCCGTGACCGTGATCAAGGCCGGGCCCTGCGTCGTGGTCCAGAAGAAGTCTGCGGCAGGTCCTGACGGCTACGACGCCGTGCAACTCGGCCTGGTCGATGAGATCCCGCTCAAGTTGAAGAACGTTACCAAACCGATGCGCGGCCACTTCGAAAAGACCGGCGGCGGCATTCCGCCGACGCGCGTCCTGAAGGAGTTTCGGCTGACGCCCGGCGACGACGGCACCAACGTCGGCGACAAAGTGCTCGTCGATCAGTTTGCCGACGGCGAGATGGTCGACGTCATTGGCCGTTCGAAGGGACGCGGGTTCGCCGGTACGGTCAAGCGCCATCACTTCAATCGCGGCCCCGAGTCGCACGGTTCGATGAACGTGCGCGCGCCGGGTTCGATCGGTGCTTCGGCCTACCCGTCGCGAGTTATCAAGGGAAACCGTTCGTCGGGCCACATGGGCGACGCGCGGATCACGATCAAGGGGCTGACTGTCGCTCGCGTCGATGCGGAAAACAATCTGCTGATGATTCGTGGCGCGGTGCCCGGGGCGAACGGCAGTGTCGTGATCGTGCGCAAGACGACGAAGAAGGAGTAATTGCCGATTTCCAGTTGCCGATTGCCGATTTGAAGAGCGTTGAAGAGCTTCGAGAAATCGACAATTGGCAATCGACAAATCGGAAATGGGAGAAGGTTATGCCGACAGTTAAGGTGCGCAATACGAAGAACGAAGAAGTTGGCGAAGTCGAGCTGTCTGACGTTGTTTTTGGCGCGCCATTCAACGAGCCACTGATCCACGCCGCGGTGCGCAACTACATGGCGAACGCGCGGCAGGGCACGTCCGCCACGAAGACGCGCGGCGATGTCTCGGGCGCCGGCCGCAAGCTCTGGAAGCAGAAAGGCACCGGCCGCGCGCGGATCGCGTCGCTGCGTTCGCCTTTGTGGAAAGGCGGCGGCAACACGCACGGGCCGCAGCCCCGCGACTGGTCCTACAACATGCCCAAAAAGATGCGGCAAGGCGCATTGCGCTCCGCCCTCTCGGAGCGCGTGCGCGAGGGGAACGTCTTCGTGATCGAGGGCTGGGACTTCGACAAACCGAAGACCAAAGAGTTCGCCGCGTCGTTGTCGACGCTCGGACTCGCCGGCAAGACGCTGATTGTCGATTCGCTCGACAACGAGAACCTGCTGCTGTCCGCGCGCAACCTGCGCCACGCGAAAGTGGTGAACAGTTTCGGTCTGAACATCTACGACCTGCTGTATCACGACCAACTGGTGCTTTCGCGCGCAGCGGCGAACGAGCTCGAGCAGTTGCTCGGCGCGCGCAACGGCGAAGAGACAGCGCCGGCAGGCGAAAGTGAAGGCGGCGAGGAAGCTGCTGCGGCCAGGCCGAAGCGGGCGCGGAAGGCGAAAGAAGAGGAGGCGGCGTAACGATGAGAACTGTTTGGGACATCATCAAGTCGCCGGTGATTACCGAAAAGGCGCTGGCCGCAAAGGAAGAAACGCAGGAAGCGAGACAGTTGTTGACCTTCCGCGTCGACCGGCGGGCGACGAAGCCGGAGATCAAGTCGGCGGTGGAGTCGATCTTCCAGGTGAAGGTCGATCACATACGCACGATCAACTACATGGGCAAGACCGCGCGACGCGGCCGTTTCGAAGGCCGCAAGCCATCGTGGAAAAAAGCCTACGTGACGCTAAAGCAGGGCGAGAAGCCGGTTGATTACGGCGAAGCAATCTAAGCCACAGATTACACGGATTACATAGATGGGCATCAAGAAACTAACACCCACATCGGCGGCGCGACGTTACCAGACCTACCTGACGCGCGATGAGTTGACAGTCGGAGCCGTTCCGGAGAAGTCGCTGCTCGAACCGAAGAAGCGCATCTCGGGACGCAACAACGACGGCCGCATCACGGTCCGGCGTCGTGGCGGCGGTCACAAGCGCTTTTATCGCGTGGTCGATTTCAAGCGCGACAAGGAAGGCGTGCCCGGCCGCGTGACGCAGATTGAGTACGACCCGAACCGTTCGGCGCACATCGCGTTGATTACCTACCTCGACGGCGAGAAGCGTTACATCCTCGCGCCGCTGGGTCTGGAAGTCGGCAAGACGATCATGAACGGCGCCGAGGCCGACATTCTCCCGGGCAACACGCTGCCGCTCATCAACATTCCGCTCGGCACGCAGATTCACAACATCGAGCTGCGTCCCGGCAAGGGCGGGCAGATGGCGCGTTCTGCGGGAACGTTTGCGCAGCTCGTGGCGAAGGAAGGCGAGTACGCGCAGTTGCGCATGCCGTCGGGCGAAGTGCGGCGCGTGCCGTTGGTCTGCCGGGCGACGGTGGGCCAGGTCGGCAACATCGAGCACGAAAACGTTTCGTTTGGTAAAGCCGGACGCTCGCGTTGGAAAGGTTTACGGCCGCACGTTCGCGGCGTGGCGATGAACCCGGTCGACCATCCGCACGGCGGTGGCGAGGGCAAGACGTCGGGTGGACGAAACCCGGTGACGCCCTGGGGCCAGCCGACGCGCGGCTACAAGACGCGCAGCAACAAGCGCACGCAGCAGATGATCCTGAAGGATCGGAGAACCAAGTAATGGCTCGTTCAGTTAAAAAGGGACCGTTCATCGACAAGGGCATCATGAAGGCGGTGGAGAAGGCGCGCGCCGGCGGGCAGCGTCCGCCGGTGATCAAGACGTGGTCGCGTCGCTCGACGATCACGCCGGACATGGTGGGGCTCACGTTCGGCGTGCACAACGGCAAACGCCATTTGCCGATCTACGTGACGGAAAACATGGTGGGCCACAAGCTCGGTGAGTTTGCGCCGACGCGGACGTTCAAGGGCCACTCAGGTACGAAGGTCGAGAAGGCGAGCAAGGTCGCGGCAGCGCCGCCGGCTAAATAGGGCCACGGACTGACACAGATAACACGGACAGAGGCTGACGATGGAAGCAACAGCGAGTGCGAAATATTTGCGGGGTTCGGCGCAGAAGGCGCGGCTCGTCGTCGATATGATTCGCGGCAAGAACGTTAACCAGGCGCTGGCGATTTTACGGTTTTCGACGAAGCGCGCTGCCGGTCATGTCGAGAAGTGCATGCGTTCGGCGATTGCGAACGCGAACGAAGCGGCGGAGAAGGCCAATATCTCGATCGATCCGGATGATTTGTGGGTGCGGACGGCGTTTGTCGATCGCGGGCCGACGAAGAACCGCCGGCGCGTGCGGCCGGCGCCGCAGGGCCGGGCGTATCGCGAGCAGCGGCATTTTTGTCATGTGACGATCTCGTTGAGTAACGACGAGCGGCCGCAGCCGAAGGCGGCTCGCAATGGTAAAGCCGCGCCGGTTGAGGAAACGAAGGCCGCGTCGAAGAAGCCGGCGGCGAGTAAGGCGAAGAAAAGAGGTGGCGCTGCTGCCGCGCCGCGCGCGAAGCGTAAGAAAGAGGAATAGGGATTTGGTCGTGTGAGGTTCTAGCGCGAGAGCTCAAAGAGAAGGGATTAAAACCCAACCAGAGTTTGAGGAGTAAATAGTGGGTCAAAAAGTTCATCCATACGGTTTTCGGCTCGGCTACAACAAAGACTGGCATTCACACTGGTTTGCCAAGAAACAGTTTGGCGAGTTCCTGCTCGAAGACCTGAAACTGAAACGCGATCTGAAGCAGCGCTTCGCCGGCGCGGGCGTGTCGCATGTCGACATCGAGCGCGCCGCCAACCGCCTCAAGATCATCATCTACACCTCGCGACCCGGCATCATCATCGGCCGCAAGGGCGCGGAGATCGACAAGCTCAAGAGCGATCTGTCGATGAAGACCGGACGCGAAGTGCTCGTTTCGATCCAGGAGATCCACAAGCCGGAACTCAACGCCCAGCTCCAGGCCGAAAAGATCGCCGCGCAGCTCGAGAAGCGCATTGCTTTCCGGCGCGCGATGCGCAAGGCCGTCGAGGAGTCGCTGCGATTTGGCGCGCAGGGGATCAAGGTGAAGGTGAGCGGCCGTTTGAACGGCGCTGAGATCGCCCGCAGCGAATGGCACTTGCAGGGCCAGTTGCCGCTGCACACTTTGCGCGCCGACATCGACTACGGCCTCGCGGAAGCGCAGACCACGTTCGGCCAGATCGGCGTCAAGGTTTGGATCTACCGCGGCGAAATTATGGACCCGAAAGCGGCGATGGCCCGCGGCACCGGCTCCGATCCGATCAACGAAACGCGCGTCGGTGAACGCGAACGCCGCCCGCGCACGCGCCGCGAACGCGAAGAGCGCGCCGGTGGTGACGGGAGACGCCCGCGGCCTGACAACCAGTAGGCGGGGATTAGACGGATAGGACGCAGCAAACACGGATAGGATCTAAGTAGCTATGTTGATGCCGAAGAAAGTTAAGCACCGAAAGCAAATGCGCGGACGCATGACCGGCGTCGCCACTCGTGGCAGCGAGATCAGCTTCGGTGAGTACGGGTTGAAGAGTCTGGAGCCGGCATGGATCACCGATCGGCAAATAGAAGCTGCGCGCATTGCGATGACAAGGCACATCAAACGCGGCGGCAAGATCTGGATTCGCATGTTCCCGGACAAGCCGGTGACGAAGAAACCGGCCGAAACCCGTATGGGCAAAGGCAAAGGCGCGCCTGAATACTGGGTCGCCGTCGTCAAACCCGGCCGCATTCTTTACGAGATCGAAGGCGTCGACGAGGCGACCGCGCGCGACGCGATGCGGCTGGCCGCGCAGAAGCTGCCGATCAAAACGAAGTTCGTGACCCGCGCCGATCAGGAAGGAGGCGCGATCTAGCAATGAAGAAACGAGAAGAACTGGACAAGTTTCGCGAGCTGGGCGAGGACGAGCTGCGCGCCGAAGCAGCGCGTTTGCGTGAGTCGCTCTTTCGGCTCAAGTTCAAATTGGCGCTCGGCGAAGTCGACGCCGTGAAGCGCATTCGCGAGGAGAAGAAGTCGCTGGCGCGGATTCAAACCATCACGCGCGAGCGTCCGGAAAGTAAATAGGAAATCGAGATGGCTGAGAACGAAGAAAACATTGCCGCAGAAACTGAGAACGCCGCGGCGCCGCCGAGCAAGAGCAGTCGCGCGCACCGTTCGCAGAAAGTCGGGACGGTCGCGTCCGACAAGATGCAGAAGACCGTGATCGTGCGTGTCGATCGTTTGGTGCGGCATACGAAGTATCGCCGCTACGTGCGCCGCACGTCGAAGTTCATGGCGCACGACGAACTGGGGGCGACGGTGGGCGACCGGGTGCGCATCGTGGAGACGCGTCCGCTGTCGGCGCGCAAGCGTTGGCGGGTAGTTGAGATAGTGCAAAAAGCCGCGAAGTGAGGGGTTAACTATGATTCAGATGCAAACCTCGCTGGAGGTTGCTGACAATTCGGGAGCGCGGCGCGTGGAGATGATCATGCCCATCGGCGGATCCACCGGAAAGATTGCCAGCCTTGGCGACCGGATCAAAGTGACCGTCAAAGAAGCTTCTCCCGACGGCACCATCAAGAAGGGAACCGTGCAGGACGCCGTCATCGTGCGCACGCGCAAGGAAGTGCGCCGCGCCGACGGCACCTACGTCAGGTTCGACCAGAACGCCGCGGTGCTGATCAAGGAAGACGGCACGCCGATTGGAACGCGCGTTTTTGGACCAGTGGCGCGCGAGCTGCGCGATAAGAACTTCATGAAGATCGTTTCACTCGCGCCGGAGGTGATTTAAGAGATGGCAGGAACAAAGCGTTCGAAGGTCCGGAAGAACGATCAGGTCGTGGTCATTGCCGGACGCGACAAGGGCCGGCGCGGGCGTGTGCTGGAAGTGAACCCGGTGAAGGGCAAGATTCGGATCGAAGGCATCGGCATGATCAAGCGTCATCAGAAGGCCAATCCGCAAGCGAACCGCGGCGGCGGCATCGTCGACAAGGAGTCGTTCATCGACATCTCCAACGTGCAGCTGATCGATCCGCAGTCGGGTAAACCGACGCGCGTCAGGTATCAGACCGAAGGTGATGGTTCCAAGATCCGGGTGGCCGCGACCAGTGGTCATTCATTGGAGAAGTAGGCGGAGAAGTAGGGCGGAGAAACAGATGGCTAGGTTAAAAGAGCGATATCAAAAGGACGTGGCGCCGCAGATTGCCAAGGAGTTTGGCATCACGAATCCCATGGCGGTGCCGCGCCTCGAGAAGGTCGTCATCAACATGGGCATGGGCGAAGCGATCGGCAACGCGAAGATTCTCGACACGGCGGCCGACGAGCTGCGCGCCATCACCGGGCAGAAGCCGGTGATCACGAAGGCGAAGAAGTCGATCGCATCGTTCAAGCTGCGCCAGGGAATGCCGATCGGCGTGGTGGTCACGCTGCGCGGCGACCGGATGTATGAGTTTCTCGACCGGCTCGTTTCGGTGGCGCTGCCGCGCGTGCGCGACTTTCGCGGTGTTTCGCCGAAAGCCTTCGACGGCCGCGGCAACTACACCATCGGCATTCGCGAGCAACTGATCTTTCCGGAGATCGATTTCAACAAGGTCGACAAGCTGCGCGGGATGAACATCTCGATCGTGACCACGGCGCGCAACGACGAACAGGCGCGCGCCTTATTGAAGGGCCTGGGAATGCCCTTCCGAACTTAGCCACGGATTTACACGGACAACACGGACTGAACTTATGGCAAAGAAATCATTGATTGCAAAGGCGGCACGCAGACCGAAGTTTTCGGTGCGCGCCTACACTCGGTGCAAACGCTGCGGACGGCCGCGAGGTTACTTGCGGAAGTTCAATCTGTGCCGCATCTGTTTTCGCGAGTTGGCGCTGCAGGGCCAGATCCCGGGCGTCGTTAAGTCGAGCTGGTAAAGACATTGTCGATTGCCAATGGCCGATTGCCAATTGAAAATCGGAAATCGGCAATGGAAAATTGGCAATTCAAACACGGAGTTATTTCATGACAGATCCCATTGCCGATATGTTGACGCGGATCCGCAACGCCATCGCGGCGAAGCATTCGCGGGTTGATATTCCGGCTTCGAAGCTCAAACTCGAGATTGCCCGCATCCTGAAAGAAGAGGGCTACATCAACAACTTCGTCATCAAGGGCGAAGGTCTCAAGCGGACGATTCGAATTTTTCTGCGCTACGACGCGCGCGGTACGTCTTCAATCACGCACCTCGAGCGCGTTTCGACGCCGGGGCGGCGCGTGTACGTCGGCTCGAGTGAGATTCCGAAGGTGCTCGGTGGTTACGGCATCAATATCGTTTCGACCTCGAAGGGGTTGATGAGCGGCAAGGCCGCGCGCCGCGAAAACATCGGCGGCGAGCTGTTGGCGCAGATCTACTAACGACATTGCCGATTGCCGATTTCCAATTGGCAATTGGCAATCGAAAATCGAAAATAAACTTTATGTCACGGATTGGAAAAAAAGTGATTACGGTGCCGAAGGGCGTCACCGTCACCGTGCGCGAGCAGGAACTGGAAGTTAAGGGTCCGAAGGGCACGCTGAAGACGCCGGTTCCGGCGGGGATCAGTTTCAAACTCGAAGGCGAAGAGTTGCGCGCCGAACGCAGTTCGGACGAACAGGCGGCCTTGCACGGGCTCGCGCGCGCTCTCGCCAACAACGCCATCGTCGGCGTCACCGAAGGGTTCACCCGGCAGATGGACGTCGTGGGCGTTGGCTACAAGGCCGACGTGCAGGGCAAGAAGATCGTCTTCTCGCTCGGTTACTCGCATCCGATCGAGTTTCCCCTGCCGCCCGAAGTGGACGCGAAGGCTGAGCGCCTGACGACGAAGGGCGGCATTCAGCAATACCAGACGACGTTGACGTTGACGAGTATCGACAAGCAGAAGCTGGGCCAGGTGGCGGCCGAAATGCACAAGCTGCGCAAGCCGGATGCTTACAAAGGCAAAGGGGTGCGCTACGCGAACGTGCCGATCAAACTCAAACCCGGCAAGACTGGTAAGTGACCGAAATGGCTAACACAAACAGAGCAGAAATTCGCACGGCGATTCACCAGCGGATTCGACGGAAAGTCAAAGGAAGCGGCGAGAAGCCGCGGCTGGCAATCTATCGCAGCCTGAATCATATCTACGCGCAGGTGATCGACGATCATAAAGGCCAGACGATCGTTTCCGCCTCGTCGACCGAAAAGGATTTGCGCGGCAACACCGGCGGTAATCTCGACGCCGCGCGGCGCATCGGCCAGGCAATTGCCGAACGCGCGCTCGCGAAAGGCATCGATTCCGTGGTTTTCGATCGCGGTGGCTATCTCTATCACGGCCGCATCAAGGCGTTGACTGATGCCGCCCGCGCTGCCGGATTGAACAAGCACGAAGTGAAAGAAGCGGAAGCTAACGGCGACGGCCAGGCCGAAGCGGCGCCGGAAGAGAAGACCGAGAAGAAGTCACGCAAGAAGAGCAAAGAATAGAATATGAGACAACCGAAAGTACGCATTCCCGCGCAGGGGCTCGACCTGAAAGATCAGGTAATCTCCATCAATCGGGTGACCAAGGTCGTCAAAGGCGGCAAGAACCTTTCGTTCGCCGCGCTCGTCGTGGTCGGCGATGAAGGTGGACACGTCGGTTTCGGCACGGGCAAGGCGCGAGAAGTTCCGCTCGCGATCAAGAAGGGCATCGAGTCGGCGAAGAAAAACCTGATTCGCGTGCCGCTGATCAATAACACGCTGCCGCACCAGTTGATTGGTCAATACGGCGCGGGCCGGGTGCTGGTGAAACCGGCGTCAGAAGGAACGGGCGTGATCGCGGGTGGCGCAGTGCGCGCGGTGATGCAGGCCGTCGGTGTGCGAGACGTGCGGACGAAGGTGTTGGGCTCGACGAATCCGCACAACGTCGTGCGCGCGACCTTCGACGCGCTTTTGCGGATGAAGGACCCGATGGAACTGGCGCGCTTGCGTGGTAAACAAGTCGAGGAGATGTAGGAGCGAATATGCCTCGTAGAGAAAACGGCGCGAATCAAAGCGGAACCATTCGCATCCAGTACTACCGCAGCTTTATTGCTTCGCCGAAGACGCACAAGACTATCGTGAGAAGTTTGGGCCTGCGGAAGTTGAACCAGATTGTCGAGCGGCCTGACACGGACGCGATGCGCGGCGCGGTGGCGAAGGTGCCGCACCTGCTGCGAATAGTGGAGTAAAAATAAATGGCTATCAGTCTGAACACACTTAAGCCGGCCAAGGGATCGACGCACAAAAAGAAACGTGTCGGCCGTGGGCCGGGATCCGGTTTGGGCAAGACCGCGGGTCGCGGTGAGAAGGGACAGAAGTCTCGCTCGGGTTATTCGCGCAAGGTTGGTTTCGAGGGCGGCCAGATGCCGCTGCATCGGCGCTTGCCGAAACGCGGCTTCACGAACATATTCAAGAAGCGCTGGCTGGAGATCAGCCTGGCCGCGCTCGAGCAGCATTTCAATGCCGATGAAGAGATCACGCCCGAGGTTTTGCACACGCGCGGCTTGATTAAGAAGGCGAAACATGATGTCGTAGTGCTCGGAAACGGCGAAGTTTCCAAAGCGCTTCGTGTTTCAGCGCACCGCTTCACGAAGAGCGCTCGCGAAAAAATCGAGAAGGCTGGTGGTTCGGTAGTCGAACTTGGCGCTCCAGTCGCTGAGACTGGGGCCTAACGCACCGGCTCTGCCGCCGGATGTGTGGTGGTGGCTCTGCCCCACCGAGCCGGGAGGTCGTATGGAGAAGTTTTTAGCCGCCGTTCGCAATATGTTCAATGTGCCGGATCTACGCCGGCGCATTTTCTTTACGCTCGGTCTGCTCGCCGTCTATCGCCTGGGCGCGCATATCGGCACGCCCGGCATCAACAAGGCGCGTCTCGATGAAGTTTGGCGCGACGTGGCCGGCACGCTCCTCGGCGTACTCGACCTCTTTTCCGGCGGAAACTTTCGCACCATCTCCGTCTTCGCTCTCGGCGTGACGCCGTACATCACCGCGTCGATCATCCTGCAGCTCATGACCGTCGTCTCCCCGCAACTCAAAAAGTTGCAGGAAGAAGGCGAGATGGGCCGGCAGAAGATCAACCAGTGGACGCGTTACCTGACCGTCGGTCTCGCGGGCATTCAGACGTGGTTTGTGGCCCACTGGCTCCAGGTCAACGGCGTTGGCGCGCCGACGTGGGGCTTCCTGTTCACCACCGTTCTGACGCTTACCACCGGAACGATCTTCGTCATGTGGCTGGGCGAGCAGATCACCGAGCGCGGCGTCGGCAACGGCATCTCGCTGCTGATCTTCGCCGGTATCGTGATCGGCCTGCCGCGCGGCGTGGCGCAGGTTTGGGATCGCGTGAAGGAAGGCGACACGATGGAGACCATCGGCGTGATCGCCATGCTGGTCGCGCTGATCGCCATCATCGCTTTCATCGTTTTCGTCGAGGCGGCCCGGCGCAAGATCCCGGTCAGTTACGCGAAGCGGCACGTGGGCCGGCAGCTCGTCGGCGGCCAGCAAACGACGATGCCGTTGAAGATCAACATGGGCGGCGTGATCCCCGTGATCTTTGCCTCGTCGGTGTTGTCGATGCCGCAGAGCTTGTTCGCGGCCTTTCCGCCGGACCCGAACAACCTGAACACGTGGTGGGCGAAGGTCTGGACGTTCTTCCAGACGTTTCACGCCAGCGATCCGTACTACGAGCTGATCTTTCTCTCGCTGATCGTCTTTTTCACGTTCTTCTACGTCTCGATCGTTTTTAACGTCGAAGAAGTGGCCGACAACCTGCGCAAGCACGGCGGCTTCATGCCCGGCATTCGTCCCGGGCGCGCGACGGCCGAATACCTGAACACGATCCTGACGCGGCTGACCACGGTCGGCGCCGTTTACCTCGCGCTGGTCGCGTTTGTCCCGCAGTTCATGCTGAGCGGATTCAAAGTCGGGCGTTTGCCGCTGATCGGCGCGTGGCTCGACGCGTTCGTCAGTACCACGCCGGGCTTGTCGTGGATTCCCAACGGCATGGGTTATCAGTTTTACTTTGGTGGTACCTCGCTGCTCATTCTCGTCGGTGTCGCGATGGACACCGTGGCCCAAATCGAGGCCCAACTCGTCATGCGCAACTACGAAGGCTTCCTCGGCGGTGGCGGCCGCTTGCGCGGACGGCGAGCCTGATCCTTATGGCGAAAATCATCGTGCTGATGGGTGCGCCTGGTGCCGGAAAGGGCACGCAGGCGCGCTTGCTTCAGGAGCGCCTGCACCTGCCGCAGATCTCCACCGGAGATATTTTTCGCGCGCTCAAGAATGCCGACACTCCGCTGGCGCGCGAGGTCAGGGCTATCATGGAGCGGGGACAGCTCGTTCCCGACGAGTTGACCATTCGGCTCGTCAAAGAACGCACGGCGCAGGACGATTGCCGCGACGGCTACATTCTCGACGGATTTCCGCGCACGCCGGCGCAGGCGCGGAGCTTGGAACAGCTCGCGCTGGAGCAGGACAACACGATCATCGCGGTGCTGATCGACGTGCCGTTCGAATTGTTGGAAAAGCGGATGACGGGCCGGCGGAATTGTCCCGTCTGCAATGAAATCTATAACATCTATTTCAAGCCGCCGCGCCACGACAACGTTTGCGACCTGCATCCGGAAGCAACGCTGGTGCGGCGCGCAGACGATAATTCCGAGACGGTGCGGGCGCGGCTCGCCACTTACGAAGAGCAGACGCAGCCGCTGATCGATTACTACAAGGCCGCCGGTCTGTTGCACGTCGTCGACGGCACGCGCGAGCCGGAAGAGATTTATCAGGACGTCGAACGGATAGTCAGATGATCATCGGGAAGTCGAAACGAGAGTTGGAGAAGATGCGCGCCGCCGGCCAGTTGGTGGGCCAGGTGCTGGTGCATCTCCGCAGCCTCGTGGCGCCCGGTGTGACCACCATGGAGATCGACCGCGCGGCGGAGCAGATGATTCGTGATGGCGGCGCGCTGCCGACGTTCAAAGGTTACAACGGCTTTCCGTATTCGATCTGCGCGTCGATAAACGAGCAGATCGTTCACGGGTTTCCGTCAAATTACAAACTGAAGGACGGCGACATTTTCTCGATCGACGTCGGTGCGACGCTGGAAGGTTTTGTCGGCGATACGGCGACGACCGTTCCAGTGGGAAGAGTGAGCGAAGACCGGCTGAGGTTGATCCGGGTGACCGAAGAGTGTCTCCAGCGCGCAATCGAGCAGTGCCGGCCGGGCAAGCATCTCGGCGACATCGGTTGGGCGGTCCAGGAGCACGCCGAGGCGAATGGGTATTCGATAGTGCGTGACTACGTCGGGCATGGCATCGGGCGCCGGATGCACGAGGACCCGCAGATCCCGAATTACGGGCGTCCGGGACTGGGGCCGAAG
>Ga0081539_10005022_pt1 | contig 13945 bp, 16 predicted proteins | sample TabmetS4T2R2_FD_71023 | JGI IMG/M metagenome (GOLD analysis project Ga0081539, IMG submission 71023) | Tabebuia heterophylla rhizosphere microbial communities from the University of Puerto Rico - S4T2R2 | ecosystem: Host-associated > Plants > Roots > Rhizosphere ...
TGAGCATATTTAAGCGAGGAGCAACGCCGCCAGCCGGGATGCCCCGCCCGGGAATTATGTGAGTCATCACGTTTCCAGGGGACTAGCAGAGCGGGCGCGCGTAGCGCATTTCATTTGTCTGCACGAACCCGAGCTTCTCGTACAGCGGCCGACCGTCGTCCGATGCGTGCAGGACGAGGCTTTCGATGTTGCTCGCCTTTGCCCACTCGATGATGTGGCGCATCAGCATGGCCGCGAGGCCCTGACGCCGCCAGGCCGGCGCGGTGAAGACGTTGAGCACAATCGCCTGATGACCGTTGGCGATGAATGTGCCTTGGTCCGCGATCAACGGGAGCGGAAGGAGACGACGTCGCTGGACGCCAGCACCGGCGATGACGGCTACTGGGTCATGTGCGGGCGCGGCCATCCAGCCGACGTACTCACCCGAGGGTATTGCCCGTTGCAGGAAATCGATCGTCTGCGAGACCAGCTGGGTATAGAGGGACGCTGGTAGCAGTCCCATCTCGGCGAACATCTCGGCACGGTGCTGGGCGATCACCTCGATGTCGGTGATCGTGGCACGGCGTATCGTGAACGGGCCAGGCATGCAGCGGCCATGCTACATGCCGGCCGCCAGGCATTGCCTGCCAGACAAGTCACCTGACGGGTGGTGGAGCACCGCCTGCGGGTTGTCCGCCCGGCCGCCGCGCGAGCGGAGGCGGTGGGTAGTCGTTGTCGTAGTAGTCCGAGTAGCGCACGCCGTTGCCGTCCTTGTCGACAAAGCCGAGCGACTGCTGGAAGAGCGCCGGCTCGGGATAGCCGGCGGGCACCGTGCCCTCGAGCATGTACAGCCGGTTGTCGTGCATGTAGATCGCGACATACGTGCGCGACTTGTCGGCGTTGGTGAGCTGCAGCTGGTGGCCTTCGACCAGATCGATGAAGTTCCACATGTAGTGCGTCACCTTCGCGTCGCGCTGCATGTATTGCCATGATGCCCAGACCAATGCGCCGCGGACATCGGTCCGCCAGTAACCGGCTCCGACAATGGCCCCTGCACCCAAGCCGGTGCAGCGCTCGTCTGCGTACGGCGGACACTTCTTCGCCTTCTCGGTGAGCGGCTTCTCGATTCCGCGATAGTCGGCGACGGTGACCGCGTAACGCTCGGCGCCGCGAGCGACGCTATAGGTGCGCGCCGGCAGCGGAGCGCCGTACTCGGACATGAAGGTCGTGTCTTTGACTGTCGGCTGGGTCGGGAAGTTGACTCGAAATCCGTCCTCGCGGCTGGTGAACTCGATCCACTCCTGCGCCGCCGCCGGCATCGCCGATGCGAGGAGCAACCCTGCGACGACAAACGAGATCACACTCATGGTTACCTCCGGGCGTGGCGCCGAGGAACGCCGCGATGGTCGTCCACGTTCGGGGGCGAGATCAACCAGATTCAGCAGAGAGGCAATTGGTCGCGCCGTGGACCAGACATGATGGTCCAGGCTCGTGGGCGTCGCGGCGTATCCGCGTCGTCTTCATCAGCGTGCCGGTCATCATCGCGCGGCCGAGTGTCGTGCCGAGCTGGTGGTCGCGCACATCCTTGAGCGAGTAAATCGCCACCGGCATCGTCGTCTGCACGCGCGCCGACCAGCTGTCGCCGTGGCGTGTCACCAGCAGCATGAATCCTTTGCCGATCCCCGCCGGCAATCCCGGGATTTCCGCGGTCAGTGGCAACAGCAGCCGGCCACCGTCGCCAAGCGCGTCCAACCACGCGTCGAGCACGTGCGTCGCGCCGGCGTGGACGATGATCACATCCGCATTGGCTGTCAGGTCAGTCGCGCCGTTTCCATGACGGATGTGGACCCATGGCTGATCCGAGAGGCTCATTCGCGCGCGATCCGCAAGCTCCGGGTCGACGTCCAGCGCGTCGACGTGGCCGGATGGTCCGACGACGTGCGCGATGATGGCCGTGAAATACCCCGTTCCGCAGCCGATGTGTATGACGCGCTGCTCCGCGTCCAGCGCGACGTCATCGAGCCACCGGGCGATGAGACTCGGCTGCCCGTTGTACAGATTGCGAGCGGGATCGATCGCGACCGCGACGTCGTGGTAGACGTGGCGCGGGTCTCGGTCTTCGGTAAGACGAGGGCCGCCCATATCGCCGACGCCACGGATCTGCCACGGCCCTGGCGGCAGGAACCGTTCTCGCGGGACCGTCGCTAAAGCGTCGATGATGCGGGGCGATTGGATGTTGGCGGCGACGCGGATCTCTTCCGCGAGGAACCGTCGCGCGTCAGCGGCGTCGATCGTGATCATTTCTTCCGATCCTTCGGCGGACACAATCCCTGGCCCGTGTGGCGTCGCCGTGGAAGCTCCCGCTGCCCCGTCCCGATCGCGAGTGCGGTGACGCCGCTCGGCAGCACGAACGAGTAGACGGTCCGGGACGACTCGTCGCGGTCGCCTTCTTTCACGGCACCGCTGTCGCGCATGCGTTTGAGGACCGTGTGAATGGAGGCGAGCGGGTTCGAGTACTTGTCGAGATCGACGCCGATCGTCTTCAGGCGATCCCGGATCTCGAGCGGCGTGAGCGGAGCGTCCGCATTGCGCAGCACCAGACGGCATGCTTCCGTCAACCCGAGAGGAACCGTCGGCTCGTAGCCGCACAATTTCACCAGCGCCGCAATCGAGTGGCGCAGCTGCGCGATCCGCGCTTCGAGCTCGGCGTGCTGTGCAATCAGCGTCTCGTACTCACGAACGGCCGCTTCCAGCGCCCGGCGATAGTCGTCCTTCGACATCAGACACGTGTTTATACATGATGTCTAAATGCATGTCAAAGTCACGCCTCTCGTTATCAAAGGCTGCAGGGTTGGAGCGACTCATTCGCCGTCCATCGTGACGATCAGCAAGAGAGGCCGCGCGTCCGGGATGCCATGGCAAGATGGACGCATGCGGCCACTGCTGACTCGTGAGCAGATTGAGGAGGCCTTCAGTGAACTCGATCGCGAGCTCGGTCGAGCAGGACAGCGTGCGACGATTCACGTGGTGGGCGGGGCCGTCATGTGCCTGGTGTTCCGAGCGCGAGAATCCACGAAAGACGTGGATGCCTGGTTCGACGACAGTCGATCCGTGCGCGCCGCGGCCGCGAAAGTCGCCAACCTCCTCAATCTGCCGGAGAACTGGTTGAACGACGCCGCAAAGGTCTACATCCCGGAGCAGGCGCGGTTCGAAGAATGGCGCTCGCTTTCCAACCTCGAGATTCTCGTGGCGGACGCCAGTACTCTGTTTGCGATGAAGTGCGCTGCCGCGCGGACGGAGGAGGACGCTGCCGACATCCGCGTTCTTGCGCGGGAGCTCGGCGTACATTCCTCGAAGGAAGCGCTGCGCGTGGTGGAGGCGTTCTATCCGGCCAGTCGGCTCCCTGTTCGAACGCAACCTGCTACTGGAGGCGATGCTCGATGACCGCACGTGAGTGCCTGCGCTTGGCTGCCGCGTCGGGCGCTGCCTATCAGCGCGTCGTGAACGCGTTCGTCGACGAGTTCCGTCGGGCGTCAGCGGATGAACGTGCCCTGGCCATTGCGGACCCGATCGAGTCATCAGGACAGTTGGAGGGACTGGTTGCGGCTGTGGTCAGCGCGCTCTGCCGCGAGAGCGCGACCCCGACGCCCGCGTGGGTCGGACTGATTGGCAGCCCGACGCCGTTCTTCGCATTTCCTGCCGACAGCTACGAGATGCGCGTTCGACTGATGTTCGAGTCGCCGGCACCCTTCCGCATCCGCAACGTCTTCGTGCCCGAAAACTACCTGTCGCGCGCGTAACGATCATCGCGCGACCGGCGTGTCCACCCGACGTGCCAGTAGACGGCCGCGTTGATCAGCACGGCGACCGTCCCCAGAGCGATCTGGACGCCTCGTGTCAGTTCGGCCGGGTAGAGCAGCGGGAACACGTAGTGTGCGACGAAGTCGCCTGAGTACTGGTCCATCCCGGCGCGTGCACGAAGCTGCTGCTCGAGCGGTGTCAGCGGGCAGATCCATCCCGCGTATTCGATGAGCACTCCCCACGCCGCGGCGGGGATGTGAAGCCAGGCGACCCAGCGCCAGCGAAGCACGACGATGCCGCCGAGCACGATGAAGATGACGAAGGCGACGTGGAGGAGAACGACGAAACCCACCAGGATCGCAAACACAGTGGCCCTGGCGATCAGATCAGTTCGGCGCTTCCTTCTTCCGGGTCAATCGGGATTTCCTCGATCGGCTCGTGCTTGGACGGGTTGAAGGGCGGCATGTCGGGCTCCGGAGCGAAGGAGTTCTCTTCGCGTTCTTCGTGGCTGTCGTAAGACCTTCGTGGTTGGTCAACTCAGTTGGCGACGGTCTACGTCGCGATGTTCTTCCAGCTCTTCGCAAGGTGATCCGCAGTCCGCCACGCGAGCGCCTGGGCGGTGAGCGTCGGGTTGCGCGCGCCGCTGGTGCCCATCACCGACGCGCCGAGCACGCCGACGTTTGGCGCCTCATGCGAGAAGCCCCAGCGGTCGACGACGTTGGTCTCCGGGTTGTCGCCCATGCGAGTGCCGCCGTATGCGTGCGTGCTCACACCCATCGCGGTGGCGACGTTCCCATCGCCGATGACGGTCATCGCCCCAGCCTCCATGTACCACTGGCGCATCTTTTCCGCGATGTACCGGCCGATCTTCTGCTCGTTTTCCTTGTACTCCGCAGTGATCCGAATGACCGGCATGCCGAGCGGATCCTTCACGACGGGATCGAGATCCAGGTAGTTGTCCTCGTATGGCAGCGTCGTCTTCTGCAGGTAGGAGCCGTGGACGCGGCCGGCGTTCGCTTTCACGAAGGCCTTCCACTCGGAGCCCCACGCCCGGCTGCCCTGACGGAACGCCTGCACGGTGTTGACGGCCGACATCGGGCGGCGCTCGGTGTAGACCCACATCATGCCGCCACCGATGAAGTCGAGCGGACCGTGATCGAAGTTGTCGTCCGCCCAGTTGTCGACAGCGGTTCCCTGCGCCGGCGTGCCGTACCAGACGTTGATATCGAACGGGAACAGCGCGGTCACGGCTCCGCCCTGGTTGTGACTGAAGTAGTGACGGCCCACCTGCCCATGGTTGTTGCCGAGTCCGTTTGGATACGCCTTCGATTTCGAGAGCAGCAGCAAGCGGACGTTCTCGTAGGTGTAGCCGCCCACGAGCACCACGGATGCGGGCTGGATGAACTCTTCGCTCCCCCTGACGTACTTCACGCCGGTGGCGCGACCGTTGCCATCCACTTCGATTGACGTCACGTGTGCGCCGGTGACGATGTTGAGGCGCTTCGTTGCCTGTGCTTTCGGGATCGTCGTGACCGCGGTCGAGCTCTTGGCGTTGACGTGACAGCCGCCCCCGGAACAGTAGCCGTGATACACGCAGCCGGGTCGACCCTCGTACGCACGGCTGGCGATCGCTGCAGGACCGGCGAACGGATGCCATCCGAGCGATCGCGCCGCTGTCGCCATCCGTTCGGTAAACCCTGTCGACCTCAGGGCCGGCATCGGGTATTCGCGTGCGCGCGCACCCTCGAAGATGTTGCCGCGCTCGTCCTTCTTCCCCGCGATGTTGCCTGCCTTGCCCGAGACGCCGATCGCGTATTCGACCTTGTCGTAGAACGGCTCGAGGTCTTCGTACGCAAGAGGCCAATCCTCGATGGTCGAGCCCTTCGGAATACGGCTCGCTCCGTAACGGCGCCGGGTTTCGCTCACCACCTTGAAGTCCCATGGATTCAGGCGCCACGACTGCGACCAGTAGTGCATGGACGTGCCGCCGACAGCGTTCATCATCGGATGCCGCAGCCCACGCACGGTCGGCGACGAAGCGTTTGGACGAACGGTGGGAACCTCGGCCTGCGTCTTCTGGGGGCCGGGGGGCCAGAGGCCGCGATTCAGCTTCAGTTCGTCTGGCGACATGTCGCGTGTATCGAGCCACACGCCGGCGTCGAGCGCGGTGACCTCGAGGCCCGCTTGTGTGAGCGGCAGAACGGCCACGCCACCCGTGGCGCCGAGGCCGATGAGGACGATGTCGGTCTTCTTGAGCGTTGTTGCCATTCAGTCACCTGTCAATTCGCCACGCCATTCCCCCTCGACAAACCACAGAGACACAGAGGACACAGAGCGAAAATATTTCACGTCAAAATACCTCTGTGTCTCTGCGCCTCTGTGGTTCGTGATGGGTGAACGTCGGTCGACTCTACCTCTGTTTCGAGAACATGCCGAAGTCGTACGCGGACTTGTGATTGGGTTTGACCGCGCTCAACTGCTGCTCCGCCGGCACCACCGTCACGCGCACACCCGGATAGCCGATCAGATCCCAGCCGGCGAAGTCGGCGTTGCCTCCGTAATACGGATCCGAGAACGTGCCTTCGATCGTGTGCACGCGGACCATGTTGAAGAACGTGGCGCCATTGGGCGTGAACCCTGACGCGCGATTGGCCTCGACGTCGCTCAGCACGGCATCCTGATCGGCAGCAGAGAGCTGCGCGAACGCAGCGCCCTTCGACGTTCGCGCGTAGGCGTCGAGCGCGGCGAGTCCTGCTGCATACGCCGCCCGTGACGAGGAGAGCTGGCCGGCGAGCGCGCGATCGATGTAATGCGCGGCGCGCGCCTCCTTGGCGCCCGGACCGGCGGCATCGCTCGGAATCAGGCGCGCCGTGATCGCCTCGAGGATGTCGGACTCCGCAGCCGTGAGGCTTTCCAACGCCTCGCGGGCGACCGGCACCGATGCGGCACGTTGCTGCGTCGTCGCCTCCGCCGGTGAGACAGGCGACACCGCAGCTGCGCCGGCGACGCCGAATCCCTTCAACAAATCTCGACGAGAAATCATCGCTCCCTCACTCAATCAGTCGTTCGGATCGTTCGTCTCTCGCGGACCACAGGCACCCCAGCGCGCCGGCGTGCGCGCCGGGGACCCCGCCGTTCGGTCCGCGCCGCATCACACGCGTTGGCGCCGCGTCACATGGGCGGCGCATCACCTGGATCCGCGCGGTTTCGCTCTTGACTTGTTCTAATGTTCTAGTACAATCACGCTTGTGATGCCCGAGGTGGACTGGACGCGACTGGTCAACACGCGCGACGCCACACCCCTTCACGCGCAGTTGGAGCGCGGCATCCGCGTCGCCATCGCGTCCGGCCGCCTCAAGCCAGGCGATCAGCTGCCCACGGTCCGGCAACTCGCCGTCGACCTGCGCATCAACGCCAACACGGTGGCCAAAGTGTATGCCCATCTCGAGCGATCCGGCACGCTCGAAACGCGCCGCGGCGTCGGCACCTTCATCACCGACAGCTCGGACGACAACGGGCACCAGGCGGTCCGCGAGGCCGAGCTGCGCGCCATCGCCATGCGCGCGCTCGCCGAAGCCTCGGCCCACGGATTCACCGCGGCCGATCTGCGCCGCGAACTGAACGCCCTTTCGAAAGGAGCAGCGCCGTGATCACCAACGTCGTGTCGTTCGTCGTGTTCCTCGTCATCGCCGGCGTCGGCGCACTGATCACGCTGGCAACCCGCTCGCCAGGATGGGCGATCGGCGGCGCGGTGATTGGCGCGGTGGCTGCCATGTCCCCGCGTGTCGCGAAGCAGTGGGAGCGCGCGATTGTGCTGCGGCTCGGGAAGTTCGTCGGCTTGCGCGGACCAGGGCTGTTCTGGATCGTGCCGTTCATGGATACGGTGTCGCGGCTGATCGACCAGCGCGTGATCACGACCGGCTTCGCCGCCGAGCAGACGCTGACGATGGATACGGTGCCGGTGAACGTCGATGCCGTGCTGTTCTGGGTTGTCTACGACGCGGAGAAGGCAGCGCTCGAAGTCCAGAATTACTCGGTAGCGATCGGCTGGGCGGCGCAGACGGCGCTGCGGGACATCATCGGCCGCACCTCGCTCGCTGATCTGTTGCGCGGCCGCGACAAGATCGAAGAGGAGCTGCAGAAGCTGATCGACGCGCGCACGACGCCGTGGGGCGTCACCGTCCAGTCCGTCGAGATGCGCGACATCGTCATTCCCAGCCAGCTGCAGGAAGCGATGTCCCGCGAGGCGCAAGCCGCACGTGAGAAGCGCGCCCGCATCATCCTCGGCGAGGCGGAGATGGAGATCGCGCAGTCGTTCGAGACCGCCGCTCGCGTCTATCAGGACAACCCGACCGCGCTCCACCTGCGCGCGATGAACATGCTGTACGAGGGCTTGAAGGAGAAGGGCGCGCTGATGCTCGTGCCGAGCACGGCGGTGGAGTCGATGGGCATGGGAGGGCTGCTGGGAGCGGCGGCCATGCGGCAACAGACGTTGACGGGCGGCGAGACTCCGCCGGCAAAGTAGAGTCCAGGTCGTGATGCGATTCGCGGCGTTTGCGTTTGTCGCGCTGCTCCCACTGGCTACCTTCGTCAGCGCGCAGGCCCCGTCATCGACGTTCGAGGTGGCGTCGATCAAGGCGAATAACTCCGGCTCGACCGAGGGAGGGATTCGCATACAACCGGGCGGTCGCTTTGCGTGGACGAACATGACGCTGAAGCAACTGATCGCGACAGCGTATGGCTTCGATCAGCGCGAACTGATCGGCGGCCCGGCGTGGTTGGGACGCGACCGTTTCGACGTGATCGCCAAACTCGAAAATGGCGCGTCGCCGCTCGACGCGACCGGTTCTCCAGGTCCGTTGTTCATGATGCTCCGCAGCTTGCTCGAAGAGCGGTTTCAGGTCAGGGCGCGCCGCCAATCAGTGGAGCGGCCGGTGTATGCGCTCGGGCGTGCACGGCCGGGTGGACGTCTGGGCGAACGGCTCGTGCCGTCCGACGTCGACTGTTCGGCCGTGATGCGTGACCGGGCTCAGGGCAAGTCCGTTGCGCCAACGGCGAGCGGGGTCGTGCCGTGCGCGATCAGAGCCGTGCGAGGCAGAGTGCATGCCTCTGCGATCGACATCGAACAGTTGGCTGGTGTGCTGTCGCGTCTCGTTGACAAACCGGTCGTCGACCGCACCGGCCTGAGCGGCAACTACGACGTGACATTAGATTTCCGGCCTGACTTCCAGACGGCATTCAACATACCTCCGGAGCCATTCGAGGCCGCAGCCGATCCCGACGCACCGTCGATCTTCACCGCAATTCAGGAACAGCTCGGACTCAGGCTCGAATCGACGCGCGGACCGATCGACGTGCTCCTCATCGATCGCGCCGAACGGCCGACGGAGAACTGACGGATGCGAGTTCTTGTTCGTCGGGCTTAATCCGGAGACTCAGCGACACCATCGTTTCTCTGGGACCGGTCGATAGATTCACCTCCGCGTCACCGGCAGGCCCAGCTCCTTGGCTGCCTGTTCCTGCGAGGTATCCATCGTCACGAAGCGCTCGATTGGCGTGACGGCGTGAAACCAGAGGGCGGTCCGCACGTGCACCAGGTCGAGGGATCGTGGCGTGGCGACGGCGGGGAAGATATTCGAGTCGCACAGCTCCCGCGTCAAGTCGCGGAGCTCGAACAGCGCCATGTCCTCGTCGACGCGATCGATGCAGGTCTTGTATCGGTCCTGAGTCAGGGTCCCTTCTCTGGCGAGACGAACCAGGTTTCGCTTCGCCTCGAGCAACAGCAACACGCTCGACAGGAGCTCGGCACCGGCGGTCTCCTCCGACAGCCTCTCCGCGCCGTCTTCGCCGAGCACGACGCACAAATAGGCCGAGGTATCGACGTACAAGCGACGAACCGGAGCGGCATGCGCAGGAGCGGGACTCAACGACCGGCCCGGTCTTCCTGCAGCAGCGCCAGGTATCGCCCCTTGCTTCCGCGTTTCAGCGCCGGCGTGAGTCGGCCGGTGCCGACACGCAGGCCTCGGTGTACATGATGAGACTCCGCCGATACGAGGACGGCCACGGGTCGGTTATGTCGCGTGATTTCGACCACGCCGCCGGATTCCGCCTCGGCCACCGCGGACGAAAGCTGGGCTTTGAGAGCCTGAATGGACATCCTTTTCATGGACCTTAGGATAGCCGAAAGTGGTCTGGTATGTGGTCCGACTAACGACCCGCTCGAGGATGGGTAGCGAGAAGATCAGCGCGTCGGGGCGAAATCAGCGGAAGGGAGAAACTTCGGCGCCTTGCGACCCTGCGTCGCCTGCTCGAACGAGTACGCCAGCTTGATCAATGTGGCTTCGCTCCACGGCCGGCCGATGAACGAGAGTCCCACGGGCAACCCGAACGACAGCCCCATCGGCACGCAGACGCTCGGGTACCCGGCCACGGCGGCGGGTGTGGACGAACTGCCGGTGAAGTGATCGCCGTTCACCAGATCGATCGGCCACGGTGCGTTGCCGGTGGGGGCAACGACAGCGTCGAGTGAGTGCGCTGTCATCACAGCGTCGATGCCTTCCGCTCGGGCAAGGCGCTCGCACCTGCGCCGCGCGTCCGTGTAAGCCTTGTCGGTGAGCGGACCCTTTCCTTCCGCCTGCGCAAAGAGCTCCTGCCCGAAGTACGGCATCTCCTCGGACCGATGTGCGGCGTTGAAAGCGATGACGTCGGCGAGCGTCTTGACCGGCGCGCCGGCTGACGCGAGGTAGCGATTGAGATCGGCCTTGAACTCGTAGAGCAGGACCGTCAACTCGTCATCGTCGTACTCGCTCACATGGGGAATGTCAGCTGGATCGATGACCGCAGCTCCCGCGCTCTTCATCGCGGTCACCGCTTCCCCGAACAGGCGATCGACATCCGCGTTGTAGCCGGTGACCTTCGCCCGCGCGACACCGATGCGGGCGCCGCGCAGGCCGTTGGCATCGAGTGCGCCAGTGTAGTCGGCAAGCCCTTTACCCGCGCTCGCAGCTGTGGCTGCATCGCGAGGGTCGACAGCGGCAAGCGCGCCCAGCAGAATCGCCGCGTCGGTCACGTTGCGCGCCATCGGCCCCGCCGTGTCCTGACTGTGCGCGATCGGGATGATGCCGGCCCGACTGACAAGACCGACCGTCGGCTTGATGCCGACCAGCGCCTGCGCCGACGACGGACACACGATCGAGCCGTCGGTCTCGGTACCCACGCTGAGGACGGCGAGATTCGCCGCTGTCGCCTGTCCGGATCCCGAGCTCGACCCGCACGGCGTCCTGTCGAGCGCGTACGGATTCCTGCCCTGGCCGGCGATCGCGCTCCACCCGCTCGACGAATGCGCCGAACGGAAATTGGCCCATTCGCTCAAGTTCGTCTTGCCGAGCACGATCGCCCCAGCCGCGCGCAGCCGCTCGACGATGAATGCATCGCGCGGCGCGATCACGCCTTTGAGCGCGAGCGACCCCGCGGTCGTCGTCATCCGATCGTGCGTGTCGATGTTGCCCTTGATGAGGAGGGGAATGCCATGGAGCGGTCCGCGCACTCGACCGCCGCGACGTTCCTCGTCCAGTTGCCGCGCGATGGCTTGCGCGTCGGGATTGGTCTCGAGCATCGCGCGGAGCGTGGGGCCGCGCTTGTCCAGCTCATCGATCCGTGAGAGATAGCGATCGACGATCGCGGACGCAGTGAGCGCGCCGGTGCGCATCTGCTGCTGCAGCTGCGCGATGGTGGTTTCTTCGAGATCGAAGGCACCGGACCTGAGAAGGTCCGGGTTACCGGGGGAAGTGCGGCGATCAAGAGCGGGCGCTCGAGAGGACTCACTGCGGGTGCAGCCACTGAGGGCCGCCGCCGCCGCGAGTTTCAACAGCGAGCGCCGATGCATCAGTTCGGGTCGGCGGCAGTCCGGTTGTTCGGGTCGTCGGCGCGCGGATTGCCGATCGGTTTCTTGTTCGGATCGAACACGGCCTTGTCGCCGAGGATCTCGCGAATCGCCTTGGCCGTTTCTTCGCGGACAGTGCCGCTCTTGCCGTCGAAGCCGAGACCGCCGGCCAGGCCCATCGCCGCATCGAGCGGCGTGAGGCCACGCTTGTCCTCCATCTCCAGCCTGGCGCCGTTCCGGGCGAGGAACGTGATGACGTCGGTGTAGCCCCACATCGCGGCGCCGTGGGCGGCCGTGCGGCCTTGATTGTCCTGCGCGTTGATGTCGACTCCGGCCGCGAGCAGCAGCCCGATCGTCTCGACGATGTCCTTCTGCGTCTTGTTGCGGCCGGTCGTATCTTCCTCGCGCGTGCCGACGCCGGCGGCCATCATGATGGCGGTGACGCCGGCGCGCGTGGCCAGCTTCGCGTTCGCCCCCTTGTCGATCAGCAGCTTGATCACGGGCGTATCCGCGGCTTTGGCGGCACGGAGCAGCGGCGTGGTGCCGGGACCGAGAACCGTCTCGCCGCCGCGATCGAGCTTGGTCCGGTAGGCGCGCATCGCGCGCTGCTGCGCGTTGAGCGGCGCGCCACGATCGACCAGCATCTTGATCACGTCGAAGCTGGTGAGCTGGTTGTCGAGCTCCTTCGGCGCCGGGCGGTTCGACGCCGGCATCGTGTGCATGTCGACCGCGGCATAGAGCGCCGTTTGACCTGTCTCGTCGGCCAGCGTCAGGTCGATGCCGCTCTCGATCAGGAACCCGGCGACGTCGTAATGGCCGTTGATGATCGCGGACACCAGCGCGCTGATGCCTTGCGGATCGATGGCGTTGATGTCGGCGCGGTGCGTCACCAGGACCTTCGCGCACTCGAGGCATCCCTCGCGCGCCGCGAAATGCAGCGGCGTCTGCCCACCGGGCGGCAGCCACTTGTCCCGCGGCTCCAGCGTCTTCTGCCGTTCCCACGTGACCACGGTCGATCGTCCGTTGAGGTCGGCGCCGGCGTTGATCAGCGCTTCCATGACCGCCGGATGATGTTCGGCGGCCGCCCACATCAAGGCGGTTTCGCCATGCCAGCTCTCGAGCGCGTCGACCGATGCCCCCGCCTCGATGAGCACCTTGACCGCTTCGGCGTTACCCGTGCGCGCGCACGTCATCAACGCGGTTTCACCGTAGTTCCCCGTCGCGTTGGCGCTGACACCGGCTTTGAGCAGCCGCGATACCGCCTGTGCGCTGCCGTTGAGACACGCGAGGTAGATCGGCGTGATGCCGTACCGGTTCGCGGCGTTGACCTTCGCTCCTGTCCGGATGAGCCGATCCATTTCCTGCAGGTCGTTGCTACGGACCGCCCAGTGCAACGCGGTCGTGCCGTCCGGGTCCACCCTGGTCACCGCCGCGCGGGCGGTGTTGGCGGCGGGCCGCGCGGTCTTGTCGGCGGCGGCGGTCTGCCCAACGGCCATCGCGGGTATCAAGCAGGAAGCGAAGAGAGGTATCAGAAGTTTGTGCATCGTCGTCGTGCCGCACCTGGCAAGGTCCAGCCTACCCACGCGGACCATAAAGGTCCGCGCCGCATCCCGATCAAACCGAATCAGAGATTAGTCAGTTCGCCGGTGCTGTCGCCGAGTTGCTGCTCGTGCACGCCGGCGCGGTCGAGCACGGTCAGCAGCAGGTTGGCCATCGGCGTGTGATCCGCGTAGCGCAGATGGCGGCCACCCTTCACGCGTCCGCCGGCATTCCCGATGACCAGGTTCGGCAGCGGGAAGTGGTCGTGGGCGTTGCTGTTGCTCATGTTGCTGCCGTAGATGAACAGCGAGTGATCCAGCAGCGAGCCGTCGCCGTCCGGCGTGTTCTTCAGCTTCTCCAGGAAGTGACGCAGCAGAGAGACGTGATAGGTCTGGATTTTGACGTTCTTCTCCATCTTTTCCGCGCGGTTCTGGTGATGCGAGATCGCGTGGTGGCCATCGGGCACGCCGACCTGTGGATAGGTGCGATTGCTCACTTCGCGCGACACCATGAACGTCGCCACGCGCGTCATGTTCGTCTGGTAGGCGAGCGCCAGCAGGTCGTACATCAACGTGATGTGCTCCTCGAACTCGAACGGCACGCCGGGCGGGCGCTCCGGCAGCAGCAGCTGGGCATCGCCCTGACTCGATTCCGCGCGCTGGATACGGCGCTCGATCTCGCGCACGTTTTCGAGATAGTCGTTCAACGTCCGCCGGTCCTCGGCCCCGACCTGCAACTGAAGAC
>Ga0081539_10005023_pt1 | contig 13941 bp, 8 predicted proteins | sample TabmetS4T2R2_FD_71023 | JGI IMG/M metagenome (GOLD analysis project Ga0081539, IMG submission 71023) | Tabebuia heterophylla rhizosphere microbial communities from the University of Puerto Rico - S4T2R2 | ecosystem: Host-associated > Plants > Roots > Rhizosphere ...
AGATCCGCTGCCCCAACCCTCTTGATCGAATGCCCCTTCATGCGGCCCCTCTTCCCACTCGGCGGTTGGCCCGTGGTTTCGCGGTGATTTCCTGACATGCTCGCCGGTAGGTAGTGTCCGCCGAGATCCATACGGGAGTGGCCATGACCCAATCTTCTCCAGACCCGGCCAAGTGGCTCAAAGAACTGATGACCGCCGAGCACGCTGCACTCTGGCCGTCCGGGCCGGTCGCGGAGACGTCCAAGGCGATCGCCGCCGCCGCCGCGCCGTGGACGAAGGCGGTGGCCGAGTTCACCAAGTGGCAGATGGACACCATGCAGCAGATGACCGCGCCCTGGGCGCAGGTCATGCCGGGCGCCACCGCCTCGCCGGAAGCGGTGAAGGACCGGCGGTTCGCCGGCGAGGCCTGGTCCAAGGACCCGCGCTACGCACAGCTCGTGAACACCTATCTGGCGAACGTGGAGCTGCTGCGTAAGACCCTGGACGCCGCGCCGCTGGACGAGCGGAGCAAGGCCCAGTGGGGCTTCGCCCTGCGTCAGGTGATCGACGCGCTCAGCCCGGCGAACACCCTCGCGACCAACCCGGAGGCGGTGCAGCTCGCGATGGAGACCGGTGGCGCCAGCCTCGTCGAGGGCATGCGCCTGTTCACCGAGGATCTGGCCAAAGGCCGGGTCTCGATGACCGACGAAATGGCATTCGAAGTGGGCGAGAACGTCGGCACCACGCCGGGGAGCGTGGTCTACGAGAACGAGCTGATGCAGCTGATCCAGTACACGCCGACCACCGAGCGGGTGTACGAGCGGCCGTTGGTCATCGTTCCGCCGTGCATCAACAAGTACTACATCCTCGACCTGCAGCCGGCGAACTCGTTCGTCGGCCACGTGGTGGGCCAGGGTCACACCGTGTTCCTGGTGTCCTGGAAGAACGCCGGCCCGGATCAGGAGCGGCTGACTTGGGACGACTACCTGGACAAGGGGGTGTTCCAGGCCTTCCACGTCGCGCGGTCGATAACCAGCGTGGACAAGGTCAACACGCTTGGATTCTGCGTCGGCGGCACGCTGCTGGCCAGCGCGCTCGCTGTGGCCGCGGCGCGCGGCGAGCATCCCGCCGCCAGCATGACGCTGCTGACCACGATGCTGGACTTCGGCGACACCGGCGAGATCGGCCTGCTGGTCAGCGAGGAGATGGTCCAGGCGCGGGAGGCGGCGATCGGCTCGGGCGGGCTGCTCAAGGGCAGCGAGCTGGCCCAGGTGTTCGCGTCGCTCCGGGCCAACGACCTGATCTGGCCGTACGTGGTACAGGGCTACCTCAAGGGCCACGCCCCGCCGGCCTTCGACCTGCTGTTCTGGAACAGCGACGACACCAACCTGCCCGGCCCGATGTTCTGCTGGTACCTCCGTAACACCTACCTGGAGAACAAACTGCGTGAGCCCGGCGCGACAGTGCAGGGCGGGGTGCCGGTCGATCTCGGCGCGATCGAGGCGCCGACATTCCTGTACGCCTCCAAAGAGGACCACATCGTCCCGTGGACCACCGCCTTCACCAGCACGCAGCTGCTGTCCGGAGCGAATGTCAGGTTCGTGCTGGGCGCCAGCGGCCACATCGCGGGCGTGATCAACCCGCCGGCCAAGAAGAAGCGCAACTACTGGACGGCCGATTCGGCGCCCCGCGACGCCACCCCCGAGGCCTGGCTAGCGGCGGCGGACGCCGTGCCGGGCAGTTGGTGGCCCGCGTGGTATGAGTGGCTCGCCGCACACTCGGGGCCCGAGGTCGATGCCCGCACGGACCCCGGCAATGGCGAGTTCCGCCCGATCGAGCCGGCCCCCGGCCGCTACGTCAAGGAGAAGGCACCCTGATCAGGTGACGCCCGCGGATCAGGGTCGGTGGCCGGATTCGCCGCCGAGCCGGTTGGCGCTGTTCGGGCCGGCTGTGTGCCGTAGCGGACGGTGGCCTGCGGAGGTCGTGACGATTCGTCCGTCCGGCCGCTTCCGATCGCCGTGACATCGGTGGATATTCGGCGTATAGGCCCCCACCGTCGGCGCAGCCCGTTCTGCGTGGTGAGGCGAGGAGGCGCGAATGACAGCGTCTGTGGCGGCGCCGAGCGCTCCGGCGACAGCGAAGCCCCGCCTGCAACGCAGCGGTCGGCGCCGCCTGGAACGTATCCCCGAACTGCTGGCCGTCTACCTCGGCTTTGTCGCCGCGTTCTCCGCGGTCCTGGCCGTGTTCCCGATGCTGCGTCGGCCGCTGCAGTGGCCGCGCGTCGCGGTGGAGTACGTCTCGATCATGGTGACCCCCAACCTGGCGTACGCGATCGTGCTCTCGCTGCTGGCCGCCGCCTGCCGCCGCCGGTTGCGGGCTGCGTGGTGGCTGGTGTTGTTGCTGCTGGCCATCCCGACGGCGCTGGGCCGCCTGACCCAAACGGTGAGTGGCCAACTGAACTATCTGCCGGCCCTGGTGATCACAGCTACCGCGGTGGTGCTGCTGCTGCGTGCCCGGCGCCAGTTCACGGCCCGGATCGAGCGGGGCAACGGCTGGAAGGCGCTCGGCATCCTGGTGTTGTTGCTCACGGTCGGGATCCTGCTCGGCTGGTTGCTGCTGGAGCTGGCTCCGGGCACGCTGCGCTCGTCTGCTGATCGGCTGGCCTGGTCGGTCAATCACGTCCTCGGCGGTCTGGGTGACGCGGACACCACCGGGATCGTCGGGCGGCCGCCGCGCTGGGTCAATTTCGTTTGCGGTCTGCTCGGCGGGCTGTCCTTTCTGACCGCCGTGGCCGTCCTGCTACGGCCGCGGCAGGAGCGCCGGTCGCTGGACGCGCACGACGAGGCGCGGATCCGGGACCTGCTGGCGCGGTTCGGGGAGAACGACTCCTTGGGCTACTTCGCGACCCGCCGCGACAAGACGCTGATGTGGTCGGAGGGTCACCGCGCGGCGGTCGCGTACCGGGCGATAGGTGGGGCGAGCCTCGCGGCCGGTGACCCGGTTGGCGCGCCCGAGGGGTGGGCGGGCGCGATCGGCGCCTGGCTCGCCGAGGCCCGGCGTTTCGGGTGGGCGCCCGCGGTGATGGGTGTCGGCGAGGCGGGGGCGAAGGCGTACGTCTCGGCCGGGATGGGCGCCCTCGAGCTCGGCGACGAGGCTGTTATCGACGTCCGGGAGTTCGGTCTTGACGGAAGCGCGATGCGCGCCGTACGCCAGGCCGTGCAGCGTGTCGAACGCGCGGGTTACACCGTGCGGATCCGCCGCCACATCGACATTCCGGCCGACGACATGGCAGCGGTGGTGGCCGACGCCGACCGGTGGCGGGACACCGAGACCGAGCGCGGCTTCTCCATGGCGCTGTCCCGGCTGGGCGATCCGGCGGACGGACACTGCGTACTGGTCGAGAGCCTCGATCCCGGAGGCGCACGCCGAGCGCTGCTGTCGTTCGTCCCGTGGGGCAGTCACGGCCTGTCGATGGACCTGATGCGACGCGACCGGGCGGCGGAGAACGGTGTCAACGAGTTCATGGTGACGTCGCTGATCAACCATGCGCGGCTGCTGGGCGTCGACCGGATCTCGTTGAACTTCGCGATGTTCCGGGCCGTGTTCGAAGAGGGCGAGCGACTCGGCGCCGGACCCGTGCTGCGGCTGTGGCGATGGTTCCTGCTCATCGGCTCGCGGTGGTGGCAGCTGGAGTCCCTGTACCGAGCGAACGCCAAGTACCAGCCCGCGTGGTGTCCCCGTTACCTCTGCTACGCCGACAGCCGGGACCTGTTGCGGATCGGCGTCGCGTCGGCCGTCGCGGAGGGCTTCGTGTCACCCCCTGGCCTCAGGATCCGCCGCCCTGCCGCGCCGGATGTGAGTCCGCTCACCGCGGCGACCGCGGGTGGTGCGGAGGTCGCGGCGCTCCTGGCCGCCGCAGTCAGACCCCCCGACAGCGATCCGGTGGAGGCCGAGTTGTCCCGCCAGCTCGCCGATCTGCCGGAGCAGGTTCGCGTACGGCGGGACAAATACGACCGGCTTCGCGCCCGTGGCGTCGACCCGTACCCGGTCGGCTTCCGCCGCACCGCCACGATGAGCGAGGTGCGCGGGCGCTTCGGCGACCTGCCGCCGGCCACGCGCACCGGACAGCGGGCCGGCATCGCCGGCCGCGTGGCGCTGTACCGGAGTTCCGGAAAGATCTGCTTCGCCACGCTGCGCGACGGTACCGGCGAACTGCAGGTGATGATCGCGCTGGAATGCGTCGGTGCGGCGGCGCTGCGCTCCTGGCGACAGGACGTCGATCTCGGCGACCACATCGGCGTCGAGGGCGAGGTCGTCACGTCCCGCCGAGGTGAGCTGTCCATACTGGCCGACCAGTGGATGATCACCGCCAAGTGTCTGCGGCCGATGCCGGACAAGCGCCGTGGGCTCTCCGACCCGGAAGCGCGGGTACGGCAGCGCTACCTGGACCTCATCACCAATGACGACGCCCGACGGATGCTGCATCTGCGCCCCGCCGCCGTCCGCGCGGTGCGGGATCACCTGCACGGTCGAGGCTTCATCGAGGTCGAGACGCCGATCCTGCAGACCGTGCACGGCGGCGCCAACGCTCGTCCCTTCCTGACCCACATCAACGCCTACGACATGCGCCTTTACCTGCGCATCGCCCCGGAGCTCTACCTGAAGCGGCTCATGGTGGGCGGCGCCGAGCGGGTGTTCGAGCTGAACCGCAACTTCCGCAACGAAGGAGCCGACGCAACGCACAATCCCGAATTCACCATGCTGGAGGCGTACGCGGCGTATTGGGACTACGACACGATGCAAGCGCTCACGCAGGAGATGATCCAGCGGGTGTTGCGGGCCGTCTTCGGCAGCACTGCGGTCGTCCGCGACGGAACCGGGTACGACCTCGGAGGCACCTGGCGCTCGGTCACCGTCAATGACGCGATCTCGGCCGTGCTGGGGGAGCAGGTGACCGCGGACACCGGTGTCCCGGAGCTGCGCAAGCATTGCGACCGGGTGGGCATTCCGTACGCGCCGGGCTGGGGATCCGGCCAGCTCGTCCTGGAGATGTACGAACGACTGGTCGAGGAACGCACTGTCGAGCCGACGTTCTACCGTGACTTCCCGATCGCCGTGTCGCCGTTGACCCGCGCCCATCGCGACGATCCGCGACTGGCCGAGCGGTGGGATCTGGTGTGCTTCGGCGCGGAGATCGGCACGGCCTACTCCGAGCTGGTCGACCCGGTCGAGCAGCGCCGCCGCCTCACCGAGCAATCCATCCTGGCCGCCGGCGGCGATCCGGAGGCGATGGAGCTCGACGAGGAGTTCCTGCGGGCGCTGGAGTACGCGATGCCTCCCTCCGGGGGCCTCGGCATGGGCGTCGACCGACTGATCATGATACTCACCGGCAAGACCATCCGGGAGACCGTGCTGTTCCCGATGGTGCGGCCCGGATAGCCGTGCGGCTGGCCTGCCTGCGCCCTGGAGACCACGGCACCGCGGCGTACGGTCGGTGCGGTGAGAAGGCAACTGAGCCGGGCGACGCTGGGACTGGTGGGGCCGGTCTTGATGATCCTCGCCGGGTGTTCCTCGGCGGGCTCAGAACCACCACCGCCCCGGCCGAGCGTTGCCAGCTGGCCGGTCCCGGCGGCCTCCGCCGGGACCTCGACCCATGACGCCCCCGATCACGTGCTGATCGTCGTGTTCGAGAACAAGGCGTTCGGCCAGATTGCCGGCTCGAGGTCGGCGCCCTACCTGAACGCGCTCATGGCGCATTCCGCGGTCTACACCGACTTCCGCGCCGAAACCCATCCCAGCCAGCCCAACTACATTGCGTTGTTCTCGGGCGACACCCACGGGGTGACCAGCGACGCCTGCCCGGTCCGGCTGCACGAGACGCCGAACCTCGGCTGGCAGTTGCTGGAGGCCGGTCACACGTTCGTCGGCTACTCGGAGGGGATGCCGCGCGCCGGCTATACCGGCTGCCGGTCCGGCCGGTACGCGGCCAAGCACAACCCATGGGTGGACTTCGACAATCTGCCCGCCACGGTGAACCAGCCGGCCGATGCCATGCCGTCTGATTTCGCCCGGCTGCCCACGGTCAGCTTTCTCATCCCCGACCTGTGCCACGACATGCACGACTGTCCGATCAGCACCGGCGACGGCTGGACGCAGTCGCGGCTCGACCCGTACACGCGGTGGGCGCAGACACACCACAGCGCCCTGATCGTCACCTTCGACGAGGACAACGGCGGCACGCGCAACCGGATCCTGACCCTGGTCTACGGCACGCACACCGTGCCGGGCCGGTACGCGCAGCCGGCCACGCATTACAGCCTGCTCGCCACGCTGGAGGACTGGTACGGCCTGGAACGGCTCGGCCACGCCGCTGGCACAGCGGTGCTGCCGAACGCCTGGAATTGACCGCCATGCGGGCCGAGGCGCGGAGGGCGTACATGGTCTGGCCCACGGGCTGGTTTGGCGGCGGTGGCCTAGAAGAGGCCCCGTTCACGGGCGCGGCGCACGGCCGCGGCCCGGGTCGTGACGTCGAGCTTGGTGAAGATCCGTTTTGTGTGGGTGCGCAGCGTGTTGACGGAGACAAACAACCGGCGGGCGATTTCCGGTCCGGTCAGCTCGCTGTCGAGCAACCGGAGCACCTCGAGCTCACGCTGGCTGAGCGGGTCGAGCAGCGGTTGCTGCTCAGGGACTGCGGCAGGGCTGGCGGCATGGTGTAGGAGTCGACGGGCGTGGGTCCGCATCGCCGGGCCGTCCTCCGCGTGGCCGGTGCCCGGGTCGCCGGTGGCGGCGCTGCGGAGGAGGCTCACCATCGGAACCCCCTCGTCGAGGAACAACCGCACATAGCTATCCGCCTCCGGCGCGCCGGCGATGGCCGCCGACAGGGTCCCGAGCGCCTGGGGCAGGTCACCTTTGGCGTGGTGCGTGAGCGCCTGCTGCAGACGGATCTCCAAGACGCTGCCGTGCCGTCCCGCGCGCAGCGCTGGGGCCTGCAGCCTGGCGAGCAGATCCAGGACCGCATCGACGGGCGCACCGGTCCGGCGGTGCTGAGCCAGGAGCAGCCGGGCCAGCGTGAGGTGCTCATACTCGCGCAGATAGTCCGGGTCGTCGTCGACGGTGACACGGGCGTCCTCCGCCCACGTGACCGCCGCGGCCAGGTTGCCCTCGGCGATATACAGGCGAGCGCGCATGGCGGCGATGGGACGGATGTCGGGGTAGAAGCCGGCCCGGTAGCGTGCCGCGCCTTGCTCGAGCAGGTCGTGCGCGGCGGCGTAGTCGCCGGTCGCGGCGCGGGCGTGGGCCATGGCGACGAACCAGCGGTGCTGGTTCTCGGTGATGAAGGAGCGTTCACCCAGTGCGCGAGCCGTCTCCAGATGGCCCAGCGCACCCGCCATGTCGGCGCGTTCACGGTCCAGCTCGGCGAGGCCGGTGTGCAGGTCCGAGGTCGCGCGGGGGTACGGCTCGCCTCGGGCGGTCGCGGTCTGGAGCGCCTCCTCATAGAGGCGACGGGCCCGGCTGGGCCGGCCGGCGGTGACCCACATATCGGCGAGGACGATGGTGCTGTCCAGGGCGTCCACCAGGTTGCCGGCCGCGTGCAGGCTGGAGACCGCCTCGCCGAACGTGGACAGCGCCTCCGCGACGTCGCCGGCTGCCCAGGCGGCCAGGCCGAGGAACCCGGCACCGCCGCCGCGCACCAAATGGTCGTGCGGGCTGGCCAGCTCGAGGGCGTGCCGGGCGTGATGAATCGTGCCGGGCACGTCGCCCCGGGCCTGCGCCAGCGACGCGCGGAAAACCGCGATGGTCGCCGGTGCGGTGCGTAAGTCGTCGGTGTCCGCCCACTTGCAGCCGAGCTCGGGGTCCTCCGCGCCGGCGATGAGGGCGCGTTCGGCGTCATCGAGCCGGGTCTCCAGCCCGTCGAGGTTTCCGTCGACCATCAGTGACCAGCCGGTCAAGATGCTGAGCACCGGGCTCCGGCGCACGACCCCGTCGGGCAACGACCGCAGCCACCTCAAGAGCAGGCGGTCTTGCCGGGTCCGGCGTAGGTGGGACAGCCCTTCCTCGACCAGGTAAGCCGCTCGGTCGAAGTCCGCACCGGCCAACGCATGCTGGACGGCGTCCTCGGCCAGACCGTGGGAGGCGTACCAGGCGCTGGCCCGTCGGTGCAGCTGCGCAACGTGCTCGGGCTGCTCGGCCTGGAGGCGTGCTCGCAGGACGTCGGCGAACAGCTGGTGGTACCGGTACCAGGTACGCTGGGCGTCGAGGGGGACGAGGAAGAGGTTGCCGCGGTCGAGGTCCTCCAGCGTCGCGGTGCCGTCGCTGCGTCCGGTGAGAGCGTCGCACAGGGAGCCGGTGAGTCGGTCGAGAACGGACGTGTGGAGCAGGAAGCCGCGGACGGTCGCCGGTTGACGGGCGAGGACCTCGTCGGCGAGGTAGTCGATGACAAATCGGTTGCTGCCGGTGAAGGCGTCGATGAAGCCGGCGACGGCCGTTCGATCGTCGACGTCGCGCAGCGAAAGGCCGGCGAGTTGGAGACCGGCCGACCAGCCCTCGGTGCGTTCGTCGAGCGCCCGCACGTCCGCCGCGGCGAGGTCCAGTCCCATCACGTGGTTGAGGAACTCCGCTGCCTCGGGCGGCGTGAAGCGAAGGTCGGCGGCGCGCAGCTCAACGAGCTGGCCGCGGCTGCGTAGCCGGGCCAGCGGGAATGGCGGGTCCGAGCGGGCGGCCACCAGCAGGTGCAGGTGCCCGGGGAGGTGGTCGAGGAGGAAGGACACCGCTTCGTGCACCTCGAGCGCCGTGATGGCGTGGTAGTCGTCCAGGGCCAGGACCCATCGCCGGTCCGGCTCCAACTCCCCGGCCCGAGCCACTTCGTTGACGAGCGCGGTCAGAACGACCGTGGCGGACGTGGGGTCGGTGGGCAATGACTCGATGGCAGCGACGTCGATGCTGAGGCCGGTGCGCCCGAGCGCGGCGACGACGTGCGTCAGCAGGCGGCCGAGGTCGTTGTCGCCGTCGTCCAGCGAAACCCAGGCGACCGCGGTCGACTGATGCTGCTCACGGAGCTGACTGCTCCACCCGCTGAGCAGCGTGGTCTTCCCGAAGCCGACCGGTGCGGACACCAGCGTGAGTCGATGTCCCGAGTCCAGGGTGGCGTTCAGCTTATGGACAAGGCGGAGACGCGCGACAAGCTGTCCGCGCTGGGTCGGCGCGAACAGCTTGGTGGCCAGCACCGGAGTCGACACCCTCGGATTCTAGGAGCCTCCGCCGCCCAGGCTGTCAGGCAAGGCCGAGACCGCGGCGGCCGGTTGGGTTGAGCTCTTCGAGGCGGAAGCGGTCGGGCCAGGTGCGCTCGTAGTGCTCGGCGGGGAAGTCGCTGGGGCTGGCGCCGGTGGCGAACGCCTCGCGGACGGTGACGGCGTACTTCTCGTTGCGCGGGCACCAGGGGGCGGCGGGAATGTACATGACGTTGCCCCAGCCCTTCTGGTTCTTCACCGGTGCGACGCTGTGGATCATGTCGCAGTGCCACCACACCGAGTCGCCGGCCGTGACGTCGGGGATGCCGGCCAGCGCCCGCATGAGCAGCGGGTGCCACTTTTCGTTGGCCGGGAAGACCTGGTTGACGGTGACGCCGCACATGTCGTCCTCGGGGACGTCGGACAACAGCGGCCGCAGCATGAGGTAGGCCATCGCCCCGGGAATCGGAACGGTGTGCAGCACGCCCTGATCGTGGTCCATGTCGGACAGCGCGGTCCAACCCTGGAAGGTGCGGAAGGCCGAGCACATGGTGCTGCCCGGGTACTGCGGTCCGGCGGTGCGATGGGCCGCGTCCCAGGGGTCGTACTGCTCGACGGAGCCGTCGAACAGGTGCCGGAACGCCTTCTGGTACGCCTCGGTCATCCACAGATCCAGGGTGCCGGGGTCGAGGTGGGTGCCCAGACCATTGGAGTCGGCGCCCTCCGGGCGGCGGCGGATCCGGTCGGGATACAGCGAGTCGCGGTCCGGGTCGAACCATTGCACACCGTCCGACTCATGCTTCCACTGGCTGTTCAGGAAGGCCTGGACGGTGGCCATGCGGTCGCTCTGCCGGGCCTGCATCTGTGCCGGGGACCAGTAAATCGGGTAGATCTCGGGCTTGGAGCCCACGCTGCCGAAGAAGTCGTCGCCGGGGCCGCGGTAGTTCTCGAAGAACCGGTTGCTCTCGACGTAGTCGACGATGTCGCGGTCCCACGCCAGGGCCTGGTCGCGATCGAAATGGCCGCGCACGACGAGGCAGCCGCGCCGCCGCAGCTTCGCGAGGTCCTCGGCCGGCACGGTGCCGGCGGCGATATCGGTGTAGTCGATGACCGGCCAGACGGTGTCGCCCCGCTCGCGGGCAGCGGTGATCTCGTCGACCTCGGCCTTGATCGTCTGCTCGACGACCGCGAAGACCTCCTCGACGGTACGGCCGGACGCGGCGATCCGGGCTCGCAACGCGGCCTTGATCTCCCGGATCGCGGTCGGGAGGTCAGCCGGTGTCTCCTCCCAGTGCGGCAGGGCGGGGAGGGTGTCGGAGGTGGGGAGTGTTGAGGCTGACACGGCGGCGGCTCCTTGTAGTAATGGCTCCTTACTTGCAACTCACTGTACGGTGTTCGCCCTTCCTAGGCAAGACTCTTGCCTAGGATTGGTCCGTGGATGCGGTCAAGCCATCGCTCGACCTGGTGCGCGCGGTCACCGACGAACATGTGCTCCGCGCGCTGATGCGCCATCGGCGCCTGACCCGGGCCGAGTTGGCCCACGAGATCGGCATCTCGAAGCCGACCGCGGGCGAGAGTGTGCGCCGGCTGACCAACCGAGGTCTCGTGGTCGATACGGGGCAGCGGACGCCGGGTGGCCGGGGACGCGGTCGGGTCGGGTCGTACTACGCCCTGGCCGCCGACGTCGGCGTCGCGCTGGTGGTGAGCATCGCGCCGGAAGGGATCGTCGCCGAGAGCGTCGACGTCTACGGCGGCACGATCGCGAGCACGCACGAGGCCATCGACCGTCCGGCCCGGCCGCCTCAGGTGGCCGCCGCGCTGCAGACAGCCGTCGCCGCCGTGCAACCGGCCGGAACCGCGCCGCCGCGGCTGGCGGTCGTCAGCGCGGCCGACCCGGTGGATCGGGCCACTGGTCGGCTGGTCCAGTTACCAGACGCTCCGTTCCTGGTCGGCGACCTCGATCCGGTGACCATCCTTGAACCACATGTCGGCGGGCCGATCATCGTCGACAACGATGTGAACTGGGCCGCCCAGGCCGAGCGGGAGTATGCCGGCTCCGACGCCGGGCGTGACTTCGCCTACCTGCACCTCGGGGAGGGCCTGGGCTGCGCGATCGTCAGCGACGGCGAGATCAGGCGGGGGAGCACCGGCCTGGTCGGCGAGATCGCCCACCTCGTGACCGTCGGCCCACGGGGGCGGGCGGTACGGTTCATCGAGCTCTTCGGCGAACTCGGCTTGCGTCGACCGGGGTCCACGGCCATCGACGTCGAGCGACTCTTGTCCAGCTGCGCCGCCTCCCGGCCGGAGGCGGCGCTCACACGGGAAGCCCTGGGCCAGGCAATCGGCGGCGTACTGGCAGCAGTCGTCGCGCTCGCCGACCCGGACCGGGTCATCATCGGCGGATCGTGGGGGCCCGCGGTCCTCGACAGCGTCCGCGCAGCTGTCGCCGGCATGCCTCGGCAACCGGCCATTCATACCGCCACAATCACCGGCGAACCCGGACTCACCGGTGCCCGGGCCGAGGCGCTCACGCGCCTCCGCGCGTCCGTCGCGGCCGTCCACTGAGCCCCGACCGGGTACTCGTCCTACGTCAAACACGCCGCAACGTGGTGCTGGGATGCCGATGGTCAAGTCGGGCGGAGCCGCCGGAGCCGCGGTACCGTCAGCTGACTTCCACTGGATTGTCCTCCGGGTGTCCTAACCCTTGACGTCGCCTACGCTCGTGTGGAAGGGAAATCTTGCGGAGTAGGCGAAACCTGAATCCCAGCCGTGAGGAGGGATCTGATGGCCGAGCATCGGCATCGTGTTGTCGTCGTCGGCGGCGGCTTCGGTGGACTGAACGCGACCCGCGCGCTGGCGGACGCCGCCGTCGACGTCACGCTGATCGATCGGACCAACTTCCACCTGTTCCAGCCGCTGCTCTACCAGGTCGCGGCGGGGATCCTGGCGGAGGGCCTGATCGCGCCCGCTCTGCGCGCCATCGTGAGGGATCAGGCGAACGCGCGGGTGTTGATGGCCGAGATCGAGGACATCGACGTGGAGCAGAAGGTCGTCCGCGGCACCCAGCCCGACGACCATCCCATCGAAGTGCCCTACGACACGCTGATCTTGGCGACCGGTGCCGGCCACTCGTACTTCGGTAAGAACGAGTACGCCGAGTTCGCGCCGGGAATGAAGACGATCGAGGATGCGCGGTTCCTGCGCGATGCGATCCTGTCGAAGTTCGAGATGGCGGAGCTGATCACCGACCCGCAGGAACGAGCCGAGTGGCTGACGTTCGTCGTGGTCGGGGCCGGCCCGACCGGGGTCGAGCTCGTCGGGCAGATCGCTGAGCTGGCCCACAAGGTGCTGCCGCGCGACTACCGCGACGTCGACACCAGGTCGGCACGGATCGTTCTGCTCGAGGGTGCGCCGTCCGTGCTCCCGCCGTTCGACGCAGCACTCCAGCGCTACACCCATCGGACGCTGGAGAAGATGGGCGTCGAGGTTCGCGTCAACACGCTCGCCGTCGACATGGACCATGAATCCATCACGGTGAAGGGTCCGGACGGGATCGATACCATCCGCGCCCGTACCCGGATCTGGGCCGCCGGGGTGCAGGCGTCCCCGCTGGCGAAGCTCCTGGCGGAGAAGACCGGTGCGACCACCGACCGGCCGGGCCGCATCGAGATGAACCCGGACTGCACCGTGCCAGGCCACCCGGAGATCTTCGCCATCGGCGACATGGCGTCGGTGAACAAGCTGCCCGGGGTGGCTCAGCCGGCCATCCAGGAGGGCAAGTACGTCGCGAAGGTCATCAAGTCCAGGCTGGCCGGCGGCCCGGATGTCGGTCCGTTCAAATACCGCGACAAGGGTTCGATGGCCACGATCGGACACAAGTACGCGGTCACGGACGCGTTCGGCCGCAAGTTCACCGGCCTGCTGGCATACCTCATGTGGGGCGTTGTGCACGTGGCCTACTTGGTCGGCTGGGGCAACCGGCTGGGCACGTTGTACACCTGGGCCCGGGCGCTGTATCTGTCGAAGAACCGCGGCCATCGGATGATCACATTCGACAACGCCCGCGACAACCTCGCCGAAGGCACCAAGCTGTCCCCGGCGATCATGCCGAGGGCCGCCCGGTCCGCACCACCTTCGAAGCCGGAAACGTTGACAGATTGAGTGTGTCGGGCGGGTCGGCTACCCGGAGATCGCGGCTGTGGTGAGTGTGCGTCGCAGCGTGTCAACAGCCAATGACACTGCCTCGCGCTGGCCGAGCGTGTAATCCTCATTCTCGATCGACAGAGGCCTTTGGTAGCCGGCGGCTCGGAGGGCCTCGATGAACCGGCCCAGTTCCAGCCGGTTGGGGGTCGGGTCGGCCAGGCCGACGATCCGGTAACGGTCGGGCACGGCCTGGTAGGCGGGGACGTGGAAGTTGAGGGCGACATTGCCGCAGCCGACGACGCCGACTCGCAGGGGTGTATTCATGCTGGTTCTCCAATGGAAAGGGTCAACGCGTGGCGGCGGTGGGCTCGGGTAGGGTGACGCCGGCGCCGGTGGCGGCGGCCCGCCGGACCGCCTCGATCGCCGCGGCTTGGTCGACGGCGTCGGCGCGGCCGAAGGTCGGCGCCGCACCGCCCGCGATGGCGCGGGAGGCCGTCTCGAGCTCGATCCGGTAGGCGTCCTCGTTGTCGGGGGCGGTGGACAGGCCGTACTCGCCGGCCGGGTCGGCGGGGCACCCCTGGGACCCGCCTCC
>Ga0081539_10005024_pt1 | contig 13940 bp, 13 predicted proteins | sample TabmetS4T2R2_FD_71023 | JGI IMG/M metagenome (GOLD analysis project Ga0081539, IMG submission 71023) | Tabebuia heterophylla rhizosphere microbial communities from the University of Puerto Rico - S4T2R2 | ecosystem: Host-associated > Plants > Roots > Rhizosphere ...
AGGGTGGACAGGTCGTAGACGAGCCCTCGATCGGTCTCCTCGACCAGGTCGTGGAGCGCAAACTCGCGGGCGGGCGTCGGGTCGAACTCAGGCGTCGGGTCGAACTCACGGGCGGGCGTGGGGTCGAACTCACGGGCGGCAGGCGTCACGTCGAACTCACGGGCAGGCGTCGGGTCGAGGACCATCCGGGGCAGCTCCTTGCGATCGGCGTCCCGGCGGATTCTCCGAGCCGGGCAGCTGCAGTGTCGTCAACGGAACCTTTCAGTTCGCTGAGAGGCGGTCGCCGGGCGGGGACGCACCCGGAGCGCCACGACGACCGCCCCGAGCAGGAACACGGACGCCCCGATCCAGAACGGGCCCTGCGGCCCGGCGACCGTCGACACCGCGCCGCCGAGCAACGGCCCGAGGATCCCCGCGCCGTACAGGGGCAGGTAGACGAGATTGAGCGTCTGCGATCGGCGCTCCTCGGGGACCTCGGTCGCGAGCAGGCTGAAGACCATCGCACCGACGAGGCCGTTCGCGGCTGTGAACAGGAGGACGGCGAGCGCCAGCAACCCCACCGCACCAACGAACGGCACGGACAGGTGGGCCAGCCCGCCCGCGGCCAGCGAGACGAGGAGGACCGGCCGGAAGCCGATCCGGTCTCCGATCGCGCCGCCGGCCGGCGCGATGACCGCGCCAGCGAGCGCCGAGGTGCCGGCGACGAACCCGATCGACGACGCGAGGCCCGGTCCGCTCCCCACGATCCCCTCGACGATGAGCGCCTGGTACGGCCGGGTCATTTGGTTGGCGAGGAAGGCGACGAAGTAGATCCCGAAGATCCGGCGCACCGCCGGATCGCCGAGGACGTCGCGGAGCGCCCCATACGCCAGCGACAGCACCCGGCCGGTCCGAACGACGGGTGGCCGGACCTCGGTCGAGCCGAACCACACGAGAGCGCCGGTCGCGACCGACAGCGCGGCCGAGACCCAGAAGATCGCGGGCAGCGGCCAGCCGAAGCTGTCGACGAGCAGCCCGCCGAGGGCGGGTCCGACCGCGAACCCAATCGGGCCGGAGGCCCCGAAGAGCGCGATCATCGTCCCGATCCGACGGCGTGGGACGACGTCGCGGATGGCCGCGAGCATGATCCCGGTGTTGCCGAGCTGGAACCCGATGAGCAGGAGGCTCGCGGCGAGCTGCCACGGCTCCCGCGACAGGGCCACGCACACGAACACGACGGCTTCGACGAGACAGCTCCGGACGACGACCGCCTTCCGGCTGTACAGGTCGGCCCAGACCCCCCAGAGCGGGACGAGCGGCATCCCCACGACGAAGATCAAGGCCGAGAACAGGCCGACGAACGGGGCACGGTCCGCCTCCGGCACCCCGACGATCCGAAGTTCTGGGGCGAGGAACGCGAAGACCTGGCTGACCCCGATGCCCTCGACCACCGAGGTGAGCCAGAACACGATCATGATCCGGACCCAATCGGGTCGCCCGCGGTCGGCGCTCGTCGACATGGACGCGAAGCCTATCGGCCGGCGCGTCGCGCGATCCGGCGGCACATGCCGGACGTAGACTCGGGGAAGGAGGCAGGACGGATGTTCGGTCGGTACGTGAATCGCGCCGTCGATGCGCAGGAACGCTGGTCGCGGCCGCTGGGGGACTTCAACCACCGCTGGATCGGCGCGCTGTTCCACCCGATCCGGCCGATCCAGAACTTCCTGAACGGCACGTGGCTTGGCCATCCGATCCACTCGGTCGTCACGGATGTGGCCGTCGGCGCCCTGACCGTCTCGCTCGTGGCCGACCTGATCAGCCAGCCCCTCGTGGCCGACGTGGCGATGCTGCTCGGCGTGCTGGCGATGGTCGCGGCGGCCGTCACCGGCGCGGCGGACTACGCCGAGGTCGACGGGACGGCCCGTTACCGGGCGACCGTCCACTCGGTGATCATGGTCGTCGTCCTCGTGCTGTACGCCGGCTCGCTCGTGATCCGCAGCGGCCAACCGGCCGATCGGCTCGCCCCGATTGCGCTCGGCGTCGTCGCCTACCTCCTCCTGTCGCTCGGTGCCGCGATCGGTGGCGATCTTGTCTACCTGATCGGGACCCACGTGAACCGGAACGCGTGGCGCGGCGCCGGGTCGAAATGGGTCAAGCTCGATCTCGGCGAGCTGACGGACATCCCCGAAGGTGGTCCCACGAGGCTCCGGGCGGGGATCAACGAGCTGGCCGTGGTCCGCGACGGCGACCGGATCCTTGCCGTCCACGCCGTGTGCGCCCATGCCGGCGGGCCGCTACCCGATGGGACGATCGTCGGCGACGCCATCGAGTGCCCATGGCACGGCTCGCGCTTCCGGCTGGCGAACGGCCACGTCGTTCGCGGTCCCGCGATGTACGACCAGCCGGCGTACGAGGTGCGCCGAGCCGAGGCCGGCGGCTGGGAGGTCCGGCGCCGCCCGGCGTAGGAGTCCCGTGCAGCCCCTCCGGGTAGGTCGATCGCCCGAGGCGACGGCGGCCAGCGCGCTCGCGTACGATCGCATCCGGGACGCTCGGAACCGAGACACGCAGCTGGGGAGCCATGAGCCGCCTGTCCACCACCCTCCGGATCGGCGCGCCCGCGACGGCGGTGTTCGATCTCATCGCCGATCCGTCACGAACCCCCGAATGGCAGACGTTGCTGGCCGAGATGGGCGACATCGCGGGCCGGCCCGGCGGCGTGGGATCGAGCTTCGTCGGGTGGTATCGGGTCGCCGGCCGGCGCCTGGCCGCGCGGTTCGTGGTGACCGCCGCCGAGCGCCCGAGCCTGTTCCAGCTGAATGGCGCGACGACCGGCGGCTGGACGCGCTGGACGACGGTCATCGAGGCGGTCGGGGCTGACGCCTGCGAGCTGACGGTCGAGCTCGAGTACGAGCTCCCGGGCGAGGTCGTCGGCTCGATCGTCGGGCTGCTGACGCGGAGCCGGGTCTCGAACGAGTTCCGGCGGACGTACGACGCCCTCCGGCGGGTGGCCGAGGCCGGCCAGGTCGAGTCGGTCGACGTCCAGGCCTCGATGATGGACGTGCCGCCGGCCGGCGGCCAGCTGGCGACGAGCTGATCCGCGGGTCGGGGGCGCCAACCGGCGCCGTGCCGAGCGATGCGACGACGAGGACGACGCTCGCGGTTGACGTGCCGGGCGTCGTCGTCCTCGTGGGAGCCGCGGGCGCCGGCAAGTCGACCCTCGCCGCGAGCCTCTTCGACGGGGCCGAGGTCGTCTCCTCGGACGAGTTCCGGGAGGTCGTTGCGGGTGATCCGACGGATCAACGCGCGACGCGCGTCGCGTTCTCGATCCTCCATCGCGAGGTCCGCAGGCGATTGGCGGCGGGCCGGCTCGTCGTCGTCGACGCGACGAACGTGGAACGGCACGCCCGGCTGGGGATCGTCCGGATCGCGCGAGCCGCCGGGGTTCCCGCGGTTGCGATCGTCCTCGCGCCCGACGGTGCCTCCGTCCACGCTCGGAACGCGGGGCGTCCCGATCGGGTCGTTCCGCCGGAGGTCGTGGATCGGCACCTCGCGGCCGTCGCCCGGCTCGGGGCGGATCCCGCGGAGATCGCGGCGGTCCTGCGCCTCGAGGGGTTCGCGGCCGTCCACGTCCTCGGCGAGGGCGCGGCCGAGATCGTCGTCGAGCGGCGACCGCGGGCCGGCGCCGATGGCCCTCCAAGCGAACCCTGATCAGGCGCCCGTCGTCGTGCCGCCCGCGATCAGGGCGATCGCGACTGCCGCCAGGGCGATCCCAAGGAGATGGCTGCGAGTCACCCGCTCGCGCAGGATCGCGACCGCGAGCACCACCGTCGTGACCGGGTAGAGCGAGCTCAGGGTCGCCGCCACGTCGAGCCGGCCGGCCTGCGTCGCGAGGATGTACAGCCCGTTCCCGGCGAGATCGCTGATCGCGCCGAGGAGCACGAGCGGCAGGACCGGCCTCGGGATCCGCCACGGCCGGCGGGCGAGGATGACGATGAGGACGATCGGGACGATCGAGGTGAGCTTCAGGATCGCGAGCGGCCAGGCGACGAGGTCCTCGGGAAACGCCCCGATCGCCACGTTGAAGAGCCCGAGCCCGACCCCGCCGACGACCCCGTACTCGATCCCGCTGGGCCGTCCGCTCGGATCTTCGGACCGCGACACGAGGACGACCGCGACGAGCGCAAGCGCGATTCCGGCCGCGACCTCGGGGCCCGGCCAGCCCTGGCCCACGAAGCCGACGACCACCGGGACGGCCGCCGCAAGCACGCCCGTGACCGGCGCGACGACGCCCATCCGCCCGACGGCGAGCCCGGTATACAGCCCGACGATCCCGGCGACGGCGAGGATGCCCGCGAGGATCGCCAGACCCGTCGTGGCCGGCCCGGGGAACCGCTCGCCGATCGCGACGGCGACGAGGGCCATCACGATCGCGCCGAAGACGTCGACGACGATCGCAACACCCAGCACGGCGGCGCGCCGGCCGGACCAGCCACCGATGAAGTCGCCGGCTCCCCAGGCGACGGCCGAGGCGAGTCCGAAGACGACGACGGCGAGGCCCGGTCCGGCCGGGTCAGCCGTGAGCGGCCCCCACGGCGGGTTCCGGGGCGGCGTCGTCGAACTCGGTCGGCCCGGCGAGCACGACCACCGCATCGGCGGCCGCGTGATAGCGATCGGATGTCGTCAGGTAGATCACCTGGAAGTCGCGCGCGATCTCGCGCAGGAGCTCGAGCGCCCGCCGAGCCCGATCGTCGTCGAGGCTCACGAACGGGTCGTCGAGGACCAGGGGCGGCCGCCGGTCTCCGGTGACGAGCCGCACGAGCCCGAGACGGGCGGCGAGGTAGACGAGATCGAGGGTGCCCTGGCTGAGCAGTCGGACGTCGACCCAGTCGCCCTTCTCGGGCGCGTGGAGCCGGATGTCGAGATTCCGGTCGTCGACCGAGACGCGCCGATACCGGCCGCCCGTGATCCGCTCGATGTCGGCGGACATCCGGCCCTCCAGGAAGCGCGTGGCGGTCCGCATCGTCGCCGCCTCGGCGGTCTCGATCTCGCGGAGGGTCAGCTCGTAGACCCGGGCTCGTCGCTGGAGCGCGGCGAGCTGCTCGCGCCAGGCAGCCAGCCGCTCGCTGTGGCCCGCGACCAGCTCCGAATCGACGCTGTTCGTCTCGACCCGGGCGCGGGCGTTCGCCTCGTCGTCGCGGGCACGCTCGAGCCTGGCCTCGAGATCGGCCACCTCGGCCTCGAGCCGCTCGCGCGCCCGGGGCTCCTTCGCGATCGGACCGAGCGCCTCGACGGCGTGGGTCTTCTGCTCGACCTCGAGGGCGGCCGCGTCACGCGTCGGAGCCAGAGCGTCCGGGGGTTCCTTCCCGACGAGGCCGTCGAGCTGGGCGGTGAGGCGCTCGATCCGGCCCACGTGCTCAGCCTCCAGCGCGAGGAGCCGCTCGGCGTCGCTGAGGGCCGGTAGTCCGAGCCCGATCAGCTGCTGGGCCGCGTCGGCCTGGGCCCGCTTGAGCTCCGCCTCCATCTCCGAGCGGCCGCGCAGCCGGCGGTCGATCTCGACGTCGCGCAGCACGGCCTGGACCCGGTCACTCCGCCGGAGCCACCACGCGACGAAGGCGAGGATGAAGCCGATGACCGCGGCGGCGCCGCCGAGGAAGGGGGGCGCCGCTCCAAGGTCCGCGATCCCGGCGACGTTCGCGCCGAACGACGCACCTACTGCGAGGACTCCGAGGACGACGAGGGCCAGCGCGATCCGGGACAGCGACCGCCAGGTCGTGGGCGGCGGCACGTCGAACGACACGTTGATCTCGCCGGCCAGCGCGGCCTGCAGCTCCCGGATCCGGCCGTCGAGCGTCCTGAGCCGGGCCACGCTCTGCTCGAGGGCCGGCAGCGGGTTCTCGGATGGGTGGCTGGCTCGCAAGCCCTCGAGCTCCGCCGCGACCCCGACGGCCTGGCGGTACCGCTCGAAGCGCTCCCTGGCAGCATCCCGCTCGTTCGTCAGGCGCTCGGCCTGGCGCGCCTTCTCGAGCATCGCTCGACGCTCCGCGAGCGATGCCTCTGATGCGGTGCGGCGCTCGCGCGCGCTCGCGAGGGCGTCCCGGTCGCGCTCGAGCTGAGCAAGAGCCGACTCCCCCACCTCGACGGCGCGGGCCTCCCGCTCGACCGCGTCCTCGGCGGTCTTCAGCCGGCCCGGATTCTTCGGCCCCCGCGTGTTCAGGTCGTACAAGGCGCGCTCGAGGAGCCGGCGGGCGCGCGAGGTCCCGCGGTCGGCGCCGCTGATGGACGCCTGGAGCCGATCGCGCAGCGTGGCCTCGTCGCGGTCCAGCCCATCGAGCTCGTGGTGGCGGATCGAGGCGGTCGATCGGAAGAACGCTTCGCTCGGGATCCCCGTCAGCTCGGCGAGCGCCTGATCGGCGAGGGTGGGGTCCGTGATGATCTCGCCGTCGAGCTCGAGGCGGACCGTCCCCTTCCCGCCGCGGAACACCTTCTCGAGCGATCCGTCGCGGACCCCGCGCTCGTCGTCCTCGACCTGGAACGTCATCGCGATCTCGGGCCGCGCCGGTCCGTCGCCGGCGTCCCACGGCCGGAGGGCGTCCATGTCGGCCCCGCCGCTCGTGACCTTGCGCGTCAGGGCGAGCTCGATCGCTCGCTGGATCGTCGTCTTGCCGGCCTCGTTCGGGCCCTGGATGATCGTGAGCCCGGCCGAGAAGGGAATTTCGAGCTCGCGATACCGGCGCACGTCCCGGATCGCGAGGCGGGTGATCCTCACAGGGTCACCTCGTGCCCGGCGAGGAGCAGCCGGCCGAGCCGGAGGGCGTCGCGGAGCTCGGCGGCCGAGGTCGCAGCGCCGTCCGACCCGTCGGCTTCCAGCTCGGCGATCCGTCCCTCCACGTTCCGGATGAAGGCACCGGCGATCGTGTCGGCGGGCGGCAGCGAGCCCTCGGTCAGGGCCGCCCGCGACAGATCGCGCACGCGCAGCTTGAGGAACGCCGTCTGCAAGCGTTCCTCGACCTCCTCGACCGAGACGTCGAGGTCGTCGGGTCGCACGCCGGTCAGCCGGACGTCGAGGACGAGGTTCGGGTCGGCCAGCACGGCGATCCGTCTCTCGAGCGAGGGCTGATCGGGAACGGTGCCGGTATCGATCTCGAGCTGATCGAAGCGGGTCCGCCCGACCGTTCGCTCCTCGATCTCCACGATGCGGCTTCCGGCGGTCTCCTCGAGCGTCACCAGGAGGACCTTGCCCGCCCCGTCCTGGCTGACCGCGACCGGCTCGGGGGCGCCGGAGTAGGCGTAGGTCGTCCCGCCTGCCTTGCCCCGCTGCGTCGAGTGCCAATGGCCGAGGGCGAGGTAGTCCAGTCCCGTCGCCGCGATCTCCTCTCGGCTGACGACGACCTCGTCGGAATCGGTCTTGCCCGGGATCGCGAGCGCGCCGTGGACCAGGCCCACCTGCCAGGTTGCGCCGTCGGCACGCGTGACCCTCAGGTCGCGCAAGGGGCTGTACGGCGCACGCTTCGTCGCGAACACGGTGCCGTGGACGATCACGTCGCAGGCCGGGAGATGGATCACGCCGCGGTCGGGCGTCAGGACCGTCACCAGGTCGTCGTCCTCGGCCGAGCCGGCGAGCGCCTTCAGGTCGTGGACGCGGTACAGCGACGACCGGTCGTAGACGTCGTGGGTCCCGGGGATGAGGACCGTGCGGATCCGCGCCGCGCCGAGCCGGCGCAGCTCGGCGGCGACGCGCTCGACCGACCGACGGGGCTGGGTGTTCGAGTCGAACAGGTCGCCCGCGATCAGGACGAGATCGACCTTCTCGGCGATCGCCAGGTCGATCGTGGCGACGAACGCGGCCAGCTGCCGTTCGCGCTGGGCCGCGGCCTGCTCCCCGAGATCGGCATGACGGGCGCCGAGATGCACGTCGGCGGTATGGAGGAGTCGGAGCATCCGGTCGGGCGAAGCCTCCTGGTCCCGGCGGGCACGACCGTGGTCGTGCGGCGATCTCGGACCCATCCTCCGGTCCGGCCCCGCCCGGCGGGACCCCGTCGTCGCGCGCCTCGGCTGTCGGGCGCATTGTGACACGGGGCCGGTCGCTGACGAGGTCGTCCGGGCGCCGCCCAGCGCGGATTCGGATCGTCGTTCTGGGACTTGGAGAACCGATCCGGCCGCACGGATTGCCGTTCCGGCCGTTGCAACGCCCGATCCGGGAGATCGGTGTATGGTCCCGGCCATCGTTCAACCCGAGCGCCCCGATCAGGGACTCCATACGGCACCTGGATAGCGCGGCGCCGGCCTCGCCCCCGACGCACCCGCACCGTCCCGTCCGCCGATGTGGCCGCCCTCCGAGCGCCCGGACAGCCCGCGCCGCCCAGTCCCGCGCCTAGAGGAGAGGAAGGTCTCATGACCTACGTCGACCGTACGTTGACGTGCGTCGACTGCGGGGTGGAGTTCATCCACTCGGCGGCCGACCAGGAGTACTACGTCCAGAAGGGGTTCGCGTCGGACCCCAAGCGCTGCGCGAGCTGCCGGGCGAGCCGGCGGGCGAGTCGCGACGCCGGCTATGACGTCCGCGACATCGGCGGCCCGCGCGGGTACGAGCGAGGCGACGAGCGCGTCGCACGGGAGTACTTCGCGGTGATCTGCTCGTCGTGCGGGAACCAGGCTCAGGTCCCGTTCAAGCCGCGGATGGATCGTCCCGTGTACTGCTCCGACTGCTTCCGGCAGGTCAAGCCCGACTGACGCCTGTCCTGACCGAACCCGGTCGAGCGCGGTGGCCCAGGCCCGCGCTCCCGGATCACCTCTTCGAGCGGGCGCCCCGGCCGACAGGCCGGGGCGCCCGCACGTCTGGCGGGCCCTCGAAGCGATGGTCGCGGGTTGAGTCGCCACGCGACGCAGGTCCGCCGCCTGCCCTGGTCGCCGCGTCGCAACGGCGACCGAACCGCGCGGGGCTGTCGCCGATGTGCGTCGCCTGGCGACTCAGGCGCCCGTGCGGAGCGAGTGGGGGCCTAGAGCCGGAACGCCTCGCCGGCCCGATACCGCTCGCGATGGCGTCCGTGCCAGACGGTCGCCCGGCCGCGACCGTGGACCTGCCAGGCCCCGTCGTTGCCCACGATCGCGGTCTCCTCGTCGATCCCGATCGTCGCGACGTCGCGCGGTGCCTGCAGCACGATCATCGCCGCGAACGCCTCGGGGAACGCGTCGTAGTGCGGGATCACGGTCGCGCTCCGCACGAGCCCCAGCCCCGATCGCCAGCGGAGCGGCCAGAACAGGCGCTTCATGCGGGTGTCCCAGTGACGCGCCGCGATCGTCATCGCCCCGGCCGAGCAGCCGGCGATCGTCGCGCCCCGGGCGTGCGCGGCGAGCAACGCATCGCCCACGGCGGTCCCGCATAGTGCCGCGCTCACATGGCCGGGCTTGCCGCCCGAGAGATAGACGAGATCGGCCTCGCCGATCGCCTGGGCGTGGGCGTCGTCGTCGGCGTCGAAGCGGTCCCGGACGAGGACGGGCTCGACCTCGGCCCCGAGCGCGGTGAAGTGCTCGACCCCCATCGAGGCCCAGCGCCGGAAGACGTCTTCGCCGTCCGGCCACGACGCCGTCGGCAGGATCGCCACGCGCGGCCGCGGGCGACCAGTCGCCGTCAGGAGCGAGCGGTCCAGCTGGCTCATGGCGGGCAGGAATTCGCCGGATCCGACGAGGGCGATGGGTCCGGGTCCCGGCATGCACCGGAGCATATCCGCGAGCGTGGAAGGGCGTCCGCCAGGGACATCCGCGGTGGCATCCGCGACCACCGCCGGTGGCGTCCGCGGAGGCCTCCACGAGTGGACACCAGGGCGTCCGGCCAGACCGCCGCGACACCACCGGACGGCGCCGAGAGCCTGTGCGACACTGCGGCGGCATGACTCGCCCTCAGCGGTGGACCCTCCTGGCGGCGATCGTCGCCTCGGGGATCGTGTTCCTCGACAGCACGATCGTGAACCTCGCCCTGAAGCGGATGGGCGAGGAGCTTCCATCGACGACCGGGCTCGGCACGCTCGAGGCGCAGGCCTACATCGGCAGCGGCTATCTCGCGGTCCTCGCGGCCCTGCTGATCATCGCCGGCGCCCTGGCGGATCGCTTCGGCCGGCGCCGGACGTTCATCATCGGGCTCGTCGCGTTCGGGCTGATCTCGGCCGCGTGCGGGTTGGCGCCCTCCCTCGAGATCCTCATCGTCGCCCGGCTCCTGCAGGGCGCTGCCGGCGCGCTGCTCGTCCCGGGCTCGCTCGCGATCATCACCGCCGCGTTCGAGGGCGCCGCGCGAGGCCGGGCGTTCGGGCTGTGGGCGGCAGCGACCTCGGCCCTGACGCTCCTGGGCCCGATCCTCGGCGGGCTCCTCGTCGACAACGTCTCGTGGCGCGTCGCGTTCCTGATCAACGTTCCGCTCGTGGCGATCGCGGTCTGGGCGGCGGTCCGCCATGTCGAGGAGAGCCGCGACCCGGACGCGACCGGACACTTCGACTGGCTCGGCTCGGCGGTTGGCGCCGTCGCGGTCGGCGGCCTCGCGTTCGGTGCGATCCGCGGCCAGGAGTCGCGCTGGACCGACGGCGGCGCCTGGATCGCGCTCGCGGTGGGCACGGTCAGCCTCGTTGTCTTCCCGATCCTCATGGCGGTCCGGCCCCGTCCGCTGGTGCCGCTGTCGCTCTTCCGAAACCGCGAGTTCGCGACGATCAACCTCGCGACGTTCCTGATCTACGGCGCGCTCTACGTGTCGTTCGGGTACACCGCGCTGCTCTACCAGGGCACGCTCGGCTACAGCGCGACGGGCGCCGCGATCATCGGGCTGCCCGCCGGGATCCTCCTCGCGACGGTCTCTGCGCGGGTCGGCGCGCTCACCGGCCGGTTCGGGACGCGGGTCTTCCTCGTCGCCGGGCCGCTGATCGTCGCGGCGAGCTATCTGTGGCTGGCGCGCATCCCGGTCGACTCGGCGCCGTGGGTGGCCGAGCTCAGCCGGCCAGCCAGCCTCGTGCCGCCCGTCTCAGCGCTCATCGACGTCCTGCCGTCGACCCTCGCGTCGGGGTTCGGGATGGCGCTGGTCGTCGCGCCGTTGACCAGCACGCTGATGGGCTCGGTGCCGTCGCGGAACTCGGGTCTCGGGTCGGCGATCAACAACGCCTTGTCACGGGTCGGGCAACCGCTCCTGGGCGCCGTCGTGTTCGTCGCGATCAGCGCGTCGTTCTACGCGACGTTGGCGAGCCAGGTCCCGGGCCTCGACCCGGCCGATCCTGCGTTGCGCGCCGCAGCCGTTCCGCTCAATCCGCCGCGCGGCGACCTGCCGGACGAGGTCGTCGCGGCGGCCAAGTTCGCCTCGGTCGAGGCCTTCCATCTCGCGGCGATCGTGTCCGCCGGCTTGATGATCGCGGGCGCGGCGGTGTGCTGGTTCGGGCTCGGCGCAGCCACCGGAAGAGCCGCCGAAGGTCGATCACCGGAGCCTGCGACCGCCGGCGCGGCCGGCGCCGGCTGACTGCCCGCGCCGCCGGCGCCGGCTGACCCGCCGCGTCAGGCGCGACCGAGGGATCAGGCGGGCGGCGCCTCGTCGTGGTCGTCCATCGGCGGGACAGCCGTAGCGGCGGGGGGAGCGGTCGGGGCCGATGCGGCTGGCGCGGCGGGCGGCGGGGCCGCGGCGGACGTTCCCGCGCTGGATGCACCCGCACCACTCACCCAGCCGGGCATCGCCGGCTTCTCGATCTGGTACTCCTGCCACGCGCCCCACGCCATGAGCGCCGCGCCGACGACCTCGAGCAGGAGTCCAAGGACCGCGGCGCCGTAGAAGCCGATCCAGCGCAGCGAGGTCAGCAGGTCGATGAGGACGGCGAGCGCGACGAGCGCGACGATCACTCCGAGGATCAGCGTCGTCGAGGCCGGCCAGGCGATGTTCTGGCCCGCGTACTTGAGATAGAGCACCACCAGGACCGCGATGGCGCCGATCAGGGCGAGCGAGTTGGTCCCGAAGCCGTAGGTCACGATCGCCACGAGGAACGACAGAACGATCAGTCCCGCCCCGATCGCCTCGAGGCGCTCGCGCGGATTGAACTTGTTCCAGACGCCCTGGAGCTGCTCCACGATCGACCCTCCGCCTGCACGCGCGAGCGCGTCCTGTCCCCGCTACGCGCAGCGTACTCATCCACGCAACCGGAATCCAGACCTGACGATCGGCGTCGCCTACCCTGACCGGGTGACCACGCCGCGGGACTGGGACGCCGCCACGTACGACCGGGTCGCCGCTCCCCAGGCCCGCTGGGGCGGCGCGGTGCTCGAGCGGCTTCCCCTGACCGGCGCCGAAACGGTCCTCGACGCCGGGTGTGGAAGCGGCCGCGTCACCGAGCTCCTCCTCGAGCGCCTGCCGCGCGGACGGGTGGTCGCCCTCGACGCGTCACCCGCGATGCTCGACGAGGCCCGCCGCCGGCTGGGTCGCTTCGCCGGCCGGGTCGACTACCTCGAGGCCGATCTCGGGCGGCCGTTCGCCCTCCCCGGCGGCGAGCTCGCCGACGCGATCCTGTCGACCGCGACCTTCCACTGGGTTCCCGATCACGACGCCCTGGTCCGGAACTTGGCGGCCGTCCTCCGGCCCGGCGGGCGGCTCGTCGCGCAGTTCGGCGGGGCCGGCAACATCGCGTCGGTCAAGGCGATCGTCGCCTCGATCGGCGACGGCTGGCTCGGCCCGGCCCACTACGAGACGCCCGGCGCGACGACGCGTCGCCTCGAAGCGGCAGGCTTCGTCGACGTCGAGGCGTGGCTCCAGCCCGAGCCGACCCGGTTCGAAGCAGGCGAGCCATTCGAGACGTTCCTCCGGACGGTGATCCTCGGCCCACAGGTCGATCGGCTCCCGCCGGATGAGCGCGACGAGTACGTCCACGAAGTCGCGCAGCGGCTCGGCGAGCCGGTGGTCGACTACGTCCGCCTCAACGTCGACGCGCGACGCGGCCCTTCGAAGGCCACGCCCGCCTAGCGCTCGACTCGGAACGCCTCGCCGTGGCCCGGAATGACGATGTCGGCCAGCGCGAGGACCCGCGCCCGCTGGGTCTCGAGCACGGCCTGGTCGGGCGCGTACGGGTCCACCTCGGGCGTCCGATCCGCGCGCCACCACAGGTGGGTGAGGGCGTAGACGGCGTCGTCCGCCCGGACGATCAGGGACAGGTCCTCCTCGGTGTGACCCGGCGTCAGCCACAGCTGGACACGCTCGGTGATGTCCCAGCCATCGCCTGGATGGTCGAGCCACAGATCGTTCCGGTAGCGCGCCCAGAAGTCGATGACCTCGGCGTCCGGGAAGAGGGCGGCGTTCATCGTGTGGTCCGGGTGATGGTGGCTGAAGGTCACGTGGGTGACGTCGCCTGGCGCGATCCCGCGCTCGCGCAGGGGATCGAGGATCCGCGCCTGCGACGCGACGAGGCCGGGATCGGCGACGAGGATCGCGTCCCCATCCCGGATCAGGCTGATGCTGGAGCCGACCCGGCCGTCGTCGCGGATGTAGCCGGGGTGGATGAGCTCGACGCTGGTCATGGCGCGAGGATAGGTCGCTGCGATCGATCGGTGGCGGTCCCGCCCGTCCCGCGCGCCGGGTCGGCCCCGGCCGTCCGGAGGTCGGACTGCCATCCTCGGCCCCATGACGACCACTGCAGGTCCCGCCGACCTCGTCCTGACCGGCGGCCACGTCCATACCGTCGACGCCGCCCACCCGCGAGCCGAGGCCGTCGCGGTTCGCGACGGACGGATCGTCGCGGTCGGATCCGCCGACGACGGCGCCGAGCACATCGGGCCTGCCACGCGGGTCATCGACCTGCGCGACCGGCTCCTCGTCCCGGCCTTCCAGGACGCCCATGTCCATCCGGTGTCGGCCGGCGTGGACCGGCTCCAGTGCGACCTGCGCTCTTCACGCGGCCGCGACCGTGTCCTCGCCACGATCCGCGCCTACGTCGAGGCTCATCCGGACGACGAGT
>Ga0081539_10005025_pt1 | contig 13929 bp, 10 predicted proteins | sample TabmetS4T2R2_FD_71023 | JGI IMG/M metagenome (GOLD analysis project Ga0081539, IMG submission 71023) | Tabebuia heterophylla rhizosphere microbial communities from the University of Puerto Rico - S4T2R2 | ecosystem: Host-associated > Plants > Roots > Rhizosphere ...
GGAGACGCGCTGGCCGAGGTGGGAGTCGGAGACGCGCTGGCCGAGGTGGGAGTCGGAGACGCGCTGGCCGAGGTGGGAGTCGGAGACGCGCTGGCCGAGGAGGGAGTCGGAGACGCGCTGGCCGAGGAGGGAGTCGGAGACGCGCTCGCCGAGGATGGAGTCGGCGAGGTGGCGGATCCTCTCGCCGAGCTAGAGGACTGAGTCGGCGTAAGCGGCGCCGTTCGGGCAGTACTCATGATCACGGAAGATTCGGCGGTCATTGAGGACCGGATCTTCCGTGATCATGAACAAGGGCTGGGTGGCCATCATCGGAGTTACAGTAAGGGCGACGCCGGTAACGGAAAGTATTTAAGTGAGCACACTCCGGCGCGGACCCCGGTAGACTTCACGGGGGAGGGGACCCTGGAAGACCGACGCGGTGGCCGAAAGCATCAAGAGCCATCGCACTCTCGCCGGACGCCAGCGCGGGTGGGGACATCTGTCGAGGGGTCGGGCGTGAACGCACGCCGGGCGTAGACCACGCGTCCTCAGCCGTGCCGCACAGTCGGGTCGCTCTGACGGGCGGCGGCCGACGGCGGCAAACACCGGAGTCGTCTTGTGAGCACGTCGATGTACCGCCGCCGGGTATCGTCACTGGCCTGGGGAGCCGCTGCGCTGGTCCTCGCCTCCGGGACCACCGCGCTCGTGGGATGGGTGTTCGACGTCCCCCTCCTGCAGAGCGGTCTACAGCATGGGCCTCGGACTGTGCCCGCGGCCTCGGTGTCCTTCCTGGTCGCCGCGATTGGTCTCTTGACCCTGACCGCCACCGTTCAGCAGCCGGCCACCGATCACCAGACCACGGGAGCGGCGTCCGTCCCCGGCAGCCGATCACCCGACCTCCATCCCCTCGTTCGGTTGTGCGGGACGCTGGTCGCTCTCGTGGGGGTCGTCCGGCTGGCCCTGGCCGCGACCAATGCCGGGCCCCACCTCGACTACTTGTGGCTCAGCGGTGACGCAGACCCGCCGGGACGCATGGCGCCCGCGACCGCGCTGAGTCTCCTCCTGCTCGGCCTGGCGCTCGTGCTGGCCACCACCGAGCGCTGGCCCGCCGCCGGTCAGCCCCTCACCCTCGTGGCGGCCTTGACCGGTGCCGTCGGCGTCGTGCATTACCTCTACGGCGGTGGGCCACTTACGCCGTACGCCCATATGGCTCTTCCCTCGGCACTCAACGTCGTCCTGCTCGCCTCAGGACTGCTGTGCGCCAGGCCAGACGTCGGCCTGGTCGCGTTGCTGACCGGCGACGGTGCCGGTGGCTGGCTTGCGCGACGCCTGCTTCCGGCCACTCTGGTGATTCCCTTGTTCGTCGGTTGGTTGCGGGTGCGTGGTCAGAGCGCGGGCTGGTTCGGTACGGGAGCCGGGACGGGGCTGTTCGCGCTCACCAACATCACCCTGTTCACCCTGCTGATCTGGGTGACGGCCACGCTGCTCCAGCGCCTCGACACCGAGCGCCTGCGGGCCGAGGAAGGCATGCGGGAGAGCCGGGATCTGCTGGAGGCGATCAGCGCGAACTCACCCGCAGTGATCTACGCGAAGGACCTCGAGGGCCGCTATCTGCTGATCAATCCGCGGTTCCGCGAACTGTTCCACGTCGGGGAGGAAATGCTCGGCAAGACCGACTACGACCTGTTCGAGCCGCAGGCCGCGGAGACCTTCCGGGCCATGGACCGGCGCGTGGCCGACGGTGGCGTTCCGCTCACCGAGGAGGAGATCGTTCCCCTTGACGACGGCGTGCACACCTACATCTCGGTGAAGACGCCGCTGCGCGACGAGCACGACGCCGTGTACGCAGTCTTCGGCATCTCGACGGACATCACCGCGCGCAAGCGCGCCGAGGAAGCGTTGCGGGTCAGTGAGGAACGGACGCGTCAGATCATCGACACAGCCCTCGACGCTGTCATCGCCATCGATGCCGAGGGCACCATCATCGAGTGGAGCCCCCAGGCGGACACGACGTTCGGCTGGAGCCGGGAACAGGTCCTCGGCCGATCGCTGGCCGACGTCGTCATCCCCGAGGAGTCGCGCGAGGCGCACCGGCGCGGGATGGCGGTCTACCTCCGGACGGGCGAATCCACTGTGCTCGGTCGCCGGCTCGAGGCGACGGCCCTGCGAGCGGACGGTCGTGAGTTTCCCGTCGAGCTGTCGATCACCGCGAGCGGCACGGGGGATGACGTCACGTTCAGCGCATTCGTCAGGGACATCACCGAGCGCAAGACCGTCGAGCGGGCCCTGCGGGAGAGCGAGGAACGCTTCCGCCTCATGGCGGACAGTGCTCCTGTCCTCATCTGGGTGAGCGGAGTCGACAAGCTCTGCACCTGGTTCAACCGGCAGTGGCTGGAGTTCGTCGGCCGCCCCATGGAGCAGGAGCTTGGCAACGGCTGGGCCGAGAATGTGCACCCCGACGACTTTGATCGCTGTCTGGAGATCTACACGACGTCGTTCGACGCCCGGCGGCCGTTCAGCATGGAGTACCGGTTGCGTCGGCACGACGGCGAATGGCGCTGGGTCCTGGACAACGGGATCCCGCGTGCCACGCCGACCGGTGAGTTCGCGGGGTATATCGGCTCGTGCGTCGACGTCACCGAGGCGCGGCACAAGGCGCACGAGCTGCGGGAGAGCGAGGAGCGTTACCGCTCGCTCGCGCAGGCACTGGAGGAGCGGGTCCAAGCCCGGACGGCGGAGCTGGAGTCGGCGAACCGTGAGCTGGAGGCTTTTTCCCACTCGGTTTCGCACGACCTGCGCGCACCCGTGCGCGCCATCGGCGGGTTCTCCCAGATCCTGCTCCAGGACGGCGCGTCGCGGATGGCCGAGAGCGACCAAGACTTGCTGCGCCGGATCAGCGCAGGCGCGGACCAGATGAGCGCCCTCATCGAGGGGCTGATGAACCTGTCCCAGCTCGGCCGGCACACCCTGAACCGCGAGCAGGTCGACGTCAGGGCGCTGGTCGACGAGGTGATCGCCGAGCAGTCGGCCGCGCTCGACGGTGAACCCGACCGCGCACCGGTGGACGTGCGCATCGGCGACCTCCCCGACTGCGACGCCGACCCCGTGCTGCTGAAGCAGGTCCTGGTGAACCTGCTGTCCAATGCGTTCAAGTACACCCGGCAGGCGGACAACCCCCTCGTCGAGGTCGGATCCGAAACAATCGGGGGCCGCCGGGTCTACTTCGTGCGCGACAACGGCGCCGGCTTCGACATGCACCATGCCGACGGGCTGTTCGGCGTGTTCAGGCGGTTACATCGGGCGGAGGAGTTCGAGGGCACCGGGGTCGGGTTGTCCATCGTGGAACGCATCATCCGCAGGCACGGCGGCGAGGTATGGGCCGAGGCAGCCGTCGGCCAGGGGGCGACCCTGTACTTCACCCTCTCCACGCATCCGCGCGCCCCCGCAGGTTCGGATGCACATGCGGCCCAGGGCACGCGCCTGGACGCCTCCTGATCCTGCGTGATCATGGCGTGCCGCTGGCGCGATCCTGTCGTGCCCTGCGGGCGGCGGAGGCCGCGGCGCGACGTCGTAGGCTTTGCCTCGACATGACCACCACCTCCCAGGACATCCGTCCGCGCACCTACGAGGTGCGCACGTTCGGGTGCCAGATGAACGTCCACGACTCCGAGCGGCTGGCCGGCCTGCTGGACGAAGCCGGCTACGTGCCCGCAGACGGCGGGGACCAGGCCGACGTCGTGGTGTTCAACACGTGCGCCGTCCGTGAGAACGCGGACAACAAGCTGTACGGCAACCTCGGTCACCTCGCACCGATCAAGGCCAGCCACCCGGGCATGCAGATCGCCGTCGGGGGATGCCTGGCGCAGAAGGATCGTGACGCGATCGTGCGGCGGGCGCCGTGGGTGGACGTCGTCTTCGGCACGCACAACATCGGCTCGCTGGCTGCGCTGCTGGATCGGGCCCGGCACAATCAGCAGGCGCAGGTGGAGATCCTCGAATCGCTCGAGGTGTTTCCCTCCACTCTTCCTGCGCGGCGCGAGTCGGCCTACGCCGCCTGGGTCTCTATCAGTGTCGGATGCAACAACACCTGCACGTTCTGCATCGTCCCCAGCCTCCGCGGCGCCGAACGCGACCGGCGACCCGGGGACATCCTCGCGGAGGTCAGGGCTCTGGTCGCCGAGGGTGTCGTGGAGGTGACCCTCCTCGGCCAGAACGTGAACACCTACGGTGTCGAGTTCGGCGACCGGGGAGCGTTCGCCGGTCTGCTTCGCGCCGTCGGCGCCGTCGACGGCCTGGAGCGCGTGCGGTTCACCAGCCCCCACCCTGCGGCGTTCACCGATGACGTGATCACCGCGATGGCGCAGACCCCGACCGTCATGCCACAGCTGCACATGCCGCTGCAGTCGGGTTCTGACCGAGTACTGCGCTCCATGCGCCGCTCGTACCGGGCACAGCGGTTTCTCGGCATTCTGGACCGGGTGCGCTCCGCGATCCCGGACGCCGCGATCTCCACCGACATCATCGTGGGATTCCCCGGTGAGACGGAGGACGACTTCCAGGCCACGCTCGACGTCGTAGCGGCGGCTCGGTTCGCCCAGGCGTTCACCTTCCAGTACTCCCCCCGCCCCGGGACGCCCGCCGCCAGCATGGACGGCCAGGTTCCGAAGCCTCTCGTGCAGGAGCGCTACGAACGGCTGGTCGCGCTGCAGGAGCAGATCTCCTGGGAGGAGAACCGGGCGCTGGAGGGCCGCCTTCTCCAGGTCCTCGTGGCCGAGGGAGAGGGGCGCAAGGACGGCGCGACGCACCGGCTGTCCGGCCGCGCGCCGGACAACCGGCTCGTGCACTTCGCTGTGCCGGAGGGCGGCCCGATGCCGCGACCCGGTGACGTCGCCACGGTCGCCGTCACCTACGGGGCTCCGCATTACCTGGTGGCCGACGCGGCGCTGTCCGGCGGGCCGTACGACGTGCGGCGGACGGCTGCGGGCGAGGCCTGGGAACGGCGTCAGTCCGCACCGGCCTCCCCCTTCTCACCTGGTGCGATGCCCGGCGCCGCAGCAGGCGGGACGTCGCGCGTCGCCCTCGGGATGCCCGCGCTGCGCAGGGCCTAAAGAGGGTGTTTCAGATCTCCCGCCGGCTGCGAGCAGGTGCCCGGGCGAGTGCCCGGCAAGGCCGCAGGAGGCCCCGATAGCGGAGCCATCGGGGCCGACGAGAACGCCGCCGGGCGCCGTCCGGGTGCCGCGCAGCGCCGAAGCGGAGATCTGAAACACCCTCTAAGGCCTATGCGGCGATGCACCGCATCTAAGGCCTCCTGGCCCGCTTGTCGCCGCCGGATCTAAGGTCCCCGGGCGCCAAACGGTGCGTGCTTGACCGATCCGGCGGACCCCCTCATCGAGGCAACCTCGTATCAACAAACGAGGAGGCTTCAGATGGATTCGCACAGCATGAACTTCACCCTCGGTGAGCATGCAGCGCAGGCCCGGACCATTTTCGGCGGCCCCTACGGACCCGGCCTACAGGCTGAGGTGGCGTATCGGCGCGAGCGGATGCTGCGGGAATGGCGCCGTGAGGGCCGCGTCGATGGCGCTCGGTCGCGCGGTCGGCTCGGGCGGCTCTTCCGCCGGCCGGAGCCGGTCACCGAGCCCGCCGAGGGGGCGTCCACGGCGACGTCGCCCCAGCATCCGGTGATCCCGCGGCAGAGCGCGCCGGGACGGGAGCTGACCCGGCGGTGACCGGCGGGGCGGCTGCCGCCCGGCTCTGGTCGGGCGCCGGGCTCGCCGCATCGCGGAACCCGACCCCGGCTCGAGAGTCCGGAACAGCCTGGTTGTCGGTGGTCGATGCCACGATGGACGACGTGGCCATCCTGCGAACTCCGTTCGTCGGCCGGACCGGGGAGCTGGCCCGGCTGGACGGACTGCTCGCCGCCGCCGAGCGCGGGACGTTCGGTGCCGCTCTGATCGCCGGAGATGCCGGAGTCGGCAAGACCCGCCTGGTCGGGGAGCTGGCTCGCCGGGCCGCTGAGCGCGGCGTGGTGGACCTGGTGGGCCGCTGTGTCGATCTGGGCGCGGGCGGCTTGTCGTACCTGCCGTTTGCGGAGGCGCTGACCCAGCTCACCCGCGCCGCAACGACGGACGACACCGCGGCCCGCGCCTTGGGCGTGGTCCGCGAGGAGGCGTCGCGGCACCAGGGGCTGGCGCGACTGGTCGGCCAGAGCGGGTCGCGACCCGTCGCGACCGGCCAGGAGCTGGGGCGTGCCGACGACGGCCTGGAGCGGCTCGCCCTCTTCGACGGCGTGGCGGCCGTGCTGACACGCCTCGCTCGCGACGTCGCGCCCGTGCTTCTGATCATCGAGGACCTGCACTGGGCGGATGCGTCGACCCGGGATCTGGTCCGGTTCCTGCTCACCCGCCTGGACGGTGAGCGCGTGTTCATGGTCGTCACCTACCGCTCCGACGATCTGCATCGGCGTCATCCGCTGCGCCCGCTGCTGGCCGAGCTGAACCGGATACCCGCGCTCGAACGGATCGAGCTGGCGCCGTTCGTGGACGGCGAGCTCTCCGTCTTCATCGCAGCAGTCGGCGGCATGGAACTACCGGACGAGGTGCGTGCCCTTGTCGCGCAACGCTCCGGAGGTAACGCGTACTACGCGGAGGAGCTGCTCGCGGCCGGCTCGACGGGTGGGCCACTCCCCGCGGTGCTCGCCGACGTCCTGCTGGAGCGCTTCGAGCGGCTGGCACCCGACACCCAGCAGGTGATGCGTGCCGCTGCCGTGATCGGGCACTGCCGGATCGCCGACAGCGTGCTGCGCGAAGCCGCGGGATTGTCCGGTCCCGCTGCCGACGAGGCGTTGCGCGAGGCGGTCGCACACCACGTCCTGGAGCCTGACGGCCTGGAGCGGTACTGCTTCCGCCATGCCCTGCTGCAGGAAGCGGTGTACGCCGACCTTCTGCCGGGGGAGCGGGTCCGGCTGCATGCCGCGGTGGCTCGGGCTCTGGCCGATCAGGGTCCACGGTCGGCCGGCGAGCAGGCTCGGCACAGTCTGGCGGCGCACGACCTCCCCGGCGCGCTGGGAGCCTCACTCACCGCGGCCGGGGAAGCGACCCGCCGGCTCGCGCCGGCTGAGGCGCTGGTGCACTACGAGCAGGTGCTCCAGCTGTGGTCCGCGGTGCCCGAGGTCCAACGGCCGGCCGGCGCGGCCCTGGTCGACATCCTGATGTACGCCGCCGCGGCGGCGCACTCCTGTGGAGAACTGGACCGTTCGGTGGCCCTGGCCGAGGAGGCGCGGCGTGAGGCGCACCGGAGCGGGACGCCTCAACAGGTGGCCGCGGCCGGCGTCCAGCTCGCCCAGTACTACTACGCCGTCGAACGGCTACCCGATGCCTTGCAGGCCGCCCGCGAGGCAAAGGCCGCACTGCCGGCCGGGGAGTCGTCGGTGACGAAGGTCCTGGCGGACAGCATTCATGCTCGCGTGCACATTTCGGTGGGTGCTGCCGAGGAAGGCCTGCCCATCGCCGAGGAGGCGCTGGAGGAGGCCCGGCGGCTCGGCGCGCTGTCGGCTGAGGCGGATCTGCTGGTCACTCTCTCGGTCGCGCACGGGACCCTGGGGTCGGAGGCCCAGGCCGAGGCGGATTTGGCGGCGGCCCGCGAACGCGCCGAACAGGCGAGGGATCACAATGTGATCCTGCGGGCGGCGTACAACCTCGGCGTCAACCGCATCGATGCAGGGGATGCCCAGGCCGCGATCCGCATCCTGGAGGCGGGCCTGGCCGAGGCGACGGAGGCCGGGCTCGGCACGAGCCCCTACGGCGTGAACACGCGGTGGATGATCGCCAATGCCATGTACCTGTCCGGGGACTGGGACGGCGTGCTCGCGCTCATGGAGTCCGCTCGCCGTGACGTGCCCCCAGTTCTGGCCGATCAGTTGCAGATCGCTGCGCTGCCGGTACTCGTCGCGCGCGATGCGACGGCTGCGCTGCCGGAGATCGAGATCCGGTCGGAGGCCGTCGCCGGGCTCTTCGGCGCGGCGTCCCTGGAGAGCGCGCGCGCCCAGGCACTGGCGTGGGTCGGGGACGTGGACGGCGTGCTGGCCGCCGTCGAGCGGGGGTACGCCGTCTACACCGCCCAGGGCGAACCGCTGCACCTGGCCGGCATCGCGCTCAGTGCCACTGCGGTTGCGGCGCTGGCCGACCGGGCCGAGCAGGCGCGGGCCCGGGGCGAGGCAGCGGCGGCAGCGAATGATCAGGAACTCGGTGCGCGGTACGTCGAGGACGGACGCCGCCGGGCCGCGTTGGGCCGCCCTCGGCTGGGCACGATGGGGCCGGAGGGCCGCGCCTGGCTGATCCGCCTGAACGCCGAGGCCGCCAGGCTGACCAGCGACGCCGAGCCGGAGCAGTGGCGGCGGACGGTCGAGGCGTTCAGCTACGGGCATCCCTACGAGTTGGCCCGCTCCCGTCGTCGGCTCGCGGAGGCTCTCTTGCGCGCCGGGGACCGGGACGGTGCCCGGGAGAACGCGACGGCGGCCTGGCAAGCGGCGCGGGATCTGGGCGCCCGGCCGCTGCGCGAGGCGATCGAGGAGCTGGCCCGGCGCGCGCGGCTGGACGTCGTGCCCGCACCGGATCACGGCGGGGTACTGACCCGGCGTGAACGCGAGGTCATGCGGCTGGTCGCGCAGGGTCTGACGAACCGGCAGGTCGGGGAGCGGCTGTTCATCAGCGAGAAGACGGCGAGCGTTCACGTGTCCAACGTGCTGGCCAAGCTCGGTGCGTCGGGACGAGCTGAGGCCGTCGCGATCGTGACTCGCAAGGGTCTACTGGAGGACGGCGCAGCGGCCACGGCGAGCTGAGTGCGGCCGCGCTTCGGCGAGCTTACCGCGGCCGCCGCGCTTCATGATCACAGATCATTCTGCTGCGCCAGTGGACCGCATGTTCCGTGGTAAGTGGGGGCCGCCGGTCCCTACCCTGGGTTGCGCCGCCTGCCATCGCCCCACTGCGGCTGCAAGCCTGACAACCAGCGCACGCGGAACTCGTGCTCGCCCTCGGCCGCCTTGGTGAGCTGGGCGCCCACGAACTCCTCGAGGCGGCGTGCCAGCAGCTTCCGCCTGGACTGGACCATGAGCCAGGCCTCGTAGTGAGTGCGGCTGGAGTAACTCATGGCGGTCAGCGCCCCACGCCCGGTGATGACCACCGGCACGCCGGTGATCTCGATCCAGTTGTCGTAGGTACGCCCGCCATCCCACGTCGGTGGCCCCCACACCTGGGTCTGCGTCACTGTGTTGCGCGGACGGAGGAACCTCGGAGCCCACGGCGGCAGTTCGACGTCCACCTGTCGCTGAGTGGCGCAGCGGAACAGGCCGTCCCGCTCGCGCAGCTCGAGCATCCGGTGTTCGCGGTGGCCCAGGTAAGCGGCCTTCGCCTCGAGATGGTCCAGGCGCGTCGACATCTGGAAGACGTGCGTCGGCGGGGCGTTGTACTGCCAACTGAAGTGCAGCAGCACGCTCATGCCGGGAACTCCTCCCAGATTCGTCGCCGGACCGCGGCGAGTCTGGCCGCGCTTCTTGCACTCTAGGGTGCGAAACCGAGACTGAACAGCCTTCGGTGGCCAGCCAGACTACGGATTTCGTGCCGCATTGGCGTTTCACATGCTGATCAAGCAGGTCGTGTCCCTTTTTACCCCCGTACTCCATGGGGCGTACATCGGGCGTCGGCACCTGCGCCCGGCGCCTCAGCGCCAGTGCCTCCGCAGGGTCGACGACATCGGCGGACCGTCCGGGAAGTCTGGATGGCGTACCGGCCAACCCACCGAGGGGACACGATGTCCACACCAACCGTCGTCGAGATCCACGACCTGACGAAGCGATACGGCGACCGGATCACCGCGGTCGACGGAGTGACCCTGTCCGTACGACGCGGGGAGGTCTACGGCTTTCTGGGCCCGAACGGCGCAGGCAAGACCACGACGCTGCGCATGCTCCTCGGGCTCATCGCACCGACAGCCGGGCGGGTCAGCGTTCTGGGTCGCCCGCCGGGCCACCCGGCCACGCTCGCCCGTGTCGGTTCCCTCATCGAGGGCCCGGCCTTCTATCCCTACCTGTCCGGCCGCGACAACCTCCGCGTGCTGGCCCGCTACGCCCGCGCTCCGGAGGCCCGCGTGAACGAGGTGCTGAAGGCCGTCGATCTGGCAGACCGAGCGGGGGACAGGTTCGCCACCTACTCCCTGGGGATGAAGCAGCGCCTCGGAGTCGCCGCAGCCCTGCTCAAGGACCCGGAGCTGATCGTCCTGGACGAGCCGACCAACGGGCTTGACCCCGCCGGCATGCGGGACATGCGCCGTCTGGTGCGCGAGCTCGGCGCTCATGGCCGGACGGTGCTGCTGTCCAGCCACCTGCTCGGCGAGGTACAGCAGATCTGCGACCGGATCGGTGTCATTCACCACGGGCGGATGCTCACCGAGGGCACCGTGGACGAGCTACGTGGTGGCAGCGAGCTGATCATCGCTGCCGCGCCGTCCGACGTCGCCCGTGCCCGCCTGGCGTCGATGCCCGAGGTAGACAGTGTCCGCTCGTCCGACGGGACGCTGCGCGTGCGGGCCGACGAGCGGCACACCGCCGCCATCAACGCTGCTCTGGTATCGGCCGGGGTCGCCGTCACCGAGCTGCGTCGCGGCGGGCGGCAGCTGGAGGACGTCTTCTTCGAGATGACCGACCACGAATCACCGGATCGGGAGATGGACCATGTCTGACATCGTTCGCGCTGAACTCTTCAAGTTGGTACGGCGTCCGGCCGTGTGGGTGCTGCTGGCGGCGGCCGTCGTGCTGAACCAGGTCTTCGGCTACCTGGTGCCCTACCTGTCCTACCGCTCCGGGGATGCCGGCGAGGACGGCGCCAGCCCCGAGCAGCTCCTGGCCAGCGCCCTGCCTGATCAGCTTGTCGGGCGAACCATCGGGGCGTTCCCCGTCTTCGCCGGCGCGCTGGCGCTGGTCCTCGGCGCGCTCGTCTTCGGCGGCGAGTACGGCTGGGGCACTGTGAAGACGCTGCTCACCCAGCGCCCCGGCCGGGCGGCGGTGGTGATCGGTCAACTGGCCGCACTCGCGGTCGCCACCCTCGGGGCGGTCCTGGTCATGTTCGCCGCCGGGGCGGCCAGCGCGGCCGCCATCGCGACAGCGGAGGACCGCCCGCTGGAGTGGCCCGGCCTGGGCGACCTGGTCTCCGGACTGGGCGCGGGCTGGCTGATCCTGTCGATGTGGGCCGTCCTCGGCGCGGTCCTCGGGGTGACCCTGCGCGGCGTCGCGCTGCCGATCGGCTTGGGCGTCGTGTGGGTGCTCGGCGTGGAGAACCTCGTGTCGGCCGTGGCCGGATCGGTGCTCACGGCGCTGCAGCCCCTGCGCGACGTACTCCCCGGCGTCAACGCCGGCTCGCTGGTGTCGTCGGTGATGAGCGACCGCATGATCGACCCGCCGCCGGGGGTCACGTCGAGCGTCGCGGGGTCGCGGGCGCTGATCACCTTGATCGGTTACCTGGCTGTGTGCGCGGCCATCGCCGTCTGGACATCCCGGAGGCGCGACGTCGCATGACGCCCGGCGGCTACTCCGCGGGCATCGTGAAGGATCCCGTCGGCTCCGAGCCGACGGGATCCTTCACGATCACAAAGCGTTCAGGCATGGTCAGAGCCGCGGGGTGGTGACAGGTAGCCTGAAGACCATGCCGGAATTCATTTACACCATGCGGAAGGCCCGCAAGGCCGTCGGGGACAAGGTGATCCTCGACGACGTCACGCTGATGTTCTACCCCGGGGCGAAGATCGGCGTCGTGGGCCCGAACGGAGCCGGGAAATCCACCGTGCTCAAGATCATGGCCGGCATGGACAAGCCCTCCAACGGGGACGCCTTCATCAGCCCCGGGTACTCAGTCGGCATCCTGCTGCAGGAGCCACCGCTGAACGAGACGAAGACCGTGCTCGGGAACGTCGAGGAAGGCGTCGCCGAGATCAAGGCGAAGCTGGACCGGTTCAACCAGATCAGCGAGCTGATGGCCGACCCGGACGCGGACTACGACGCACTGCTCGCCGAGATGGGGGAGTTGCAGGAGGCGCTCGACCACGCCGACGCCTGGGACCTCGACGCGCAGCTCGAGCAGGCCATGGACGCCTTGCGTTGCCCGCCGCCCGAAGCCGACGTCAGCGTCCTGTCCGGCGGGGAGCGCCGTCGCGTCGCGCTGTGCAGGTTGCTACTGGAGAAGCCTGACCTGCTCCTGCTCGACGAGCCGACCAACCACCTGGACGCCGAGAGCGTGCAGTGGCTGGAGCAGCATCTCGCGAAGTACGCCGGCGCCGTTCTGGCCGTCACGCACGACCGGTACTTCCTGGACAACGTCGCGCAGTGGATCCTCGAGTTGGACCGAGGGCGGGCCTACCCCTACGAGGGCAACTACTCCACATATCTGGAGAAGAAGCAGGAACGGCTGCAGGTCCAGGGCAAGAAGGACGCCAAGCTCGCCAAGCGGCTCAAGGACGAGTTGGAGTGGGTGCGGCAGAACGCGAAGGGCCGCCAGGCGAAGAGCAAGGCCCGGCTGCAGCGGTACGAGGAGATGGCGGCCGAGGCCGAGCGCACCCGCAAGCTCGACTTCGAGGAGATCCAGATTCCGCCGGGCCCGCGGCTGGGCAACCTGGTCATCGAGGTCGACCACCTGGACAAGGGGTTCGACGGCCGGGTGCTGATCAAGGACTTGTCGTTCTCGCTGCCGCGTAACGGCATCGTTGGCGTCATCGGCCCGAACGGCGTCGGCAAGACGACGCTCTTCAAGACGATCGTCGGCATGGAGGCGCCCGACAGCGGCACGGTCAAGATCGGCGAGACGGTCAAGATCTCGTACGTGGACCAGGCCCGGGCGGGGCTGGACCCCAAGAAGAACGTGTGGGAGACGGTGTCCGACGGATTGGACTACATCCAGGTGGGCAAGGTGGAGATCCCCTCCCGGGCGTACGTGTCGTCGTTCGGCTTCAAGGGCCCGGACCAGCAGAAGCCGGCCGGCGTGCTGTCCGGTGGCGAACGCAACCGGCTCAACCTGGCGATGACCCTCAAGCAGGGTGGCAACCTGCTGCTGCTGGACGAGCCGACCAACGACCTCGACGTCGAGACTCTCGGCTCGCTGGAGAACGCCCTTCTGGAGTTCCCGGGTTGCGCCGTCGTCATCTCACACGACCGGTGGTTCCTCGACCGGGTCGCCACGCACATCCTGGCTTACGAGGGCAGCGACGAGAACCCAGCCGCGTGGTACTGGTTCGAGGGCAACTTCGACGCCTACGAGAAGAACAAGGTGGAGCGGCTGGGTGAAGAGGCCGCCCGCCCGCACCGCGTCACGTATCGCAAGCTCACCCGGGACTGACTGACCCGCGACTCAGCAGGAGTTTCACCCACCTTCGTGGGTCAGAACTCCTGCTGATCGCTGGTGGCCCTTCGTTGATCGAGCCGAACGTCCAGCACAGCCGCGAGGTCGATCGGCAGCGGTTCACCCTGCGCCAGGGTGTTGACGATCAGCGCGGCGACGTCGCGCAGTTTGCGGTTCGTGTGCTGAGACAGGCGCGACAAGGCATCGAAGGCCGTCGCGTCGTCGCATGAAGCCAGCAAGCGGATCATGCCCTTGGCCTGGCCGATGATGTCCCTGCTGACCAGAGCCACGCGCAGGTGGTCGATCTGGTACAGCAGCGCCTCTTGCGTCTTGGCATCGGCCGGGACGTCGAATTCCGGCTCTAGTTCGTTCATCTCCACTGTCGCCTCCGTCGTGGCAGGCCCGAGGGGGGTTGATCGACTCCGGTGTCGGGGAGACAAAGTGTGACATGAGGTCGTGGCGGCAGGCGCCGCCCGGCTCGCTCACTGTGTTGGATGGGTCGCGAGCCACGGGCGGCGCAGGTGGCGGCGTCTTCCCGCGTTCCTCGGTCCAGACGCCGCCGCGCCGCCCA
>Ga0081539_10005026_pt1 | contig 13921 bp, 16 predicted proteins | sample TabmetS4T2R2_FD_71023 | JGI IMG/M metagenome (GOLD analysis project Ga0081539, IMG submission 71023) | Tabebuia heterophylla rhizosphere microbial communities from the University of Puerto Rico - S4T2R2 | ecosystem: Host-associated > Plants > Roots > Rhizosphere ...
TCATCGACGGCGGCTCGCCGCGCGGGTCGTCGAGGCCGTCGACCAGCTTGTGATAGACCGTGCCCGGCGTCGGCACGACGCGCGAGGGCGACACGCAGGCGACCGCGATGCCGCCGTGGTGCGCCACTTCCTGGGCCAGCCCCTGGGTGAAACGCTCGAGCGCCGCCTTGCTCGCGCCGTACATCACGCCGCCGCGCACGGCCTGGTCCGTGTAGGGGCCGCGGCCGGGGCCGATCGCCGAGCCCGAGCTGATGTTGACGATGGCGCCGCGGCCGGCCGCGATCATGTCGGGCAGGACGGACTTGCTGAGGATGAAGGGCGCATGGACGTTGACCGCGAATGCCTTGATCCAGCGGCTGGTCGGGTAGTCGGCCGTCGGGATGTAGTAGTTGAGCGCGGCATTGTTCACGAGCGTGTCGACGCGGCCGTAGGCCGTTCGCGCCGCCTCGACGAGTCTCAGGCACTCGGCCTCGGAGGAGATGTCGGCGGCGAGGGCCGTCGCCTCGCCGCCCGTGGCCTTGATGCCGGCGACCGTGCTCGCCAGCGAGCCCTTCAGCTGGTGATCGCCCTCGTTCATCGTCCGCGCCACGCAGACGACCCTGGCGCCCTCGGCGGCGAACAGCTCGGCGATCGCCTGGCCGATGCCGCGGCTCGCGCCGGTGACGATGGCGACCCGTCCCGTCATCTTGTGCATGGCTGCCTCCTGTTGCCTGTCGAAATCGCGAGCCAGAACCCTTGCCGGACCGGCCGGCGGGCGCGCACAATTCGGGCAATAAGGGAGCGACGCATGCAGTACAACCGCATTTCTGCCGACTGCCATCTCGACCTGCCCTGGATGCCCCCCGACCTGTTCACGTCGATGGCCTCGCGCGAGCTCAAGGACCGCATGCCGTACGTCGTCGACAGCGACGAGGGCCCCAAATGGACGGCCAAGAACGGCGCCTCGTTCGGCTTCAAGAACGGCGTCGGCCCGGCCGGCAGCAAGTACGTCAAGGGCAAGCATCACCGCGTCGACGTGATGGCCGAGACCGGCCTCTACGAGGACGGCGCCAAGGACATCCGGCGCGTCTCCGACCCGCACCTGCGCATCAAGGACCTCGACCGCGACGGCGTCGATGCCGAGGTGATCTACGGCATCCTGGGCGCCGCCGGCCGGCTGAACGACAAGGACGCGGCCAACGAGATGCTGCGCATCTACAACGACTGGCTGAAGGGCTTCTGCAGCCACTATCCCGACCGCCATATCGGCCTCGCCTGCCTGCCCTACGGCGACATCGACGCGGCGGTGAAGGAGATCTATCGCGTCGCCAAGCTCGGCATCAAGGGCCTGGAGCTCTCCTGCTCGTGGGATATGGAGCCGATGTGGCATCCGATGTGGGAGCCGCTGTGGAAGGCGGTGAACGACGTGCAGCTGCCGCTGCACTTCCACACCTTCCCCAACGTGCCGCCGGACATGATCCAGAAGCATCCCGGCCGCGTCGGCCGCTCGGTGTTCTTCACCGTGGTCTCCGGCTTCCAGATGAACCTGGTGAACATCCTGGCGGCGATCATCGCGGCCAACGTGCTGGAGCGTTATCCCAACATCCGCATCGCCTTCGGCGAATCGGGCTGCGGCTGGATCCCCTATGCGCTCGACCGCATGGACTTCGAATGGGAGGACCGCTTCACCGACCTCGGGCTGAAGATGAAGCCCTCCGACTACTGGCGCCGCCAGTGCAAGGCCACCTTCCAGTTCGACCGCATCGGCGCCAAGCTCATAGACGACATGGGCGCGGAGAGCCTGATGTGGGGCTCCGACTACCCGCACGGCGACGGCGTGTGGCCGAACTCCGAGCAGTACATCAAGGAGCAGTTCGCCGAGGTCTCGCCGGAGGTGACCAAGATGATCACCTGCACAAACGCCGGGAAGTTTTACGGGCTGATCAACTGAGCCTGTTGACGGCGTTGGCGACCGTTTCGCGAGGGCGCAGCATGCTGCGCCCTCGTTTCGTTTGTCCCACCCCTCATGCAATTGCCGGCTGCCTGCATGGGCTGCCCGGGCCGACAACAGGACAAAAACGTTAGACACCGTAGCGTCAAGTGTTTCGTCAACGTTTCTGCCCAGGCTGGGTCCCTACTGCGCTTCGAGTGCTTGAAACGTTAGACACCGGCCCGTCAAATGTTTCCACAGCCTTCGCGAGGTGCCGCCCGGGCCGGAAAACAGGGCCAAAACATTAGACACCGTAGCGTCAAGTGTTTCGTCAGCGTTTCGGCCCCGGCTGGGTCCTACTGCGCTTCGGGTGGTTGAAACGTTAGACACCGCCGCGTCAAATGTTTCCGCGGCCTTCGCGAGCTGCCGCCCGGGCCGGAAAACAGGGCCAAAACATTAGACACCGTAGCGTCAAATGTTTCGTCACCGTTTCGGCCCGGGCGCGCATGCATCGCCCGCTCTCCGCGCCGTCTCGGCCGGCGCGGAGCTGGAATGTCGTCAGATCCAACGATGAATAGAGCGAGCGGCACCCCGAGGGACGCCGATACTTCGGAACGCTACGCGACTTGAACCGAAACTCTGGGTAGTCGAACGCTGGATGCGGCCGGAGTCCTAAAGCGTGTCTGATGCTCGCGGAAACATTGGACACCGGAGCGTCAAATGTTTCCGCGGCCTCGTCGTCTCCAGGACGACCTCGCTGAAGACGGCGGTGTGAAGATGCCGTTCAACTGTCTGCGCTCTCCGAGCGCATGCGTTCATTCGCTCCTCCAAGGTTGCCCCGACTGCTGCGCCGATCGATCGTCGAGGCAAGGGCCGGCCCGCGCGCTGATCGGTTCTCTTCGGATCGAACGATGAAAGAGGGGTCTGCCGAAGGAGTTGTCGAGCGCCATCCGTCTCCGTTTGTCGCGCGCTTCGGCCGGTCCGGACGCGATCATCGTGCGTTTGGTCGGCGGCGCCGCCTGGCCACTGCAAGCAGTGACTGCACGCGCCAGGGGACAGTTTTGACGGTTCGACAAGGGGGTAGCGGAAGAGCGCATCGGCCATACCTCTATGATCAAGGATGGCAGGGATAGGCCACAAAATTGCTCTCGGGAGTCAAGTGGCTTGTGATGTGAGTGCCGATCGCGATGGCGGCGTTGTCATCAAAGGGAGCGCGGCGCTCGCCCGGAGGTTTCGAAATTGCGATTGGCTCTCACCGCCGGGCGAAGACGGAAGTCAGTAGGCTGAGTCCGTTTGGGAGCGTGCATGCCTTTGTACTGGACGATCGACTCCAAGAACGGGCTGTTCACCGGCTATGGCGAAGGCCATGTGAGTTTGGAGGATGCGATGTCGTTGCTGGACGCGTTGGCTGGAGCGCGGGCGCTGGCCTATCGAAAGCTCTTTGATGGCCGTTCAATTCGGTCGACGATGAACGGCGAGGAGCTGCTAACGGTGTGCGCGAGGATCAGGACATACCATGAGCGAGGGCCTATCGGGGCCGTCGCCATGGTGGGCACGCCGGAACAGACCGTGAGCTATGCCAGGCTGCTGGGCGCCCTCGCTTCGGCGGACCGGCCCATGAAGGTGTTCACAAGCCGGAGACAGGCCCGCAATTGGCTCGACCAACAGGTCAGCCAAGCTACTTGATGTACTGTTCCGGCAACACCTTTCAACAAGGAATCACATTGAGCAACTTTCACAGATTGCTAGCGTTCGCGTGGCCGCCATGATCGGCGCGAGGTTGGCAGCAGTTGCCTTGTCGATATGGAATGACCGCACCTCGCCACCGCGCTCGACCAGAGAGACGATGGTGCGCTTGTGGTGGAAGCCGACGCCCGGATTGGCCGAAGCAGTGACCGGTACTGTTGAAGTTACCGATGCGGGATCTAACTTGAACGTAATCAGCGTGAATGTCCTTCACGCCGGCAAGCATCTGGATCTTGCTGATGACGAATGAGGATGTCGGTATTTTCGTCGAGCCGGCACTTCATCAGAAGGTCGTATTGGCCCGAGCCGATGAGACCTCTGACACCGGTGCTCGACTCCGCAAGCATCGGTCTGGCCCCGCCTTTCCCGCGCGACGGCAAACGGGCCTGGTCTCCGCGTAGCCGCTAAGGCCGTCGATCGAACGGCACGAAGCGGTCGTCGTCGTAGACGTCCAGTAGGTCGGAATGGATGGGGGTCGCGAAGACCCTTGACTTCACGTAGACGAAGGCAGGCCAGCGGCCCGAGCCGTCGAGCGCCTCGACGTCGGTGACGATGCGCCAGTTGCCGGGCTTGCCGACCGATTCCACCGCGTCGAGCCGCGCGAGCCCGGCATCGTCCACCTCGTAAAGCTCGCCGCGGACCCGCCGACCCGAGCCCGGCTCGTTCATCATCATCGGCGCATACCACGCGCCGGCGATGAACATCGGAAAGCGCTCGACCGTGCGGCAGTCCGCCAGGCGCCTGGGCGCATCGCCCAGGCCCTGCCGATGCAGCGGGAAGCCCTGCTTCACGGTGCCGAACACGAAGACGCGGTGCATGCCGGCATAAAGTCCGGCACACGGATCGGTTGCGCCGCTACCGCTGCAGCTTGTCCGCACACGGTCAGCGCGCGGCCGCGCCTAGTCCGCCGCCTCGACCACATGGCCCTGCTTCATCTTGTGGCCGGTGAAGCTGCGGGTTTCAGGCGGCGGCAGCCCGCCCTGCTTGATGGCCGCCAGCAGCTGCTCCTTGCGCGCCTGCAGCTTGCCCCCGAGGTCTGCCAGGTCGACGTCGCCCCTGCGCGCCTGGGCGAAGAAGCCTTCGCCGGGCTTTTCCTCTTCCTTGACGTGATGCTTGATCATCTCGGAGAGGACCGTGACCTTGGCGGCGTAGAATTCGTTCTCGGGGTTGCCCTGGGCGATCTCGGCGATCAGCACCTTGGCGCCGTCGTGCTCGACATAGGCCTCGTGCTCGAGATCGTCCTCCACGGCCTCCTTGCAGGCCGGATAGAAGATCTCTTCCTCGATGGTCGCGTGCACGGTGAGCTCGGTGCAGATCTCCTGCGCCACCTTCTGCCTGCGGGCGTTGTCCGTGGCCTTCTCGAACTGGTCGAAGAGGTCCTCGACCTTGCGATGGTCCGCCTTCAGCAACGAGATGGCGTCGGTCGGCTTGGTGATCGGCATGATGCCTCCTTCGGTTGTCGGGTGCTTTGCGCCGGGCAACGGGCAGCTTCTTTGGAGGTTGCGCAGAAGCGGCCATCGAGCCCGAGGCGATCTCCTAGAGCCGGTTCCGCAACCGGGCGTCCACGGCCGCGGCGAGATCGTCGACTATGGCGACCGGCGCGACATAGGCCGGAAGGCCCGCCGCCTCCGTCTTCGCGCCGAGGCCCGTGCGCACCAGGACGCGCTGGCAGCCGGCGTGGAAGGCCGCCTTGAGATCGTCCACCTGGTCGCCAACGAACGGCGTGTCGGCCGCCGCGGCGCCGAACCGCGCCAGCGCCATCCGCAACACGCCGCCGGACGGCTTCATCGACGGGCACTTGCGCGCGCGGGTACAGCACAGGACCAGCTCGACGCGGCGCCGCGGGCGGCCAGCATCCGGTGCAACCCTTCATGCACGTCGTCCAACTGGGCGCGGATCATCACCCCGCGCGCCACCTCGGGCGGGTTGGTGCAGATGGCGACGTCGACGCCCGCCCGGTTGAGCCGGGCGATGGCCGGGGCAGCCCCGCGAACGAGGAACAAGCTGGTCCGGCGTCTTCACATTGGTCGGCCGATTGACGACCACGACGCCATCCCGGTCGAGGAGGAAGAGAGGCATCAGCGACCGTCACGTGGAACGTCCGGGGGCGCCAGTAGGCCGGCCAGGGTCACTTCCTTGTCCGCGCTCAGCCGGAAGGAACGGTGAGTGGACCATCCGTTCTGCGCCGTCGCCGGCCGGGCCTTGGTCAGCCGCGCCAGGCGATCGGCATCGGTCTTGTCGACGAAGCCGCAGTGGATCCCCGCGCCCTCCGCGTCGCGCACGATGGCGGTGGCGAAAACCCGCTCCGATATCTCCTGCTCAATCAACTGGGTGAGCGTGCTGCGCAGGCGTCGCAGGTGCACGGCCGAGCGCGGTGGGAACACCACCGCCGACACCAGATGCGCCTGCTGGTGCTGCTGCAGGAAATCAACCCACGGTTTTTGCGGCATGCTGCCTCCGCTGGAGTTCACGGCCGCGCCGGGCCGGCGCGGCGCCCGCCGGCCGGGATCGCGGCGCAACCCGTTCCGAGCCAAGGCGGCGACGGCGGCCGGGCGACCGCAGCCCTCGCCTGTCGAGAGGGCAACCGGCGAGGCGCGACGGTCGTTGGTCCGGCACGCCACCGATCGCATCCGCCCGCCTCCCGCCCTCCTTGTCGACGGCGTGAGCGACCGCCCGGGGACTCCCTCTGCCATGCCCGATTCCGGCTCGCTGACCCTTCCCAGCCGCTTTGCCAACCGACTGCTCCAGCAGCTGTCCGGCGCGGATGCCGGCGTGCTGCGGCTGACGCTCGAACCGGTGACGCTCGACGTCGGCCGCGTCCTCTACGCGCCGGCCCAGCCGGTGCGCCATGTCTACTTCGTCGAAAGCGGCCTGGTTTCCATCGTCGGCGCCAACAAGAGCCGGCGCCGCATGGAGGTCGGCATGGTGGGCTTCGAGGGCATGACCAGCGTCGAGATCGTCCTGGGCGGTGGTCTCGCCGCGCATGAGGCCCTGGTGCAGTCGCCCGGCTCGGCGCTGCGCCTGCCCTCTTCCGCCCTGCGCCAGGTGATCGCGCACAGCCGGTCCCTGCACGACGTCCTGCTGCGCTTCGCGCACGCCTTCATGGTCCAGTCGACCCACGCGGCGATCGCGGCCGGCCGCGCCCGCATCGACGAGCGGCTCTCGCGCGGCCTGTTGATGTGGCACGACCGCATCCGCGAGCCCGACCTGTTCGTGACGCACGAGTTCCTGGCGCTGCTGATGGGCGTGCGCCGCCAGGGCGTCACCGTCGCCCTGCATGAGCTTGAGGGCAAGGGGCTGATCCGCTCGACGCGGAATCGCGTGCGCATCATCGACCGCGCCGGTCTCGAGCGGACGGCGAACGGCTTCTACGGTGCGCCGGAAGACGAATACCGGCGGCTGTTCGGGGACGAGCTGAAGCATCACGCTGCGGCGTAATTAGCCGCTCGGGCTTCTTTGAGGCATGTCCGCTTTGGGACAGAAGCGCGGCGCGTCCCATTTGGGACAGAGCGCGCCCAGCGGGCAACTGGCCGCTCGCGGGGGCATTGCCTTCGCCAGTTGTCGGCCCCGGAGATCACATGAGGGATTTTTTCACAAGTTTCCGATGGTCCGGCAGGCGGCTTGCCAGCGTGGAGGTCGCGGCGTTGCGGCGGCTCGCAAACAGCCGGCGCGTCGCGTCGATGACCATGCGAGACCGACAGGGGCGGGACCGACAGGGCACGGCATCGCCGACCGTGACCGTCCGGCCCGTTCCGGCGAGCGCGCCCCGTCATCCGTTGCAAAAGGAGAAATGAAGATGTTCATGCACAACAAGCGCCTGCAGTACACGGTGCGCGTCGGCGAGACCAATCCCGCGCTCGCGTCGCTGCTGCTCGAACAATTCGGCGGCCCCGACGGCGAGCTCGCCGCCGCCATGCGCTATTTCACCCAGGGCCTCGCCGAGGACGATCCCGGCCGCAAGGACATGCTGCTCGACATCGCCACCGAGGAGCTCAGCCATCTCGAAGTCATCGGCTCGATCGTCGCCATGCTCAACAAGGGCATCAAGGCCCAGCTGTCCGAAGCGGCGCTGGCGGAGGCCGACCTGTACCGCTCGCTCAATGCCGGCGGCGACAGCCATACCCAGGCCCTGCTGTTCGGCGGCGGTCCGTCGCTCACCAACTCGTCGGGCGTGCCGTGGACGGCGGCCTATGTCGATTCGCGCGGCGAGCCGACCTGCGACCTGCGGTCCAACATCGCCGCCGAGAGCCGCGCCAAGATCATCTACGAGCGGCTGATCGCCATCACCGACGATCCCGGCATCAAGGACGCCCTGGGCTTCCTGATGACCCGCGAGATCGCCCATCAGAAGTCGTTCGAGAAGGCGCTCTACGCCATCACCGACAACTTCCCGTCCGGCAAGCTGCAGGGCATCGGGCCTTTCGCCGACATGTACGTCAACACCTCGCAAGGCGACGGCGACATGAGCGGGCCGTGGAACAGCGGCGAGCAATGGGAGCGGGTCGACGACCTCGAGGAAGTGATGCCGGCCGACGAGGGCGACGGCACCGCCAGCGTCAAGCTCAGCCGGACCGAGGTCACGGCGGCCAAGAAGGCGAGCGAGCGCCTGGCTTCCGATCCCACGTCCGACGCCGAGACCGGAGCCGATCTCGGCGCCGGGCCGGGCGCCGGCAAGACCACGGGCGGCGAGGATTACGGCACCGCCCCGGATGTGACCAAGGCCGACCGCACGAAGCCGCGGGCCGCCTGATCGTGACGCCACCGCCGCCTCCTGAAGCGGTGGCGTCGGCCGATGCGCCTTCCGCCGATTTCTTCCCCCGGCGGGAGGCGCATCGCAGCGTCCGCGTTCCAGCCGCGGTTCCGGCCGGCTCGTTCGCGCGCAAGCTGTTCGCCTTCTCGGGGCCGGGCTACCTCGTGGCCGTGGGCTACATGGATCCCGGCAACTGGGCGACCGGCATCGCCGGCGGCTCGGCGTTCGGCTATCGGCTGCTCTCGGTCATCGTGCTCGCCAACCTGATGGCGATGTTCCTGCAGCGCCTGGCGGCGCGGCTCGGCATCGCCACCGGCCTCGACCTCGCCCAGGCCTGCCGCCGGCGCTACGGCGCCGTGACGCGCACGCTGCTGTGGCTGCTGTGCGAGCTTGCCATCGTCGCCTGCGATCTCGCCGAGCTGATCGGCGCCGCCATCGCGCTCAATCTGCTGTTCGGCCTCGACCTTGCCCTTGGCGTCGCCCTGACCGGCATCGAGGTGCTGCTGGTGCTGGGCCTGCAGGCGCGCGGCTTGCGCACGCTCGAGGCGCTGGTGGTGTCGCTGATGGTCGTGATCGGCGTCTGCTTCACCATCGAGCTGGCGCTGGCCCGGCCGCCGATCGCCGCCGTGCTCGACGGGCTGGTGCCGCGCCTCGAGATCGTCAGCGATCCGGCGATGCTCTACCTCGCCATTGGCATCCTGGGCGCCACCGTGATGCCGCACAATCTCTACCTGCACTCGTCGATCGTGCAGACGCGCGACTTCCCGCGCAGCGAGGCGGGCAAGCGCGAGGCGATGCGATTCGCGACCATCGACATTGTCGTGGCGCTGACGCTCGCGATCTTCGTCAATGCGTCGATCCTCGTGCTGGCCGCCTCGACGTTCCACGCCGCGGGCCTGACCGAGGTCGTCGGCATCGAGGAAGCCTATCGGCTGCTGACGCCGGCGCTGGGCGTCGGCGCCGCCGGGACGCTGTTCGCCGTGGCGCTGCTGGCAGCGGGCCACAACGCGTCGGTCGCCGGCACCCTGGCCGGACAGGTCGTCATGGAAGGGTTCACGCACTTTCGCTGGCCGGCCTCGGCCCGCCGGCTGGTCGCGCGCCTGCTGGCGATGGTTCCGGCGCTATTCGTCGTCACGGCCTACGGCGAAGCCGGCGCAACCCAGCTCCTGATCCTGAGCCAGGTCGTGCTGAGCCTGCAGCTGCCCTTCGCCGTCTATCCCCTGGTGCGCCTGACGGGGTGCAAGGAGACGATGGGAAGGTTCGCCAACGGCCCCTTCACGGCGGCCATCGCCTGGACGATGACGGCCGGGCTGATCGGGCTGAACGGCGTGCTGCTGCTCGGAACGATGGGCTAGCGCAACGTATCGGCCGCGAGAGGCTTAACCCCGCATGACCAACCAGCACGCCTCCCCCAAGGCTGTCGTCTTCGACGTCGACGGCACGCTGATCGATTCGGTCGACCTCCATGCCCAGGCCTGGGTCGACGCCTTTGCCGAGTTCGGACACGCGTTCGGGTTCGCCGATGTCCGCCGGCAGATCGGAAAGGGCGGTGACCAGCTCATGCCGGTCTTCCTCTCCAAGGCGGAGATCGACCGGTTCGGCGAAAGGCTCGAAGAACGTCGCGGCGTTTTGTTCAAGGAACGCTATCTCCACCGGATAAAGCCCTTCCCGGCCGTGCGGGAGCTGTTCCAGCGCGTGATCGCCGACGGCAAGGCTGTCGCGCTCGCTTCCTCCGCAAAGGAGGATGAGCTGGAGCAATACAAGAAGATCGCCAACATCGCCGACCTGATCGACGTCGAGACCTCCTCCGACGATGCCGACAAGAGCAAGCCTCATCCCGACATCTTCCAGGCGGCGCTGACGAAGCTCGACATGGCCCAACCCGATCAGGCCATCGTGATCGGCGACACGCCGTACGACGCCGAGGCCGCCGCGAAGGCAGGGCTGCGGACCATCGGCCTGCTCTGCGGCGGATGGTCGGAGGGCGAACTCGCGCGGGCGGGCTCCGTCGCCATCTTCAGGGATCCCTCCGACCTGCTGGCGCGCTACGAAGAGTCGCCCCTCGCCTCGCCAGGGCGAGTGGCGGCATGAGGCCGTTGGCGCTGCCCGATCAAACGGGTCGCGACGAGTCGGTCTCCGACGGGGGTTCGTGGCCGAGGCCGGCAAGGCGTTGCTTGCCGAGCTCCGTCAGGCATGGCCCGGACGATCCGTGCTCGATCAGCGCCAGGCTCGCCAGGCGCTGCAAGTGGCTGTCGGCAATTTCAGCCGATCCCAGGGAAATGCGCCGCAGGGCCATCTCCTCGTTGGGACTCAAAGGCGCAAGCAATCCCCGTTCCATGGGCCGCCTGCCGTCAAATCGTGCGGGGCCGCGCGGGCGGCTGTCCGTTGGTGCGCATGCATCCTCCAGTGAGCGATGGTCGCCGTCGGCCCCTTTCGTGGCAGCCGACCATGGGCGCCTATCTAGGACGCTCCCGGTTCGAGTCAAGGAGACCGCGTCGATTTCGCGTTCCGTCTCGCCAGCGGCGCTCACACCGGTGCCGCGCCGGCGGTGCGAGAGCGGCGAGATCACCGGTCCCCAGTCGCCCGGCAACCGCCCTCCGCAGGTGTCGTTCCGGTTCAACGAGTCGGTGCAAGAGCGAGGAACATGGATGTCGGAACCGTCATAGGCGCAATCGCCGCCGTCTGCACCACCCTCTCCAACCTGCCGCAACTCAGAAAGTGCTGGACGACGGGATCGGCCGGCGATCTCTCCCTGCGGACGCTGGTGATTCATAGCGCCGGCGTGGCCCTGTGGATCGGCTACGGCGTGGCCCGCGGCGACTGGGTGATCATCATCTCCAACGCGGTCAGCCTGCTGCTGTTGCTGGGGATCCTGTTCGTCAAGCTGCGGGAGAAAAAGGGCGAAGATCGTCCGGGGCCGGCCGAAGCCGGTCGCGCTACGGCCTGGCGAGGGTGACGGGCTGCCGGCCGCTCCAGCTTCCGCGCGACTTCTGGTCCTGCCCGGTCATCTAGAAGCCGTTCACCCTCCAGCGCTGCTCCAAACTCTGCGCTGGGTATTGCGGATATGATGCCGTCGATGCCGTGGCGCGCGTCTGCACGCGCCCATCGTTGCCTTCGAATTCGATGGTCACTTGCCGCTCGGCGAAGGTGATGCGGCACAGCTGGCTCACAGCGATCCGTCCTTCACGCAGCTGGCCCCCGTGCCGCACAACCTTGCTTACCGGTCGTTGGATTCTCCAAGGTCAACTGGGTCAGGCCCGAACTGCCGAAGCCTGTTTAGAGTAGCGCTAATCATCGAGCGGCTTGCCCAAGGCTTCTTCGAGCATCCCTGCTACAAAGTCGAGGAACCAGGTGCGCGTGTAACTCCGCTGGAACGACGGGCACCATGGCAGCAAGCGGTCTTGCCGGAGGTCATGCACCAGCGCGGGCTCGGACGGGTCGAATTCGCTCATCGGCCGGAACTGCGGGGTAAGCTCGCTCGGCGAATGCGCGACGCGGCGGGTGGTCATGACGACTTCGAACTCAGGGGAGCCTCGCGTTCGGCCTCGTGCTCCAGGTCGCGCTCGATGCCGAAGACCAGGTCTGACAGCATGTCGTCCGCGTAGCCGTCGATCGCATACGATACGTCCTTCGCCGGTATGCTGTACTTGTCGGCCAGTGCCTCCAGCACCTGCCGCAGCCGCGCCTTGGTCTCGCGCATGTCGCTCCTGAGCTCGGCAAGGCGTTCGTGTGGCGGCGACTGGGGCGCACCTCGTTCGTCCAACGAGTAAGGGACGGCAAGGCTAGATCGTCAACGGAATTAGAGCGCGCATCGTTGGATGTTGTCGCGCCATATGATGTCGTCAGCACCGATCGGCGGGCCGGGCAAGCAAGGCAACTCCAGCGCCGAGGGTGCCGTGTGCTGGGCTGGTCACATGTGCACGCTCTACACACTGCGGCTCTCCGTGATGGGCGCGATGCCGGATGGGGATGCGCAATTGGCCTTCAGTGTGGTCGTGAAGCCGACGACTGCGACTCGCAGGCGTTGGAGCCGATGCGGGCGGGAGTGGTGGGTGAGCCTCCGATGATCTGCGCGATCAAGATGACCGTGGCGATGACGCCCAGCACCAGTACGCCGACCCCTCCGAATAGCTTAAAGACGCCGGCCACCAACAGCACGGTGAGGATCGGGATGACGCGCTCGGAAATGCGCTCGACGTACTTCATGGGGAATCCCTTGCAGTCTGGCCTTATTTGAGCACGCGCGTGTTCCCGGTGGGTCTGTCAACTGCGTGACATTCCTTGAAATGACGCAGCATTCACGCGCACGAAATCACTGTCCTGCACCCAGGTCGCGATCTGCCCCTTGTTGGTCATCGACACCGATCGATCAGCCACGGCTGCCAACGATGGGCGAAGCGGCCGCCGGCGAAGCACCCGCCCGGGCAACACGTTGCCGCTTCGTCTTGTATCCGACGGAAACCGAGCTTCCTCAAAGGCGTTTGATTGGAGAGAGCGGGCCCCGCCCCTGTTGGGCTATCCCCCGGCTCAAGCCCACCTGGTCGGGAACGTCAGGTGGGCTTTCTTTGAATCAGGCCCCCCGGCCTTTTAGAAGAATTACAGAGTGAAACTCAGCGACCTATGCCGGCGTTTGATCGACCTGTAGCAGACCCGTTGGCAAGTGTGGACTGCTGCATTGGGGGCAAGCTTGAGAAAGGCAAAGGATCGTCTGCTCACGGTCTTTGAGGTGACAGCCTACGGCAGCGCGTTGTTGCTTTTGCCGTGTGTCTTCGCCGGACTGTTCGGCTGTACCTTGGCTTACATTGTTGTTCCCATAATGCTGGGGGCGGTTACCGGCACCGTCGTGCTTACAGCTGTTGCCATTCATGAGGGCTGGTATTTCGACCATCTGTCCGGAAGTGACCTCGCTGAGGAGCGACCGGAGCCGATTTTTGCCTCGACCCGCGGCGTGCGTACGGTGTCGCATCCGCTCAAGTCGCCAACGGATGCCGATCGCCAGGCCGTCGTTCTGAAGGAACAAGAGAAGAAGGCGTCCTAGCTGGCCGCGTTTGCCAGCCGCACCGGAGATTCAGCCAAGCGTTTGGCAAAGCCGTCAGCCGTTCAAAGCCGCCATCAGCTTCGCGCCTGCTAAATTGGCCACACAGTCATGCAGCCCACCACCATGGCGAATGCCCAGACTACGCCAGCGGTGAGATAGTCCAGGATCGTGTCGAGGCGCCCCGTGTTCATCGGCTCCTTATGGATGACGGCGAGCAAGGTTGGTGTGACGATTCTGTGCAACGAGTCCGCGGATGGACGGGAGCGCACCCTGTTCGTCCCGGCGCCTAATCCTGCAGTAATCGAGGCGATACGGCGCCAAACTTGGTGTTTGCTTCCAAGCACGTGCAAACTGATTCCCCCCAAGCAGATGCATGAACGTTGCCCATCGCTGCTCCTCAGTGCGGGCAGCTCTTACAGGTCCTCCGAATCGGCTCTTCCATCGCTTGGCTGCAACGTGCCTCTGGGCTCGCCGTTTG
>Ga0081539_10005027_pt1 | contig 13921 bp, 11 predicted proteins | sample TabmetS4T2R2_FD_71023 | JGI IMG/M metagenome (GOLD analysis project Ga0081539, IMG submission 71023) | Tabebuia heterophylla rhizosphere microbial communities from the University of Puerto Rico - S4T2R2 | ecosystem: Host-associated > Plants > Roots > Rhizosphere ...
ACGATCGAACGGCGCGTCAACGAACTGGGCGTCGCCGAGCCGAATATCGCGCAGCAGGGTCAGAACGGCGATCAGATCCTGGTGCAACTACCTGGCGTCACCGACGTCAATCGCGCCAAGAGCATCATCGGATCGCCGGGCGTCCTCGAGCTGAAGCTCGTCGAAATGGGGCCGTTTCCGACGCAGGAATCGGCGATGTCCGCGTACAACAACAACTTGCCGGGGGACCTAATGATTGTGCCCGGCCCCGCCGGTGCCGGCGAGGGTTCCGCCGGCAGCACGATGTATTACGTCCTGAAGCGCGTGGCCGCCGTCCGCGGGACGGATCTGCGCAGCGCGCGTCAATCACTCGATCAGAACAACCGGCCGGCCGTCAGCTTCACCCTGAGCGGCGACGGTGCGCGCAGATTCGGCCAGGTCACTGAGCAGAACATCGGCCGCTACCTCGCGATTGTGCTCGACAACCGCGTCTTCTCTGCGCCGCGCATCGACGGCCGCATCACCGATCAGGGGCAGATCTTCGGCAGCTTCACGCCGCAGGAAGCGAACGACCTGGCGCTCGTGTTGCGCTCGGGCGCATTACCTGCCCGCCTCGATTACCTGCAGGAACAGACGATCGGCCCGAGCCTGGGCGCCGACGCGATCCGCTCGGGCGTGATCGCCTCGGTCGTCGGTCTGCTGCTGATCATCATGTTCATGCTCATCTACTACAAGCTATCGGGCGTGAACGCCGTGGTTGCCTTGATCTTCAACCTGGTCATTCTGCTCGGACTGATGGCCTACCTCGGCGCGGTCATGACGCTCCCCGGCATTGCGGGCTTCGTCCTGACCATGGGGATCGGCGTCGACTCGAACGTGCTCATCTTCGAGCGCATCAAAGAGGAGCTCGAGGCCGGCCGGGGCGTGCGGGCGTCGATCAATTCGGGCTTCGGCCGAGTCTTCTGGACGCTGGTGGACACTCACGTGTCGGCGGTGATCGGCGCGCTGTTCCTCCTGCAATTCGGCACCGGCCCGATTCGCGGATTCGCCATCACCCTGCTGCTCGGTCTGGCGTCGAACCTGTTCACGTCGATCTTCGTGTCCAAGACGCTGTTCGAAATGGCGCTCGGCCGCCGCCAGCAGGTTGCGGCGCTCTCGATTTAAGGGAACTTCGATGCATATCTTTCACAACACCAGCTACAACTTCCTGCGCTGGCGGTGGCACGCGGTCGCGCTGTCGTGGGTCGTGATCATCGCGGGCATCGTGGTCATCGCGACCAGGGGTATCCCGAAAGGCATCGAGTTCGCCGGCGGCACGGCGGTCATCGCCCAGTTCGATCAGGCGGTCTCGGTCGATGCCGTTCGCGACGCGCTGAATCGCAATTTCCCGGGCGGTGGTGAGAACGCGATCGTCCAGAGCTACGGCGATCCGGCAGTCCATCAGGTGATGGTGCGAGTGCCCACGGTCGGCGCGGAACAGGGTGCCGCGCTCAGCTCACAGGCACAAGCCGTCGAGGACGCGTTGCGGAAAGGGAACCTGCCGAAATTCAACGTCGCCGGTACCGAAATCGTCGGTCCGGCCGTCGGCGAGGAACTGACGCGAAAGGGACTCACGGCGTTTTTCCTGTCGCTGGTCGGCATCCTCATCTACATCGCGCTTCGGTTCCAGTTCTCGTTCGCCGTCGGCGCCGTCGTCGCGACGGTGCACGACGTGCTGGTCACGCTGGCGTTCCTCGCGTTCTTCCGTTTCGACTTCTCGCTCAACGTCATCGCCGCGATCCTTACCGTCACCGGCTACTCGACCAACGACACCATCGTGATCTTCGACCGCGTCCGCGAGAACATGCGGTCGCGCCGGCGCGATTCGCTGAGCGACATCATCAACGTCTCGATCAATCAGACGCTTGGGCGAACGGTGATCACGGCAGGCACCGCCCTGCTGTCGGCGATCGCGTTGTTCCTGTTCGGCGGCGAAGTGCTGCACGGCTTCGCGTTCACGATGATCGTCGGCATCGTCACCGGCACGTATTCGAGCGTGTTCGTCGCCGCCGCGATCGTGACGTTCTGGCGGCGGAAGCACGCGCGCCCCGTGACCGCTGCCGCCGACGCGCCGGCAGCGACGACCAGCCAGCCAGCGCGCCGCAGCAAACAGCGGAAGGCGCGCGCGTCCTAGCGAGTGATTTACGCGCTCGCGGCACTGCTCGGCATCCTGCAGGGGGTGACCGAGTTCCTGCCGATCTCGTCGACCGCGCACCTGCTGATCGCCTCGCAGCTGATCGGGTTTTCCGATCCGGGCGGCGTCTTCACGGTGATGATCCAGCTCGGATCGATCGTCGCGGTGATGTGGTTGTATCGCGCCAAGCTGGCCGCCGTCGTGCGCGGTCTGCCGTCCGATCCGGAGGCACGCCGGTTCGTGGTGATGCTCGTCGTGGCTGTGATTCCGGCGCTCGTGGCCGGCGCGCTCCTGTCCGACTTCGTCAAGCGCGTGTTGTACGAGAGCCCACGCGCGATCGCGTCGGCGTTCATCATCGGTGGGCTGGTCATGCTGTGGGTGGAGCGGCGGCGTCCGCGACCGGTGATTGGGAACGCCGAACAGACGCCGACCTCGCGCGCATTCGGGATCGGGCTGTTTCAGACGCTGGCGCTGTTGCCTGGCGTCTCGCGTTCGGGCTCGACAATCGTCGGCGGCATGCTGATGGGCCTCGATCGCGCCGCGGCAGCCGAGTTCTCGTTTTTCCTGGCGATGCCGACGATGGCAGCGGCGTTCGCGCACGACCTGATCGAAGTGCGGCACCAGCTGACGACGGATCGCGCGCTCGAGATTGCGATCGGGTTCGTGATGGCGTTTCTCGCGTCGCTCGCCGTCGTGCGTCCGTTTCTCCGCTTCGTGGGACGCTCGGGCTTCGCCCCGTTCGCGTGGTACCGAATCGTCACGGGTATTCTGATCTTTGGAGCTGTGGCGGTCGGTCTTCTTTGATCGCGATGGATTCGCGCGTGTCAACGCCCAACCCTCTGACGCTGCGCCAACGCCCAACTTCCAATGCCGCTGCGGGCGCGTTGGGAGTTGGTTCGGGCGAAAGGGAGTTGGGAGTTGGGAGTTAACTCCGCCGATGCTCCAGTGGTTCCGAAGCCGCTTCATCGCCGGGTTCTTCCTGACGGTGCCGCTCTTCGTGAGCGTGGCGGCCCTCGTGTGGATCTTCGGTATCATTGACCGTTTCACGGCACCGCTGGCGGAGCGGCTGCTGGGACGTGCGATACCGGGTCTCGGCATCCTGCTGACCGCCAGCGTCGTGCTCGCGGTCGGGGTCGTCGCGACCAACGTGATCGGCCGGCGGATTCTGGCGCGTGCCGAGAGCTGGCTGATGCTGATCCCGGTGTTCCGGGCGATTTACGCGCCGGTGAAGCAGCTCATCGCGGCGTTTTCGCCGGAGAACGAGTACGGATTCAAGCGCGTGGTCATGGTCGAGGACCCGGCGCGCGGCTGGGTGATGGGATTCCTGACCAAGGAGTTCATCGTCGACCGCGGGCAGGGAGGCGAACAGCTGGTCGCTGTCTACGTACCGACCAATCACCTGTACCTGGGCGACATCGCAATCTACCCGAGGGAACGGGCGTTTTTTCCCGAGCTGACGGTTGAAGAGGGCATCAGGATTTTTCTGACCGGCGGAATGTCGCTGCCCGGTCGCATCGATCAGAAGGAAGACGCCAAGGGGCTCTGTCCTTGATGTCCCCGGACCGCTATGCGGTTGAAGCAACGAGCACGAAATTCGAGTTCCGGGCCGCATGGCGGTCCAGAGGAGCAGACACAGTGATGAGCGAGTCGTTGAAGGCGCTGCGCCGCGGTGCCGCATCTGCCGGGGCCCCCAGCGCGCGGACTTTGTGCGCTGGGGTGGCTTTCACCCTCCTGCTGGCGCTCGCGCCGGCTGCCGCGAGTGCGCAACAGTTGGAAACGACGCTGGCGCAGGCGGCGCAGCCGGAGGCAACCGAGCGCGCCGGGGGTGGCGAGGCCAATCTCGTCCTGCCCGACCTCGGTCAGGTGGACGTGGGTGGATTCAACGGCCGCACGCTGCTGCTCGTTGGCCTGGGCGTCGCCGCGCTTGGCGTGCTGTTCGGGTTGATGATCCTCACGCAGGTCAAGAACCTGCCGGTCCATCGATCGATGCGCGAGGTCTCGGAGCTGATTTACGAGACGTGCAAGACGTATCTGGTCACGCAGGGGAAGTTCATCCTGATCCTGTGGGTGTTCATCGCCGTCATCATCGCCGGCTATTACGGCTGGCTGAACCCGATCCCCGGCAAATCGATTCCGTCGACGCTCGCGATCATCCTGTTCTTCAGCATCGTCGGCATCGCCGGCAGCTACAGCGTCGCCTGGTTCGGCATTCGCGTGAACACGTACGCGAACTCGCGCACCGCGTTCTCCAGTCTCGAAGGCAAGGCCTATCCCGTCTACGCCATCCCGCTGCGCGCGGGCATGAGCATCGGCATGCTGCTGATCAGCATCGAGCTGTTCATCATGCTGCTCATCCTGCTCTTCGTCCCCGGAGACTACGCCGGCCCGTGCTTCATCGGGTTCGCGATCGGCGAGTCGCTCGGCGCGGCGGCGCTGCGCATCGCCGGCGGCATCTTCACCAAGATCGCCGACATCGGATCGGACCTGATGAAGATCGTCTTCAACATCAAGGAAGACGATGCGCGCAACCCAGGCGTGATTGCCGACTGCACCGGGGACAACGCGGGCGACTCCGTCGGACCGAGCGCCGACGGCTTCGAGACCTACGGCGTCACCGGCGTGGCGCTCATCACGTTCATCATGCTGGCGGTGAAAGACCCGGTCGTTCAAGGCAAGCTGCTCGTGTGGATCTTCGTGATGCGCACGATGATGGTGATCGCGAGCGCGCTTTCCTATTTCGTGAACGACGGCCTGGCGAAGGCGCGCTACGGCAAGCTCGCGCGCATGAACTTCGAAGCGCCGCTGACGTTCCTCGTGTGGCTGACGTCGATCGTGTCGGTCGTCCTCACCTACATCGTGTCCAACCTGCTCATCGCCGATCTCGGCGATGGGACGCTGTGGTGGAAGCTCGCGTCGATCATCACCTGCGGCACGCTGGCGGGCGCGATCATCCCGGAGCTGGTGAAGGTGTTCACGTCGGTGGAATCGGGCCACGTCCGCGAGGTGGTCACCTCGTCGCGCGAGGGTGGCGCGTCGCTGAACATCCTGTCCGGATTCGTGGCGGGCAACTTCAGCGCCTACTGGATTGGGCTCAGCATCCTGGCGCTGATGTCGATCGCCTACTTCGTCAGCGCGAGCAGTTCGGCGATGTCGGAACTGATGCTCGCTCCGGCGGTGTTCGCGTTCGGACTGGTCGCCTTCGGGTTCCTCGGGATGGGGCCGGTCACGATCGCCGTCGATTCGTATGGTCCGGTCACGGACAACGCGCAGTCGGTGTTCGAGCTGTCGGTCATCGAAGGGATCCCCGGGATTCATCAGGAGCTGAAGCGTGATTTCGGTCTCGACGTGCAGTTCGACAAGGCCAAGGATCTGCTCGAGGAGAACGACGGCGCCGGCAACACCTTCAAGGCGACCGCGAAGCCGGTGCTGATCGGTACCGCCGTTGTCGGCGCGACGACGATGATCTTCTCGATCATCGTGGCGCTGACCGACGGCCTGCGGCCGGAACTGCTGGCCAACCTCTCGCTGCTGCACGCGCCTTTCCTGCTCGGACTTATCACGGGCGGCGCCATCATCTACTGGTTCACCGGCGCGTCGACGCAGGCGGTGACCACCGGCGCGTATCGCGCCGTGCAATTCATCAAGGCGAACATCAAGCTTGAAGGCGTCGAGAAAGCATCGGTCGAGGACAGCAAGAAGGTCGTCGAGATCTGCACGCAGTACGCGCAGAGGGGAATGTTCAACATCTTCCTCACCGTCTTCTTCGCGACGCTGGCGTTCGCGTTCGTCGAGCCGTATTTCTTCATCGGCTATCTCGTCTCTATCGCGTTGTTCGGCTTGTATCAGGCCGTGTTCATGGCGAACGCGGGCGGCGCATGGGACAATGCGAAGAAGATCGTCGAGACCGAGCTCAAGATGAAGAACACGCCGCTGCACGCGGCAACGGTGGTGGGCGACACCGTCGGCGATCCCTTCAAGGACACCTCGTCTGTCGCCCTGAATCCGGTGATCAAGTTCACGACGCTGTTCGGTCTGCTCGCCGTCGAGCTCGCGGTGAGTCTGACAGCCGACATGGGCACCGGAGTCAGCAATGCACTCGCCGCGGTCTTCCTGGCGATTTCCGTTTTCTTCGTTTATCGATCGTTTTATGGGATGCGGATCGGCTCGGCCTCGCACTAGTCCACCGGGCGTGAACCTTTTGTGACATGGTGCGCCGACCTCTAGTACGTGTGACGCGGACTTGTCGAAAAAAGCGGCAGGGAAGAGGCAGCGTGGACCGTTGCGATCGCTGTGAATGTGGCCGGCAGTTCACGAGCTCAGCGCGCACCATTCCGGGATACAATGCCCGGTCGCGCGCGTCGGAGCACTTTGCGCAATGCGGTGTCTAAGCTCGTTGACACTGATTTTTTGGGCTGGCTATAATCGGCCGCTCTGCGGTCGGGACGAACGCTTGTAGGGAGGAAGAAGACCCGTGCCACGCGATGAACGCATGTTCGGCGATATCGTCGACCCATCGGTCAAGGTGGGCAACAAGCAGGGGTATTCGGTGTTCGGCACCATCGTCCTCGAGACGGTGATCATCGCCGCAATCGTCATCATCCCGCTGATGGCGGCCGACGTGCTGCCGACGCCGCCCTCGATGATGGCCTTCGTTGCCGCGCCGCCGCCGCCCCCTCCACCACCGCCGCCTCCACCGCCACCGCAGGTGCAGGCGCCGAAGCCGGTTGAAGTCGTCAATCCCAACGCGGCCCCGACCGAAGCGCCGGCCGAGATCAAGCCGGAAGTGCCCGTCGACACGAACTTCGAGCGACGGGGGGTTGAAGGTGGTGTACCTGGCGGCGTGATCGGTGGCGTCGTCGGCGGGTTGCCCGAGGCTCCGCCTCCGCCTCCACCGCCGCCTCCGCCAGCGGCTCCGGTACGCGTCGGCGGAAACATCAAACCGCCCACGAAGACCAAGCACGTTGCGCCGGTTTACCCCGCGATCGCACAGTCGGCGCGCGTGCAGGGCGTGGTGATCATCGAAGCGACGATCGGCCCTGGCGGGAAAGTGCAGGACGCGCGCGTCCTCCGTTCGATTCCGCTGCTCGATCAGGCGGCGCTCGATGCCGTGAAGCAGTGGGAGTTCACGCCGACGCTGCTCAACGGCGTGCCCGTGCCGGTCATCATGACCGTCACCGTACAGTTCACGCTCAATTGAGCGTTGCGACATGGAGGGCGGGTGCCGCGCAGCGGACCCGCCGTGGTATGTGCGGGTCAGCGGACCTGCTGTTTTTTTCGTCAACCGTTCCCCATGCGGAGGATGCCGTAATGAGCGTTGGAAAGATGCGTCAGCTTGGACAGATCGCCTTTGCAGGCGCCGCGATGGTTGCGCTGGGATCCCCAGCCTTTGCGCAGGCGGCGGCGGAAGCGCCCTCCGGCGGCGGGCTCGACCTCATCGATCTGTTCTCGTCCATGGGCCCGATTGCCATCGCGGTGGCCGTCGTGCTGTTCATCATGTCGTTCTGGTCCGTGGGTATCGCCATCGAGCGCATCTACACCTACACCCAGGCGCGCAAGCAGTCGAAGCTGTATGCCCCGCAGGTTGCCAAGCACCTGAAGGACGGCCGCCTGAAGGAAGCGATTGCGCTCTCGACCTCGAAGGACTATCGCTATAGCCACCTCGCGAAGGTCGTGCTCGCCGGCCTGCAGGAATACCAGTTCCAGCAGGAAAGCGGTGGCGCCTCGCTGAACCGCGAAGACGTGCTCGACACCGTCCGCCGCTCGATTCAGCGCGCGACGGCACTCACCGCCTCGGATCTGAAGAAGGGCGTCAGCACGCTGGCCACCATTGGCTCGACGGCACCATTCGTCGGACTGCTCGGCACGGTCGTCGGCGTCATCAACGCGTTCACCGGTATCGCCTCCACCGGGTCGGGCGGCATCGGCGCCGTGTCGGCCGGTATCGCCGAAGCGCTGGTCGAAACCGCACTCGGTCTGTTCGTCGCGATTCCGGCGGTCTGGTTCTACAACTTCCTGACCGCGCGCCTCGAATACTTCAACGTGGAGATGGACAACTCCTCGTCGGAGCTCGTGGACTACTTCATCAAGAAGACCGCGTAGTGCGTAGGGGCCGCCTTTAGGCGGCCCACCATTGGAGTAAGCGTATGGCAATGCAACTGGGTGGCAGTACCGGGATCAAGTCGGATATCAACGTCACCCCGCTCGTCGATGTCATGCTGGTGCTGCTCATCATCATGATGATCGTCGCCCCGCTGTTGCAGCAGGGCGTTCCTGTGCGTCTGCCGCTGGCCGCCAACAGCAGCGAGAAGCCGGAAACACAGAATCAGACCGTGGTCGCCATCACGGCGGACAAGCGCTACTTCGTCAACGCCGTGCAGGTCCCCAAAGACGACATGCAGCGGCGCGTCGCCGACATCCTCGAGCAGAAGAAGGAAAAGCTCGTCATCATCAAGGCGGATGAGGACGTCGAATACGGCGCGGTGATGGAGGCGATGGACACGCTGCGTGCCGCGGGCATCGAGGACATGGGCCTCATCACCGAAACGCGTCGCAACGCGTCGTCGCTGTCGCGAGGAGGCGAGTAAGTCATGGCACACGCGCATCAGCATTTCGGCGCCGAGCGGGTCTTCAAGGCGGAGGTCCCGCAGGCCAACGCCGACATGAACATCACGCCGATGATTGACGTGCTGCTCGTGCTGCTCGTCATCTTCATGGCCGCCCTGCCGCTCTCGCAGCGCGGGCTCGACGTCAACCTGCCCGCCGAGACGAAGACCAAAAACCAGAACACGCCGGACGTGAGCCAGATCATGCTGGAATACACGGCCGACAAGAAGATCTCGATCAACAAGCAGGACGTGCAGGCGCGGGACCTCGAGTCCAAGCTGCGTGAGATCTTCGAGGAGCGCAAGGACAAGCAGATGTTCATCGCCGGCGCCGGCACGCTGCGCTACGGTGACATCGTGTTCGTCATCGACGCCGCCAAGGGCGCAGGCGTCGAGAAGGTCGGCATCGTCACCGAAGGGATGCGCCGCGCGGCCGCCTCCGGCGGAGCCGAGTAAACTGTCGCGGACCGTAAAGGTCCGCGCCGCATCCGACCGAGAACGGGCCGGGTCTTGCGAGTGCAGGGCCCGGCCTTTTTGCTTGTACCGAGAGGTGACGTCATGCGTGCAAGGAGCGCCGTCGCGGGTCTGCTGACAATCGTGCTCGCGAGTGTGTGGGTCGTCACCGATTCGGCGCAGTCGCCGAACGCGTTCGGGACGCCGTCGGCCGACAACCCGCAACCGGGCGCGCACATCGATGCCGTTCGCGGATCGCGCGCCCAGGGATGGTTGGAGCAGGGGCGCTCCGAAGTGCTCGCCCGTCATGGCGTCGTGGCCACGAGCGATCCGCTGGCGGTACAGGCTGGCCTCGACATCCTTCGTCAGGGTGGCAACGCGATCGATGCCGCGGTAGCGGCAGGCGCGGTGCTGGACGTGACGTCGCAGAACGACACCGGCATAGGCGGCGACCTGTTCGCGCTCGTGTACAGCGCACGTGACAAGAAGCTGTATGGGTTGGCGGCCGCGGGCTGGGCGCCGAGCGCGTGGACGCCTGAGTTCTTCACGCAGACGCTTGGCGTGTCAGCGGTTCCCGCTGTGGGCGTGAACTCGGCGACCGTTCCGGGAGCGGTCGCTGGATACGATTCGCTGCTGACGCGCTTCGGGACGATGACGTTCGCCGACACCTTCGAACGCGCCGCGCGCATTGCGGAGGAAGGATGGGCTCAGGCCGAGCGTCGTCACAACGACCTGCGCAGCGTCGTGCCGGCGCTGCTGCGCGATCCTGACTCGCGCGCGACGTTTCTGGTCGGGGATCAGGCGCCAGCGCTCTACAGCATCATCCGCAACCCAGGCCTGGCGCGGGCGCTGCGCGTTCTTCAACGGCAGGGACGAGACGCGTTCTATAAAGGGGAGATCGCCGCGGCCATTGTCGGCAAGGTGCGCGCGAACGGCGGCGTGATGAGCGCGAGCGATCTGGCCGACTATCAGCCCGAGTGGGTCGAACCGATCTCGACCAATTATCACGGTTATGACATCTACGAGCTGCCGCCACCCGGTCAGGGCTTCGCCGCGCTCGAGATGCTCAACATCCTCGACGTGTGCGTGCCGCGTTTCGGAATCACGCTCGAAGGCCTCGGACATGGGAATCCCACGTACTGGCATCTGCTCGTCGAGGCCAAGAAGCTGGCGTACGCCGACCTGCTGGCGAGGAACGCCGACCCGACGTTCACCGACGTTCCAGTCGCGAGGCTGATTTCGAAGGACCACGCGCGCAGTTTGTGCGGCCGGATCGATCGGAACAAGGTGATCGATACGTCAGCACCGGAACGCACCCAGGGCGGGACCATTTATCTGACGACGGCAGACCGGTGGGGCAACATGGTGTCGCTGATCCACAGCGTGTACGACGAGTATGGGAGCCGTGTCACGGTGCCGCCATTCGGTTTCGTGTTACACAATCGCGGCACACGGTTCTCCGTCGATCCGCGAAGCCCGAACGTGGTCGCGCCGCACAAGCGGCCGTTCCATACGATCATTGCCGGCTTCGTCATGCAGGGCGGGCAGCCGGTCATGACGTTCGGCAACATGGGCGGAAGCGTTCAGCCCGAGACGCATGCGCAGCACATGGTGAATCTGATCGACCTCGGCATGAACGTGCAGATGACCACTGATGCCGCTCGCTTCACGCACAACCAGGGGAACAACGTGCTCTCGCTCGAGCAGCATCTGTTCGATCGGGTCGGCGCGGCGCTGACGGCCAAAGGGCATCGCGTCCGGGCCGCCAATGGCGGCGCCGTGGGCGGGTATCAGGGGATTCTGTTCACGCGCGACCCCACGCTCCCCGAGCCCATTTTCGATCGGCGCGCGGTGACCGAGGACCATCCGGTGAACGGTGTCTACCGGGCGGGCTCGGATCACCGCAAGGACGGCCAGGCTGCGGGGTGGTAGAGCACTGGAGACGGCTCTGGGCTCTCGGCTTTAAGCCTCGAGTCGATGCCTTGGCTACGTGTGTTCGCGATCGATCTTGTTCTTGCCAGGCCCAAAGTCTAAAGCCCAAAGCCGAAAGCCGGCGCGTATCATCACACCTGCGCCGGGATCTCCATGATCGGTCTGATCTCGACGGAGCCGGTGCGCGACGCTGGGATGCGAGCCGCCAGCGCGATCGCCTCGTTCAGATCCTTGGCGTCGACCAGGTAGTAGCCGCCAAGCTGCTCGCGCGTCTCGGCGAACGGCCCGTCAGTTGTGAGGGTTTTGCCGTTCGTGACGCGAACGGTGGTCGCCGACGGCGTGGGCTGCAGCGGCGCTCCTGCCACGTACTGCCCGCTGCGACGAATGTCGTCGGTGAAGGCCATGTACTCCCCCATCATCTTCTGGCCATCCTCCTGGGTCATCTTCTGGGCATTTGCTTCCGACTCGTAAATCAGCAGCATGTAGCGCATCGTGAGCTCCTTTTCCGCCGTCGCCAAAATGCTCCGGCGTGACTTTGGTTTGCGTTCTGCTCCCTAGTCGAACGACGCGGGCCGATTTCGACAGCTCGGCCGTAACTCCTAACGTAAAATTCGAGCGCTTCCAATGACTTCTCGTTTCATCGCCCGATGTGCTCTGACCTGCAGCATCGCCGGTGCGGCGGTTGGACTCGGCGCGCAGTCGCCGGGCCCTCAGCCCATCCCGATGCCGCCTCCGATTGCTGCACCCCGCGACATTCCGTATCAGGGCACGATCCGGCTCCGCGTAGATGCCACCGACGTCGAGCGGCGGATCCTGAGAGTCACCGAAACGATTCCGGTTCGCGGCGGTGAGCCTCTGACGCTGCTCTATCCGATGTGGCTGCCGGGCCGACATTCGCCGCGCGCGCGAGTCGATCATCTCGGCGGACTGAAGATCTTCGCAAGCGGTCAACGCGTCGAATGGACTCGGGACGTCGTCGACGTCTTTGCCTTCCATGTGCGCCCGCCGGCCGCGGCCACGGCACTCGACATTCAGTTCGACTTCGATTCTCCACTCGATACCGGCCAGGGGCGCGTCGTCGTGGGGCAGGACGTGCTCAACCTGCAGTGGGATCAGGTGGTGCTGTATCCGGCCGGCTTCTTCACTCGGCAGATCCAGGTGGAGCCCGAGGCTCGATTTCCGTCCGGATGGGAAATTGCGACGGCGCTCGAGAGGTCCGCAACGGGGGCTGGCACCGTGTCGTTCAAGCGCGTCACGCTCGAGACGCTCGTCGATTCGCCTGTCTTCGCTGGTCGCCACTTCAAGAGCTTCGAGCTGGATTCAAAGGGAGGGACCCCGGTTCGCTTGAACGTGGTCGCCGATCGCCTCGAGTCGATCGTGATCTCCCCCGAGCGGCTGGAGTCGTACCGGGCGATGGTGCAGGAGGCTTACCGACTGTTCGGGTCCACGCACTACGACCACTACGACTTCCTGGTCGCGCTCACCGATCAGATCGGCGGCATCGGTCTCGAACATCACCAGTCGACCGAGATCACCGAGAGCCCGAACTTCTTCATGGAATGGGACCGGAACATCAACAGCCGGGCCACGGTGCCGCACGAGTTCACGCATTCATGGAACGGCAAGTTCAGGCGTCCTGCCGATCTCTGGACGCCGAACTACAACGTCCCGATGCGCGACAGCCTGCTGTGGGTGTACGAGGGCCAGACGCAGTACTGGGGGATCGTGCTTGCCGCCCGCGCAGGCCTCCTGTCACTGCAGGAGTCGCTCGACGGTCTGGCCATCGTTGCCGCAACCTACGATCAACTGCGACCCGGACGGGAGTGGAAGTCGCTGCAGGACTCGACCAACGATCCCATCACCGCGCAACGCCGTCCGTTGGCGTGGACCAGTTGGCAGCGCAGCGAAGACTACTACCGCGAAGGGCAATTGATCTGGCTCGATGTCGACACGTTCATCCGGCAGCGCTCCCATGGCCAGCGTTCGCTCGACGACTTCGCGAAATCGTTCTTCGGGATCCAGAACGGCAGCTTCGTCCCCGTCACCTATCAGTTCGACGATGTGGTGCGGGCGCTGAATGAAGTGACGCCGTACGACTGGGCGTCGTTTCTTCGTGCGCGGCTGGATGGTCACGGTCCCGGAGGACCGCTCGACGGCATCACGCGCGGTGGTTACACGCTGACGTACTCCGAGTCGCCGACGAGCTATTTCCGGAACGTGGAAATCGACAACAACACCAGTGACTTCGGCTACTCGATCGGCCTGACCATTACGCCGAGCGGACAAATCACCGCGGCGACCTGGGACAGTCCGGCCTTCAAGGCCGGCCTCGTCCGCGGCCAGCAGATTGTGTCGGTCAACGGTGTCGCATACCGAGCCGATCGCCTGCGGACCGCGATCACCGACAACAAGAGTGGCGCGCATCCGATAGAACTGCAGATGCGCTCCGGCGATTCATACCGAACCGTGGTCATCGACTACCGCGGCGGTCTTCGCTACCCGCGCCTCGAGCGCAACCCCTCCACTCCCGCCCTCCTCGACGAGATCTTCCGCTCGCGTCGATAGCGCCTGCTTCTCACCGACAGCGTCAGTGAGCATTGCACTGACACGTTCGCGGACCATAAAGGTCCGCGCCGCATCCCCTTCAGCGCAAACGGAGCATGGCCGACGATCGAAGGTAGCCTTGCACCCACCAGCGAAGTGGGTATTGCACCAACGCGCTGCTGTACAGAGCACGGGCCGTCCAGGTATTCCGGACGGCCCGCACTTCGAGAGAGCGCGC
>Ga0081539_10005028_pt1 | contig 13919 bp, 11 predicted proteins | sample TabmetS4T2R2_FD_71023 | JGI IMG/M metagenome (GOLD analysis project Ga0081539, IMG submission 71023) | Tabebuia heterophylla rhizosphere microbial communities from the University of Puerto Rico - S4T2R2 | ecosystem: Host-associated > Plants > Roots > Rhizosphere ...
GCAGCCGCCACCGGAGGTCGCCGACGAGGTGGCGGCGATCCGGGCGCGCGGCTGGCCGTACACACCCGGCCTCGGCACCTCGGACCCGCCGGCGCACACCCGTCACCGGAAGCTGGTCAACCAGACGTTCACGCCGCGCGGCCTGGCCTGGATGGAGCCGCTGGTGGCCGACGTCGCCGCGGAGCTCGCGGCGGCCCTCCCGGACCGGACCGAGGTCGACTTCGTCACCGCGTTCGCGCAGCCGCTGCCGGTGTGGGCGATCTCCGAGATCCTGGGGCTGCCGGCGGCGCACCGGGCCGACGTCGCCACCTGGACGCGCGCCGCGACCGCGAGCATCGGCGCCCGCCCGGCCGCCGACCGCTGGGTGGCGGACGAGCTGGCCCTGCTGGAGCTGCAGCGGGTACTGGCCGCGGCTCTCGAGGAGCAGGGCGGCGAGGACGGCGCGGACGGCCGGCTCATCGGGCGTCTGGCCGCCGCCGCCGCTGCGGATCCCGACGGCGGGATCAGCACCGCGCTGCTGCTGACGATGCTGCGGGAGCTGCTGGTCGCCGGCAACGAGACGACGGCGAAGACGATCGCGCAGGTCGTCCTGCTGACCGGCGGCCGCGAGGACGTCTGGGAGCGCCTGCGGCACCACCCGGACCACGCGGACGCCGTCGCCGAGGAGGCGCTCCGGGTGACGACCCCGGCGCTCAGCGCGCACCGGCGCGTCGTCACCGACACCGTGCTGGGCGGCGTGCCGCTGCCGGCGGGGTCGACGGTCGTGCTGTCGCTGGTCTCGGCGAACCTCGACGAGGCGACCTTCACCGACCCCGAGCGGTTCGACCCGGACCGCGACGCCCGCGAGCTGCGGCAGCACCTGGCCTTCGGGCAGGGGCCGCACATGTGCGTCGGCGCCGGCCTGGCGCGACTCGAGCTGCGGATCGCGCTGCGCACCCTGGCCGGCGCCGTGCGGCGGATCGACGTCGTCGACCCGCAGTCGGTGGTCTACAACGAGAGCTACATGCTGCGCGGGCTGCTGGCACTGCCGGTCGTCGTCACCCGACTCGACCCCGACGACGCCGGGACCGCGCCGTGAGGCGGCCGTTCCGGTTCGGGTGCCAGGCCTACCGCACGACGTCGCGGAAGGAGTGGGTCGACCTCGCGCGCCGGCTGGAGGACCAGGGCTACGCCACGCTGCACGTCGCCGACCACTACATCGGGCCCGGCCCGGCGCTCGACCCGACCGGCCACCGCGCGCAGACGCTGGCCGCGGTGCCGGCGATGGCGGTCGCGGCCGAGGCGACGACGACGCTGCTCGTCGGGTCGCGGATGCTGTGCGTGGGCTATCACCACCCGGTGGTGCTGGCCAAGGAGGCCGCGACGCTCGACGTCCTGTCCGAGGGGCGGTTCGAGCTCGGCCTCGGGGCGGGGTGGTTGGAACCGGAGTACGCGGCGATGGGCATCCCGTTCGCCCCGGCGGGCGAGCGGATCCGGCTGCTCGCGGAGACCGTCGAGCTGGTGCGGCAGAGCTTCGCCGGCGGACCCGTGGACGTCGCCGGGGAGCAGGTGCGGGCGCGCGACTTCAGCGCGCTGCCGGTGCCGGCGCGCAAGGGCGGACCGCCGATCATGATCGGCGGCGGCGGGGCGCGGGTGCTGCGGCTGGCCGGGGAGCTGGCCGACATCGTGAGCGTCAACTTCAACAACTCGACGGGCGCGCTCGGCCCGGAGAGCTTCCGCAGCTCGACGGCGGAACGGACCGCGCGGAAGGTCGAGTGGGTGCGCGAGGGCGCCGGCGAGCGGTTCGGCGCGCTGGAGCTGGAGATCGGCGCGTACTACGTGGCGGTCGACGGCCGGACGGCGACGACGGCCGAGCAGCTCGCCGCCCGGCTCGGGATCACCGGCGCGGAGCTGGCGACGTTCCCGCACGCGCTGACCGGCTCCGTGGACCGGATCTGCGACGTGCTGGAGGAGCGCCGGGAGACGTACGGCCTGTCGTACGTGACCGTCGGCGACGCGGTCGCGGAGGCGTTCGCCCCGGTGGTGGAGAGGCTGGCCGGCCGATGACGACCACCCCAACCCCAACTCCCGGCCGTGATCATGCACTTCCGGTACACCCTTGGCGCGCGGCGGCGTACCGGAAGTGCATGATCACGGCGTTGTCGGGGGACGGTGAGCGCTCGTGACCGCACTGCGCGACGTCGAGCCCGCTCCGCGGGCCGTCTCCCTGGCGCACCTCACGCTCATCGACCAGCCACCGGCCGGGCTCGTGCGCGTGGCCGCGGCGGCCGGGTACGACGCCGTGGGGCTGCGCATCGTCCCCGTCACCGACGGGCCGGACCACTCGCTCCCGCCCGGTTCGGCACGGCTTCGCGAGACCGCCCGCGCGCTGCGCGACACCGGCCTGCGCGTGCTCGACGTCGAGGTGGCGCGCATCCGCCCGGACACCGACGTCGCGGCGTACGAGGGCTTCCTGGACGCCGCCGCGGAGCTGGGCGCGGAGCACGCCGTCGTCATCGTCGAGGACCCGGACCCGATGCGGGCCGCCGACACCTTCGCCGCCCTCTGCGCCCTCGCGGCCGGGCGCCGGATCACGGCGATGGTCGAGTTCATGGTCTTCAAGGCGGTCCGGACGCTCGCCGACGCCACGCGACTCCTCGCCGCCGCCGGCGCGCCCAACGCCGGCGTGCTGATCGACCCGCTGCACCTGGCCCGCTCGGGCGGGACCGTGGACGACGTCCGGCGGCTCCCCGCGCACCTCGTGCCATACCTGCAGTTCTGCGACGCCGCGTCGGCCGGGCCGGCCGGCGACCTCGACGCCGCCGGCGCCGAGGCGCGCCGCACCCGCCTCTTGCCCGGGGACGGCGCGCTGCCGCTCGCCGGGCTGCTCGCCGCCACGCCACCCGGCGCGGCGCTGAGCCTGGAGGTGCCGGACGGCTGGCAGCACGCGGATCCCGTCGGCCGAGCCCGTCGCGTGCGGCGCGCCCTCGACCGGCTGCTGCCGCCCTGAGCCCCCTCGCCGGAACGAAAGATCTGCCGATACCTCTTGTATATCGTCTCTAGTAAGTCGCACACTTGAGCACCAAAACCAGATCTGTTCTTCACACTTGCTTCGGTTACTGAACCGTCTCGACGACGAGAGGTGCCCATGCAGCAGCTCCAGGACAAGGTCGCCGTGGTCACCGGCGGCACGGCCGGCATCGGGAAGGGCATCGCCGCGGCGTTCGTCGCCGAGGGCGCGCGCGTCGTCGTCAACGGGCGCAACGCCGAGGCCGGCGAGAAGGCGCTCGCGGAGCTGGACGCCGGGGACCGCGCCGCGTTCATCGCGGGGGACGTCCGGCAGCTCGCGGACGTCGAGGCGATCATCGCCGGTACCGTCGAGCGCTACGGGCGCATCGACATCCTCGTCAACAACGCCGGCGGCGCGACCGGCCTGGGCCCGGCGATCTGGGAGCTCCCGGACGAGGTCTGGGACGACACGATCACCTGGAACCTCAGCTCCACGTTCTGGGCCACCCGGGCCGCGCTGCGGCACATGGTCCCGCAGAAGTCCGGCCGGATCATCAACATCTCGTCGGTCGAGGGCAAGCACGGCAAGGCGGTCCTGGCGCCGTACGTCGCGGCCAAGCACGCGATCAACGGGTTCACGAAGTCCGTGGCGCGCGAGGTCGGCACCCTCGGCATCACGGTCAACTCGATCTGCCCCGGGCTCGTGATCACCGACGTGATCATGCGGTCCGGGCCCAAGACCGCCGAGGGCATGGGCCTCACGCTGGAAGGCCTGATCGACCTGTTCGCGGCGGAGTCCGCCATCAAGCGACCGAACACCGTGGAGGAGGTCGCCGCGGTCGCGACGCTGCTGGCCTCCGACGCCGCGGCCGGCATCACCGGCGCGACGTACAGCGTGGACGGCGGCACGGCGGCCTACTGAGGGTCGCCGGCACCCACCCGGGCAGGTGAGCGGGGCGCGAGCCTGTTGACACGTCCGATATCTTGAGTGTCTATAAAGTTAGTCCCGGTTTCCCGGGTCGCAGACCGCTCGCAGCGCCGCGGAGGTGAACCGTGACCGAAGTCGTCATCGCGGGGTGGATGGACTACGCGGACCGGGACAAGGTCCTGGCCGCGTGCCGAACCCTCACCGAACGGACACTTGCGGAACCCGGCTGCCTCGGCTACGCCTTCTCCGCGGACGCCGAGAACCCCGACCGCATCCGGGTCTTCGAGTGGTGGTCCTCCCAGGAGGCCCTGGACGCCCACCTGGCCACCTCGCACGTCCAGGACTTCCGCGACCTCGTCTCCGGAATCGACCGCACCGGCCGGGCCCTGCACCGCTTCGCCGTCTCGGCCGCCCAGCCGTTCTGAGCCCGCCCCTCCGACCGCGCCGCGCCGCCGGAAACCGCCGTCCCGCCAGGAGCCGAACCCATGACCACGACCACACCCGAGTACCGCCCCGGGGTGCAGTTCGACGACGACATGCGCGAGGACGCGCTGGCGCTCGTCGACCGCCTCGTGCGGCTCTACCAGGACAAGACCACCGACCAGGCCGACGGCCAGTGGCGCGAGCCGGTCGACAACTACCGCGACCCGGACCTCTGGCGCCGCGAGATCGAGGCCATCCACCGCCGGGTGCCGCTCCCGCTGGCGATGTCGTGCGAGCTGCCGAAGCCGAACACCTACAAGGCGATCTCCGTGGCCGGGACGCCGGTCGTGGTCACGCGGGACGCCGAGGGGCAGGTGCACGCGTCGATCAACGCCTGCCGCCACCGCGGCTCCGAGGTGACGCCGGAGGGCACCGGCGAGCTCAAGCGGCTGACGTGCCCGTACCACGCGTGGACCTACGACCTCGCGGGCTGCCTGATCGGCGTCTACGGCGAGAAGACGTTCGGCCCGCTGGACAAGACCACGCGCAGCCTGATCTCGCTCCCGGTCGAGGAGCGGCTCGGGTTCGTCTGGGTCTCGCTGACGCCCGGTGCGGACCTCGACCTCGACGGCTGGCTGGGCGGCCTCGAGCCGTTCCTGCGCAGCTTCGACCTCGCGAACGGCTACCACTACTCGACCCGCGAGCTCGACGGGCCCAACTGGAAGATCGTCATCGACGGCTACCTCGAGGGCTACCACTTCGCCTCGCTGCACCGGGACACGGTGTTCAAGACGAACCTCTCGAACATGACGGCGTTCGACTCCTGGGGCCCGCACCAGCGCACGGCGCACGCGCTCCGGACGATCGCCTCGGCGGCGGACCAGCCGCGCGCCGAGCGCAACCCGGCCGACAGCGCCGGCGTCACCTTCTACATGTTCCCCGGGCTCGCGATCGCCGGCGGCTGGCGGACGCACACCGCGGTCTCGCTGATCCTGCCCGGCACCACGTGGGACACCTCCCGCACGCAGCAGCTCATCGTGCTGCGCGAGGAGCCGCAGGACGACGAGGCCGTCAAGGCCGCCGAGCACACCCGCGACTGGTTCCACGACGTCGTGCTCGACGAGGACTACGCCACCGGCTACGGCGTCCAGCGCGGCCTCGAGGCGCTCTCCGGCACCGACTTCGTGTTCGGGCGCAACGAGCCCGGCGTCCAGCACTTCCACCGCGTCCTGAAGGAGATGGTCCCGTGACGGGCTCCCTGTTCGCCGGCAACGTTCTCGAGGGCCGGGTCGCCCTGGTCACCGGTGGCACCCGCGGCATCGGCCGCGGCATCGCCGAGGGCTTCCTGGCGGCCGGCGCCACCGTGATGATCAGCGGCAAGTCGGCGGACAAGGGCAAGCAGGCGATCGCCGAGCTCGGCGCCGGCCCCCGCGCGGCGTTCACCGCGTGCGACGTCCGCGAGCAGGCGGAGCTCGAGCACCTCGTCGACGAGACCGTCGCGCAGTTCGGGCGGCTCGACGTCCTCGTGAACAACGCCGGCGGCAGCGACGGCTTCGCGCCGATCCACGAGCTGTCCGACGAGGCGTGGGCGAACGCGCTGGCGTGGAACCTCAACGCCGTCTTCCGCGCCACGCGGCGCGCGCTGCCGACGATGGTGGCCCAGGGCTGGGGCCGGATCGTCAACATCTCCTCGGTCGAGGGGAAGCAGGCGAACAAGGCGATGATCAGCCACTACATCACGAACAAGCACGCCATCAACGGCTTCACGAAGGCCACGGCGTTCGAGTACGGGACGCAGGGCGTGACGTGCAACGCGATCTGCCCGGGCGCGATCGAGACCGACATCATGCGCGAGGCCGGCGCGGCCGTGGCCAGCCAGGTCGGCATCACGTACCAGGAGTTCCTCGACGGGTACGCCGCGGACGCCGCGATCAAGCGGCTGAACACCGTCGAGGAGGTCGCCGCGGTGGCGACGCTGCTCGCGAGCCCGGCCGGCGCGGGCATCACCGGCGCGCTGATCAACGTCGACGGCGGCACGGTCCCCTACTGACGGGACCGGCCGGCTCCGGGATTCGAGGATCGGTGAGTGGTGACGTGACCGCTGCACAGCCGGCCGCGCCGGCGCTGTCCGTTCGCGGCCTGTCGAAGACGTTCGTGGGCCAGCGGGCCCTGACCGACGTCGACCTCGACGTCGCGCCGGGCGAGATCCGCGCGCTGGTGGGCGAGAACGGCTGCGGGAAGTCGACGCTGATCAAGATCCTCGCCGGGTTCCACGAGCCCGACCCCGGCGCCGTCGTGACCGTCGCCGGCGAGCCGCTGGCGCTCGGCCGGCCCGGTGCCGGCGAGGCGGCCGGCCTGCGGTTCGTCCACCAGGACCTCGGGCTCGTCGCCGGCCTCGACAGCGTCGACAACCTCGCCCTCGGCAAGGGCTACCGGGCGCGGCGGGCGGGGTTCATCGACTGGGCCGGCGAGCGCCGCGCGGCGCAGGCGGCGCTGCGCCGGCTCGGGTACGAGATCGACCTCCGGACGCCGGTGGGCCGGCTGACGATCAGCGAGCGGACCGCCGTCGCGGTGGCCCGGGCGCTGTGGGGGTCGGTGGGGGGGAGACCAGCACGGGCGCAGCGGGACGGCGAGCCGGGCTCGGCCACGAGCTCGGCCAGCAGCTCTGCGACGATGCTGGTGCTCGACGAGCCGACGGCGAACCTGCCCGCGGCGGAGGCGGCCCGGCTGTTCGCGCTGGTCCGCACGGTCCGGGACGCCGGCGTCTCGGTGCTCTTCGTCTCCCACCACTTCGACGAGGTGTTCGCGCTCGCGGACTCGGTGACCGTCCTGCGCGACGGCCGCGTGGTCGCGACCCGGCCGGTGGCCGGGCTGAGCGAGCCGGAGCTCGTCGAGCTCGTCATCGGCCGCCCGCTGGAGCTGCACGAGGACCTCGGGCTGCGGTCGGCGCGGGCCGACACCGTGCTGTCCGCCCGCGGCCTGCACGGCCGGGTCGTCGCCGGCGTGGACCTCGACGTCCACGCCGGCGAGGTGCTCGGCGTCGCCGGCATCACCGGCTCCGGGCGGGAGGATCTGGCCGGCATGCTGTTCGGCGGCGTGCCGCGGTCCGGGACCGTGAGCGTCGCCGGGCGCGAGGTGCCGCCGCAGCGGCCGGACCGCGCGATCGCCGCCGGGATGGGCCTCGTGCCGGCCGAGCGGCATGCGAACGCCGCGTTCCTCGCCGGCAGCCTGCGCGAGAACGTGACGATGGTGGACGTCCGCCGCAACGTCGTCGGCGGCCTGCTGCGCCACCGGCGGGAGCGGTCCGACGTCGTGCACTGGCTGGAGCGCCTGCGGGTGCGCCCGGCCCGCAGCGAGTCGGCGATGGCCGCGCTGTCCGGCGGCAACCAGCAGAAGGTCGTGCTCGCGCGCTGGCTCCGGCAGGAGCCACGGGTGCTGGTCCTCGACGACCCGACGCAGGGGGTCGACGTCGGCTCGAAGGCCGAGATCCACGGCCTGATCGACGCGGCCGCGGCGAACGGCACCGCCGTCCTCGTCCTCTCCAGCGACCACGAGGAGCTGGCGCGCCTCTGCCACCGCGTGCTCGTGCTGCGGTCGGGCGTCGTCACCGACGAGCTGCACCCGCCCGCGCTGACGGCGGAACGACTGACGGCGAGCACGATCGGCAGCCTGTCGGAGCGTGTCTGATGGGTCATCACACACGCTCCACCACCTGAACCGCGGCAACTCGAGGAGAGCCATGAACGCGTCAACGCAGACCGAGGACGGGCCCGTCGTCGTCGCCGAGCCGGCGTCCGCCGAGGTGCCGGACGCCGGGCGGCGCCGCGTCCGCGTGCCGGGTCTCGGCCTCGAGCGCTTCAGCGGGCTCTACGTCTGGGGCGCTCTCGTCGTGGTGTTCGGCGTCTGGATGCCGGACCTGTTCCTCACACCGGACAACGCGCGGATCGTCGCGGGCGACCAGGCGATCACCGCGATGCTCGCGCTCGGGCTCATCGTGCCGCTCGCCGCCGGCGTGTTCGACCTCTCGATCGCCGGCGTCCTGGGCATCTCCTCGGTCGTCGTCGTCTGGTACCAGTCGAACGGCGGCAGCCCGCTGGTCGGCGCCCTCCTCGCGATCCTGCTCGGGGCGCTGGTCGGCGCCGTCAACGGCTTCGTCGTCGTCCGGCTGCGCGTCGACTCGTTCATCGCGACGCTGGCGATGAGCAGCATCCTGGCCGCCGGCGCGTACTGGGTGACCAACGGCCAGCAGATCGTCGAGGGGATCTCGCCGGGCTTCGTGTCGTTCGGGACCGCACAGTGGCTCGGCATCCCCGTACCCGTCTACTACATGGCCGCGCTGGCACTCCTGCTGTGGGTGTTCCTGGAGTTCCGCCCCGGCGGCCGCTACCTCTACGCGGTCGGCGGCAACCCGCAGGCGGCGCGGCTGGCCGGCGTCCGCGTGAACCGCATCGTGTTCGGCTCGCTGGTGGCGTCGGGCACCATTGGCGGCTTCGCCGGCGTCGTCCTCGCGGCGAAGCTCGGCACCGGGAACCCGACGAGCGGTCCCGCGTACCTGCTGCCGGCGTTCTCGGCGGTGTTCCTCGGCGCGACGCAGATCAAGGCCGGACGGCTCAACGTGCCCGGCACGCTCGTCGCCATCTACCTGCTCGCCACCGGCGTGAAGGGGCTGCAGCTCGCCGGCGCGCCGGTCTACCTCAACGACCTCTTCAACGGGCTCGCGCTGATCCTCGCCGTCGCCCTGGCCGCACGCACGCATCGCAAGGTGTGAGCGCTTCTCCAACTCAAGAAACCTCGGCGGAACGTTCCTGCTTCGCCTGAGACAGCGCCTCTCCATGTTCCGTATTCTTCAGTTACTTTATAACGACTCCATATACTATCTGGAGTCGGGCGGCCGACTCTGCGACGATCACGCCACTCGCCAGGTACACCGACGAAGGGACAGTCAGATGAAGAGAGCGTGGGTGCTACCAGTGCTGCTGGCGACCACCTCGGTGCTCGCAGCGTGCGGGGACGACGGCGGCTCGGGCGACGGCGGCACGTCCCAGTCCGGCCAGGTCTCCGCCGGCGTCACCGCGGCCAAGGAGTACCTCGCCACCCGGGAGGCGAACCCGACGGCGATCGAGCCGACGGCGCAGCTGTCGAAGAAGCCCGAGACCGGCAAGCTCCTGGTCAAGCTCGTGACCCCGCAGCCGGTCACGGCCGTGGTCTCCGACGGCACGAAGGCGGCCGCCGAGAGGCTCGGCTGGGAGTACAAGGCGATCCCGGTGGAGCCGACGGCGGAGGGCATCCAGAAGGCCTTCCAGGCGGCGCTCGAGCTCCAGCCGCAGCCGCTCGCCATCGAGGTCTCCGGCTACCCCAAGGTGACCTTCGCGGCGCAGCTCGCCAAGGCCAAGGAGCGCGGGATCGCCGTCATCTCCGAGTCCACGACCGACGCGCCGAACACCGGCGACGGCATCGTCGCGCTGATCGACGGCCCGCCGCAGGTGCAGGTCTGGGGCAAGGACATCGCCGCCAAGGTCGTCGCCGACAGCGACGGCACCGCGCAGGTCGCGATGTTCAGCGTCTCGGCGTACCCGATCCTCGGCGAGTTCGTGAAGGGCTTCAAGGACGCCATGGCGGAGTGGTGCCCGACGGACTGCTCGGTGACGGACGTCGACCAGCAGGCGACCGACATCGGCACGAAGACGCCGTCCAGCGTCGTCAGCACCCTGCAGCGGAACCCGAAGATCAAGTACGCCGTGTTCTCGTTCGGCGACATGACGATCGGCGTGCAGGCCGCGCTCAAGGGCGCCGGGCTGGCGGACAAGGTGAAGATCGCCGGCGAGACGCCGACGGTCGCGAACCTCAAGGCCGTCAAGGACGGCACCGAGCTGGCCTGGACCGGCTTCGCCGCCCCGGTCCTCGGCTGGCGCACCGCCGACGCCGCCGCCCGCCACGCCAACGGCGACCCGACCGACGTGGCCAGCACGGCCGAGCTGCCCACGCAGGTGATCACGAAGGAGAACGTCGACAAGATCGCGACGGACTCCTCCGGCTACTACGTGGGCATGTCCGACTACCCGGACAAGTTCGCCGACCTCTGGCTGCTGAACGGCTAGCCACGAGCGCACCACCACGGTGCGGCGCCGGCCCCACAAGGGCCGGCGCCGCCGCGGTTTGCCCCGCCTCTTTGGTACACAGGGCGGCGTTGTGATCGCTAGATGCGCACAACGCCGCCCCGTGTACGTCCATTCGTTTGCGCACGGGGCGTCCCTGCGATCGATAGATGCGCACAGGGACGCCCCGTGCGCAAAAGAATCGGGGGCGGGGCGGCGCTACGCGGGGGTCGCCAGCAGGCGCAGGGGTTGCGTCAGCAGGGCGGCCACCGTTCGCAGGTACTCCGCTGCCGGGGCGCCGTCCACGGCGCGGTGGTCGAAGGTCAGGCTCAGCGTCAGCACCCGTGTCCGGCGCGGGACGTCGCCCTCCCAGCGGACGCCGTCGCGCAGCCGCCCGACGCCGAGGATCGCGACGTTGCCGGGGTTGACGATCGGTGTGAAGAAGTCGACGCCGTAGCCGCCGAGCGACGTCACGACGAACGTCGCACCCTCCAGCGCCGGCAGCGGCAGGCGCCCGTCGCGCGCGGCCGCAGCCAGCGACCGCACCTCGGCCGCCACGTCGGTCAGCGCGCGGCTCGCGGCGTCGCGGACCACCGGCACCAGCAGGCCGTCGGGCACGGCGACCGCGACGCCGACGTGGACGTCGCGCCGCAGCACGATGCGGTCGCCCTCGACGGACGCGTTCAGCCCGGGGTGCTCCGGCAGCGCGCGGGCCGCCGCGACCAAGACGAAGTCGTTGAGGCTCGGCACCGCGAGCCCGGACGGCCCCCACTCCGCCTTGATCTGCTCGCGCAGGGCGACGACGGCGTCCAGCGTCACCTCGTAGCCGTGGGTGAGCTGCGCCATCTCGTGCAGGCTCGCGTGCATGCGCGCGGCGATGACGCCGCGCATCCCGGTCAGCGGGATCTCGGCCGCCGCCCCCGCGGCCGCCGCCTCGGCGACCGGCGCCTCCGCCGCCTCGGCGACCGGCGCCTCCGCGGCCGCGGCGGCGACGTCGGCGCGCGTCACCCGCCCGCCCGGGCCGGTGCCCCGGACGTCGTCCAGGCTCACGCCGAGCTCGCGCGCCTGCCTGCGGACCAGCGGCGACGCCGCGGCCGCGGCCGGCGCCGCGACCTCCGCCGGTAGCGCCGGCGGCGCGGCCGGTTCGGCGGGCGCGGCAGCCGCCACGAGCTCCTCCACGTCCTCCGAGACGATGCGCCCGCCGGGACCCGTACCCCGCACCGCGGCGAGGTCGACGCCGTTCGCCCAGGCCACGCGGCGCGCGTTCGGCGAGGCGAGCAGACGCCCGGCGGGTGCCTCGGGCGCCGGGACGCCGCCGCCCGGGGGCGCCTCGCCGGCGGCCAGCAGCCACGCGATCAACACGCCGGGCGCCAGCGTCGCGCCCGCCTCGACCACCGGGTGCAGGTGCCCGGCCGCCTCGGCTTCGACCTCGACGTCGACCTTGTCGGTCGCCAGCCGGAGGATCGGGTCGCCGACGGCGACCGCCTGGCCCACGGGCACGAGCCACTCCTCGATCGTGCCCTCCTGCATCGTGAGCCCGAGCTTGGGCAGCAGCACCTCGACGGCCATCTCAGCCCCGCTCGAGCAGGCGGCGGCAGCCGGCGACGACGCGCGAGGCGTCCGGCACGTACGCCTTCTCCAGCGCCGGGCTGAACGGCACCGGCGAGAACGGCGCGCCGACCCGGAGCACCGGGGCGTCCAGGTGGTCGAACGCCGCGTCCTGGATCTGGGCCGCGATCTCGGCGCCGATGCCGCCGAACGTCACGGCCTCGTGCACGACGAGCACGCGGTTCGTCCGGCGCGCGGACTCGACCAGCGTCGCGGTGTCCAGCGGCTGCACGCTGCGCGGGTCGACCACCTCGGCCTCGACGCCCTCGGCGGCCAGCAGCTCCGCGGCCTCGACGGCGACGTCGACCATCCGCCCGACGGCGACGACGGTGACGTCGCGGCCCGGCCGCACGGTCCGCGCCTCGCCGAACGGGACGGCGTACAGCTCTTCGGGCACCTCGCCCTTGCTGCCGAGCAGCAGCTTGTTGAGCACCACGACCGTCGGGTTGTCGTCGCGCAGCGCCGCCACGATCATCCCCTTGGCGTCGTAGGCGCTGGCCGGCATCGCGACCTTCAGCCCGGGCACGTGGGCCAGCCAGGCCTCGAGGCTCTGGCTGTGCTGCGCGGCGGCGCCGAGGCCGGCGCCGGCCGCCGTCGTGATCGTCAGCGGCACGGAGACGGTGCCGCCGTACATGAACTTCAGCTTCGCCGCCTGGTTGACCACCTGGTCCATGCAGACGCCGAGGAAGTCCATGAACATGAGGTCGCAGATCGGCCGCAGCCCGCGTGCCGCGGCGCCGACGCCGAGCCCGACGATGGCCGCCTCGGAGATCGGGGTGTCCACCACGCGCCGCGCGCCGAACTCGTCCCGGAGCCCGTCGAACATGTGGAAGACGCCGCCGTAGCCGCCGACGTCCTCGCCGATCAGGAATACGTCCCCGTCGTCGCGCATCATCTGCGCGACGCCCTCGTTGAACGCCTTGACGTAGGTGAGCCGGCGCGTGGCCATCGGTGCCCCCTCAGCGGGTGTAGACGTCGTCGAGCAGGTCCGCCGGGTCGGGGTCCGGGCTCGCCTCCGCGAACGCGACGGCGTCCGCGACCTCCTGGCGCGTGGCCTCCCAGACCGCCTCGAGCTCGGGCCGCGCCACGACCCCGGCCTCGATCCCGCGGCGCTCCAGCGCCTCGATCGGGTCGCGGGCCTTCCACTCGTCGACCTCGTCCTGCGACCGGTACGGGATCCGCAGGCCCTTGACGCCCTGGTGGTCGTAGTAGCGGTAGGTCTTCGCCTCGACCAGCGTCGGCCCGCCGCCCTCGCGGGCCCGCGCCACGGCGGCCAGCGCGACCTCGTGCACGGCGAGCGCGTCCATGCCGTCGACGACGACGCCGGGGAAGCCGTACGCGGTCGCGCGGTCGGCGACGTCGCGGATCCGCATGTGGTCGGCCTGCGCGGTGAACTCCGCGTAGCCGTTGTTCTCGCAGACCAGCACCACCGGCAGGTCGAGGACGGCGGCGAGGTTGGCGGCCTCGTGGAAGCTGCCGATGTTGCTGCCGCCGTCGCCGAAGAAGGCCACCGCCACGCCGCCGTCGCCGCGGTAGGTGCTGGCGAACGCGGCGCCGACGGCGATCGGGATGCCGCCGCCGACGACGCCGTTGGCGCCGAGCATGCCGATCGAGAGGTCGTTGATGTGCATGCTGCCGCCGCGGCCGCGGCAGTAGCCGGTGGCCTTGCCGTAGAGCTCGGCGAACATCTGCCGGAAGTCGGCGCCCTTGGCCACGGCATGGCCGTGGCCGCGGTGGGTCGAGGTGATCTGGTCGGTGTCGCGCAGCGTGCTCATCACGCCCGCTGCGACGGCCTCCTGCCCGACGTACAGGTGCAGGAAGCCGGGCATCGCGCCGGCCTCCATCAGCCGTCCGGCCTGCTCCTCGAACAGCCGGAT
>Ga0081539_10005029_pt1 | contig 13914 bp, 15 predicted proteins | sample TabmetS4T2R2_FD_71023 | JGI IMG/M metagenome (GOLD analysis project Ga0081539, IMG submission 71023) | Tabebuia heterophylla rhizosphere microbial communities from the University of Puerto Rico - S4T2R2 | ecosystem: Host-associated > Plants > Roots > Rhizosphere ...
GTCGACGAGGGCCGGCTTTTCGGAATCGAGAACCTGCGCCTCGAAGGTCGACTCGTCGACCGTCATCGGGGAGAACATGGGCGTAGTTGACCTCCTGGTCAGGTGGGGATGTTCAGGGGCGGAATCCTAGCATCGGCCATGGCCGAGAGCTCATGGCGTCGGGGCGGGCGTCGGGGTGGGCGGCACCGGAGGCGGCGTGGGCGGCACCGGGGTCGGTGTCGCGGGAACGGGCGTAGGGGTTGCGGGCTCCGGCGTCGGGCCGTTGGAGATGACCAGGTCGATCTGGCTGCCGGCCGGCACGTCGATCCCCTCGCCCGGGTCGCTGGCAATGACGCGGCCCTCGGGCTGCGCGCTCGCCTCGTGGCTCACCGACCCGACTTCGAGGCCCACTGAGCGCAGCGTGTCGACCGCCTGCTGCTCCGTCTGGCCAATGAGCCGAGGCACCGGCACCGTCTCCGGCCCACTGCTCACCGTGAACACGATCGAGTCGCCGGGCGTGACCAGCGTGCCCGCCGGCGGCGTGGTGGAGATGACGTGTCCCTCCTGCACGTCCTCCGAGGCAGCCCGGTCGACGCGGCTGACGACCAGGCCGCGGTCCTCGGCGTCGCGGCGCGCGGCCGCAATCACCTCGTCCGCGTAGTCGGGGAGCTCGAACGCCTGGGCCGACGGTGAGGGGCTGGACCCCGGCGTGAGGTTGCCCAGGATTTGCATGCCAAGAAAGCCGATGAGCCCGAGCAGCAGAACCGCCAGCGCCACGAGCAGCCAGGTCCACCACGGCGTGCCCTGGTCGCGTTGCGGGGGCGGCGGGGTAGGTCCGCCGGGTGGCCGCGGTCCGGAGGGCGCGCGGTCCGCTGGCATGGCCACTCGCGGCGGCACGTACACGGTCGGCTCACCGGACGGCGGCCGGCTCGACGCCTCCGGCTCCGCTTCCTCACCGCCCACCGCCGGCATGCCGGCGATGGCCGCCGCCGCCGCCGAGGGATCTCGCTGCCAGAGGCGCAGCGCCTCGGCGAACGACCCGGCGTCCGGGAAGCGATCGGCCGGCTCGCGCTGCAGCGCGCGCATGACGATGGCCGACAGCCCGGATGGCACCGGCCGATACGTCGACGGCGGCGGCGGGTCCTCGTTCAGGCGCTTCAGCGCCACACCAGCCGCGGAGTCTCCCTCGAACGGCCGCCGGCCGGTGAGCATCTCGTACAGGACGATGCCGAGCGCGTACACGTCGGACGCGCCGGTCACCTCGTCGCCACGCGCCTGCTCGGGGCTGAAGTAGTGGACCGATCCGAGCGTCGTGCCGGTGACCGTCATCGACGCCTCGGACACCGCGCGGGCGATCCCGAAGTCAGTGACCTTCACGTCGCCGTCGTCGGTGATCAGGATATTCCCCGGCTTCACGTCACGATGGATGAGCCCGCGCCGATGGGCCGCCTCCAGGGCCGCGGCAACGCCGAGCGCGACGCGCACGGCGTCATCGGTCTCCAGGTGGCCTCGCTCGCGGAGCAGGGTGGCGAGGTCGTCCCCCTCGACCAGCTGCATGACGATGAACTGGTTGCCGTCCGCATCGGTCCCGTAGTCGTAGATGGACACGATGTTGGGGTGGGACAGGGATCCCGCGGCGCGCGCCTCCTGCCGGAAGCGGGCCGCGAACCCGGCATCGCTGCCGTACTGGTCGCGCAGGAGCTTGACGGCGACCTCGCGGTCGAGCTGCTCGTCGACGGCGCGCCAGATGGTCGCCATGCCGCCCTCGCCCAGCGGCGCAATCAGCCGGTACCGGCCGTTGATGAGCCGCCCGATCATCTCCACGCCAGTCGGCCTCCGTACCTGGCGTCAGTCTCGCAGGTCGAGCCCGCGGACATAGACGCGGAACTCGTCCGCGTCCTCGCTCTGCAGCGCCATCGCCACGTTCGCCTTCAGCCAGCCGAGGCGGGTGCCAGCGTCATGCCGCTCGCCCTCGAACTGGTAGCCGAACACCGGCTGCTCCTCGATGAGGTCGCGGATGGCGTCGGTGAGCTGGATCTCGCCGCCGGCGCCGCGCGGCGTCGACTCCAGCACGTCGAAGATCTTCGGAGTGAGGACGTAGCGGCCGAGCACGGCCAGGTCGGACGGCGCCTCGTCCTGGGCAGGCTTCTCGACCAGGTCGCCGATTTCGACGAGGCGACCCTCCTCGCGGATCGGCTTCACGATGCCGTAGCGAGTGACATCGGCCGCCGGCACGCGCTGGAGCGCAACCACGCTGCCGCGGTGCGTGCCGTGCTGCTCGATCAGCTGGCGGGTCACCGGCGGGCCGCCGGGATTGAGCATCACGTCGTCAGAGAGCAGGACGGCGAACGGCTCGTCGCCAACGAGCTCCTTGGCCATCAGCACGGCGTGCCCCAGGCCGAGCTGCTCCTTCTGGTGCACGAAAGCGATCGGCCCCACCTCGGTGATTCGGCGCACCGCCCTCAGCAGCTCGATGTCGCCTCGCTCCTCGAGCCAGCGCTCCAGGTTCGGGTTGGCGTCGAAGTGGTCCTCGATGGCGCTGCGCCCGGTGGCGATGACGATGATGATCTGCTCGATACCGGAGGCGACCGCCTCCTCGACGGCGTACTGGATGATTGGCCGATCGACCAGCGGCATCACCTCCTTGGGCATGGCCTTGGTCGCGGGCAGGAAGCGAGTTCCGAAGCCGGCCGCCGGCAGGACGGCCTTTCTGACGCGCGCGCTGATCAAGTCTCTGAAGGTCCTGCGAGCGGGTTTTGCCGGGCTCGCGCGGCACAGGATCGATGAGCCAGGTGGCTCATGCCACGCGGGTGAGGGGATCTCTCACGGGGAGGCGAGTATAGCAATCGTCAGGCCGTGACCCGATCCCGCGCGCCGGCCGCAGGTCCCTGGGACGCTACAATCGCGACCCGATGTTGCGATCCCTGGTCCGCACGATCCGTGGCCCCTCCCGCGACCCGCGCATGGAGTTCATCAGCCGCCCGCTCCCGCGCGAGCTGACCGACGAAGAGGTCCTCGCCGCGCTCGAAGTTGCGCTGGGGCGCAATGCCAATCCGGCGTTCCTGGTGGAGACGTTGCCGGGCGCGCTGCGTGAGGCGACGGGGCGCGACTACCAGGTCCTGGACCGATCCGTCCGTGACGTCACCGGCGCATTCGGCAGGACCATGGTCATGATCCGCGCCGGCGATGTGGGCCTCTGGCCGGGCTACGAGGCACGGGCCTATCCGTTGCTTGACCGCTCGGGACGGGCGGAGCAGGCGCGTCGTGAGATCGCAGCGGCGTCCGGGGAGGAGGCGGGGCCGTCTCCCTTCAACCCCGTCGGCAAGCCCGGCTGGGCGCCGCCACCGCCAGTCCAGGCCGCGCAGCCGGAACCCGAACCGGCCGCGGACGCCGATGCGGCAGCAAGCCCGCCACAGGGCAGCGAGTGGCTGCCTCCGCGCGAGCCGCAGGGCTGACGGCATGGGCCGCCAGAACGTGCCACGCGACCAGTGGCTGGCGATCGGCGTCGAGTGCCCGCACTGCGGTGAGCGCGTGACCGAGGCGGACGTCTACTCGTGGCGCCCCACGCCGGACGACCCGAAGCTGCTCTTGCTCTACTGCCCCGACTGCGGCGACCGGGTGGAGATCAACCACATCTGATCCAACGAGCGCATGGCGCGGCAGGCGGCGGGTCAAGGGTGGTACCCCCAACCGGATTCGAACCGGTGATCTCCACCTTGAAAGGGTGGCGTCCTAGGCCTCTAGACGATGGGGGCTCCGCGGCGAGCAAGATGGTAGCGCCGGGTCTTATCGAGCGTAGAAGACCAGCAGCAGCACGACCGTCCCGCCCAGCGCGACGGCGGCCATCACGATCATGATCCCGCCGCCCAGGGCGATCGCCACCGAGCGGCCGGCGTACCCCTGCCGACAGGCGCGCTGCGACCAGATCCAGCCCTGGACGAAGAGGAAGATGCCAACCGCGGTGGCGACCAGACCGGCACCGAGCATGGCCAGCACCGACGTCGAGGAATCTCGGCCCAGGACAGCCACCGCGGCGAGCCCGCCGGCGATGATCAGCCCCACGCCACCGATGATGAGCGTGCGCCAGAGGGGATGCATGGGCGGGCATTCTAGCCACGTGGGTTCACGGCACCGGACCTGTCGCCCGGCGGCCGGCAATCAGACGCTTGCCCGGCAGGCACGCATCGTGCAGATCACTCCTCAGCGTGAATGCTGAGAAGCGGTTGACGCCCGGCCAGCAGAAATCGGAGCCGATGAGCGTGCGCGACGCCGGTCGCAAGGGTGGCCGTGCCACCCGTGCGCGCTACGGGCCCGAGTTCTTTGCCGCCATCGGCCAGAAAGGCGGGAAGGCGGTAAGCCAGCGCTACCCGTCCGAGCACTTCCAGGAGATCGGCCGCAAGGGCGGCCGCCGCGTCGCCGAGCTCGTGGAGCGGGCGAAGCAGCTGGAGTCCGAGGAGGCATAGCCCGCCCCAACCCTCGCCGCGATACGCTTGGCGAACCCTATCGCGCGAGGACCAGCCGTGGCCGGATCGCCCAGCGCTCCCTTCGCCGCGTTCGCAGCCGTGGCCAGCGACGTGGCCCGCACGACCTCGAAGCTGCGCAAGCGCGACCTCCTCGCTGCCTACCTGCGTGAGCTGCCGCGCGATGACGTCCCCGTTGCCGCCACGTTCTTTGCCGGCCGCCCACTGCCGGGCGCCCAGGACCGGCTGGGCCTCGGCTGGGTCCAGCAGAGCCAGGCGCTGGCGGCTGCCTCAGGAGCCGATGCCGACGCGCTGAATGCCGCGTACCTCCGCCATTCGGACCTGGGCGATGCGGCCGCCGAGCTGCTGGCCGCGCGCGGCTCGGTTGCGCCGTCGCTCACCGTCGGCGACGTCGACGCCGCGTTTCGTGCAATGAGCGGGGCAGCCTCGACCGAGGCGCGGGTCACCGAGATGGCCCGGCTCTACGGGCGTGCGACGTCCGAGGAGTCGCGGTTCATTGGGCGGATCGCTGCCAGGGAGCTGCGCATCGGCCTGCGCGAAGGGCTGCTCGAGGAGGCGATTGCCACCGCTTTCGGGCGGCCGATCGAGGACGTCCGGCGCGCGCTGATGCTGGTCGGCGAGCCAGCGGAGGCTGCCGCGCTGGCGCGGGACGACGCGCTGGCCACCGCGGCGCTGCACCTGGGACGCCCGATCCGCTTCATGCTTGCCACCCCGGTGGCCGACTCGGACGAGGTCATGAGGAGGGTCGGTGGCGAGGCGTGGATCGAAGACAAGTACGACGGCATCCGCGCCCAGCTGCACCTGGCGGACGGTGAGGCTCAGCTGTTCAGTCGGGACCTGAACGACATCACCGTATCGTTCCCGGAGGTCGCCGGCGCCGCCATGGGGCTCGGCCACCGGCTGGTGCTCGACGGTGAGCTGGTGCCATATCGGGCTGGATCGGTCATGGACTTCGCCAGCCTGCAGACCCGGCTCGGGCGGGTGAATCCCGGGGCGGAGCTGCTCGAGCAGGTGCCTGTGGTGATGGTTGCCTTCGACCTGCTCCACCTGGACGGGCGCGACCTGCTGGAGGCGCCGCTGCGCGAACGGCGGGCCGCGCTGGAGGAGCTGGACCTGCCTGGCCGCAGCGAAGAGCGGTTCCTCTACTCGAACCTGGCCACAGCCCGCACAGAGAAGGAAGTCGAGCGCCACTTCGACGACGCGCGGAAGCGCCACAACGAGGGCCTCATGGTCAAGGACCCGGCCTCGACCTACCAGCCTGGCCGTCGCGGGCTTGGCTGGCTGAAGCTCAAGAAGGCGTTGGCCACCCTGGACTGCGTGGTGGTGGGTGTCGAGTGGGGCCACGGCAAGCGGCGAGGCGTGCTGTCCGACTACACGTTCGCCGTGCGCGCGGGCGATGATTCGGAGGCGCCGCTGCTGACCATCGGCAAGGCGTATACCGGCTTGACCGATGCCGAGATCGCGACCATGACGGACTACTTCAAGTCGATCACGCTGCGCGACTTCGGGCGCTATCGGACCGTCCACCCCGAGATCGTGGTGGAGATCGCCTTCGACCGGATCATGCGCTCGGGCCGCCACAAGTCCGGCTTCGCGATGCGCTTTCCGCGCATCGTGCGCATCCGGGATGACAAGACGCCCGCCGACATCGATACGCTGGCGACCGTCGAGGCGCTGTTCGGCGAGCAGGCCAGCGGCCGCATCCTGCTGGCGCGCGGCAGCGGAGGCGAGACGGAACGGATCGCCGCCACTGGCGAGGGACCGGAGAGCGCCTGAAGCCATCGGGTAGCATCGGCGCATGGAGGACGTCAGCGCGCTGCCCGAGCACGTCGCCAGGAACCGCGAATACTGGGACCAGCAAGCCACTGACTACGTGGCTGCCGGCGAGCGCAGCTGGGCTGCCGGCGGACCGAGCTGGGGCATCTGGGCCATTCCCGAGTCGGAGGTCCACCTGCTGCCGCAGCAGATGGACGGGATGGACGCCATCGAGCTGGGATGTGGCACCGCCTACGTCTCGGCCTGGATGGCGCGCCTCGGAGCGCGCGTGGTGGGGATCGACAACTCGCCGAAGCAGCTGGAGACCGCACGACGGCTCCAGGAGATGCATGGGCTGCAGTTCCCGCTCCTGCTCGGCAACGCGGAGGCGGTGCCCTACCCCGACGCCAGCTTCGATTTCGCGATCAGCGAGTACGGCGCGGCACTGTGGGCCGACCCGTACCGCTGGATCCCCGAGGCCGCCAGGCTGTTGCGGCCGGGAGGCGAGCTGGTGCTGCTGACCAATGGATTCATCTCGATCCTGGCCATGCCTGACTACGAGAGCGAGGGCCCGGCCACCGATCGCCTGCGGCGCCCGTACTTCGAGCGGCACCGGACCGAATGGCCCGACTCGAGCGGGGTTGAGTTCCACCTCGGCTACGGTGACTGGATCCGGCTGCTGCGCGCGTCGGGCTTCGAGGTGACGGACCTGGTCGAGCTGCGCCCGGCCGAGGGTTCGACCACGCGCTACCCGTGGATCAGCCTGGAATGGGCACGCCGGTGGCCATCCGAAGAGGTCTGGAAGGCGCGACGCCGATGAGCTTCGACCCGTTCGCCCCGTCGCCGGTGCAGTCGGTGGCGCTCGACGTGTACACCGCCGCCTATCGGGTGTCGGGCACGGTCGCCACCCGCTTCAGCCGGGTCGCCGATATCGTCAACCAGGCCTCGGCGACCCACGTGGTGGTGGAGCAGGCAACCATCAGCGAGTACGCCGATCCGACGGCGACCATCTCGGCCATGCAGGCGCTCGTCAACCTCGACGAGGCGCTGCTGGTGATCGCGGCCGAACGCCCCGAAACCCCCATCACTCGCGACGACATGCGCATCCCCAAGCGCGCCGTTCGGGCCCAGCTCGGGATCCCGCCCTTCCGCATCACGGGTGCGGTCCACATCCCGCAGGGCAGCCGTCCGGCCGACGGGATCCTCAACGCCAGCGACCGATTCCTGCCGATGACCGAGGTGACGATCGCGTGCGGGTCCTATCCCGAGGTGGGGCGCACCGCGTCGGCCGTGGCGTTCCAGCGTGCGCGGGCGCACCTGATCCTGGTCACCGATGACGAGCATCCCGACCAGCTGCTGGCCGACGTCCTCGACTCGGCGACCGCCGAGCGATGGCTGCACCACACCAGGGAGCAGAACCCGGGCTAGCGCGCTCCGCGCGGGGCGTGGGCCACGGCCCCGCTGACCGCTGCGTCTCCGGCGTCGAGCACCGCCTGCACGACGAGGCCGACCCGCTGCGGGTTGAGGCGCTGCACACGACCGATACGCTGCGCCCACCACGGTGCGTTGTCGCCGGTCACGATCTCGCTGTCCGGCTCTTCCAGCACGATCACCGACTCGGACCTTGGAAAGGCGACCGCCGGGACCACGGGGATGCCAGGATCGTCCACGGCGGTTCGGGTCCACGCCGCCACCGCATCGGCGACGGCGTCGGCATCGAAGCTCGGGTTGGTACGGCACGGGATCCAGCCGGACCGCGAGTGGGTATCGAACTCCCAGCCGCGCCCGCGCACCCGATACCGCCCGTGCCAGCGCCGAGCGATGAGCGCGCGCACGCCGGCCGGCCCGACGAGCAGCGCGGCCAGGTCCCTGGGCACGCCGGGCAGTCGGGGCGAGAGGATGAGGACGTAGTTGTCGTCGAACGCCGGCTCCAGGATCCGGGCCAGGTCCTCGCCATTCGGCCGGCGGTGACCGCCGGACACGGCGCGGATCAACCAGGCCAGCCCGATGCCGATGCCCAGGGCCGCCGAGATGCCCAGGGCGGCAATGCCACTGACCCGATCACCCGGCAGCAGCCCCATCAGCACGATGGCCGCGCCGCCAACGGCGACCATTGCCAGCGACAGGGCCACGGCCCAGCGGCCCTCGGTCGAGGTGTCGGCCGGACGGATCAGCCGCATGCGGCAGGCTCCGCTGCTACGCTCCGCCCATGTCGACCCGCAGCCGCGTGAGCGCCACGTTCGTCGATCCGGCGGGCGATGGCTCGCGAGTGGACGCGGTCAGCAGGTCCGGATTCCAGATGCATTTCGACACCCGATCGGCGGCGGACGACGGCGGCGGCCCAAGCCCGACCGAGGCGGTGCTCGCCGCGCTGGCCGCCTGCACCGCGCTGGACGTTGCCAGCATCATGCGCAAGAAGCGGCAGACGGTGCGCAGCTATCGGATCGAGGTCACCGCGGAGAAGGCCGACGAGCATCCTCAGGTGTTCACGTCGATAACCGTCGAGCATCAGCTGAGCGGCGAGATCAGCCCCGAGGCGGTGCGTCGCTCGGTGGAGCTGTCGGCGACCGCGTACTGTCCCGTGAGCGCGATGCTGGCGGCATCGGTTCGGATCGAGCATCGCTACCGCATCCTGTCAGACGGTGCAGGGGACGAGGAGGCGGCGCTGGTCGTGGTGACCGGTCCGGGCAGTGCACCGCAGCCGACGAGGTCTGCCACCGGCTAGGCCGAGCGCAGCGCCCGTGGTGCGGCGACGGCGTCCAGCACCGCCGCGCTGAAGGCCTCGATGTCGAACGGCTTGGCCACGACCGGCCCGGTCGGCGCGAGCTCGGCCAGCCTCTCGCGGCTGGCGGCCGAGACGAACACGACCGGGATGCCCGGCCAGGCATTGCGCAGGAGCTCGGTGATGTCGCCGCCGTCCCCATCGGGGAGCATGACGTCCACCACCAGCAGGTGCGGCAGAGCGAGAGCCATGAGGTCGCCCAGCTCCACGATCCGGGTGCAGATCACCACGCTGAAGCCGAGGTCCCGCAGGATGTCGGCCTCCAAGGCGGCGATGTCCGGATCGTCCTCCAGGACGTACGCACGCTGCTCTTCCGCGTCCGGCTGGATCGCCGGCACGGGGCTCGCGGTCGGCTCGCTCATGACCGGCAGTGTGTGAGGGCGGCTGGCCACGAACAATGACGGGATGGTCCTAGCCGGACCGATTGCGAGGCGGGTGTAGCATGGCGCCCCGCGTGCGCATCGGCCTCCATTGGAGAGTCGGGCGAGCGGCAGCCACGAGCCTTGAGGTGCGAAACAGGAGCTGATGGCGCGATCCATGTGGCGGGGGGCGATCCAGTTCGGACTGGTCACGATCCCGGTGAAGCTGTACCTGGCCACCGAGTCGGGCGGCATCGGCTTCAACATGCTTCACAAGAAGGACCTGAGCCGGATCCAGATGAAGATCTACTGCCCGGAGGATGACGAGGTCATCCCTCGCTCGGAGACGGTCCGCGGCTACGAATGGAGCAAGGGCAAGTACGTCGTCGTCACCGAGGAGGACCTCGAGGCGGTTCCGCTCAAGACGGTGCGCTCCATCGAGATCGAGGCCTTCGTGGACGAGGAAGAGGCGGAGGAGAAGGGTGCCCGCTTCGTCAAGCAGGCCTACTACCTTGAGCCCGATGAGATTGGCCGCAAGGCGTTCTACCTGCTCAAGTCGGTGCTCGAGGAGAGCGGCAAGGTCGCCATCTGCAAGATCGTCCTGAAGGATCGCGAGCAGCTGGCCGCGCTCAATCCGTTCAGCAAGACGATCCTGCTCCAGACGCTGCACTGGCCCGACGAGATCCGCTCGCTCGAGGAGCTCAATCTGCCCGAGGACGAGATCGAGATCAAGGACAGCGAGCGCAAGATGGCCGAGCAGCTGGTGGCCAGCATGGGCGGCGACTTCGATCCGGAGCAGGAGCACGACGAGTACCGCGAGGCGCTGATGCAGGTCATCGAGGCCAAGGTCGCCGGCCAGAAGCCGGAGCCGGCCAAGAAGACCGAACCCACCAAGATCGGCGACCTGATGGCCGCGCTGGAGGCCAGCGTGGCGGCCGCCCGCGAGTCGCGGCGCGGCGGGGCCGCCGAGAAGGAAGCCAAGCCCGCCGGCGCGAAGACCGCTCGCGCCAAGCGCACAACCACACGTAAGGCCAAGGCCAGCGAAGAGGAGGCGCCGGCGGCGCGACGCCGCAAGACCGCCTGAGGGCGGCGTGTCCTCCGAGCAGCTTCCACTCCCGGTCCCGTCCGCCCCTGACGAGCCGCCGCTCCGCCTACCCGACCGCGTGGCGCCGATGCAGGCCACCCTGGTCGACGCGCCCTTCGACGACGCCGGCTACTTCTTCGAGCCCTGGTGGCCCGGCATCCGCGCGTTTGCCCTGGCCGAGCGCGGTCGCCTGCGCCTGCAGGCCGACGGCCTGGCCGATGCGGACGCCACGTTCCCCGAGATCGGTGAGCTGCTCGGTCAGCTTGGCGAGGACGGCGTGGCCCTCGATGGCACGCTGCTGGTGCTCGACGACGACGGGCGCCCCGATTCGGGGCTGCTGCGCGCGCGGCTGGACGGGAACCTCGACGCCGGCCGCCCGGCCTACGTGGCCAGCGACCTGCTGTGGGCAGGCGGCGAGCCCGTGACGCGGCGCTCCTTCCGTGTCCGCCGGCGCTGGCTGGAGGCGTTGCTGACTGCCGGTGACCGTGCCGTCGCCGGCCACGGATACGTCGGCGACGGGACGTTGGTGGCGGAGGCGCTGGCCACGATCGGGGTCGACGCGCTGTCGGCGCGCCAGCTCTCCTCGCGCTACAGGGCGGGCCCCGCGGGGGCGGCCTGGCTGCGGGCGCCGATCATCCCGGCCGAGCCGCGGCCGCGGCCGACGCTGGCGCTCATCCTGCGGTTGCCACTCGACTAGCGGTCATCCTCTGGCCGTCGCTGGTCACGGAGCAGGATTCGACTCCAGGTACGGCTCCAGCACCCAGGGCCATGGCGTGTCAGGACGGAGGCGCTCGGCATCGCCGACCAGGCCATCGGCAGGGTACGCGCGGAACGTGGCGATGTCATAGACCAGCGACGGCAGGGCGGGTCGCGCGGTGCCGAGCGCGGCGCCGCGGGCGACGTCAGCGATGCGCAGGTCGTCGGCAGCGTCGTCGCCGTAGTGCCGGGCGAGCAGCGCGGCGACCTCCCAGGCCGCGGCCGCTTCCGGCGCGGCCGCGATGGCGCGCCGCGCCTCCGCCTCGGCGTGGGGACGATCGCCGACCATCGCGAAGGCGATTGCACGCACCGTGGGGCTGCCATACGCCTCGGGATCCACCGTGCCCTCGAGCACTCGCCTCGCCACCAGCAGGTCGAGCTCTGCCACGTCGGCGCCGAGCTCCGAATTCGCAGGATCGCCGACCGTCACGGTTCGCGGCCACGGCAGCGTCAGCGAGGTCCACAGGTTGGTGAGCAGCGAGAGGCGGTACGCGCGGTCGGCCGCTGGGGCGTCGCCCAGCCGATCGAGGATCAGCGCCGCGTTGGCCATCTCCAGGCCACCGGCCGTGGCCGTGTCCACCGCCCGGCCGGCCGCCCGACGAGCGCAGGCAGCGTCGCCCGCCTCCTGGCAGAGGATCGCCAGGTTCGTCCATGCGCTGCCGTCGCCGGGCCCCAGCTCGACCGCGCGCCGCGCCGCCGCGAGCGCGACCGCCGGCCGGCCCGCCCGGTCCGCCGCGAGCGACACGGCCTTCGGCCCGGTCGGTTGCCACGGATTCAGGCGCACCGCCGACTCCAGCTCGGCCAGCGCCGCGGGCCAGGCGCGCGATCCGGCCAGGTCGGTGCCTCCCCTGTACACGATTGCCGATGCGTCCCCCAGGGCCGTGATCGCCAGCAGTGCGGCGGATCCCACTGCCGCGGCCGCCATCAGCAGCGGACGTCGCCACCCGGCCGGCCTGAGCGGCTGCCAGCGAATGGCTCCGGCATCGGTCAGTGCCATGGCGGCCAGCAGCATGAGCAGCAGGCTGAAACCGGGGAGGAAGGTGAGGTCCTCGAACAGCATCGCCGCCCCAAAGCCGCCGAGCACGGCGAACGCGGCCCGGCCCGGCAACGTGCGGGTGCGCCACGGCCCGGCCAGCATGACGAACGTGACCAGGACGAGTCCCGCCGCCACCAGGCCCACCAGGCCGGCGTCGCCAAGGATGCCCAGCGGGATATCGTGCGAGTGCGGCTGCCGCACCGGGAAGCTCAGCGGTGGCGCGGCCGCCTGCCGCGCGTAGGGCATGCTCCCCGGGCCGATGCCGAACAGGGGATCAGCGCTCCACGCGTTGAGGGTGTCGCGCCACAGGAAGCCGCGATACAGGAGTGACCGAAGGTCCGTTAGCCGGGGCGCGACCAGCAGGACCGCCAGCACCGCGCCAACCAGGCCTATGAATGCCAGCGCGACGATGCGAGGCGTCCAGCGTTCCCGCGCGCGGAGGCGAGACAGGACCTCGGTCCGCCCGCGGCCCACGACCCAGGGCGCGGCGAACACGGCGGCCGCGGCCGCCATCGCGATCCAGGCAGAGCGCGAGCCAGAGAACACGGTGAGCGGCACCGCGAGCGCCACCAGCACGACGAGGACGCCCAGCCGCAGGCGGCGATGGGCGATGAGCAGCACGATGGGCAGCAGCGCCAGCAGGACGAACGGAGGGACCGCGACCGACCCGAACTGGGTCGACTCCCGTGCCAGCCGGATCGGTGGCAGCCCGGGGCCGCCGGCGGCGATCCAGTCGATGCGGCGCTCGACAAGCCCCCAAAGCACCATGGCCGCCACCACCAGCACCGGCACCGTGACCGCCAGCGCGGTGATGGTTGGCCGATGCCTGATGGCGATTGCCGCCGCCGGCAAGGCCAGCGCGAACCCACAGATCGCGGCGAGGGCCTGGGCCGAGAGCCCGGCATTCCATGGTGTGAGCGAGGCGACCGCGAAGGCGACGAGCAGCAGCAGGATGGGCACCTCGAGCCGCGAACGCGGGAGCGCCGCACCGGCGATCGCCATCCACAGGAGACCCGCGGCCATCGCCATGGCGGCAACATGCAGGCCCAGCTGCCAGCGAGGATCCCACAGCGCGCCATCCCACGCGGCATAGCCCATGACCGTGACGGTGATAGCGACGGCGGCCGCCTCTCCGAGGGCGCGCGTTACAGTCACGGGCTGTGGTCGAGCATCGCCAGCGCGCGCTCCAGCTTGCTTCGCGGCTCCGGCTCCAGGCCCCGGATCGACGCGAGCTCGCGCAACAGCTCCTGGCTCGTGTCGGCCTCAATCGCATCGGGACGAAGCTCGAGCTCCACGGCCAGGAATTGGCCGACCTGCTCGCCCGCCCGCAGCACCGTCACACGGTCCAGCGACAGCGTTCCCAGCGCTGACTCGGCGGAGACGCCCCGCTCGGTGCGCTGCTGGCGGAGCGCGAGCCGCTCCCGCAAGGGCTGCCCGTCGCTGAGCTCCAGCAGCATGTCGCGCGCGGCGGATGCCGGCCACGTCTCTGGCGGCGCGGAGCCGGACGCCTGTCCCTCCTCCTCCGGACGGCGATGGAACGGGTCGCCGGCGCCGTGCTCGGCGGGCCCCTTCAGGGAGACCCGCAGCGTGCCGTCGCGGGAGCGGAGGCGGCAGGCCCAGCGGGCGGCCGCGAGCCGGCCGTCGGCGGTGTCCAGGTATCGGTCCAGCTCATCCACGACGTG
>Ga0081539_10005030_pt1 | contig 13913 bp, 15 predicted proteins | sample TabmetS4T2R2_FD_71023 | JGI IMG/M metagenome (GOLD analysis project Ga0081539, IMG submission 71023) | Tabebuia heterophylla rhizosphere microbial communities from the University of Puerto Rico - S4T2R2 | ecosystem: Host-associated > Plants > Roots > Rhizosphere ...
CGGGTCTCGGCGCGGGGCGCGATAGCGTGCCCGGGTGACCACGATGTCTGCCACCGGCGTGGGCAGCGAGGCGGCCCGGCTCCCGATCCGCATGCTGCACGACCGCGTGCTCGTGCGGGCGGAGGACGGCGGCGAGCGCCGCTCCAGCGCCGGGATCGTGATCCCGGCGACCGCGGCCGTCGGCCGCCGTCTCGGCTGGGCCGAGGTGGTCGCCGTCGGTCAGCACGTCCGGCAGGTCCAGGTGGGTGACCGGGTGCTCTACGACCCCGAGAGCCCCGCCGAGGTCGAGCTGCACGGCGCGCAGTACGTGCTGCTGCGCGAGCGCGACATCCACGCGGTCGCGGCGTCCCGCGTGGAGGACGGCCACACCGGCCTCTACCTCTGAGGTGTCCCTCTGACGTGACGACGGATCTGGCGCCGGCGCCCGTCCGCGACCGGCGCCGCAACGCCCGCTACACCCCGCTCGCGGCCGACGGCCCGCTCCCGGCGGACATGGTCCGCGCGGTGCCGGCGATCCGCCGCGACCCGCTCGGGTACCTGCGCCGCGTCACCGACCGGTACGGCGACCTGGTCGCGTTCCCGATGCCGCGGACGCCGGTGCTGCTCGTCAACGACCCGGCCGGCGCCGCCCGCGTGCTCCGCGACAACCACCGCGCCTGGGGCAAGGCGACGGTCCAGTACCGCGCGCTGTCCGCCGTCACCGGCGCGGGCCTGCTGACCGCGGACGGCGACGCCTGGCGCCACCGCCGCCGCCTCGCCCAGCCCGCGTTCCGGCACGGCGCCCTCGACGGCGTCGCCACGCCGGCCGTCGCGGCCGCCGAGGCGCTGCGCGCCACCTGGGACGCCGCGGGCCCGGACACCCCGGTGGACGCCGACGCCGCCGCGCTGCGCGCCATGCTCGCCGTCGTCGGGCGCACGCTGTTCGCCGCCGACCTCGGCCCGGTCGCCGACCGCGTCGTGGCCGCGGTGGACGCCGCGCTGCACGCCGTCGTCCACCGGTCGGCGTCGCCGCTCGCGCTCGGGCCGCTCGGCCGGCTGCCGACGCCGTCGCGCCGGCGGCTGCGGCGCGCCGTCGCGACGCTGGACGACGTCGCCGCCGACGTCGTGGCCCGCCGCCGGGCCACGCTCGGGACCGGTGGCTCCGACGGCACGGACGTCCTGGCCCTCCTGCTGCGCGCGGCCGACGCCGGCGACCTCACGGCCCGCGAGGTGCGCGACGAGCTCGTCACGCTCGTCATCGCCGGCCACGAGACCGTCGCGTCGGCCCTGACCTGGACGCTGCACCTGCTCGCCGGGCACCCCGGCGTGCAGCGCGACCTGCACGCCGAGCTCGACGCCGTCCTCGGCGGGCGCGCGCCGGCCTGGGCCGACGTCCCGGCCCTGCGCCGCACGCGCGCCGTCGTCGACGAGGCGCTGCGGCTGTTCCCGCCGGCCTGGGTGATCACCCGGCGGGCGCTGGCGGACGACGTCGTCGCCGGCGTCGAGGTGCCGGCCGGCACGCTCGCCGTTCTGAGCCCGTGGCTGCTGCACCGCCGGCCGGAGCGGTGGCCGGACCCGGACCGGTTCGACCCGGCGCGCTTCCTCGGCCGGGCGTCGGAGGGCCCGGCGGCGACCGACGCCGGCTACCTGCCGTTCGGCGCCGGCCCGCGGCTGTGCGTCGGGCGCGACCTCGCGCTGGTCGAGGCCGTGCTGGTCGTCGCCGCGCTGCTGCGCGACCGCGAGGTGCTGCGCCCGCCGGGCGCCCCGCGGCCGCGGGTCGACGCGCTCGTCACCCTGCGCCCGCGCGGCGGGCTGCCGCTGCTGCTGCGCCCGCGCTGAGGCCCGCCCGAGCCGCCGCGGGACCTCAGCCCGGCCGGTGGGTGTGGTCCGCGGTCCAGGCCAGCAGGTCCTCGAGCGCCCAGGTGTTGACGACGCGCGCCGGGTCGACGCCGCACTGCTCGGCCCGCGAGCAGCCGTACGGCTGCCAGTCGAGCTGGCCGGGCGCGTGCGCGTCCGTGTCGATCGAGAAGACGCACCCGGCCGCGACCGCCTGCCGCAGCAGCCGCCGCGGCGGGTCCAGGCGCTCCGGCCGGCTGTTGATCTCGAGCGCCACGCCGTGGGCGACGCAGGCCGCGAAGACGGCGCCGGCGTCGAACGTCGACTCCGGCCGGCCCTCGCGGTTGCGGCCGTCGCGTGGCCGGACCATGCGCCCGGTGCAGTGGCCGAGGATGTCGGTGTGCGGGTTCTCGATCGCCGCGAGCATCCGCTCGGTCATCTGCGCGCTGCCCATCCGCAGCTTCGAGTGCACGCTCGCGACGACGACGTCGAGCTGCGCGAGCAGCTCCTCGTCCTGGTCGAGCGTGCCGTCCTCGTTGATGTCCACCTCGATGCCGGTGAGCATCCGGAACGGCGCCAGGCGCTCGTTGATCTGCGCGACGACGCCGAGCTGCGTGCGCAGCCGCGCCGCCGACAGCCCGTTCGCGACGGTCAGCCGCGGCGAGTGGTCGGTGAGGACGACGTAGTCGTGGCCGAGCTCGCGCGCGGTGAACGCCATCTCGGCCGGCGGCGAGCCGCCGTCGGACCAGTCCGAGTGCGTGTGGCAGTCGCCGCGCAGCGCGGCGCGCATCGCCGCGCCGCCCTCGGCGAGCGGCTTCTCCGCCTCGGCCTCCAGCTTGGCCAGGTAGGCCGGGACCTCGCCGGCCAGCGACTCGGCGATCGCCTTCGCAGTCGTGTCGCCGACGCCCTTGATGGTCTTGAGCTTGCCGTTCGCGGCGAGCTGCGCGACCTCCTCCGGCGAGTGGCCGAGCAGGGCGGACCCGGCACCGCGGAACGCCTGCACGCGATACGTCCTCTCCAGGGCCCGCTCCAGCAGGAACGCGATACGCCGCAGGTCAGCAACCGGATCCCGTCCCGACATGCCTCAGACCGTACCTCTACCCTGAGGCGCATGGACGACGGCACGGACGACGGCACGGACGGCACGGACGGCCCGGACGGCCCGGACGGCACGGACGGCACGGACGGCCCGGACGGCACCGCCTGGGGCCCGTACCCGCTCAAGGAGCAGCCGGTCTCGCTGGCCGTCGACCGGCGGGGCGCCGTCGCCCGCGTCACGCTGCTCGGCCCGGGCAGGGGCAACGCGATGGGCCCGGACTTCTGGCGCGAGGTGCCGGTGGTCTTCGAGGCGCTGGACGCCGACGACGACGTGCGCGCCGTCGTCGTCACCGGCTCGGGCGCGAACTTCAGCTACGGCCTGGACCTGTCCTCGTTCGCCGGTGACGCCGGTGCGATGCTCGCCGAGGACGGCGGCCTGGCCGGCGCCCGCACCGCCTTCCGCCGCAGGATCCGCGACATGCAGGGCGCGATGGACGCCGTCGCCGGCTGCCGCAAGCCGGTCGCGGCGGCGATCAGCGGCTGGTGCGTCGGTGGCGGGGTCGACCTCGCGGCCGCGTGCGACGTCCGTTACGCGAGCGCGGACGCCAGGTTCAGCGTGCGCGAGGTCCGGGTCGCGATCGTCGCGGACATGGGCAGCCTGCAGCGGCTGCCCGGGATCGTCGGCGAGGGGCACCTGCGCGAGCTGGCCCTCACCGGCAAGGACGTCGACGCCGCGCGGGCGCTCGCGATCGGCCTGGTCAACGACGTCCTGCCGGACGCCGCGGCGGCCTTCGACGCCGCGCACGCGTTCGCCGCCGAGGTGGCGGCCAACCCGCCGCTCGTCGTCCAGGGCGTCAAGCACGTGCTCGACCACGACCGCGACCGGCGGGTGGCGGACGGCCTGAAGTACGTGGCCGCGTGGAACGCGGCGTTCCTGCCCTCCCACGACCTGGCGGAGGCGATGACGGCGTTCCTGGCCCGGCGGCCGCCGGAGTTCCGCGGCCGCTGAGCGGGCCGCCGTCCCGCCCGCCACCGACCCGCAACCCGACCCAGCACCGATCCGGAGTGCCGCATGCCGAACCTCAGCCGCACCGGCGACGTCTTCGTCCTCGACCTTGGCGACACCGAGAACCGCTTCCACCCGGACTGGCTGGCGGCCGTGGACGAGGCGCTGACCGAGGTCGAGAAGGCCGACGGGCCGAGGGCGCTGGTGACGTCCGCCACCGGCAAGTTCTGGTCCAACGGCCTCGACCTGGACTGGCTGGGCCAGAACGCGGACCGCTTCGGCGAGTACGTGGCGTCGGTGCAGAACCTGCTCGCCCGGGTCCTCGCGCTGCCGGTGCCGGCCGTGGCCGCGCTGCAGGGGCACGTGTTCGCGGCGGGCGCGATGCTGGCGCTGGCGCACGACGTCCGCGTGATGCGTGCCGACCGCGGGTTCTTCTGCCTGCCGGAGGTCGACATCCACATCCCGTTCTCGCCCGGGATGTCGGCGCTGATCCAGGCGAGGCTTGCGCCGCAGGTGGCGCACGAGGCGATGACGACCGGCCGCCGCTACGGCGGCACGGACGCGGCCGCGGCCGGCATCGTGGACGCGACGGCCGAGGAGGGCGCCGTCCTCGACGCCGCCGTGGAGCGCGCCGCCGCGCTCGCCGGCAAGGCGTCGCCGACGCTCGGCACGATCAAGGCACGCATGTACGCGGCCGCGATCGCCACGCTGCGCGAGGGGCGGCTGGAGTAGGCCGCGAGTGGCCCGCCGCGGCTAGACCGGCACATCGCGCGACCGCGGGTCCTTGCCGCGCTCGGCGGCGAGGCGCGCGCGCCGCCGGTCGACGGCGCGCATCACCGGCGTCGCGGTCACCCCGTGGAGGACGACGGACAGCGTGACGACGAGGCCCGTCACCGCCCACAGGCGGTCGGGCGACTCGAAGCGCGCGTGGGTCAGCGCGTAGGCGAGGTAGTAGATCGAGCCGATCCCGCGCACGCCGAAGAACGCGATCACCGCGCGGTCGCGGAGGCCACGCCCGCCGCCCGGCAGGGCGACCCAGCCGGCGATCGGCCGGACGACGAGCAGGAGCAGCAGCGCCGCGACGACGTCGACGGTCCGGAGCGGCTCGAGCAGGCCGCGGGCGACGGCCCCGCCGAGCAGCAGGAGGATGCCCGCCGTCAGCAGCCGCTCCACCTGCTCGGTGAAGCCGTGGAGCACCCCGTGGTACCCGTGCGCGCGCTCGGCCGCGCGGATCGTGCAGGCGCACACGAACACCGCGACGAACCCGTAGCCGGCCGCCAGCTCCGCCAGGCCGTAGGCGAGGAACGTGCACGCCAGCGCCACGAACCCCTCGGCCTCCTCGGCGAGGCGGCCGCCGCGACGCCGGCGGGTGCGGAAGAACAGCCGCCCGAGCAGGCGGCCCACCGCGTACCCCGCGGCGGCGCCCGCCGCGCAGCGCCACGCGACGTCGACGCCGAGCCACCGGCCGAGCCAGCCGGACGGCGCCGCGCCGTGCTCCGCCATCGCGATCGCCGCGTAGACGAACGGGAACGCGAGCGCGTCGTTGAGCCCGGCCTCGGAGGTCAGCGCGAACCGCGGCTCGTCCTCGCTGTCGCCCTCGTCGCCCTCGTCGACGTCGGTCGGCTCGCCGACCTGGACGTCCGAGGCCAGCACCGGGTCGGTCGGCGCGAGCAGCGCGGCGAGCAGGACGGCGGACGCCACGCCGAGCCCGAGCAGCGAGACGCCGACGACCGCCGTCGCGACGATCGTCAGCGGCATCGTGACGGCGAGCAGGAGCCAGGTCGAGCTCCAGCGGCGCCACCCGGCCGGGCGGTCGAGGGCGAGGCCGGCGCCGAAGAGCGCGACGATCACGCCGGCCTCGGTGAGGCGCTCGGTCACGGTCGCGTGCCGGAGGGGGTCGGGAGCCGGCAGGCCGGGGACGAGCAGGAACGCCAACGCGCCGAGCCCGAGGAACACCATCGGCATCGAGACCGGCAGCCGCCCCAGCAGCCGGGGGAGCAGCGCGGCCAGCAGCGCCGCCGCGCCGGCGGCGGAGTAGAGCAGCGCCGAGGCGTCCATCCCGCCATCCTGCGGTGACGACAGGGAGCGCGCAGGTCGCGGTGAGCGAGCCGCCCTTGGCGGTGATCATGCACGATAGGAACGCCCCCTCGGCGCAAGGCGAACCCGCGCGCCCGAGCCGGCGTTCCTATCGTGCATGATCACCGCGTTCTACGAGCTACAGGTAGAACGTGCGATACCGGATGCTCCCCACCAGGCGGCCGGTAGCCGCGCCTGCGGCCGTCACCAGGCGGGCGCGGCCGGAGCGCGTGACGGCGGACGGGACGGCGGTCACGACGTCCAGCCAGCCGCGCAGCGTGCGCCGCAGCCGGCGGCGGGGCAGGCGGGCGCCGATCCCGCCGCGGCGGTGCTTGGCGTACAGCCGCGCCTCGCCGATGCCGTACGCGCGCTCCTGCCGCCACAGCGACGCCAGCTCCTGCCGGTACCGGTACCGGACGACGGCGTCCGGCACGAAGGCGGGCGCGTGCCCGGCCGCCTGGAGCCGCCAGGAGAGGTCGAGGTCGATCTGCGTGTCCATCGTCTCGTCGAAGCCGCCGACGGCGACGAACGCCTCGCGCCGGACGGCCATCGCGGCGCCGATGACCGCCGGGCGCCCGGCGTCCAGCAGCTCCTCGAGCCCGTCGGCCTGCATCGGCCGCCGGCGGCGGCGCAGCCAGTGCGGGTTCAGCGCGTCCGAGTCCAGGCGCGCGCCGACGAACGTGTGGTCGCGCAGCGCCCGGCGGACCAGCCGCACGTAGTCGGGCGCGACGACGTCGTCGCTGTCGAGCAGCACGAGGTCGTCGCCGCGGGCGGCCCGCGCCGCCGCGTTGACGGCGTACGCCTGCCCCGGCCGCCGCCTGGCGTCGACGACGCGCAGCGACGGGACCGCGGACCGGAACTCGGCGGCCGCGGCCAGTGTCCCGGGCGTGGCGCCGTTGTCGGCGACGATCAGCTCCCACGGGCCGTCGAAGTCCTGCGCCGCGAGTGACGCGAGCTGCTCCCGCAACACGTCGGCGGCCTCGCCGTGGCAGGGCACGATGACCGACACCAGCGGCCGCTCCGGCTCCCGCGCCCGAGGGATCTGGACGAACGGGTCTGACGTTACGTTAGGGTGCATTGGGGTCGTGGCCGGCCCTTTCGTGCTGATGATTCCCCCGTCCGAGCGCGGTTCCGGCCGGGCTCGGTGATCACCGACACCCTAACGTGGCGGAAGGTTTTCGTCGCGTCGCGGCGCGCGGGGAGGGCCCGGGGGCGAACGGGTGCGCGCCGAGCTCTGCCGAGGTGTCGCAACGGCGCCCCCGGGTAGGGTGTGCCAAGCCCGCCGGCCGCGGGAGCCCGGACGGAGGAGCGTCAGCGATGACCGAGCCGACGATGCAGATCGGCGAGGTCGCCGAACGCATCGGGCTGTCGCTGCGCACCATCCGCTACTACGAAGAGGTCGGGCTGATCACGCCGTCCGCCCGCACGCAGGGCGGCTTCCGGCTCTACACCGAGCGCGACGCCGTCCGCCTGCAGCTCGTGAAGGACATGAAGCCGCTCGGCTTCAGCCTCGACGAGATGCGCGACCTGCTCGGCGTCCTCGACGGGCTCGACGGCGTGGACGACGCGGGCACGACGCCGGCGGAGCGCGAGGCGCTGCTGGAGCGGCTGGCGATGTTCCGCGTCGCGGCCGACGCCCGCACCGACGCCCTGCGCGCGCAGCTCCGCATCGCGGAGTCGTTCGCCGGCAAGCTGCGCCGGCGCATCGCCCGCCACCGCGACGAGCTCGCGGCACGCAGCGACGCGGAGCCGACGCCGAGCTGAGCGGCCGCTTTTGTGAGCACGGTGTGGCACCGGTCTCAATAGGCGAGACCGGTGCCACACCGTGCTCATCCAAAGCGGGCCGCCACCGCTGACACCGCTCAGGCGCTCGGTGCGGGCTGGCTCACCACGTGCTGGAAGCCGTCGGGGCAGGTCAGCGTCAGGTAGCGGCCGCCGCCCTCGTCGGCCGGCTCGGTGACGGCGACGCCCGCGGCGACCATCCGGGCGTGGAACTCCCGCAGGTCCGCGACGACCATCGTGAACCCCGCCTCGCCGCCGTGCGGGTCGACGCCGTAGTCGGCGGCCCGCAGCAGCACGATGCCGGTCTCGCGGCCCGGCGGGCAGACCTCGACCCAGCGCCGTCCCGCCGCGACCTCGGCGTCCCGCCGGAGCTGGAAGCCCATCGGCCCGGTCCAGAACGCGAGCGACCGGTCCTGGTCCAGCACGTACCGCACGACGTCGTTGATGAGCAGGCCACCGGCGGCGGACGTCCCGGCGCCCTCGGTCACTGCGGACCGGCCTCGTGGCCGGGTAGCCCGGAAGTCCGGCGGTCCGCCTTCATGGCCGCCTCGTGGAGGTGGCGGCGGCCCACGGCGAGCTGCTCGCGCGCCTCGCGCTCCAGGCGCCGGAACAGCGACCAGTAGCCGTCGTCGTAGTCCTCGACGATCTGGAACGTCCAGCGGTCCGCGATGACGTTGCGGCCCACGAGCTCCTCGTCGATGCGGTCGGCCAGGTCCGCGTGGCCGGCCTTGCGGAGCGCGTCCACCGCGTCGCCGAGCCGCAGGTCCGCGCCGCCGGTGAGCTGGTGGAACGCGTACAGGTGCCCGCGGGCGCGCTCGGCGGTCTCCAGCGCCTCGGAGAGGATGCCGAGCGCCTCCACCGTGGCCGCGGAAACCCCTGGTGGAACGCTGTGACCACCCGGTGCCTCGCGCATGCCCGGAGCGTATGGCCTCGGGTCCGGTCCCGCAGATCGTCCGCCCCCGCGGACACTCCGTCGAGAACTCCGTCAGGGCTTCGGAACGCCGATCGGGTTCGGGTACGGCACCAGCCCGGAGTCGGCGACGGCGTCCGCCAGCGGCGCGAGGTCGGCGAGCAGCCGGGCACGGCCGTCGGCGCCGAGCGCGGCGAACGGCGGCGCGGCGAGCGCGTCGGTCTCGGCCTCGATCCGGATGCGCAGCGCGAGCCCGTCGGCGGTGAGCTCGCCGCCGTCCGCCAGCAGGCCGCGGCCGCGGAGCACCGACGCCGCGGCCTCCCACTCGTCGGGCGTCCAGCCGCGGCTGTCCTGCAGCAGGGGCGGGGGCGTCCCGCGCTCCGCGGCGACCAGGACGTGCGCCTCGAGACCGCCGACGCCGGCCGTCGTCAGCGTCGCGACGTGACCGTCGCCGCGGTGCTCGCGCAGGCTCGTGCAGAGCTGCCACAGCCGCTCGACGGGGTCCTCGGGCAGCGGCAGGTCGCGGTTCGCGGCGAACAGCGGCCGCCCCTCGGGCGCGCCGGCCGCGACGGCGGCGGCGAGCGCGTCGACCGTGCGCTCGGCGACGGCGTCCGCCGCCGGCGTCAGCGCCCGCAGCGCGGCCGCGGCGGACGCGGAGCGGGCCGGCAGCAGCCGGTCCGGCGCGGCGAAGCCCCACGCGTCCGGCAGCGCCCGGCGCACCCGCCGCGGCGCGAAGTTGTAGAACACCGCCTCGACGACGGCCGGCGCGACCGGGCCCATCGGCGCTGCCCGGAACCCGAAGTAGCCCATCCAGAAGCCCTTGAGCCCGGCCTCGGTCGCCGCCTCGCGGACCAGCGGCGAGAAGTACGTGACCGCGTGCACGGCCTCCAGCCGCCGCCACACGTCGCGCGCGTAGGACATCCCTCAGCCCGCCCCGCCGTCCTCGGTCCCCGGGTCCGCGGGCCCGGCGACTCGGCCCTCGCCGTCGGGGCGCTCGGCCCCCGCGGGCCGGTCGAACAGGTTCGGGTTGGCGACGAGGGAGCGCCAGTCGTCGGGCGACCCGAGCGTCGCGAGCGCCATCCGCAGCATGACCTGGCGCGCCGTTTCGACGTCGTGCGGCGTCGCCTCGGTCTCCAGGTAGAGCTGGTAGCAGGTGAACTCGACCGCGTTGACGTAAACATCGAGCACCCAGCGCTGCGGTGCGGGCCTGCCGGCACCCTCGAACTCGCGGGACAGCAGGTCGACCATCGCCTTCAGCGTGCTCGGCCGCCGCTCCGACACCGGCGACGTCGGATCGTGGATCCCCGCGTACAGCGACCGCAGCATGCTGCGGTGCTCGCCGCTCCACCACAGGTACGCGTCGATCGCCGCGACGACCTTGGGGATGTCGCCGTCGGCGGCGGTCACGTCCGCGACGATGCGGTCGCGCAGCTCCCGGCCGACCTCGTCGAGCGCCATCCGCAGCGGCTCGTCGGAGTTGCGGAAGTAGCGGTAGAACGTCGGGCGCGCGATGCCGGCGTGCTCGAGGATCCGGGCCACGCTGATCCCGTGGTAGCCGAACTCGGCGAAGACCAGGGCGGTGGCGCGCACGATGTTGGCCCGCGCGCGTGCCTGCTCCTCGTCCGTCTGCGGCGGTCGCCCGGGCCGCCTCGGCCTGGGGGCATCGCTCACCGTCATGGACACCAATCGACCCTCTCGCGGAACCCCCGAAACCATCACGCTCGACCACGCTCGACTGCGAGCTTACGGGCAGCGAGGCTTGGCGACCGCGCTGTCGCCGCACTACACGCTATCGATACCGGCATACCCGCCGCCTTGTGCCGGGGCCGTGCCGGCGTGGACAATGAGGGCCGCACCGTCGAGCTGGCAGCTAAGCAGACGCATCCGCCCTTCCGTGCGCACTATGCGAGACGTCCACGGAAGGGCAGGCGTGGCCATGCAGAGACCGGTAGACCCCTGGGAGAGAACGCTCGCGCAGGTCGTGCGCGACCTCCCGGCGGACGGCGTCCTCGAGCACGTGGCCGCCCTCGCGGCCGCGATCTTCCGGGTGCCGACCGCCGCGGTGACGATCGTCGACGGCGACAGCACCTGGGTGGCGGCGGCCTGCGGGCCCGGCGCCGTGGGCCAGGTGCTCGTCGACCTCGGCGCCTGGCCGACCGCCGCCGGCGAGGGGCCCTACGTGGTCACGGACGCCGCCGCGGACCCGCGGACCCGCGACCACCCGCTCGTGCGCGGCGAGCCCGGGCTCCGGTTCCACGCGTCGGCGCCGCTGGTGACGGGCCTGCGCCGGCTCGGCACGCTCGACGTCCTCGACCGCGAGCCGCGGACGGTGACGTCGGAGCAGACGGCGATGCTCGTCTCGCTGGCCGCGATCGCCGCCGAGCACCTCGACCTGCGGATCGGCGCGCTGGCTCAGCCGGCGCGCTGCCAGCTCGGCGCCCGGGACTGCGTGCGGCCGCCGGAGCTGAAGGTCGCCGACATGTGGGGCGACTCCGCCTGGGGCTGCCTGCAGCACGTGGAGGAGGCGCTGCTGAGCGGCTCGTCGGTGTTCGTGGCGGACCGCGGGATGGCCGGTCTCGCCGCGTTCCGCCGCCGGGGCCGCAACGCCGGCTGAGGGGGCACGCTGTCACGTTGTGCCCGCTGGGTGGGCACGCTGTGACGTTGTGCCCGCTGCGCGGGCACGCTGTGACGTTGTGCCCGCGAGGGCCCCGCCCGCGCGGCGGCCTAGGATGCGCCGGTGGGTGTCGATCTCGACGAGACGGACGTCGTCCACCTGCGCCTGCTCAAGGTCGGCCTCGCGCGGCCGGGGGACGCCGACCCCGTCGCGGCCGTCCGCCGGCTCGGCGCGGTTCAGTCGCAGGACTACGAACCCGCCATCTGGTCGCTCGGGCAGCGCGTACCCGGGCTGCGGGCGGCCGACGCCGAGCGCTGCTTCGACGACGGCGGGCTCGTGCGCACCCACGTCCTGCGCCCCACGTGGCACTTCGCCGCGCCCGAGGACATCCGGTGGCTGCTCGCCCTCACGGCGCCGCGGGTCCACCAGCTCAACGCCTACTACTACCGGCGGGGCGGGCTGGACTCCGCAACGCTCGCCGCCGTGCGGACGGTGCTGGAGCGCACGCTGGGCGACGGCGAGCCCAGGACGCGCAAGCAGGTCTTCGCCGCCCTGGCGGCGGCCGGCGCGCCCGCCGAGGGGCTGGCCGGGCACTACGCGCTGATCCACGCCGAGCTCGAGGGCGTCGTCTGCAGCGGCCCGCGGATCGGCCGGCAGCAGTCGTACCAGCTCCTCGAGGCCCGGGTGCCACCCGCGCCGGCGGCCGAGGCCGCGCTGGCCGCGGACCCGGACGCCGCCCGCGCCGAGCTCGTCCAGCGGTTCTTCGCCAGCCACGGCCCCGCCACGGCCCTGGACCTGCGCTTCTGGGCCAGCCTCACGGTCGCCGACGTGCGGCGCGGGCTCGAGGCCGTCGGCGACCGGCTGGCGAGCGCCGTCGTCGGCGGCCGGACGTTCTGGTTCGAGCCGCCCGCGGACCACTACCGCGCGCCGTCCCCCACGGTGCACCTGCTGCAGGCGTACGACGAGTACGTGGTCGGCCACGCGGACAGCAAGGACCTGATCCTCCCGGCGCAGGGCGAGGAGCCGGACTACGACCTCTGGGGCCGCCGGCGGCGGTTCAACGGCGTCGTCGTCCTCGACGGCCGCGTCGCCGGCGACTGGCGCCGCAAGATCGTCCGCGACCGGGTGCTGATCGAGGTCCAGGCGCTGCGCCCGTTCGACGGCGCGGCGGCCGACGCCCTGCACGCGGCCGCCGACGAGCACGGCCGGTTCCTCGGCGACCTCGCCGCCGAGGTCACCGTCGCGCCGATCTGAGCACCGGGCGCTACTGCGCCGGCCCCGCGGCCGGCCCGGCGGCAGGCTCGTCGGGGAGCGGCGCGTCCGGCATGAGCCGGCGGTGCAGCTCCGCCGTCATATCGTGGATGGCGCGCGTGAGCTCGGTGTTCGTCTTGAGCTCGAGCTCCTGCTCCAGGAACTCGTGGTCGGCCTTCGCGAGCTGGAACGCGGCCTGGCGGTTCTGGCCGATCATCACGAAGGTCGACAGGAAGATCGCCTCCAGCGACACCACCAGCGTCAGCGTCGGCCACGGGCTGCCTTCCAGGAGCGTCATCCACAGCGCGAACACGACGACGTGCAGGTAGACGAACCGCATCGACCCGGCGAACGACGTGATGAAGTCGGCCAGCCTGACCTGGACGTCGTCCGCGCGCTTCGCGATCGCGGCCCGCACCACCGGGTGCTGCTGCTCGGGCGGCACGCTCTTCTCGTCGTACATGCCGCCGAGTGTGGGGCAAACGGCGGTTCTGGGCCCGTCATGACCGCCGTTTGCCCCACACTCGGCGGGCAGTCCCGCCGTCCCGTCAGGGGCGGCGGTAGGTGAGGAAGTCGTTCCACCGGATCTTGTTGGCCTCCCGCCAGTTGAGCGCCTCCGCCTGCGCCCGGCTCAGGGAGTAGACGGCGACCACCTCGCCGGAGCCGTCGACCGTGGCGTACTCCTCCAGCACCGACCGGTCGGGGTCGAGGCCGGAGGCGTGCACCAGCTCGAAGAACGCCCCCGGGTCGCCGGCCCGGAGCCGGGCGACGAGGACGTCGTTCTCCCACGACACGCTCACCACCTTGAACCGGTCCCGGAGCGCGCGCTGCAGCCGCACGGCGCGGGTGCGCTTCGCGTCCGGTCCGACGCGCGAGCCGCCGTCCCCGGCGGCGGGCGGGCCCTCGGGCGTGGTGGGGTGCGGCGCCGCCTGCGACGCGCCGGACGACCCCGAGGACCCCGAGGAGCCCTGCGGCGTCGAGCCGCCGGCGATGTCCGGCACCGTCGTGCGGTGGGCGAGGTACCAGGTCAGCGTGCCCGCGCCGGCCGCGACGGCGACCACCGCCAGGAGGGTGGCGGCGGTCCGGGACCGGCCGAACCGGAGCAACCCGCCGACCGTGGGCAGCCGGCCGGGGCCGCGTGGCCGGCGTGACGTGCGGGCGGTGCGCCGGCGACGCGACCGGCCGTCGCGCCGCCGCGGCGCCCGCCCGGGCGCGGCCCGCACCGGGAACGACGGCACGACCGGGGGCGCCGGCCCCTCGCGGATCGGGTGCGGATCGGCCGCGTCCGACGGCGCGCGCGGCTCGGGCGGCAGGACGACGCCCTGCGCGACACCTTCCGCGACGCCCGCGGACCCGCCGCCGAACCCGCCAACCGACCCGCCGCCCGACCCGCCCTCGGTCGCGACCGGCTCCCCCGCCCG